>OCVV011361660.1_pt1 | contig 394232 bp, 539 predicted proteins | sample 1539721 | NCBI WGS metagenome assembly OCVV01 (sample SAMN02144230, study PRJEB22623) | gut metagenome | biome: sheep rumen | host: Ovis aries | place: New Zealand | reverse complement strand
TTTTTCAAAATCATCCATCCAGTATTCCCAATGATGTTTATTACGACCTCTATGATGAAACCATGCCATAGAATAACCATTTTCTTCTTTACAAGCATCAATAGGTGATCTTGTACCCTGATAGTACTTTACAGATTCAAAAAATTCAGTTGGACTAAATTTAGACATATCATGTAAAATACCTTGTATGTATAATCCACACATAAAACAATAGTGTGCTACACATCTTTTATGTTTAAGAACAGTTTTTAGGTGTCCAATAAAATTTTTCATTTATACTTCACTACCTTGCATATTCATATAGGGATTATTTGTAAGCCATTCAATACTTGCGCCATAAATACCTTTTGCATAACAAAATGATTTGAGCTTAGAATAATCTTCATGATTAAGACTAAACTGGGCCCAAATCGCATTTTCTCCATAATCAAATGGATTACGAAGTTCAATTTCATCTGGAATAACATCAATTACATCTTTTCCATCATCATCTGTAGTATGCCATTCAGTATAAATAGTACAAGAAATTTCATCGTCTTTCTTATGTACCTTAATATTAGTAATCTTTTTAGGACTAAAGATTTCGTTTACAATAAACTTAATTTCATCCTTTGTCAGATCTGTAAATTTTCTCATAATACACCTCAGATATATGTATGAAAAAACTCATTGTCAACTCTAAATGTGTTAGCAATGAGTTTTCCTAGTTAGTATGAATGATTCTTAATTACTTAAGATTATCAAGATCTGCAACAATCAGATCATCAGGTGCCGGAAGTCTACCTTCAAGAGGAGCAAGTTCGGAATCAATAATTCTCTTAATAAATCCCTTCATTGCTGCTGCTGGATCAGAGAAATCAGTCTCGATCTTCTTAGAATCTAATTTGTCAATCTTTTCATTAATGCGATTAAGCATTTCAATCATCTTTTCGTTCATAATAAAGTCTCCTTTCAAAAACATGTTAGGCACTATTGTCATCCTCCATACTATACATGTTTTATTTTATGAGTTTATTATAACATGAAAATAGACTAATGTAAATAGTTTTTCTCAACAAATTTAATAGAATTTGTTAAAATTTCTGTATTTACATGAAATCTGATCTGTTGCTGTTTATGTTTAGTTAGTTTCCAGTTAATTCTGGCATATAGCAGTCTAAACCATTTAGACAACCATTTATAACCTTTATAAAATACGACTGCTATGAAGATACCTATAATAATATACATACCTGCCATAATCATCACCTCTTATAAGTAATAACATTAATTACTTCATCAAATTCAACTTCTCTATTGAAAAGTACTATTGGATTTTTATAACCACCTTTATATTCATTTATTGGAACTATTGTTTTTGCTCTAGCAGTATAACACTGATCAAGTTCTTCATTAGTAAGTCGATCAGTAGTCAAGAAAAATTCCTGTCTCTTATTTTCGAATTCATAATCATCTACTACATATACACCATTACTATAAAGAATCTTAACTTCTGCTACAGAATTAGCATCGTCCCATAATGTATGCTGTGAATTTTGCACATGTTCTTCAAGATCTCTAGAATCATGAATTTCTTTATCATTTATATTAGGATCTGCCCATACAAATCCATCATAACAAATACGATCAAAATCTCCGTGAACGTTTAGATTACAAAGTCTACGACCAGGTGAAACTGCATAATAATGTTTATCATCAATCAATTCTCCTGCTTTAGCTTTTGTAATATGACTTACCATATTAGAATCAATAGGTACATATACTTTATCAAATATACCTTCATAAGGAATTACCTTATCCGTTTCAACAGGTGGAATTGCGTTATAATTTAATTCAGGGTACTGTAAGATATATTCTATAATATATTCAAGATACTTACAAACTTCGTCAAATATATCATCTACATTAAAGGAAGTCGGTTCGTTACCTTCTGGATCATATTCTCTGTTGAGATCATTATTATGTATAAGAGTAGTAGCTCTTTGATTATGACCATGTCCATCATAACGTAAATAACGTCTAGGTTCATCACGAAGTTTAGAATTAACTTTAATAGAATGCTTAAACCATTCTTTATCTTTTTCGTAGTTTTTTCCTACATAATAATGAAATGAAGGACCAGACTCATCTGAATATACTTCAAGTTCTTTATACGGAATAACAATCTGTCTTAATCCATTATAATCAAAATGAAGTAAGAACTCTTCACCTTCTATTTCAGAAATTCTCTGAAACTTCTCCTTTCCAGATCCATATACATCTACTTTAATTTTAATTCCAGGCACCATCCAATATCTGAGTTCAAGTTCGTCAATAATTCTAGCTCCCAATGAATCAAATGGAAACTGTCTAGAAGTAGGATATACGAATGTAGGCTGAATATCAATGAGCGACATATTAGTCTCCTTTAATCACAATCATTCTTATTTACGTACATTTGGGCTTCTTCAATCCAAACCATATTCTCATTATTTACAACTGATTGCCAATTGTAATCTGTACCTGTCTTACCATCAAGAGATCTAATAGTCTGAAGTGTAGGTTCATCAAGCAGTGCTCCACGACCTTCTGCTTTAATTCTATCGATCATCTTCTGAGCTCTGAACGTATAAGTTGCCATAGTTTAATCTCCTTTAATTAGATGCTGAATTTGTTCTTTTTACTTCTACTTCTGAAAGAGGCTGATCAGTGAATCGGAAAGATTTGTATCTAAGTATATCACCAACCTGAAGACTCATCCAATCATTATAGTTATAAGTGATAGTAGATTTTTCATCGTTATAATTGATGAGATTTACTCGATATGTCTCATGTCTATCACCTTGTCTAATATCACCATAATTAGGATTTGCTACTGATGTAGGATAACTTGTATCATACCAATAAGCATTCTGATCAAATCCAGAGGTTCTTAATGATGTTGAATATTTCCATCTACCAATATCATAATAGTATTTTGTCTTATATACTGGAACACTCTTATATACAGGCTCTTCATAATATTCTGTATGATATTGAGTTTCATATACAGGTGTCTGTACTACTTCTGCTTGGCCATTACCAAGGTCTCGATATTCTGTATCATATCCAACTAGAACCCGTTCAGATACTTGTTTTGATTTAGTCTCATAATGATCTAAAACTTGATCATAATGATGTATTTCTTCTCGTTCATCTGTTACTACAGCACCTGCTGGAACTGACCAACCATCTTCATGACAAAGTTGATATGTTTCAATATCAATTGATCTTTCCCAACTAAATGAAGTAACTCTTGATTCTCTCTGAACTGGTGTAAATAACCAAATAAAGAATGGAACGAAGAATAAAAGTGCAAAAACTGCAAGATAAACTCTACCATCAATATGCGCAAGAAAATCTACAATGTTCTTCCAAATAGAAACCTTCTGCTTAGGTTTAGGTGTATAAGGTGTAGAAATCTTTGTAGGTTCTTCCTTAACTGGTTCGTCATATTCATCATCAACTATCTCAGTGAAATCATTATCATATGATCTTTCATCTTCATCTGATTTAACTGAAATCTTTTCATAGTAAGTATCATTCGATTTAGTGGCTCCACAACCTCTACAAGAAGTATCTTCTGCAAAGTTCTGATAACCACAATAGTGACATTTCCAGTTAGGAAGATTTCTTTCATCCTTAGTTTCAACTATTTCTGACTGAATACCTTTTTCATCTGTGTGAATTTTTTTATCACCAGTAAGAATAGTACCTGCCTTCATAGCGGCTACAATAGTAGGATTATCCGGCATCATATACTTAACATTATTCGGAATAGGTGTTCCACAGTTAGGACATGACCTGTTATCACCACGAATTATAGAATCACAACTATTACATTTCCAATAAGAATATACATGCATTATTTGTCTCTCCTAATATTTATTTCGAAGTTGAATTAGCGCTAGGTAAACGTTGAATTGTGCCTCGTGGTATGTATACTGTTAATGTATCACCATTTACAACACGTGTTCTAGTGTAGGTATATGATGGAGTATCGTCAGTATATTGAATATTGATATGTCCTTCAATTGTTAGAATTTGATTGTTTATACAAACAATTGCAACACTTGTATTATTTGTAGGAATATTAGAATAGACATTATATGTCTGAAGGTATACTCCGTCTTCGATCTCAGAAAGTGTACCAGATGTTGTTTCACTGTATGTAGTATATTTAATAAGTTTATATGTGCCAAACACAAATAATCCGACAACTATAAGTACTACTATACATTTAATAATTAACTTAATTTTATCTTGTTTCATATTATTACCTCCAATTTATTTATATAATTATTATAACAAGAAAATTAGACGATGTAAATAGTTTTGCTAAAAATAAAAAAGCCACCTTTAGTAAGGCAGCCTTTAGTGTAATTTTTATCTACTATAGATTATTTATCGGTGTTAATCACAACTATTTTATAGGATAAACCATAATCATTCTTAATCCATTCTGCACGTTTCAAAAGCGATTTTATATATGGAAATTTTGATGCTTTTTGTATATTATCATCATAAAACCAATATTTATTATTCTTTCCTGCGTAATATGATCCGTTTTCAAATTGTATTACGTACCGAATATTATTATGATTAGAAAATTTTTTACGATTTTCATCTAGCATACACCCACATGACTTTACCATATGATTATATGATAAATTATGCATAGGAACTTCAACTATATTTCCACAGTCGCATACGCATTTCCATACAGTATAACCATAGTAACGTTTATTTGTTTTTTCTAATACAGTTAATCGTCCAAATCGCTGTCCAACTAAATTTTTACTACTACCTCTACCATTACAACCACAAGATGTAGTATTACCATGTAATAAATTAGATAGTACTACTTCTTTTATATTTCCACAATCACATTTACAAATATATCTATAATTGTATTTTTTATCACGTCTAGAAAAGCCAATAACAGTTAATTTACCAAATCGTTTTCCAATTGGTTCAGTAATTTCATCTAATGTCTTCATTGTGTAGGTCCTTTCGTGTAAATGTGTAAGGAACAATTTTATTCATTATCTTCTTTTTCAGTTTTAGGTAAATCATTAAGATTTATACCTAAACTCTTACAGTATTTCTTGAAACCACTCTTAGAAAATCCAATTGCGAATGAAAAGTCATAACTTGTATTATCTTTCTCATATTCAGGTCTTCTAGAACAATACGTCTCAAATGGCGTATTTATAGTTTCTACTGCATCAGTAGCATCAAGTAAAGAATTTCCAGAAGTACGGTTACCTTCTTTTGTCCAGCCTTTAACTATCTTAGGAACTTCAGTATTGAATAGATTCTCAATACCTTTATAGCTAAGTGGTCTAAATACTACAAACATTGTACAAGTACAACCGTTGTCTAAATCTAAATAAACATCTTTATTTCGATCATATCTATTAGGACGATATGTTTTCCAGCCATATTCATATGATAAGTATGTAGTATTTGTTACTATTGACATGTAATAGCCTTCTTCACAATTAGAAGGTCTCCAGCCACCTTTATAATTAGAAGATTCACCTTTTACAATACTTACATATTTGTCAACGGCCATCTTCTTAAGAGTTTCAAGATTGTCATTAATAAGAGTCTCATACCAATCTTTTACTGCGCTGATGCCACCAAATGACTTATATTCTTCAAACATCTTTTGACGGATATAATCTGCAAGTTGTCTTCTGATATCTACATAGGCTCCAACTCTCATTCTCTTTTCTGTTCCGACATATTCAGGAACATACTCATACTTGCCAGTACCAAGAAGTTTCTGAGTAGATAACACTGTAGGCTGAACCTTAAATCCATCACCATACAGATCTACAAATATCTGACCATTGTTATTTGAACTTATATAGTTACCTCTATAAGATCCATTCTGATATTCAAATTCTTCAAGAGCTGAACCATCCATAATCTTGTCATAATCAAACTCAAGATTAACTTTCTGATGACTCTGAACTATTTCATTCTTCTCAATAGTCATAAGTTCATTCTTATCTTCAGTAAGAAGTGGCATATTAACTTTCAACAGCGAGTCAGTATATACGATTGCATAATCATCTTTGTTAATTCTAGGAAGTTTTCTAGCAAGAAGAATCATTGCTATCAAAAGAGGTAGGAAGGCATCTTCTTCCATAGCAAACATATCAAGCTTATCTTTATCGATAGTATAAGTATGACTATAACCTTTATAATCATAATCAGCATAGCTGAATATAAAATTATATGGGAAGATCTGATCAGCCTTATCTTCTGCCCATCTACCATTTCTTGAGTTACAATGCTGGCCTTTGAATGCTTCATTTATACGTTCGTTAGCAGATATAATATTTCCATTATTCTTAAGGAAGAATCCAAAATAGCTATCTGCAGTATGCTCAATATCTATAAAGCAAAGATACATTCCATCCGGTGCATTAGAAAGAGTAATAAGACAATCAGCTAAAGAAGGAAATGTATGAATACTAGTAGAGAAATTAGTAATTTCAGTAAGTTCTCCACCCTTTTGATAGAATTCAATTCTACATTTATCTATAGTCTGAATTACGTTATCTACACAGCTAAAAACTTTATTAGTAAATTCAGCATCATCAAACTTACCAATAAGTTCTTTTCCAACTACTTTAAGAGTAAGCTGCTTGATAGCATCTATGAAGTTATTTTCAGCAATTTTGATCTCTGGTGAATCAAATAACTTCTGCATATCAACATGTTTCTGGATCTCTTCTGGCTGGTTGATTGCATCAAATAATGTGATTCTAGAGTTCTTCATCATCATTTCGAAGAGTCTCTTAACTGTTAATACTGCCAGCAGTCCAGTCTCATCATAGTCTTCTATGATATGAGTTAGATTTTTAGTTCTATTATGGGCTTCATAGCTATAATTCAACAGATTGAATGTAGTTTGATTTTCATCATATTCAATATACTTTGCCCATTTTTCAAGAATGTCAAAACAAATTTTTTCCATACTAACTACCTCAATATATAACCAGTTTATTTATTATAAAATAATTATAACATGGTTTAATTACTATGTAAATAGTTTTTTATACCAATTAAAAAACAAAAATAGAAAGATCTATTTCTAGATCTCTCTATTTGTTTTAGATTAGATATTTTACTTAGAACTTCAGCTGTTCAAATACTTTACCAAGTGATTCATGAATTACCAGATCAGCGATATTATCTTTTTCAGTTTCTGACATATTGATAATAACAAGCTTGCCATTAAAGATTCTTTTATTAACAAGACTGTTTGCAGGATATACTGAAAGTGATGTACCACCTACAATAAGTAGATCTGCATCCATAATCTTATATGAAGCTATACCAAATTCTGGTGGAAGCATCTCACCATAAAGTGTAACTCTAGGTCTGATTACTCCATCACATTCTGGACACTTAGGAACTGCGTCTTTACTTTCAAAGATATAGTCATAAGGGAACTGTTTATGACAATCTTCACAATATACCGACTGAGTAGTTCCATGAATCTCAAGAACATTCTTACTTCCAGCCTTCTGATGAAGTCCGTCAATGTTTTGTGTTACTATCCACAGATCTTTCTTCTGTTCAAGCTCTGCGAGCTTATAATGAGTAATATTAGGTTCTATATTACGAGTGTCCATCTTCTGTCTATAGAACTCATAGAATACTTCTGGCTTATCATAAAGACAATCACAGCTTAACAGATATTCAGGCTGGTATTTTTCAAACTGCACATCATGCTGATTATAGAGACCATCTTTTGACCTGAAGTCCGGAATACCACTTTCAGTAGATACTCCAGCTCCACCGAAAAATACAATCTTATTAGCATTGTCTATATATTCCTGCAGAGTCTTTATTTCATCTGACATAAATTATTCTCCTTTCACATATTCAAAGTCATGACCTACGATCTTAACTAACTCTTTATGAGTCATCTTAGGAGGCTTTGGAGGAATGATCTTCCAGCTATCCATAACTTTAGTAAGTGTCTCTAGTTCAGAATCACTATAGCACCAGAACGCTTCGGGTGCTTCTTCAATAGAATCAGTTAATGCTTCCTTAAGATAGTCAACGATTTGCTGATCTGTCCAAGTATGCATCTTCTCACAATCTTTTTTAGCATCGTCCCAAGTAGGCTTGCCCTTAAGAGTAATTACAAAAAGTCTTTCATTACGATTATGTCCGTCCTGCTTGGTATCAAAATCAAAACAGTTCCAAATATCTTCGTAATATCCGTCTTTATAAGAACCCCATTCACCTCGGCTGTTCTCCCAATAACCATCAGATAACTGAGAAGAAAAGTGATGAAACAAATTATTTATTTCATTCACAAAATCACATTTGATATAGATTCGTCTTTCTTTACTCATATTAAATACCTCTCTTGTTAATTGATAATTTAATTATAACAAGAGCGTATTCATATGTAAATAGTTTTTATAAAAAATGGATAGACCTAAATATAAGTCTATCCATTTGAGGTTATTTCTTTTGCATAGATGCAAGCTTCTTATCACGATCTGCAATATACTGTTTAAGAACAGATTCAGCTTTTGCATCATCATTTGACACTACATATCTGTAGTTAGGTGTATAGAATACAGTATTGAAATCTGCAAATTTCTGAAGGAAATAATTTCCATCATTATCCTTAAATCTAATTGCTCTACCACCTTTTTCATCAACTGTTTCAGTTCCTTCGAATTCCTGAATCTGAATCTTATCAGGATTCTCAGTTAAAATGCCATAAAAAATCTTTGTCTTCATGTCCATTCTCCTTTACTCTTTATTTTGTGTTTCTTTTGGTACATTTGTAATGATTTTCTTTTCACTATCACATATATGACCATTTTCATCAATATATTCTTCTCGTATAATTACTTCTATCTTTTCCGTTTCGGGCATAATTATTTCCATACTTTACCTTTCTACTTAAATCTTCTTTTATATAAAACAAATGACCTGCCTATATAAGACAAGTCATTATTTCGCATCCTTTATAATTAAATAGTCTTTATTCGTTAAATTTTATTCCAGCTTTTTGTAATGATTTTCGGAATTTCTTAATTGTCTTTTTAGTAGGTCTAGCTGCATAAGATGTCTTACTAGGAGTAGTTTTCAACATATCCAAACATAATGACATCTGTTCACTAGATACTTCACCTACACAAGGAAAGTCAACTTTAGGTAAGCTATTTACATCATTTAACAATCTATGAAAAGACATTCCCTGACCAACAACACCAATAATAGGTTCTGACATGTTATTCTCCTTCTATCTTTTTAGCTGTATCGTAGTTCTGTCCATTTTTAATAACCTTTTTCATATAATAAATAATTTCATCTATATTAGATGCTCTTAGAACTGCTATACGATCTTTATTCAGACGTTCTGCACTAATCTGATGAGAATCATTTCTGGCCTTAACTAATGCAGTAATAACTAGTTGTTGCGCCTTGGTTAATTTTGCTTCTACAAATAATGTAGTATCTTTCTTTATTTCTTCTATTTGCGGAAGTAATTCAATAAAGAGTGATGTTACACTATTATCAACTTGAGACAGATCTTTCTTCATATATTCGGTTCTCCTTAATCAATAAGTATTACCTATTCTTATTATGTCCTGCACCAGCCTTTTTAGCTTGTTTACGATTTTCTTTAGATTCTTTTTTATTAGGAACATGAGGTCGTTTAGCTAATTCAGCTTTAATAACCTTTACATTCATATTATGCTTTACTGTACATGAATGTGACATACAGCATTCACAATAGTCAGTATAAAAATGTTGTCCATGTAACAATTCTAAAAGTTGTTTAGTATGATATTTCTTAAGTGTTTCTGGATTGATTAAAGAACTACAATCTGCTATGTCTTTGTCGCGAATAGTATCAAATACAATAGATACCGCAGATTTTATACTTTTTTCAGTATAGTCATTATGAATAGTAGTTCTAACATTAACAGTTGTGAAATCTGGACTAGCAGAATCTCTCTTATCAAGATATTCTCTACTAATTTGATCTCTATCTATTACTTTTTTAATTCTGGTCTCTTCATCAGAAGAAACAAGAATCTTATATTCACATAACCACCAAAAGTCTGTATGAGGAAGTAAGATCCAATCAAGCACTACTTTATTACTATAAAGAGTATTCAAAATTTCTTTCTTCATATAATCATAAATACAGTCAGAAAGAGCTTTCATCTCATCTCTATTAGAGAATACAATATCACCAAGTCTCTTTCTGTCTACATGTCCATATTCATCTTCGATGTCAGGATATTTAGATTTAATTGTGTTGATAATTTCTGGTTGAAGAAGCGCTTTATGACCAATCTGATCAATATCTACATATTGATAATTAAGTCTTTTAGCTAATGCTTTCGCGAAAGTTGATTTACCACTACCAGACTTTCCTGTTACGCCAATTATCATTTACTACCTCGCAAGTGAAGAACAAATAAGGTATGTTATACCTGTCGATGCTGCGTATATAAGTAAGAATAATACGATCATCGAAATTATGAATTTCTTTTTTGAAGTCGTCTTTTCAGGCTGTTCTGACTTATCAGTATTGTAATAAACTTCCTTATCTTTGACTTCTTCGTTATAAATATTTTTCATCTTATTTTCCTTTATCCAAGAAGAGTATTAAACTCTTCCTCTGTAATTACCTTAATACCAAGATCCTTAGCTTTCTTAGACTTACCAGAAGTAGAGGTCTTGTCGTTACAAATGAGATATGTAAGATTCTTATTAACTCCAGCGATCTTACCGCCATTAGCTTCAATAATCTTAATCATATCTTCTCTCTTCATAGAGAGTGAACCAGTGATACAGAAGCTCATGTTATCAAGCTTACCACCAACAACTCTCTGCTTAACTGTAATGTAGTTAAGTACATCATTGATCTCAGAATAATTGAATTCAGCGATTACCTTTGCGGTAGTAGCACCAATACCGTTAATTTTAGTAAAGTCATAGCCAGTATTGACTGCATTCATGAAATCATCCCAAGTTGTAAAGGTATCTGCTAAAATGTTAGCTGTCTGCTTCTCAACATTAGGAATACCTGCAGAAGCAATGATCTTCCAAAGTTCAAGAGAGGTAGGAATACCTTCAAGAATCTTATCTACAGATCCTTCACCATAACCTTTCATATGAACCCATTCATCTATATGATCTTTGAGTTTGAAGATGTCACTCATCTTGGTCAACCAACCAACCTTAATAAGATCTCTTACAGTTGCAGTGGACATAGATTCAATATCAAGTCCATGCGCGCCAATGAAATGAAGAAGCTTACCTTCAATTTTAGCACCACAATCAGGATTTGTACACACTAAAACTTCAGTATTGTACTTCTTCTCAATTCTTGTAGCACCACCACATCTAGGACAGGTAGTAGGAATCTGAATTGTCTGCCCATAAGCAGCTTCGATCTTTTTATCATTAACTTTCTTTAAGAGTGTGTTCATTGGTTGACCTCCATACTTTAATTTATGTAATAATTATAACACAAGTTTATCTATTTGTAAATAGTTTTTAGACATACTTTTTAATTGCATATATATTAGTTGGAAGATATACTACATAAAGTTCATCATCAATATTAGTATTTTCATACAATTCTATTGACTCAGCTTGAGCTTTAACATTATCAAAACATATAATAGGTATTTTACTACGACGCACACCTACTCTACTACCGCTGTCGTCAATGTCTATATACTTGTTAGTGACATAACCAACTCTATATTTGAATTTAAGTTTTCTAACTGATTCAATTTCTTCTACACATTTTCTATGCTGTTTTAATCCAAGATATACGAAAAGAATAACTAATACTGTCATTATAGCCATTCCTACACAGTTAGATATTACATTATCACCTTGTAATACCCATTTAATACAACCAATATCTATAAGACAAAATATACCAGCCATACAGAAAAAGAAGAATAATAGTAAATATCTCCACTTTGATCTATCTGCAAAGTCTTGAATTGTTTTCATTGCTTGATCATCAAATAATTCTATACCATCATGTAAATCATTAATTTCCATATGTTTATCCTCATTCTATAAGTTTTCCGTCTGAACCATATAAGACTATATCATTCTGGAATACCACCTCATCATCAGCAACGTCATTAATTATATATGGTACTTCTACAACATATGTATCTGATTTCATTGCACCAGTATGAATTGATGCCATACCATATAACTCTAAATTAGATAAATCTCCAACATATTCAGCAGTAAAGTTTTTATAATCTAACGTATTATCTGATCCATCTATAGTATAAAATACATATGAAATATTACCACTAGCAGTATTAGTTTCAGAGTTTGTACCAAATGACGTTACAACTGTCCATAATTTATAATCAACTCCATCTACAACTACATCTTTAGCATTTTCGCGTTCAAAATCATCATTAGCCCAGTCTATACCTAGATAATTTTTTGTAGCATCCGCTAATTTACTAGATCCATCTATAATAATAGATCCATCTTTAACACCTTCAAGTTCTTCTTCTGATGAAACAAAACCACTCATTCCTAGTAACATTTCTATATACATATCACGCATTTCATCATCTATAATTACTTTATTGTTTTCATCTAATTTAAGTTGATCTAAACCCACGTATATAGTATCATCACCATTGCCTTCTGCCGCCGATATAGCTTTATCTACAAATTCCTGTATGTCGTGTGTAAAATATAAATCTACATTCTGTTTAAATATTTCAGGATCAGTGCTCTCAAGTGAGGCAAACATTTCTTCATAGTTATTGGCGTGTAATGAAGCATATTTAAGAATTAAATATACATTATTTAATGCATATGAACCATATTTATATTCCTCAAATCCAGTAGGTGCAACTAATGTTCCAATAAATGAATAAGGATCTTTTTCTTCTTCAACTGGCTTTTCTTCTTCAACAGGTTCCTCAATAGACTCTTCAGTCTCTTTAGTCTCTTCTTCTGATTCAGTTTCCTCAGGACCATTATATGCATATTTATGTTCTATACTAACTTCTGGTTCAGGTTCTTCAGTAACAGGATTTACAAAATCATCGAGTGAAGTACAACCAGTTAGAGTAACAATTAATAGGCTGCATATAACAACTAAAAATCGTTTTTTCATGTTTTCTCCTTCCCACATTTTATAGTCATATTTTTATCTATTTTATGAGTTATATAATAATCAATAATTTGTTTAGGAAAACCTTTGTTAGTAGAAAAGATCAATTCATATGTTTGAGCTCTACTATAACCTAACTCTTTCATATCTGCTGCAATACGTTTAAGTACTTCAATATAGAGAGGAAATCTTTCTTCAACATTAGCAGAAACAATTTTATTCCAGTCTTCCTTTGTAGATTGTTCTATATAATTATCGTTTAGTTTGGTTATTAGTAATTTAGGACCACCTTTAAAATAACCAAATAAATCGTCATTTTCATTATTAAGTTTTGCAATTTTAGCATGCAAGATTAAGTGTTCAATACGATTACAGTACACTAATCTATCAGCTTTTTGATATTCAGGGTACTGTTTTTCAGCGCTCCTATTACTAAGTCCTGCAATTTTGTCTTCATCAATATGATGACATTCAAGACCTTCTTTAGTTCTAGACGCTAAGATCCGACCGTTAACAAAATAATCACTAGTGGCCGGGCCATACTTCTTTAATAGTACCTGAACATATTCGTTATAAGACATATTCCAAACTTTGTTCAGTAACATATTATTTTATTCCTTTATATCTTTCTATAAAATAAAGGCGATAGCCTATATGGCCACCGCCTATATTATTAAATAGCTTAAATTGTTAAATTTTTAGATCTCGTTCTTCGGTGAAATCATGAAGTGTAACTTTCTGAATTTAACTATGTTTCTCTTTGTCAGAGCCTTACCGATCAGAACGTTTGCAACTACATTAACAGTAATAAGTGTACCGAACAGAATCACAAAGCTTGTCATACCAGTAAGATTTGCTACTGTGATGAAAACGATATATGATACCACAGCTACGATATTGGCAACTGATAACAGGTTAAACAGTACCTTACAAAATGTATTAAAATTTCTCTTCATAATTTTAATTACCTCCTTAGTAATTATTTTATGAGATAATTATATCATGAATTTTATAAGGTGTAAATAATTTTTTCAAAAATATTTTGAAAATTTGTTAAATTTTACTAATAATATCAAATACTGGATATGAGAAGTCTGTCTTCTTATATTTGAAATACTCCTCATCATTAGGTGCAAATAACCACCATCCACATTCTACATGAGCGCTAGTATCAGTTAAATCTATAACCTGATATTCAAAATCTGAATTAGCTTCATACATCGAATATAAAGTTTCATTATACTGATCTACATAATGCTCGTATGACTGGACAACATAAACTTCTTCTAATGATGTTTCAGATGTAAAGTCTAAATCATATCCATCAATCAATACCGCTTTCTTAAAGTCTCCAACATTTAGATACTTATGAAAATCCCACGCGCCTAAACTAACTCCGCAATAATATAAGTCAGTATGTGGAAGTGAATCGACGACCTCTTTTACATAAGAGGACTTGATCTTACCATTATATCCATCTCTATAGAAGAACACTATTGTGCAGTCAGGCTCAATAGAACCATCTTGGATGTATTGGTAAAGTCCAGTTGTGTTGTAACTTCCATCAATTCCACCACCCATACCTGGAATAAAGATCATAAGTGGTTTATTTGCAGGATCTTCAGGTACATAAACTCTATAGTTCTTATATGTATGGTTGAAAGCTTGTGATAAATAGTAGTATGCGGTAGATTCCTTAACTGAAGCTATGTCATGAATCTGGAATGTACATCCACCAGTTTTTCCTAAGATTCTACTATATCCATCATTATCCTGAAAATGCCACCATTCAGATGCCAGACCGGTCATACCAGATTCAGTAAATATAAGATCTAGATTTATAGCATCTTCTGTCATAGTAGATACAAATTCACCACTACTTCCTGAAGTATACTTACATGACAATGTGCTTAACTCATGCATAGGACTCTGCATAGCTATTTCTTCTCTAGTCTCAATGTCAACCAAAGTTACGTCTAGTGCAGCTCCAGTATTATGAGTAGATGTTCCTTGTGCTAAGAACCAACCTTGTCCCCAACCATAAGATTTTCCATTATCAACTAAAGTATTGATATTTTGTTTAACTTCTGCATTTATATTATATAGAGCACCTAATTTCTCAGCAGCAAGAGTAGTTACTGATTTAGGTCTATATGAATCACAAATCATCAAAGAATAGTTAAAGCTATGTGCGATATACTGAGCTTTAGCAACTTTCTTAGATGTACTATATAGCATTGGTACAGCAAATTCTTCATATCCAAGTCTGGAATTATAAACCTTACCTAAGTCATAAAGCTGTTCACCAGTTAGTTCTGGGATATCCTGTAATGACGACCGGTAAATCGAACTATATGCATTAGTAATATTATATTCAATTGATGGAATGACATCTGGGAGATTTATGAAACACCATTTATGTTCTATAAATCCAACATCTTGTCCATATTGAACGCACCAATAATTACCAACTTTGCTTAAAATACAGAATGCATTTCCGGCTGAAACAGTAAAGATAGTTTTAGAATTAGCATTAGGTTGCTCTTTTGCTAACTGATCACAAGTTGACCAACCAGTTGCACCAATTATGCTTTTCTCAAAATAATTCTCAGATTCTTCTGCATATACCTTTACACTAAAAATACCTACTACAATTAACATAATAATTATAGCAGGTATGATTTTTCTAAGTTTCATAATTTCCTCACTATGTCTGACTTGTATTACGATTCACTCTCGTAATGATGCCTACGCAAAAACTTGACTATGTCATCAAGCATTTCATCTGCCTTTTCGATATCAGGTTTTGTAACATACAGTTCCTTATATCTACCTAAAGCAGACCATCTACATAACATAACTGAATAGCCAGTTTGTAGATCACTTAAAGTACCAGAAATTTCTCTTAATTCTGGATTTTTCTCTGATAAAGACTCTAGAAGCTTAGCATTGTTAGCTACAAAATGTCCTTCTCTAAAGTTTTCATAGTAGTATTTAATTAGACCTTTTAATGCAAGTTCAATAGCTTGTGCCAACATATAGCACGCCCAGTTAGTATCTGCTGCTTCAGCTTTATTACAATAAATAGAGTCTAATAGAGGCTCGGTTATATTCCGAGCCTTTATCGCATTTTGTATTAACATTCTACCTTCGTTTCGTAAGTCTTCATCACTTCTTTTAGGCGGACTGCCTTTGTGATGCGGCTTACCCATAGATAATGTCTCCTTTGCTAACTAGATCCATAATGTTGCTAGAGTTATTATTGCTGTTCAAAATAACAAGATCAAATTTACCGTCAGTAATATCATCTACCTTACAGAAAAGATCAAGCAAAGCATTATCATCATCAGCTTCTTTCTGATTAGTCATTTGAATTGCGACTTCGAGATAATCACTTTCTTTACACTCTTCTGTGATGCTTTTACCGAATACGATCATTTTGTTATATCGATCAGGATTCTCTTCGACATATTTCTTAATTGCATCAACTTGTGATTGCTTAATAGGATTAACCATACATTACTCCTTATCTTTAGCCTCGATGTCAATTTCAATCACCTGACCATCTGTATAACCAAGTTCTTTAAGACCTTCTTTCTGTACATAGATAGGTCCAATTAAGACTTTACCATCTTCAGGAACTTCCTGAAATCTGACAGTGTTTTTAGTTTCTTTTTCAAATTCGAATGTTCTTTTCATAGTGTCTCCTATTCTGATCTAAAATGCTTAAGATTCATTTGACCTATTCTCGTACCGTCCATAGAATAAGTAGTGACATACCATTCACCTTCTAAATCTCCCCAAGCAGTACTTAGATCAATCTTATATTTTGTGCCAATTTTAATTGCATCTGGCATAGATTCACGAATACTAATACAAATTACTGTTTGCATAATTGAGTCTCCTTCTATAATTTGTAGTATCTTATTTAGAACTCTGTGTCCTTAATAAAGGTAATAACAGGTGTATCAACATACTTAGCAAGAAATCCTTCATTCTCAAATACAAGATCAGACTGTCTAATCTCTTCATTCTGAAGCTTTCTCATAACAAGCAGAAGATCCTGATTATTGAAGCACTTAAAATCATAAGAACCATCAAACAGTTCCTTAATATATCCAATAATCTTATTATTCTTCTTAACTGCACTAAGTGTAAACTGCTCAACTCTAATAGGAACTTCTACTGTAGGAAGTACTTCTTCAATATGAGCAAGGATCACCAGAGGATTCTTATTTACATCGATAATAATCTCATCATTACTGAAGAATACTATACTTTCAATATTAATTCCAGCAGCTATCAGTTTGGTAAGAATAGTATCAGTAATATGTTTCTCGTATGTGATAACTCTAGAAGGATTACAGTTACCCATAATAACTTCTCTGATGTACTTACTATTAACAATATACTCGCTATCAGTAAACTTACGAATAAAATCTTCCCAAGTATTAGCATTACCAAAGATAGTAGGATCATAAGCCTTAAGTGAACTGAAGTTTGCCTTCTTCATGTCAAGACTGATAAAAGCTTTACCAATAAATGAAGGCTTAAAAATATCCTTAGATGGAAGGTTCTTGTTCTTAACTGCAAACTGATTCATGTCAAGCTTATTAAAGTTATTGAAACCTTCACTTGATTTAATAAAGTCCATTGCTGCTTCCTTAGTAGAATTGTACATAGCAAAGTATTCCTCTTCATTAGGAAACTTCTCTACTTCAGCACAGAAAGCCTGCCACTTAGACAAAGTATCATAGTATTTATCAAGCAGCTCAAGTCTTTCAGTGAAGTATGGTTCTGCATAGAGTCTAATTGGAATCTTGCAATCTCTCACAAATCTTTCTTTAAGCTTATCTGTCATTTTCATTGTATTTACCTCCAGGTTTTATTAGTAAGTTTATTATAACATAGTTGTCAACCATTGTAAATAGTTTCTAAAAATAGTTTAAGCCAGACCTATAAAAGCATCTGGCTTAAACATTTATGGAGGTATTTGAGATAATGATATAAGCTTAGTTAAAAAAGTACAACCAATCTTCTAATTCAGCTTGATACTTAATGTTTAACTTATTAAATTCATTAATATCAAGTCCTATTGCATTATTAGCACTAGCTTCAGCTTCCATATCAAAGTAAGCTCTTGAACGAAGATCATTATACTCATCATCAGAAATTTCTTCATCTTCTAATTTCTGCCAAAGCTCATCAGAATATTTATAAAACTGTTTCATATCCTTGAGCTTCTGTTTTTCTCGTTTAGAACTCCAGTGTCTAACAAGATCTATAGTAACTTTTTTGTTTTTGATTAGATCATTATAACTTTGAGTTATTTCTAATACATGACCAAACTCATGTTTAAGTACTACTATACAAAAATCTACAAAATCATCAGTATCATCTAACCTTTTACTTTGAGCTAAGGCATAAACAAGATTCAAATAATTCTCTACAGGAAATATAATTCTAAACTTAAGTTTATTATTTTTCCAAACAAATGTAGAATGCATAAACGAATGATAATAACTAGTATGATTATACTGTATAGTTTCCAACATCTGTTTATGTGTAAGCAAATACTGCTGATCAAAGTAATAATCTGATGTCAGAATCTCTTTAAAATTTCCCATAATAAACTCACAATTAGTTATATGGTACTGCTTGCAAAGATCTTCGTATATATTAGTTAACTGATATTTTAAGTTAGTAACACTAATCATAAAATCACCTTACTTCTCAGCCTTTGCAATCTGAGGAATAATCATATTAGCACGAAAAACCCATATTTTCTGACCAATATATGGTTTTTCTCCAAGTAATTCTTTCATAATAGAAATATTATGCATTGATGCATTCTGAATAGTAGCACCCTCAATAACAACGGGTTTGAATGTAGCAACAGGAGTGATAGCTCCACTCTTACCTACCGACCAAGTAATTCCAGTGAGTTCAGTTTCAAACAGTTCATCATAAAACTTGAAAGCGAAACCACCACGGAAGGAATGCTCATCATGACCTTTTGCCATATAAGACTTGTAATCATTGATCTTGTATACCAGACCATCGATAGGGTACTTTTTAGCAGCAGATTTCTGTCTCATTCTTTCCTGCTGAGCTTCAAGGTTTTCAGTATTGGTATATTCCCAATCAACTGTCACAAACTTGAGATCTGCAAGTTTCTGAAGCTTAACATCCAGATCATCTTCACCAGTGATCATGTCCCATGCAACAAATGTAAGGCATCTTCTCTCGCACTCATCAGGATTGTCAAGTCTAATAGAACCTGAAGCAAAGTTTCTAGGATTCTTGAACATACTAGAAAATTCTTCGAAGTCATCATACTTACAAATAACTTCACCATCAATTACGATAGTATCTTTAACTGCAATAGTCTTAGGAATAGACGGAAGTCTTTTTGCATTTTCTGTAATATCTTCACCAACAGTTCCATTTCCACGAGTTTCAGCAGATACGAGCTTACCATTCTCATACTTGAGAGAACAAGTAAGTCCATCCATCTTCAACATAGTGATTGACTTTTCCTTAAGCCACTTCTTAAGAACTGCAGGATCTTTGGTCTTATCAAGAGAAAGCATCAAGTGGTTATGAGTAACCTTCTTGAGTTTATTCTGAATATCAAACTGAATTGTAGCTGAAGGAGACTTAGGATCAACATAACCAGTCTCTTCTTCATATGCACAACACTCAAAATACAACTGATCCCATGCTTCATCGCTGATCTCAGGATTTCCTTCGTCATACTTCTTAGTGTAGTAATTCAGCTTCTCAATATTCGCTGTATATTCTTCTCTTGTCATTGATAAGACCTCCATACATTTGATTTATTATGTATTTATTATAACATGAAATACACAATTTGTAAATAGTTTTTACTCAATTCTTAAACCAACTTCTGTATTAGCAAATAAATTAACCCCAAATTTAGACATTCTAGTATCTCTATAAAGTCTATATGCGTCTGTTCCAGCAGGTAATCTAGAATCAATAGTACCTAACTGAATTTCAGGAATATCTTCAAGTTCTACATTAAAACCAGGCATTTCTATTAGTCGTTTCATATTGCTTTCAGAAGTTTCCCACAATGCGGATGTATTTATATACATATTTACTATAAATTTTATAGCTATATCATATGCCATAAAATCACCGAAAATAGTATCAGCATCAAGTTTATGAATTACTGCGCAATGTAATTTTGTAGTACCACCTTGGTCATCTGCACTACGCACGGTAATTTCTACTTTTTCACTACCAAAATGAGTATCAGAGAAAATAATCTGCGCGCTTGTTTGTTTTGTAATTTCCATAGGTCAAGCTCCTTTCAAATAAATTAGATTGTTTTCATCTGAGTAATTTCCATACATAAAGAAAAGAGACTAACATAACACGTATATTAGTCTCTTGTTTAATTTACTTATCAATTGTTTGAACTTCACCAGTATCACGATGAACTAATTCAATGAAGGTGGGAGTATTTTTAGTGACCAACCATACATATGTATCATATCCATTTGCTATCAAAATCTTTCTCTCCTCATAGGTTGGTTTTCTTCCACGAATTCTACTCATTTTTAATCGTCTTCTCCTTCATAATAGTTTTCTGAGTCTTCATCTCCAGCCTCAGAGTTCTGTCTGAAGCTATGTACATTCTCAGGAAATGTGGTAGTATCTGCAACCATTTCATCAAGTCTAGCCAGAATTGCTTTACCATCAAGAATCGATTCTTCATTCTGGATCTGTGACAATGCAGTCTTCCAAAAGCTATTGAAATCACTTGCCGGATTGGTGAACCAATCTCTTAAAGTATCAATCTTTGATTCAAGCTTCTTTCTACTGATATATTTTACCATCTTATTACCCTTTTTGTACTCATTCTTAGCTTTAGGGTCTGATGGGTCATAGTAATTGCCGTTCATAAGACATCTACAATTTGCAAAATAATCAGTACAAGTCTGTGCGATCATTGCCGCAATCATTTGTTCACATCCATCCAATAAATTATCAATATCTCTTACGCTACTCATAATTTATAGTCCTTTCTTTATAATATAATGAACGCTTAGCTATATATTATAAAATATTCCCTTCTATTATAATTAAATAGCTTTTAATTATAATAACATAGTTTTATATGAATGTACACATATTTTTTAAAGTTTTTCAAAAAGTTTCATGGCTTCTTCAATAGTCTTATCCATATCATAATACTTATAACTACCAAGTCTACCGCCAAAAATAATTTTAGATTCATTTGTAGCTAATTCTTGATACTGACTAAGAAGTTGATTATTTTTATCATCATTTACTGGATAAAATGGTTCATCTCCAAGTTTCCATTCAGAACTATATTCTCTAGAGATATATGTCTTAGGAAGATCATGTCCTTCTTCATCTTTACCAAACTCAAACCACTTATGCTCAATAATTCTAGTCCAAGGAGTTTCTCTATCAGTATAATTTACTGCAGCATTTCCCTGAAAACTTGATTTATCAAGAAGTTCATTTTCAAATCTTACAGAACGGTATTCAAGATTTCCTAAACTATAATTGAAATACTCATCAATTGGTCCAGTATAAATAACTTTATCAAAGTCATTAGCTAATTCTTTATGCTCTAAGAAATTAATATTAAGTCTAACTTCAATTCCTTCAAGCATTTTTTCAATCAGCTTAGTATATCCACCAATAGGAATACCTTGATATTTAGCATTAAAATAATTATTATCAAAAGTCAATCTAACAGGAAGTCTTTTAATAATAAATGCTGGAAGATCTTTACAATCTCTACCCCACTGTTTTTCAGTATAACCTTTAATAAGCTTCTCATAAATATCTCTACCTACAAGACTAATTGCCTGCTCTTCAAGATTCTGAGGTTCATGATCGATTTCTTTTCTCTGCTCCTCAATTTTAGCAAGAGCTTCTTCTGGAGTTACTACACCCCACATCTTATTAAAAGTGTACATATTAAAAGGTAAAGAATAAAGTTCACCTTTATAGTTAGCTACTGGACTATTAGTAAATCTATTAAATTCTACAAATGAATTTACATAATCCCAAACTTCTTTATTATTAGTATGGAAAATATGAGCGCCATATTTATGTACATTTATACCCTCAATCTTTTCAGTATAAACATTTCCACCAATATTAGGTCTCTTATCAATTACTAATACTTCATGACCAGCTTTCTTTAACTGTTGTGCTACAGTAGCTCCAAATAATCCTGATCCAACAATTAAGTACTTCATACAATCTTACTCCATTCCTTCTTGAAATATTCTAAATCAGTAAATTTCTTCACTGACTCAGTATTAAATATCTTCTTAATAATCTTATCATAATCAGTCTCATTTATCTTATCCTGAATATGATCAATATCAACTACTAAATATCTCTTTACAATTCGATAAATATCAGGAAATGTATTCTTTAAATCAGTTAAATCTACATTATCTAATACTAATGGTAAACAATGATTTGATACAGCCTCTAAAAATCGAATAATACTAAATGTAGTCTTATCATAACTAGGAATAATTAAAGTAAACTTAGCATGAGCTAACTTATCATAATATGTATTCTGATCTACATAGGTAGAATCTCTCTTAGTTATAATGCCTACATCTGATCTCTTAATCTTCTTTATCTTACTAGCCTTATCCACTAAATATTGCCTATCTGGATTCATGGCTGTTCCATAAAATACAAAATCTAATGTCTTCTCAATGTCTTTACCATTCAAAAACATATATCTTTCGTAAGTAGGCATATATACCATATTATTTTTATTTAATATATAAGTAGTTGTGCCATTAAATAAATCAGATAATTTACATTCTTGCGGATCTAATCCAAAATGAATAATATTTTTATTTGAATTTTCTCTACAAATAACATAAGATTCAAGGACGGCTCTAGTAGATACGTAGTTCACACTATAATTATAATTTTTATCAGACATCCACTTTTCAAAACCATCTATAAAACTATGACATAAATAATTATTATACTTACAAATATTACTTGCAAATACAATAAGACTGTCTAAATCTTTAGTAGACTTTTTAACATCTTTTATATAATCTTCCCAGTTTATATATTCATCATGCCAATAAATATGTCTATAGGCTACATCGTCTCTATCTAGTAGATTCTTTAATTTATTGCCTTTATATATATCTATTACTACTAGGTTTTCTGGTCCTACACTATCAATGATGGCATTCATATGGTATTTTATAGTATTTAATAAACCTTTAGTAATACCTATATTTAATAATAATCCTACCATTATTTAACCTCTTATATCTGAAACATATTTAGTGAATACTTGCTGTATAATAGCAGCTTTATCTGCTGCGTCATTTAATAATTTAGTATCTATATTATCATTTATCATAGTATTATCAAAATCATACGATAAATAAGCTGTAGCAATTTTATTGTTATTATTTGTAGTTCTATATATCCAGTTTAAAGAAAATCCTAGATCTTTTTCAATACTAGTCTTTTTCTTTTTCAATTTTTCAAACAATTCAAAATCATTAGAAGCAAAATCTATTACTAGTTTAAACTCTTCTAAAGAATTAAAACATATACCCGCCCAAGCCTCTGAGTATCCGACTGGTACCTTTAATGCATGTGAAGTATATGTATCTAAATTACATTTAGTATTCAAGTTATTTGCATATTTACTAAGTTGATTCCAGAATGGAGTATATTTACTAGTAGTAGATTTTCGTGCAGAATTGATGGTATTAGTAATCTCAGGAAAAACTTGAGTACCCATTCTAGAAAGAACTCGTTTAGCTCTATCTTTATCTACAGCAAATAATTCAGTTTTACTATCTTTAGCTCCAATAACTCGGCTTTCTCTAAAAATATCATGCATAATATTTTCAATTTCACTATAGTCAGAGCATTCAATTACAAAATAAGTTTTAAGGCCATTCATATTTCTATAGCCATTTGTTTCTAATTCAGATTGGCATCGTCTATTCCAGTTATCTGATTTGCCAATTTTAATAATACCGTCTACAGCAGTAGTCATTATATAAACATAACCCTTTGCCATATTTACTTTATCCTTTCATAAAAATATAGGCTAGCTTTTTAGGCTAGCCTATTTGAATTAAACGTTTGTTGCATCTGGTGTAGTATTAGCCCAATCAAACTTAGTGCTTCTACTGGTCTTGAAACCATCTTCTACAATAAGTTTCTTAAGACCTGCTACATCGTGGTTTTTAATAATGTCCTTATAGCAGTCTTCATAGTAAGCATTAGCAAGAGGAATACCTAATTCAAGTTTCTTCATAATGATACGTCTCTGAGGTCTAGCATTTACCTGACCCTTCTTTTCCATGAACTTGATAGTATCTCCCCAAGTCTTATACATATAGACTCCGATTTCAGTCCACTTATCTACTCCAGTATTTGCTACAGACTTATCAGGTTCCATAACATCAGTGATATAGGTAAGACTAGGAATAGTACCAGTCATTAATCCCTTAGAAAGAATCTGAAGAGTAAGATCGAAATCATCCCAACCATGATCTTTTCTATATTCGATTCCATTTTCTACAAGATCCTTAACATTCAAATGAATCATCTGAATAGGAAATCTTACATAGTCAACAGGAGGTCTCTTTCTAAAGTCATTAAATACTGCAGCATTTTCAGTAATACATCCAGTCTGAGTAAGATGCTGATCAGCATTCTCAATAATAGACTGAAATTCTGCGAAGAAATCATATACAGAAGTCTTCAACTTAATAGAACGATACTTTGTAGGATCCTTCTTCTGAACTCCTGCTTCAAGCTTATGTACTGAAGGAATATCATCATCAAGTACGAAGATATTTTCATATCCCTTCTCTAACATAGTCTTATTGATAAAGTTTCTCTTAGGTACGATACCTCTGAATCCTTCACAGTAGCATACCGTAAATAGACCAGAATCAATAATCTCCTTATAATTCTCTGCATCATCAGGATATACAAACAAGAAAAGATTTAATCCCTGTTCATATCCATTCTTCAGCATCTGTAAGGTCTTTGCCTTACTTCCTCTTTTGTAGCTAGGTACTACAATTGGCCATAATTCTTTCTTCATTCTATCAGTTCCTTTCTAATTTATTTATTACATCTTGTGCAATTTGAAACATTGTCATTTTAGACGTATTATATTCGAGAATAGTTAAACCTTCTTGTTTTAGAAGATTTTTATATTTTTCAAATAATTCTACATCTTCATGATAATTAGTTTTAGGTTCATTGGCAAGTTTGCATCTAATATTCCAATCGTCTTCATCCACAGTTAAATAGATGATAATAGGCTTATAATCAATTTCATACTCATAGTTACGATGATATTTTTCAGAATATACCATCATAGATAATAAGCCTCTATCATGAATGACATACTTATAATTAGATAATTGATTTACATATGGAATTAAAGAGTTCTTACCAGATTTATCAATTCCTTCTACTTCAATAAGATAGTTTCTCATATAATTAAATAGCCGCTCGTACGGTGAAAAAGGTAGTAGACTATGTTATAATCTACTACCTATTAAGTTAAACGCTATAAATAATGTTCTTAGATTTAAGCAGTTCAGTAAATGCATCCTTATCAGTAAACTTATTATCTACCCAATCAATAAGTTCATCCTTATTTTCAATAAGCTTACGAATATCAAGTCTCTCAGGAAGTGTTTCCATAGTTCCATAAGCAATATTCTTAGTAAACTTAAAGTCAGCATCATACATATGCATAGAGAATGCAAAGTGAGTATATGAACCATATCCAACACCAAGCTGATCTGCAATATATTTCTGAAGGAAAATAAAGTATGCAATATCGTTTCTAAGACCAAAGTTAAAATCATTTGATCTCATAACACAATTACAATCAAGTACATTATCTCTAATCTGATAGTTTAAGCAGATTGTACACATCTCATCCTTAGTTGTCTTAACATTAGGATTAGGTACATTGATATTAAGAACTGCTCTTCTAGAATAAGGATCATGTTTAAGTAAATCAATAATTGCTTCAATCTGATTAAATCCATGCTTCTCCTGAAGAATATATCCATAAGCAGAATTAGCAGTCTTACCATCATCTGTTACTCTATTCCAAAACTTAGAGAATTTTGTAATAAAGTCAAGATCGTTTCTAGAAGACCAATACCAAAGAAGCTCTGCAGCTACATATGTAAGATTAGTTCCACCAGTCTTAAGGGTGATACATTCATTTCCCTCAATATCATCAATAGTGAACTTATAATCAGTAAGTTCCTTAGTAGTTCCACGAGGATTCTGTGAAGGAATAGGATGACCAAAATCAAGAAGATCATTAGCAAGCTGTCTATAAGCTATATTAGGTGTAATCTTATTGATATGTTCAGCTACCCATTCATCAAGCTTATCATAACAACCCTTCTTAGCTACGTCAATGACATAAAAGTTCTTATAGTTATACTTGCTAAATTTCTTAGCATATTTCTTAAACCATTTATTTTGCTCATCCATTTCGGCAAGATAATTTTCTTCACCTCTAGCAATAAGTCGCTCATTGATAACCTGCATCTTAGAAGTAATAAAGATAATGAAAATATCGTTATTATCAATAATTCGTCTTTCTACTTCTTCAAGCTCCTTGTTATTCATCTTTGCCTTACGGTCATATACCTTGGGATAAACATATTCTCCTACATGGAATCGATCAAATACTGTAGAAGATCTATAGTCCAATAGATCTAAGTGATACGCTAAATCATTTCTTGTGGACGCTGTAGAATGCAGAATAGAAAAACCATACTTGTCTCTGATTTTCTCGGCAAGCGTAGTTTTACCAGCCGCATCGAGTCCTTCTAGAATTACGTTCATTTGTTAAAATTCCTTTCTTTTTTGTTTATTATATCATGTATACTTCTATTTGTAAATAGATTAAATTGAGATTGCTCTGTATTTTTCTGGATTACGTCTCCACATACAGTAAGCTTCAGTACTAAACCAACCACAAACACCATAGAACATAACATTTGCATTAGGCTCAAATGGTACAGTTGCAACACTCTGTACTTCGTAATACTTAAGATTCTTAGGATCAATTACATCTGCCTTGTCTTCAGTATATGCAGTTAAGAATTTATCTGCGTCTTCTCTTGATTTGAAGTAGATTGCAAATCTCAAATCATTCTGTGCTACATCTGTGAACTTGTCATTTTTAGCATTACTTGGATGTGAAACACCAATAAACCAGTTGTTTTTCTTGTTTGCACGTACTACATACATAGGGTTAGTAAGTTTGATTTCTTCTGACATAATTATTTCTCCTTTTCTGTTAAAGCGTGATAGACATCTGTACTAAGAAGTACAAAATGTTCAAACTCGCCGTACTGTAGATACACACTTCTAAATACTCCATTAGAAGCTTTTAACTTATCAGTTTTCACCAAGATGAATTTGTTTGTAAATGGAAATGTTACCATATCATAATCAAATTCATAAGGTTCAACTGATATAAACTTACGATTATCTTTGGACATTTTACAGTTTGGGCTATTTAGATATGCTTCTATTGCAGAAGCAGCCAGGTCCTCTGTCTCAAAGAATAGTGCATAATCAAATTCAGACTGAGCTAATGTTGCAGGTCGCTTAGAAATGTTTGCTGCTGACAAATATCTACCAGCTGATTGATTAAGCTTTACACAGTAAAATGTTTTTCTCAAGATATGTTTCTCCTTTGATATTTATTCTTCATAAGAACTGCCAAGGAATGTTACTTCCTCTCCGTTCTCAAGAGCAGTGTTAATATAGTCCATGCAAAGATCAATTTCTTCCTGAGTCATAGCTAAATCATATTTACTACAAATCATCAACCAAGAATAACAATAATCTTCTATATTTATATCAGGAAGATATTCACATGGCCCTTTATCAGACTTACTACGATTAGCAGAATTAAGTACATCTACACCAACCCACTGATCATAAGCATACGCATTCTTCTGTTCATCTGTCCAATCTTTTGCACCTCGTAAATAAGTAGATTTCAGGGGGACGATGTGATCGTAATCCACAGTACCGAAGTCATTATCTGCTTTCTTATCATCTAAGTCATGAATGATAGTTCCAGTATATGGACACATATAAGTATTATCTTCTGCATTATACCAAGGACTAGTCTTCCAAGCATAATCATTACGATTAACTTTCTTACCATCTAAGGTATAACTTGTAGTAGGTTTCTCATATGAATTTCTATCATAATCATCATATTCAGGTAATGTATCAATTACTCGAATAGAATTTGCAAGAACATTGAGGTTATCTGCATTAGCTAATGTAGTATCATAAACTAATTCTCCAGTAGTTGCGGTAGAATCACCTTCTGTAGGAGTAGGTTCTACTCTATCAACTTCCCAAGAAATAGTTGCATCTGCATGCCAATTATTACCTAACCATCTAATGAACTCTGCAGTGTTAGATGATGTAAGTTTAATTTCTTTATCATCGAGAGTGATCTTAATTGATCTTACATAGGAAATTCCAATTTCGTCTGGAAGTTTAACATCTTTCTTTACAAGATTTCCATTTTCATCAACATAACTGTCATTTCCAGTTTCAGTAGTAGGAGTTCCAGGATCATCAAGTCCAGGATCTGTAGTAATATCTGTTCCATCAATAGGATTACTTGGATCAGTTATTTCTCCATCTCCACTATTATTACCACCACCAAATGGTCCACCTGGATCGCTTATTCCAGGATCTGTAGTAAAGTCTGGTAAATCTAAGTTATTTTCACCTTCACCACTATCAGCAACTTGAGTATTATCACCAGTAGGATTACTAAAGTCCATACCATTTTGTTCATGTTCATACTCAGGTAGATTTTGAACAATCTTATTTGGATCAGGTAAACTTGGAAGTGTATGTACAAGAGGAGATAAAACTGATTGTGGATCTCTAAGATGTACCTCGCTCTTAAATGAATTAAGAGTATATCCACCTAGACTTAAGAGGCCCATAAACAGCAAACCCATAAAAAGTATTTTGATAATTCTCTTAATCATGGTTTGCCACCTCCTTTTCGTTATTTATATGTTACATCAATATTGTATAATCCGCCATCATAACCAACAAATCGTATGTCATACGTATCATACTCATAGAATAGCATAAAGCTATCACTTTTTATAAAGCTGTCATTTACAGGTATTCCAGTAAAATATTCCTGAATTTGCTCAGGTGAACTACCAAAACTAATCCAGTTGGGCAATGCACAAGTCATAAGTTGTTCATTATAATTACTTCCTGCCTGTAAAGTGAAACCTACACATGTGAGTTCAGTAATAGGTTTTTCAGTTCCATCCGAAGATCTAAACTTAAATGTAATACTGCCTTCACCAGAAGTAGGTTCAGTCTTAACGTCCATTGATGTAGCACAAATTGTTTCATCAACATCAGTTTTAATTACATACTTTCCAACAGATTCAGTATAAAATGATCCGAACTTTTCTAGTAAGTATTCATAATTACATGGAAATGCGACCATCTTACCGTCGATAGAAACTGTATTCATATCAAGTACAGAATTCATATTAGGATCATCAGTTACATTGTAATACATGTCTAAAGGATCGGCAATTGTAGGCTTAACCTTTTCTTCAGGTTCTTCCACAACAATTACCTCAACCTCATTATTAGAAGTAGTTATTTCTTCTGTAGGCTTATTAACTACTTCATTCTCCGCATAATTATGCTCAGGAATAACTTCAGGTTCCTCTTCTTTACCACAGGCAGCCATCGAAACTACCATAAGAAGAGATAGACCTAATATAAAAATCTTTTTCATCATTTTCCTCCATTCTTCTTACTCTTTTTACGAGTAGGCTTAGTGGCCTTAATTTTATCTTTCAATGCTTCAATAAAAGTAAAGTTCTCATCTTTTTCAGATTGTAAATCGAACGTATTGTCAACATTATCTACAACAGTATCAATGTTTGCAGATTTGCTACTAATCATTTCAATAAACAAACTGTCAAGCAACGAATTCATACAATATATATAATAGATCATGCAGCTCTCTGTTTGGCCGGTTCTACAAATACGATCTTCAACCTGAACCATATCAGAAGGTACCCATGCATAGTCAATAATAATCATTGTATGAGCAGCAGTCAATGTAATACCTACACCACCTGCTTGCATATTTAAGATACATACTGTTTTCTTTTTAGCTTGAAAATCATCAATAGCTTGCTGTTTTGCTTGATCAGACATACCACCACGAATCTCACAACAAATATCCTTAAAGTGATCTTTGAGTAAATCTGCCGAATCTACAAAATTAGTTACAATAACTACACTTTCACCAGCATCTAATAAAGTCTCAGCTAAATCAATTGCAGCGTCAATCTTATATAAACTCAACATCTTTCTACCAGTCATAGCAAGACCCATATAGGTATCATCCTCTTCTGGTTCATAAAGACGTTTTTCAATATTTGTATATTCTCTCTTAAAATGAGGATCAAGAGGAATAAACTGTCTCTGTTTCTTAAGATTAGGCAATACGTCTCTTTTAAGACGTCTAACCATTAAATTACTAAGTAATGCATGTAATTGATCTGAGTTAGAGTTACCAGAGAAGTCTTTACCAAAGTAAGTTTCTTTAGGATCACAGAACTTATTAGCAAAGTTAAGAAATGCCCACTTACTATTAAAATCAAAAGCTTCACATTTAAGCATCTTAAGAATATTATATAAGTCAAGGTTATGTGAAGGTAATGGAGTACCGCTAAGAAGATAACAATACTCAACTGCGTCTGCAAGTTCAAGTACAGATTTAGCTCTCTTACTAGTAGGATTTCCCCAATTGTTAACTGCTTTACATGCATGACATTCATCGACAAATATACAGTTAAAGTATTTCTTTAAATCATCTAAGAATTTAACAACTGATCCATAGCTAATAATTGTCCAATCTTTACCAAAGTGAGGTTCTTCAGCATTAAGCTGAACCTGAACATCAGCATTAGGGCATACGTTAGTAATTTCTCGATACCAGTTAAGTCTCAAAGATGCAGGGCAAATAACTAACTTAGGAACATTAGTAAGACTTGCTCCAACTAAAACAGAGATGAATGTTTTTCCACAACCCATCTCATGACCGAGTAGAACTCTCTTCTTTTTAATTATTTTTGTAGCATCTTCAATCTGGAATTCATAAGGAGTGAAAGGTAAAGATAACTTACTCAAATCAATGAGTTGATTAGCAGATTTATTCTGGTAGAATAAACCTGCCTCAATATCATCAATATCATACTTAATCATAAGACGATCAAGTAACTTAGTAAAGTTATCTAACTGATCTCTCGAAATAGAAATAACTAACTTACTAGGATCAGCTTTACTGTCTACATATTTCAAACAGTTTTTATTCTTGGCTTCCCATAAGTCAGAAACAAGATTTTTGTCATTTATATTAACTTCATATTCATAGAGTCCAAACTTATTGACTCTACCTGTATTCTTACATTCAACACTTGTAACAGCTTTCTTATAATCTGTTACAGGATGTTCGAAACCAATAATAGATCCACCATTAGTTGATCTAAAATATTGCATACGAAGGTCTCTTGCTTCAGCCTTTTCATCTATAGGATAATTACAAAGGCAGCAAGCAATCAGATATAAGTCATAATCATTTGGATTGTCTAGAGATGCAATCTTAAGCATTGTACGTTCGTCTGATAACTTATACAATTTAGCGTCAAGCATCTCCTTATTTTTCTTTAACAAATCTAACATGACCATATTCTCCTATTATATCTTACAATTTATTATATCACGTATTCCATGAAATGTAAATAGTTACTCGATTTCAAAATTGATCATATTATTCATGCAATCCATAGATGTTACTTCACGATTGAGAATATCACCTTGTAATGCAGAATCATAACGATCAAAAGCTCTAAAGTTTCCTGGTTTCAAATTTATCTCAGGAATTGATTTATTAGAAGTTACCATAAATCTCTTTACTGTAGATGGGTTCAAATAGTTTATAGCTTGTCCTAAATACATAATATATACCTCCATTTACCACACATTAGGGATTAGATGTATTGTATAATTTTCTTTATATATATTAAATAGCTCTTGTCCCTATGCCATTTTTCATATTTTCTTTAAGTTTTTCTGTGCATTCATTGTATATATTAATAAATTCTTCTTTAGAAAGCTGATTTTTAACTACATAAAAACCATCATATACGTTAACACATTTGATTCCTTTATCTAATAACTGACGACGAATCAATATATGTAAGTTTGACTCTAAAGTGAAAATATCAGACTTAATAAATTTCTTTGTGTTTAATGTTACATACATCGCAGATCGTACAGCTGTCAAAAATGTTTTTATGTCAATATTCAATGCAGTAATAAATAATTCAAATCTTTCATAGAACTGTTGTTCAGTCTTACTTAACTTCTGATACTTTCTAGGATGTCCAGCATAATATTTATTTAGATATTCCCACTGACTAGCAGTATATCCAATAATATGAGGCTTCATATAAATAGGCATCAATACTAACTTGAATGCTTTTCTAAATTTTTCTTTATTTCTACCAGACCAAGGAATGGGAAAACCACAGTTATTCCATATTTGCTCATAAATATCATAATCAAATGGAAGTAACTTGTCATGGTTTAGATTATAAGTTAATCGATAAATAGATCCATTAACATCGTATTCAGTAATATTAGACATATTGGCCTGAAGCATAGATTTCAACATATCTGTTCTAGCTCTACTACTTCTCCAATAATTGCTTTCATTAATCTTTTCAGTATGCTCAGGATTAACAGTTGTACAGATTTCATGAGTCAATCTTAAGCAACCTTCTTCTAGATACCTACAAGTAAACTCAGGAAAATCTTTATCCAGAGTCTTTTTAATATCACAATAATATCTATTTTCTTCTATTTTATCTCGAAGTTTAAGGATCTTTTTGATTTCACTCTTATCTTCTTTAGTTAGATGCTCTGGTAGTTCTTTTATATCAATGTTTTCAATATCAAGTTCTGCTAGATGTTTATTTTCACTTCGAGCAGTCAAAAATGAGATAAACTGATTAAATGTATCTTTGTACGTAGAAATATTTCCAAGGATATCAAGCTCAACATGATCGATCATATATTGATTTAATCCTTTTTGATCTAGTACATATACATTCAAAAACTTTATCTCATCTGGTTCTCCAAGTCTAATTTTCTTATATTTAGGAATTGTGTAAGATTGTTTATTTCCAGTTCTATCTTTATAGTAAATAGATTTACCGGCATTTTCACGTTCAGCATATTTAAGAAAACCTAAATCTCTAAGCTTTCCATACCATTGATTAGCTGTTTTACGTGAACAATGAAAGTAATCTGCTATAACAGTCTGTGGAATTGAGAATTCGTTTGAAATTGAACTTCTATTATAATAAGAATACACTAAAATTAGAATGAAAAAATCTTTCATTCCAGGTCTATGTCTAGCTGGTCTAGATACTATTCTTAGATCTTTTAGCATTCTAATTTCTTCTCCTTTCTTATTATTTTTGAAAAAAGTTCAAATTTAATATTTTATGTTATGTATATATAGCATATTAGTGTAACCTTTTTTGCAATTAATCAGACACGCCTTATGCAAGCAAATAATTGCTTACACAAGGCTAATTGTTCAATTGATAGGTCTACAGACTAAACCTTCCAACATTTTATACGTTACTGAAATAGTGTGCTCCCCACTGGAATGCAGGATGTCCACATGCATGGTAATGACCAGTTCTGAAGTAATATACTTCATAGTCAATCTGTGATATGGACTCTTCAAACGCTATCTGTAACTCTTCCTCTGTAGGAGTATTATCTGCATTATACAGAATTGGTGCAGTAGAAAACTGTCCATCAGCATATATAATAGAATGTATATCGGCATTATTATATGCCATTCTATTAAGAACAGTATCTGCTACAAGTCTTTTACCTTTTTCGTCCTGATTACCAGATTCAGCATGGATTACTCTTGCAAGTAGATCCAATTCTTCATCTGTTAAAGGTGATTCAGGCTCATAATTTTCTGCGATATAATTTACATGTTCCATTACAGTATCTTCCACATTGGATAAAATATCACTAGGGTTTACTGTCGTTACCTCTTCATAAATTTCTCTTGGTAACAATTCTGTTGTATATTCAATTGTAGTAGGCTCAGCCATTCTATGAATATCCTGTACCTCAACTGTTTCTACTTCAATTTTGCTCGGTTGATACTTAAGTGATTCTTGAGCTGAAGCTTTTACTGTATTTACGCTGAACATCTGTACAAAAATACTAATTGCACACACGACAATAAATGCGATATACAGTTTAGTATTCAATTGTCGAATCGTTTTTAACATAAATTCCTTTCTCCCATTGAAAAATGATTATGTTCTTTCTATGAAAGATACATATCTTTTTCTTTGTTTGTCTGGTGAGACTTCTTTGTCTCGTAGAGGTCATAACAAATTAAAGTATATATCGCAAATACTTAATTAGTTATTTACTCTGTGTTCGTGTTACTGGTTTTCCTTCTCCTTAAAAGTGTCACAACTGCAATACTTACATCCACAAGCTTCCATTCCTTCGTAGGGATCAAAGTGTCTGTAATATGGATGTCCGCATACGCATATACGATCGTCACCATAATTAGGATTGTAACCTCTTACGGTTTCGATCTTTTTATATTCAATATAGGGACCACTGGTGTCACCTACCTGAATAGCTTCTTCTTCGCCAAAGAATGTACGTATCTTTGACTTATAACCTTCAATTGTTACCTTAATCTTTTCCATTTCTTCTCCTATATTTCTACTTTATAGTGCTTTTCGAAATATCCAGGCGCAATAGCATCAAAACCTTTATCTTGACACTGTGCAGTAACTCCAAATCCATCGTCAATAACTAAAGTCTGAATGATTTCATAATCTGCTGCCACTTCCTTATTGTATGCCAGAATCATAGGTAACTTTGCATCCTGAGTCGATACACTAAAGTAGTTATTAAATAAACCAGGTGTAGCATTATCAAGTAGATCTGTCTTAGACTTGAAATAGATGCTAGTCTGGCAACCAGTTAGCAAGTTTACGAATGGCTTAATGTCATTCTTCTGAAGATAGGCACAAATTTGTCTAACCTTCTCAATAAGTTCATGATTCAGATATTTCTCTTCATATTCAATTTTTCCGAATCCGAACATCATATTGTAATCAAAATCTTCATCAAATCTCCAATGAAACTTATGATCGTAAATAGTATCATCGAAGTCAATATATATCATAAATGCTTTCTTTTTCATAGATTATCTCCTTTTATTGAAATAGTCTTCGAGGATCCGTTTGTGATCAAAGGCAAGATCTTCCATCTTAAAGGTATGATTCTTACCATCTTCAAAATTTACAAATCCTGCAGCAGCTGCGTCGTCGTCCGGTTTGACCTTGGAGACATACTCTGAAGGAAGGTTTATAGAATATACAATACTCACTACATGATCTCTAGGGTCTCTCTGGGGATCACTGTAGACGCCTTCCAGAACTATATTATTAGGATCTATATCCAAACTAGTTTCTTCTTTAAGTTCTCTTACTGCTGCCTGAAGAGTATTTTCTTTACCTACATCAAGAAAACCGCCGGGAAGTGCCCATTTACCTCGATAAGGGAAATTTTTCCGTTTTACAAACAAAATACCTTCACCATCAATATGAACTATAAAGTCCACAGTGACTGAAGGCTTTGGATATTTATTTGGATCATATTTAGCGAGATAAGCTCTCTCTTCATCATTTTCAGGTACGTACATTTAATACATCCTTTCACATATATTTATTAAATAGTCCTTCATGTAACAATTGTGTAACAATTACTTAAATTTGAAACCTTCTTTGCAGGTTCGAGTCATCAATGTGATGTATGTTGCACCATCTTCAAAATCGATAAACTCATCTACATACTTCTCAGCTTCATTGGTTCGAGTAACTCTACCAACATAATACTCAGAAGATTCTGGATCATTAGTCTCAGAAACAAGATTCTTATGATTATCTTCAACGATCTTGTCGTATTTCTTAAGTAACTCATTGTACTGTTTCTTTGTGATCTCTACAGTTGTGAACTGTGTGTTGTAAGTTGTGATTCCTAAATAATATTTAACTGTCTTAGCCATGATAAATACCTCCAAATATTTATTATGGGTTTATTATAACATGTTCCTATATAAAAGTAAATAGTTTTGTAAGCCTATTTTAAGACCCACAAAACTACTTTATATAATATGATATTAAAAAGTTATTTATTTGATACAAACTCAATTGTATTATCTCTAATTAACCCAAGTGCCACAGCATTATCATGTGTTATATGACATTCAGATAAATAAAAATCGCTGTCATACACAATATAATTTTCATTACTATCAGTATCAAATTTATTTCTAAACATAGTGTCTAATAGTCTGGCATCATTACATATATGTTCATTTCCATCTTCATCAGCCCAAACTACCTTGACATTTCCGCCACCATGAGAACTTACATATCCCTCATATGATATGGTGAAATCATCTGTTCTGTAATATTTAATAAGTGTTGACCGAATATTTAAGAATATTCCACCAGCCAAAATACCACAAATTAAAATTGAGGCAAATACAATTTTTATAGTTTCTACTACATTTTTTGATTTTTCCATAGATGTTTCCTCTTTTAATCAGCATTTATAATGCTGTTTATGCCTGCGAGTGCACTTAATTCAGCTGAGTTGGCTAACTCATTGAAGGCCTGCTCTAGAGATCTAATCTTAAATTTGAATTTAGATAAGTTAATGCACTTATCATCCATAGTATTCCAAATAAGCGTATTAAACTCATTTAATAACTTACGATCTTCACAGTAATAAGATTCTTCTGAATTACATACAATTACTTTATTACCTTCGATACATATTTTTGTAGCTTCAACCATACATGAGTTATCATTTTTATCTTTAATTAATACTCTCATGAAAATCTCCTTATCTTGTACTAGTCTCTTTACATATCATTAAATTTGGTGTATCTTCACACATTGTAAAATGCTTTTTCATTTTATCTCGTGTATAATCCTCATCACGATTAGTTTCACCTACATCACCTAAGTATTCATCGTCAGAATACATATAATGTTCTATTTCTCTATCTGTAATATTTTTAGACCTTGACATATTTTTACCTCCATTATATAAATACTCTCCATATTAAATAACTTTTTATAATATTGATATATTCCTCGTCAGAGTAAAGCTGTAATCGATTTGAGAAACTGTTAAGATTTTCAAATGCGCAATTACTTGCAGCTGTTACTGATGAATAAAAATTTTGATAGGTTATAGTCGACTTATCAAACTTACGAGCAATTTCGAACTCAGCTCTTTCAATAGACTTATTTAATCTGTCGACTTGTGTCAGTGCCTGAGCAGCTAACTTACCCATATAAGCATCTTCTTCATGAGCTTTTAGTTTTTCTGATAAAGCTGTAACATCTATCTTAGTAGTAAGAAGCTTGATATGAGTTTTTTCCGGTAAAAAATACTGTGCAGTAGAAATACCAAATCCAGCAGTTAATGCTACACCTATAATAATTGACATACCTGCTTTAAATATTGAAGCATCAAATAAACTTAATGCAATCAAACCAGGCGAATATGCTACTACTGCAACTCCGGCAATTACACCGGTTTTAATTAAATACTTAATTAGCTTTTTAGTGTTATCATTCATTACACATATTTACCTCAACTCAATAATAACAAATGTCATTCTTACAATGACATTATCTAAAACATTTTATTCAATTATAACTATATCATGTTTTTATGAACTCGTAAATAGTTTTTTGAGAAATTTCACAAATTAGGGAAAACATATTTCTATGCTTTCCCTTTATTTTTCTTACCAATACTTTACTATCTCATCATGTAGATTCTGATTGTTAGTATTCTGTGTGTCACTAGGACCCTTATCACTACCTGGATCTCCAATAAAATCGTCATTTGCAACGATCATATTTCCAGTTAAGTAGTAGAACTGAATGTAAGGTAAACCAATTGCTTCAGCTCTCTGACCTACAACCGTATTATCTGTTTCAGTAGTGTCCATAAGTACTTTAGACTTGATATACTCAAATGTACTCTCTGCATCTTCTACACTATTGAATGTGTAGAATGTAATTGTCGGCATACTGTCAAACGTATACTTATTTGCAGTAATTTCACCAAATTTTTCAGTTGACGATTTTCCAGCACTAATAATCTTACCTTTTTTCTGAATAGACTCTAAGGTCATAGCATTAGGATCAATATTAGGTTCAGATTTAGCTTCAGTAGTAGGTGCTGCAGCGTTTTCACTTACAGTACCTGATTTAGACTCAACTACTGCTGTTTCTTTGGCCGTACAGCCGGCTGTCATGGCTAGTACTAATACTAAAGCAAGGACAGCAATGACTTTGTTCTTCATTAGTATAATTTCCTTTCTTCGGTAGTTTCTCAGAGGTCTCAGGATGACCTCTGGGACACTTGTTAATAAGACATATATGTTTAATAATAGTGAAATAAATATCGATTATGTCTTAATCCATGAAAGAAATGTCTTACTTTCTTATGGGTTTCATTTCGTTCAACTAAATTCCTTTTAGCAAACTTAATATGCACAAATTTATTCTCCCTCCGTAAAAAGGCATCCAATAGGGTATCAAATAATTGATACCCTATTTTTTACCTATTTAATTGTTTCTAATAGCTTCGAGTCTAGCTCTACACTCTGCTTTCTGCTCTTCAGTCAATATCTTTGGTGCACGGAATGAAAGTAACTTTTTCGGAAATTCATATGTCTTAGAAAGTTCATCTTCTTTCACAACCTTATATGTATCAGGATATTTTTCTACTAGAGCATCAAGCTTGCGCATGTACACAGGATCTGCAGTATAAACTGAGGCGATTTTAGTATCAGCATCGGTTGTAACTATCGTTTCCTGCTCACATCTTAATAAATGTACCATACGCAACTCCTTACACTGAATGTACTTCAGTAATCTCTTCGTCTTTCTTAAGGCCGATAATTCTCTTTCCACCGGCTCCTCTTCCCTGAGGCTTACCCGCTTCAACTAATTCTTTACGACCCTTGTTTGTAGTAATTTCGATTTGTTCTTTAACATCTTTAAGAAGTTTAATTGCGATAATCTCGTCTGTGTCAGACTTAAGACCACATACTACTGCACCGTTGTTCTTACTAATAAGAAGTGATGACTTAACTTCACCCATCTTACCATAACCTTCCTTAGTAACGAAGTATACGTATGGAAGATCAAGATCTTCAGTGTAGATAGCAATAATCTGCTCATCGTCACGAATATTCTTATTGATGTCTCTAATAGGTGTACCTGAAGCAGTAGGTAAGCACTTATCAATCTGGTTAGGCCAAATCTTGTACATGTTACCTTTGTTAGATACAACCACAAATCTATTGTTGCCCTGAACTTTAATGTTCTTTGCATCTTCTTCAGTCTGACGGAACTTCATAACGTCAATCTTCTTGAGACAATTCTCAGAAGTAAGAACAATCATGAACTCTTTCTTAGGCTTAAGTGATTCAGGCTTAGCGATCTTAGCAGGTCTGTTTTCATCTGAAGAGTTATCAATAACTACATCAATAACTTCAGTCTTACGTTCCCATGCGTATTTCTCGATAAGAGCATTGAATCTGCCAAGGAAGTATTTTTCCTGAGACTTCTTATTTACCATAAGATCTTCATTAAGCTTCTTCTGCTTTTCAAGCTGCTTCTTTTCGTCATGAAGCTTAACCTGCTCAAGATTAGCTAATCTACCAAGAGGTGTATGAACAATGTAATCTGCCTGACGCTCAGTGAACTTATATTTCTTCATTTCCATGATAGCGTGTTTAGCATCTTCCATTGATTTTGACTTCTTAATAGTAGCAATAATCTCATCAATGATTTCGAGAGCATTAAGTAAACCATCAAGTAATTCAAGTCTAGAGTTAATCTCATCGAGATTATACTTAGCTTCTTTAATTACAAGAGCAATGTTACCCTTGACGAATGTTTCCATATAGTGCTGGAATGTAACAAGCACTGGCTTACCAGATTCATCAACGGCTTTATGTTCATCAGAGATATTGATCTGAAGACAAGTCTTCTTGAATAACTGATCAAGTGTATATTCAGCAGTGCCTTCTTCACACTCAACGTCAATCTTAAAGCCCTTCTTACCGCACAAATTACTTACATCAGTAATAGTGTTTGCATTATTGCTAATATATTTCTTAACATCATCAATAAACTGCTCAGGATAAACCTGATAAGGAAGTGAGAGAATATGAATTGTATTACCCTCAATTTCAGTCTTACCTCTAAGACGAATAGTACCTTTACCCGTTTCGTAAAGAGCCTTCATATCAGACTTATTTACAATAACACCGCCTGTAGGAAAGTCAGGGAAGATATTAGAACAATCAGTTTTACCAGTCTTAAGGTAATTCTCTAACTGTTCCTTGAACTCAAATAAGTTACCAGAACTCCAAGAGTTTGAAACAGTATAACCCATACCAGAAGTATTAGTAATGAAAAGAAGCGGAAGTAATGCCTGCCAATTCTTAAGAATAGGCTCATCTTCCTCTTCAAGATAGTTGAGACCCATGTCAAGAAGTTTTGTATTATAGAACAATACGTCTTCTGCAAACTTGGAAAGTCTCATCTCAGTGTATCTTGCAGCACCAGGTGTAGGACCACCAATTGCTGAACCAAATGAACCGTGTCCGTCAATATAAGGAATATGGTAAATATAATCTGCTGCCATACGAGCAAGAGAACCATAAGATCCACCGTGAGGTGAGAAGGACATTACTTCACCTTCTACCTTAGCAGACTTAGTATATGGCTTATTAGATCTACGACCATTTACCCACATTGCCCAAAGAGCATGTCCAGCGATAGGCTTAAAACCTGGAGCTAAATACGCAAATGCACGATGTAAGTTAACTTCATTTGCATAGACAACGAAGTCCTTACTCATTTCATCTTTAAGATTCATCTGTCGTAACTTAAATGCAACAGGTGTATCTTCAGTATGTTTTACTCTTGCCATATTTATTCTCCTTATACTACTATTATATCATAGTGTAATTTACAATTAAATAGTTTTAGAAAATTCTCAGAGAGACTTTAACATCTCTCTGAGATTTTAACTTATTCATCGTAATCTGTACAATGATCTTCAAGATACAAACGTCTAGGTTCAACGTCAGCACCCTTGAATATTTCGAGATACTCATTGAACTCTTCCATATTGTCAGTTACAAGCTGAACAAGATCACGAGTTTCAGGATTTACTAATTGCTCATATGCTTCATCCTGTGTAAGTTCACCAAGTCCCTTAGCACGAGATAACTTATAGGGTTTCTTGTTATTCTTCTTGAAGTTCTCTAACTCAGCATCAGTCTGGAATATCTCGTATGTATCATCATTAAAGGTAACCTTAAACAATGCACCATGTACACGATAAATATGTCCGTTTTCAATGAGTTCAGGACACAACCAGTTGAATACAGTAAGAAGAAGCAATGCGATATCATATCCATCAGCATCCTCATCAGTAGCAATAATGATATACTGATAACGTAACTTCTTAGGATCATAAATCAACTTACCAGTAGATTTATCAATATCAAGACCTAACGCCTTAACAATATTTGCGATTTCAGCATTACCAAGAACTTTATCAGGTGCAGCTTTCTGACAACAAAGAATCTTACCTCTAATAGGGAAGCAAGCCTGGAACTCAGAATCTTTAACTGCATTGATTGAAGATCCAGCAGAATCACCTTCTACTATATATAACTCACAACGAGAACGATCTTTCTTATTCTTAGGATATGCATCTGAAAGCTTAGAAGGAAGATCAACGAAAATAGATTTCTTATTAACCTTACCTGCGTCACGAATCTTTTCCTTAGCTTTCTGAGCAGCTTCTCTTGCACGTCTTGCCTGAAGAGCTCTCTCAACGATGATCTTTGCATCACCTGGATTGTTAATCAACCATGTAGCAAAATCACCACCAACTACTGAGTTAATGATCTTAGCATCAATATCATCGATACGAGATTTGTTCTGAGCATCATACTTAGCCGTTGTTGTAGTCATGTTACATACTACATAAAGACCTTCAGCAATTTCTGCATTATTGAAGTTTCTATCATTCTTCTTAAGAAGACCTACATCAGTAGCATACTTGTTAACTGCCTTAACGAAAGCAGTATGGAATGCTTTGATATGCTCACCTGCATCAGTAAGACCAAGATTTACATAAGCATCAATGCTTTCTGCATAATCTGAAGTGTATGTGATACAGATATTAAGTCTATCTTTACCAATTGCGCGATCCATAACGAATCTGTTTGAGAAGAGTTCTTTACCTTTAACCTTACGATCAACATAAGCGTTGATACCACCAGGCTCAGAGAACTTCATCTCTGTTCCATCCAAAGTGAACTCAATAGTAAGTTCAGGACAGAGCGCTGCAATTACTTCGAAATGTGATTTAAGTAAAGCATCATCAGGAATATTTTCCCCAAAGAACTGAGGATCTGGATGCCAGGTTACGATTGTACCTGAATCATGTTTTGCCTTACCAACTTTTCTCTTCTTAAAGATACCATCAACGAAGTCCAGTTCCTCAAACTGACCATCACGATAAGTAATAACATTAAGACTAGAACTCAACCAGTTAGTAAGTTTTGCACCAATACCATTAAGACCAAGTGCTGTACCTTCGTAAACACCATCTGCAGAAGTCTTACCTGAAGTATTGAGCTTGTCAAAAGATCTCTGAAGAATGGTTTCTCCATCTTCATCAATACCAGCATTTACGATGAATCCCTGACCATTATCTTCAACAATATAAGTATTTGTCTTTGTGTCGATAGTAATCTTTATCTTATTACCATGACCAATAGCATGTTCATCGACTGCATTGGCAAAGATCTCTTTAACGAGGTTAGTATTCTTCTTACTAGAACCAAGATAAGTACTTGGTACTCTTCGAGTAAATTCTCTCGGAGTTTCAGTAACAATACTGTCTTCGGTATATAGATTTTTACCCATTACTAATTTCCTTTCTACAATAAATTACTATTTTATTATATCATGTTGTATATACTTTGTAAATAGTTTTATGAAAAAACTGTCTGAGGTTCAATTTCTTTCTTATAATTAAGGATCTCATTTACAATTGTAGGAATATCTTGAGTAGCGTCAATAATAAGATCGCACATACTATTGAAGTTTCTGAACATGTACCAATCATTATCAAGTCTACCTAAAATATCAGGTCCTTTATCACCTCTGGCTAACATTCTAGAAGCACAATCACAAGGTTCAAGATCAAGACCAATTACCTTAAACTTCGTATATCCATTTTCCTTAAGAGTTTCAATACCGGCAGGATCTACAATATAGAAGTCACATCCATCAAGCATTTCTCCAGTTACGCAGTAATCATAACCGTTGAAATGAGTATAAGCAACCTTATTAACAAGTTTATCAAACTCATCTATTGTAATGTAGGTATGACCACCTTCGCCTGGATAACGAGGAGGCCTAGTTGTGTAACTGTCAGGTGATTTATATCCAAGCTTATTAAGCTCAGATACTACTGTACTCTTACCACAACCACTTGGTCCAATTATACAATATAACATACACATTTCTCCTTTTATTCGTAAATAGTCCTTCATTAGATATAATGAAAACCTTTTAATGTTCTTAAGTAACAAGTCATATTAGGATGCTTAACTGAACTATCAAAAATAGGCCAATCATCACCTTCCTTGACTCTCATAATTGCAGCAGCGACGCCAGCACTACGTGAGACTCCGCCGTCACAATGAACTATAATATCTTCTACTTTATCATACCATTGAGCAATAAAATTAGCTACTTTATCACCATCCTCGAATGACATACAAAATTCTTTACCATCAATAACATCTTCTTTTTCTACATCATCGAAAGATAGCGATAAAATAGCTAGTACTTTGTTTTGATCAGAAATAAAGACCTGCGGCATTGTCTTATCCCAACTAGACCTAATTGAAATAATTAATGAAGTTCTATCATGTTTCTTTGTACAATATTCTTCGCATTTTTTACGACTAAATATTTTGTACTTATTTTTAACTTCCTTTGACAAAAACATCTCTTTACTCCTTAAATAGCTCTTCGATCTCTTTACCACTTAAAGTTTCAACTTCAAGCAATTTTTTAGCAAGCTTTTCTACTTTATCATAATTTTCTTTAAGTAACTTTTTACATTCATTATATCTGTCTTTTGACATATTACTAAGTCGTTTAGTAAGATCTTTACCATCGACTAAGTGAGTTTTACTTAATACTGAAATATCAAGTAAACCAAAATCATCATCAAATCCAAGATTTTCAATATATTGAGTCATACAATCAGTAGCTTGTGTAATATCATTTGAAGCACCAGTAGTAATAGATTCAAATTTAATTTCTTCAGAAGCTCTACCTGCATAACAAATCATTATTCTATGTTCAAAATCTTGTTTGGTGAGAAATACTGTTTCTTTATCAGCATTAATAACTGCACCACCAACACCAGATACTGTAGACTGAATACTCGCTCTTGCAATTGGTTCATTAAGTAAATAGCTCATAACTGCGTGTCCAGCTTCATGGTATGCAATAATTTCTTTATCTTTAAGAAATTTCTCTTTCTTAGATCTATTACCTTTAAACTGTTTCTTATCAATTGCCTCTTCAATACATGCACGATCAATAGCATCTTTATCAGTCATAACTGCAATAATAGACGCCTCATTGCATATAGCTTCAATATCTGCGCCAGTAAATCCAGAAATCTGTTTACTAATTTCTTCAAGATCATCTTTTAACTTATCATCGATTGTATATCTCTTTAAGTGATGTTCGAATAATTCTAATCGTTCTTGCCAATTTCTTGGTGGCATTACAATTATCTGTCTATCAAATCTACCTGCACGAACTAATGCTTTATCTAATGCATCAGGTCTATTAGTAGCCGCAATTATAAAAATTCCTTCTCTACCAGTAAAACCATCCATTTCTTGAAGTAAAGCATCTATAGTTTGTTCATGCTCTGAGGTGCCTTTACCATTATCTCTATCAGTACCAACTGCGTCTATTTCATCAATAAACACAATACAAGGTGCATTCTGTTTTGCGAGTTTGAATAGACCACGAACATTCTTTGCACCTACACCAACAAATCTATCAATAAATTTAGAAGCATTCTGATATAAGAATGGCACATCAGCTTCACCAGCAATAGCTTTTGCTAGAAGTGTTTTACCACATCCAGGTGGTCCACTAAATAAAATTCCTTTTGGTAGTTGTGCTCCTATTTTATCACCTATCTTAGGATTCTTCATAAGTTTAGTAATAAATTTTAAGTCATCTATAATTTCATCGTGTCCAATGACATCTTCAAATTTTTTAGTGCTCGTTTGAATAATATCCTCAGGTTTAACATCAGTAAAAACAGTTGACTTTAACATAACTACTAATACTATTATCCATATAATTGGAAACGCCACAGACATAAAGGTTTCCATAATTTTAATAACAGTGGTATCTTCATTAGTTACGTTTAGAATAACACCATATTCTAGCAAATTCATTCTAAAATTATCACCACCAGGATATAATACCTGACGTTTATCAGCATTGGTATAGCCAGTATACTCATCTCGTTCTTGAATTGACATTTTTCTAGTTTCATCATTATATAAAGTAAATGTCATCCATTTATTATTCTTATTATAATCTACTGTATCTATATCACCTGCTTCTAGATAGTCTAGAAATTCATCATATGATACTTTCTGAATATTAGTTTGTTTAGAAGCATCAATTCTAGTATATATAAAAGAAATAGTGAGCATTAACATTGCTACAGCTAATATCCAATTTTTATACTTATGTATAAATTCTTTAGCTTTTTTCAATATAATAGTCTCCCTTCTAACAAAATAAAAGAGAGCTAGCATTCAAAGAATACTAGTTCTCTTCTTATATTATTAAATAGCTCTTATCACAGACTATTAATTTTGCCAATGAATAGACATTCATGTGCCTCTGTATCATAGATCATAAATACAAATGGACGATCAAGAATAATCTCATGTACTTCTGTATCTCTAACAGGTGCAGCACTCTTCTCAAGAGTAATAGCTGTTACTGCTGCAGCTTCTGTGCCTTCAGGATTAACATCTACATAAGTCATCTGAATAACATCTGATACAGAAAGTGGTGTATCACTAAGATATTCCAAATAATCAGTATTGCCAGATCTAAATGCAGGTGCTAAACCATTGTTATAAAGTGCATTGAAAAGATGATTCTCATCAGAAATCTTAAACTGAGGAATACCAATATTTACTTCATATCCATGAACTGGATTAGAAAGCATATCATCTATATCAAGATCATTTACTGCAAAATTAGCGTTTTCCTTAGGAAGAATACCAATAAATACGAGATTTGAGTCTTCATAAGGCTTCATAAAACCTTCACACCAATTACTTTCATAATAAGTAGTATAACCATAATCGTACATCATAGTAACAGTAGAAGTAGATCCATCTGCATTAGTAAATACTGCTTCTCTACAATTATGATCATCGAATGGATTTGCCCAAGTACCAGAGAAATAAAGTGCATTAATAAGTAAACCATCATTCAATCTCAATACTTCAGGTGATATAATAGAAGGAATACATCCATCTGTTGCTCCATCACACCAAGAATTGATAATTTCTGCACTTGTTGCATCACTAAAATCAAGTGACTGTACTCTTCCATTGTAATATGCACTAAGTACATCTACATATGCTGGTGCAGGAGTAACTCCAGTATTAAACCATGCAGAATTTGCTATTGACATACGACTATTAAGATCATCAAACAGATAACGTGAAATAAGTGCATTATTTCTTGATCTAATTCTAAGAAAATCATTAGGATAATTACATCCATTAAGATAATTGATTAATGCGTTATATGATTCTGTATTATCTCCAGCACCTTCAAGCAAAAGAGAAAGAGCCATATTCAAACTTGTTTCACTAAGAATAGTATTCTCATTAACATTATCAGATTCATGTTCTACATAATCAAGAACTGTAGTAATATTATTCAGTGAATAGTCACTGTCAAAATCATACTCAGTATTAACAATGAAGTCATCAGAATCCTCAATTAGTCTAAATCTCTGATCTGAATCATCGTGCTTGCTAATTTTGGTATCATTTTCTGTTGAGTCAATTTTGCTTGGATTGTCATCAGTTACATCTACAATACTTACATTATTAAGTGGATGATCTGTAGGTATGTCTGGAGTAACTCGAGTATCACCACATCCAGTGAATACTGTTATAACCATTGCTGCACAGAGTGCAATTGACAAAATACGCTTTTTCATAAATATCTCCTTTGGTTAACTAGTTACAATAAATTTTTATAATCACACCAATTAGGTGGATTTAATGGAGGAATAACAAGAGGAAAACCATTGATATCTGAAATTTCATCAATGATATCCATATCTTTATTTGGAACTTCTACACCACAGGCAAGCTTAGCAATACGATCAACATATTCATTACCTTTTATATCAGTATGCCCATATACGTGTCTAAAAGAAATACGATAATCTTGATTACGAAGTTTATCTACAAAATTAGCATAACATTGTGTATAAGTCTTTTTAGCTGACCATACTTTATCTGCCCAATTAGCAATACCTTCATAATCGTAATAAATTATGATATCCTTATATTGTTTAATTCTAAGATATTTAAGTGTTTCATAAGCAGCTCGAACTTCTCCTTCTACATTTCGACCTCCTTCTGTCATCTTAAATCTACCACAAATAATCTTTTTCTTATCACCATGCATTAAAAAAGAAGCATATCCACAGGTTTCTTCAGAAGGATTATAACTACCATCTACATATACTATAATAGCATCAGGATTGGTTATGTCTGGTTTAACATGAGTTCTATTCATATATGCTTCTGCATCTGTTGCACTAGTAAAAGATTTATATTCAGCACAAGGAAAGTGTTTGATCTGAGCTTCACATTCAAACCAACTAGTATATATTCCTGGTACTTTTCCAACTCTTACTGCATAAAATTTAGCCATATTTACCAATATTCCTTATTATCTTTAGATGTAATGAGATAATACTTATCTTCATCGGCTTGATCTGAAAGTACAGAATTGATTACAAGATCTCCAGCTTCAAATACTGTTATAGTATATAGATCTGAAACCTTCTTAAACTCAGTTGAAAGAATTGACTCACACTTACTCTTAATATCATGTATAGTATAATTGTCATCAATTTCTTTTATTGCTGAAATGATTGGAGTAACTGTCACAGACTTAAGTGTACAGTTTACGAATGTTAAAGTAATATCAGCATAATCTATACCATAGAATTCGTCATTAATAGTAATTGTCGCTTCGCCTCTTTTATTAGGTGTAGAAAAAGCTATAGTTTTATTTGCAAAAATAGAATATGCTTTATCATAAGGAGTAATATCAATTTCAAGTTCTTCTTCTTTTTTATTTACTTCAAAAATAATTTTATTATTATGAATTTTCATTAGTTTAATCCCTCTTATTTACAGTCGTCTTCGAATATGTTAAGAACCTGCCATTCGTCAAGTCCAGAAATATATTTACGAGATGCAACATAATCTGCTAGATGAATAAGTTTCTCAAAGTCAGTTCTAGGCTTAGAAAGTGCTTTAGCATTTCCATACTTATCAGTACACCATTTACCCATATGAGTATAAATAGCATCACAGATCATTTCAGTAGTAAGATCATCAATCTTTTCTTCAACAAGATGATTTCTTACAAAATCAGCAGCAAATCTAGGGTGTTCAAATTCAGTATGATTAGAATAAGATCCGTCTTCAGCTACAGGTCCATGTTTAATACCATCATGGAAAAGTGCTGCAACTCTTGCAATATCTCTATTTGCAGAATTATCTCTAACAAACATCTCGCAAGTAACAAGATCCATTGCACAAGTACAAACCATAATAGAATGTCTTACAAGACCACCATCTCCAAGATCACAGGCAGGATGATATTTTCCAGAAGAACTTGCAGCTACATGCCAAAAATAGTCAGGTAGATCTTTAGCCATTTTCTTAGCTACTTTCTTCAACTTATCATTTTCGATCTTATCAATCTCAGCCATAAACTGCTTTTTCATGTCCATTTATTTTTTTCTCCTTTAATATTAGTTGTAATTATGCGATCTTCGCAAATCCAGATCTCAGCTCACTTACAAGATCAGTAACATACATATCAGTATACTTGCAAGTCTGTCCGTCATATTCATCAACATAGAGCTTAAACTTGTAGTTATCTCTAACGTTTCTGTTAAACTCTTCTACGATATGACATTTCTTCTCTATATGTCTATTTGGACTACAAGAAATAATTCCAAGTCCAAAAGGATCTCTTGAAACAACTTCATATACCGGAATGATGAATCTTACATTCTCAATTCCTTCAGACATAATTGACTGGCAGAGTTCATCACTAGTGATCCATTCACCGCTTTCAAGCTTATCCTTAACATCCTGGATAGAAATTTTCTTGAAATTATCGAGATAGATTTTATGCTGATTCCAGGTGAAGAACTTACCGACTTCATCTTCTCGAATAGTACGATCAAAGTCTCTATAATGACCATTATTATTAGTCTGTACAGTTACCTTAGTACTGAACTCGTTGTTAGATCTCCAAACACTAATAACTTCATTGCCACAATCATATAAATAAGTCATGTTATCTACCTCCAATAGATTAGTTATCAGTAACTATAGAGATATTATAACATGACTCTTATTGTTTGTAAATAGTATTTTTACAGATTTTCATTATATTCACACTTGGTATTATAAATTAGATTCTTCAACTTTCATAGTTTCCTGATCAACCCAAGCATTTGGATTAAGCCATAGCATAGTTCCAGTATCAAGATCTACAGCATTTGACTTTTCTCCATAACATTCACAAAATGGAGGTAGTTTCATTACATGTTCATCCTTATATGTAAATTTAGTACCCTGTTTAAGTTCATCTATTGTAATATATCTTTCATCTGGACTAAACATATCTATTACCTCCAAATATATTTATATTATATCAAAGATAACTATTTTTGTAAATAGTTAAATGATTTTTACACCATTTCGTCCATGCTGTTTTACATAGTATAGCTGTTCATCTGCTATTTTAATAATATTATTGTAATCAGTAACTTCATCATACATACATCCACCAATAGAAACTGTTACTTGATATGTAATAAGTTCAGCTTGTATAGCATCTTTTATTCTCATCGCAGTATCATATAAAATTTCTTTATTTACATTATTAAGTACTACTACAAATTCCTCTCCACCAAATCGAATAAGATAATCCTCTGATCTAATTGTATTATTTACAGTATAAGCTAATTTTTGTAGTATAACATCACCTACATCGTGTCCATAAGTATCATTTATCTTTTTAAAAAAATCTATATCTAATAATAAAATACCGGCATTATCAATAGTAAAAATATTTGTACCATTATGACAAATAGTCTTGAATATATTTCTATTATATGCACCAGTTAATGGATCATGTAATAATACATGATTTAATTTAATATTTGAAATAAATTTATCTTCAAATACTTTTTCTAGATACTGAATTAAAATTTCTGATCCAATAATAAGAAATATATGTAAGGCAATAATAGTTAAGAAATCATCATAATGAATAAATATATTAGCAATTATAATATCAACTATCATAAGTGAATGAAATATTGCAGAATAACGTTTTGGAGACGCTAATCCTAAGAATATAAAAATACATTCTATAACCATTAAGCCTTCATTAGCATGCATACGATTTTCTAAATGAAAAACTGCCCAAGACGTACAAAAAATAATTATGTGCGTCATAACATATGATGCTGAAATACAAAGCTTATAGTTATTTGATTTTCGCATAATAATTATGTATATAGCTAAGAATATAAAAATAGAAGCTCTAGCAAGTAGAGTTTCTAAAGCTATTCTACCATATAACATACAATCAGTAAACCAATAAAAGAACGATGTAATACTAGCAGTTAGAATAATATAAAATACCATCTTCTCATAGTATTCATATTTAGATTGATAAAACTCATCTTTACGTTCTTTTATGATACTATTAGTTATGTTTGGATTCATTATTTATCACCTATAAAAAATAACGGATAGATATGTTGCAATCTACCCGTTACTTTCTTAATACTTTGTTAATTTTTACCATAAGTTCTTACATACATTTACAATCCACTGTCCGATTGCTAAGAAACTTGGCATGGTAATTCCGAAAATACCAAGAAGTAATCCAATAAGCAAATATCCAATTACTATTCTAACGCAATCAATAACTTTCTTTTTGAGCGCAACCTTCATAATAAGACAAATAATTACAAGGATTACCATATTAGTTGGCATTGATATTGCAAATGCTAAAAGATTGTTCAATAATGTACTTACTATACCTTCCATCTTTATACTCTCCTTTATATTGTATATTTATCAAAACTTAGTATTTTTCACATTCATACTATGTTATAATTAAATAGCTCTTTAGTTATGTTGGTAAACTGTATACATATTATCATCAAAGATTAGTGTCCAGTCATCTGTATTTCTATTCATAGTTCTATTAACATAATGATTTTTCTTAGCTACTACATACTCATAGTCATCAACTAAGGCTAAAATCTCATCATCTTCAACTAATGAATACCCACCATCTGATTCAGCCCAATATCCTTGTGATAACGCGAAATAGTCTTCTAGAATATGTGGTACACCACTAATCTCTTCAGAAAAGGCTTCACATCGACTATCTATTTTGATCTTTGTACATCCATTATACTCTAACCAACCACCTAAATCCATGGCTACATTATATATAGGAGCATCCTTGTCTTCAATAGAATTAGCAACCTTACCATAGTCATATTTAATATCTGTATGATGTACAAATAAAAAACATACTGCTATACATATTAACGAGATACATCCATACATATAAGTATTATTGAGTTTATGAAATTCATCTACACAGCAGATTAAAAATACTACTGGAATAAACATAATACTAATATGTCTAAAATTTATTAAGGCTAATATTGCAATAATGAACACATAGTAATTAACAAAATAATTAGACTTATGTTTATAGATATAGTAAATAGTAAAACCAATTATTAAGGTTAACTTAACACCAGCGTAATCTTTTATTGATATTGGCAAAAGCTCATTTATACTAATTACATTAAATGCATTTGACATAAATGTTCGTACAATATATAATGATCCATCTATACCATAAGGTGTTAATAAACTACATGTCATAAATAATGGTGTAAAACATATTAATGTCCAATCTATAAATGGTTTTTCTTTTTTATAAAAATATGGAACCATTATTAGACCATGATATAAAAATACTGCCTGATGCATATTAGCTGATAAAATCAATATGGGAAAAATAGGAAGTAAATATTTAATAGACTTCTTTTCCTTATATAATTCTAGGAATATTAAATGAGCTAATAAACAAATAACAGTTATAATCTGTGGCCTAATATTGATCATATAATCACTACATATCAATATAGCTGCAATAGATCCAATAAATGCCTTCTTTTTATCATGTGTCTTTATCATGATAAACGCGACAGATACAAAATATAACACTATATTCTGAACTAATACAAATAGAATATGTCCAGTTGTTCCAAATCTATCTATAATGGCTAAACAAACTGCATATAGCCACTGTTGAACCGTTATTGGAAAGTTATTTAAGTGACTAGCAGTATGAAAATTTCCATTAAGTATATCTCTACCACTCATAATCTCAAAAAACATATCATTATCTTGAGATTTACGTAATAAAATAATGTATAAAATGAGCATAAATAGACACATCAATACAATAGGAAAGTATTTATTTATTTTGTTACATACATTTTTCATTTACTCAATCCTTTTTAACTTTAATTTCTAGAATGCCTAAGAAAAAGCTACTAAACATAAGTTGTATTCCACATACCAGTAATACAAGCATTGGAATAGTTAATCTTAGCATTTTTGAAGCATCTAAGTTACCAAAATTTGTATTTGACCATATTACCAATGCAACAATAGATCCAATTAACCCAACTACAAATAGAATTGCTCCTACTAAAATTCCTCTATTCATAGTTAGTTTAACTAGAAAATTATCAATCCTACACATTGGTATAAATTTAGATATTGCTGCATATCGTTTAGTTATTACATAGAATAGTATTAACTGAAAACCAATGATTGTTGATACTGCTCCATATACCAATGTATTGACGTCAAATTTAATATTACGAACAATAATAGGATCTAAAATAATCTTAGTACTTAGTATAATTCCAGCTATATGAAATAACAATCCTGGATATAAGAATAACCAATTTGGGGCATGCATAAGCAAGAACGTCAAATGTCTCCAACCATCATACCAACTTCTTAGGTGTGGTGGACGGTCACGACCATCTTTTTTGAGAGTAGTAGGAACTTCACATATTTTAAGATTATGCAAAGTTGCTTGAACTACCATCTCACTGGCATATTCCATACCAGTAGTATGAAGATTAAGATCTAATATACTCTGTCTATTATATCCACGAAGACCACAATGAAAGTCTTTAATAGGACTTTTATATAGAATTCGACCAATAGTAGATAATACTGGATTTCCTAAGTATCTGTGAAGTAGTGGCATGGCACCTTTTTCTATACCACCTTTGAATCGATTGCCCATAACCAATTCATATCCTTCACGAAGTTTTTCTACAAAAGGCATTAAGTTATTGAAATCATAAGAGTCATCAGAATCTCCCATAATGACATATTTACCTAATGCAGCATGACTGCCGCCAATTAAGGCAGCACCATAACCTTTTTCTTCAATGTTTACTACTCTTGCTCCTGCATTTCTAGCAATGTCTTGAGAACCATCTATACTGCCATTATCTGCAATAAGAACTTCACCATCAATTTGATTTTCTTTGAGAAATGTCTGTGCTTTACTGATACAAGTTTCTAATGTTCGTGACTCATTTAAGCAAGGCATTAGAATAGTTAATTCCATTTAATCAATTCCCTTCTTTTTTAATAGAGCTACAAAATGAAGATTTGAATCAAAGAAGATATGACATAAAAATGTGTATAAGTCTAACTTATCTGCATAGTAAACAATTTCAAGATTATTATCCTCGAACATTTTATTCCATTGTTCTTCTGTAAGATAATTGTAAGGTAAGCTCACATTGTATTGTCTGTTACCTACATAATCCATCATTTTTAACTTTATTAATGACCACCATCCATGAAGAATGTGATCTTTTATTATAATGTATTCATCAGTTACTCTAACAACCTCAGAAAATAGCTTTTCTGGATCATCTGCATGATGTAATACATCTATCATCATAGTTGTGTTTACTTCATTTGTATGATATGGAATTGTACGACCGTCATATTCAAGTACTGGAATAAATGTCTTATCTCTAACTAAAACATCTATTCCAGTAATTTGAATGTTATTCTTTTTAATTAGAATACTATCAATTTTGCCATCACCTGCGCCAATATCAACTATATTGTTAATATTAAACATATCTATAATAGTAGTTATCCACATACTAAGCTGAGACATTCGACGATCATATATAAACCAATCATGAAATTTGCTTAATAATGTTTTCAATTATTCCACTCCATTTGTTCATGTATAAATATATCATACATGCTAATTCAATAGAGACCATTAAACAGATATTATCCTTCTTGCTGATTAAAAGTTGTATGAATATTGGAAGTATACACACAATACCTATAGAAGACCTCAGGATGACTAAGGAGATACCTAGAGCGACTATATAAATAATGTCTATAGGCTGATTTTTATATTTCAACAAGAGTAATCCTAGAGTTCCAAAAAGTAGTACTGGATGTACTAACATACAAAAGCTAATATAGTTTACAAGAATTAATATGAATGGTATTTCATTCTTTTTATAGTCATAAATTATAACAGCGATTGCAGTTAGTACAAATATTATACTACAAACAAGATTCGTCATGTTCACCGACATATACCTTTAGAGGAATTTTGCTCATCCAAATAGTATTGTCATTCATAAGTGCTCTATACTTCTTAGCATCGTCTGAAGTGAAATAACCTTCATCAGTGTATTCATATTCACGATTACGATTATCTCTCATAAAACTCTTATAAAAACGATCAATTTGTTCTGCGAGTTTTTCCTCGTTTTCTTTTGAATAATCAAGTTGCAAATACTTCTTAGAAGCCGAATTTCCAGGACAAATGAGATAACCTTTATTGATAGTAGTATTAAGCTCATTTTCCATAGCCCACTTATACAAAATCATTGATCCAAGGTAACCATCAAATGTTACAGCTTCTTCAGTAGGATGACCTGTCTTATAGTCAAGAATGATAACATCATCTCCTCTATAATCTACACGGTCAGCAACATATGATACTGCACAAGGAACGGTATAACCAATAGATTTAGCATAAAGATTTTCAGCTCTTCCTCTATGCTCAGTTACACACTTAAGAGTTTTCTCATCAAGTTCTGATCTTGGATGAAGATAATCCTTAATGTCATAATAACCAGTAATATATTCATCAAGTTTAGTTTTGTCCATATCAGGATTTGATTCTAATACAGTCTTTTCAAGTTCCCAGAGTTTATCTCTATTTCTCTCTTCACCGGGAAGAAGATAATAATCTTCAAGAACTTTATGAAATGCTGTACCAATTGCAGTAGCATCATTTGCGCCTTCTTCAAAGAAATTCTGCATAAGACTAAGTGCAGGATTGCTTCTATAACCTTTCATAAATGAAGGTGAAAAATAATCTCCACTATATCGATTCAACAAGGACTGCAGGTTAGACCCGTAGCCCTTGTAAATAGCGAGATTGCGTGTTTTATGTTTATTATTATATGCCTTGATTATTTTTGCAACGGCTTCCTCAACATCTGCAAAAAGTGCTTTAGCATCCATAGTGCTATTATCAATCTTGGCAATGTAAGTGACTAAATAGTCCTTACCATTTTCAGTAATGATTTCCATGTCAATCTCCTTAATACCTATCGAAAGCAATTCTAGTTTTCATACTATTTGCTTCGAATGAGTCTGCCAAAAGCAACTTTGTGAATGTAGTAGTGCTAGGCTTATAGATAAATGCACCAAGTAAATCAGGCTGTCTAAGGAATGATGTCTGAAGTGCAGAGAACTGTCCATCTCTCCATCTAGAAAGAAGTGCAATTTCATAAAATCTAGATTCAACACCTACATTTCCAATATTATCAATAATTTCCTGTATTTTTTCCTTAGCTGTTAAAATATCCTTAACATCAGGAATCTTCTGCTCAAGTGTAACATTAACCTTTTCTGCAGTACCCTTATTCATAGAGTCAAGTGATGCTTGAGTGGCGTGCTCAGTAATCATAAGTGTTGAATAAATACCAATATTCTTAGGTGTAAATTCAGTATCGTATGATCTTCTGTACATACCCGCACACTTCTTACAGAAATGTCTAATACCATGATTACATGAGAGGAATGTTCTTACGTGGATCTTTCCTCTCTTAGGAATATCCTTATAATCCTCAACGTATTTACCAAGTTCCATTACCCAGTGATTGCGAACCTTGTAATTGAAAGTATCTTCATCAATAGGTAACTTCATTTCAGTTCCTTCACTTCCACAATCATCAATCTCAATAGTCATATCATCACATGAACTAATGAGTTTCTTGTAGAAGTAACCTGATTCTGTAATATCAGTTATATTAGCTGCAATAACTGACTGCATGAATTTCTTTGATTCCTGTTCAGAATAGTTATTGTTACGTCTTGCAACTGACTTCTTAATATCATCAGTATTCTTTGTAAAAGAAGTGATCTTTTCGATCTTATCCATTGCTTTCTGATCATTATCAATAAACGCAGAAGCAAAGTCACTAACTGTAGGTACCACACAGTGTTCAAACATTGCTGAACCTAATTTGTGATACTTTTCAACGTACTCTTTTCTTGTTAATGTCTCCATTATTTCTTCTCCTCAAGAATAATATTTGTTCCATCGTCATACTGTAAAGTTAACGTTGTGTCTTCAATTAACATATTTACATGAGTTTCGGTCTTAACTCCAGTAGTAGTATCTTCATCAGTGAAGGTAGCACTAAAGTTATTCTCTATATCATCTTTAATTTCTTCATATGTTCCAGACTGAACAACTCGATCTTCACCAGCATCTACAGCAACATCAACTTTATTGTTACTGTAGATTTCAACTGCGACAGTAAACTGCCCATAGTCTTTGGTGTAGATTTTACTAGTTGGTTTGGTGAGAAGGATGATAGTGAGAACAATAAGACCTACAATCATAACACCAAAGAAAATTAATGAAGGTGTGTCAATACTACCATTCTTTTTCTTCTTAGGCTTTGGTTTAGTCTCTTTTTTCTCTTCCATTTTTTTTTACACCTCTTCACCAATCAATGTTGCAACATATTCGAATTCTTCGAGAATACCATTTCTGATACTAGAGTTAGAACCTTCGATGTAGTTATTACTTGCAAGAAGTTTCTTAGCTTCCTCACAGGCTTCTTTAGAGTAAAGAGCAATAACATTAAGTGAGTCACCATCAACGTCGGCAGCAAGTCCATCATATACAATAGGGTTTGCCTGAATAACAAACTGCTCCTGTTCTAACTTAGAAAATACAGGTTTCATAGCGATAATTGACTTAGCACCAATGGTAGGCTGACGGTTAAACAATACTAAGTAATCTTCATCAGCTAATTCCTGATTGATTCCATCAATATCAGTATACCCATTCTCATCTGTATACTTAGCAAACAGACGAGGATAAAGTGTAGGAATGAAGTAATATCCAATCTTAAGAGTATCTTCGTCAAGACTAAAGTTATTAGTCATAACCGCACGGATCATTCCAGTTTCAGACTGACCCTTAAGTTCGGCATCAATAATATTACGCTTATTCTTTGCAAGGATCTGGAATAACTCATGATAGAGTTTATCAAGCTCTCTACAAACAATGAAACGAAGATTGATCTCATTGAAGATAGTAAGCTTACTATTCTTCTGAAGAGATTCATATCTATTGTTCTGACGAAGCATATTGATGTAGATAGTATTCAGATTACCGATAAAATATTTATCACCCTGGAAAGTAATCTGTCTGAATGAAGTATGAGGAATACTGATATTTCTGTGTACATTCTCATTGTACCAAGATTCAGAAACTCCGATACTCATCAATGCGTCCTTACCAATCAGAATCTTCTTCTCATCATACTTAGAGAAGTCTGCCTTAAGGTCGAATTCTACGTATTCACCTTCATAAAGGAAACCTCTACTATTGAGAAGATTATCGATCATGGTCTTATCATAAGCACCATAGTTGATAACTCTGTTAGGAAGGTCGAAGTTAAACTTTATATAGAAGTTTGGAATGTTTCTCTTGTTGAGAACTCTGCAGTTACACTTAGGACAAATTCCAGGTTTTGTCTGCTCACCGCAATAACATTTACCAAACTTACCAAAAATCTTTTCAGAGAAAATTCCATCTTCATGAAAGAGGTAACGATCACCATCCTTAATCTTTCTAGCCTGAAAAAGCTTTTCAGACGTTACCTGATTCATAGGATTCTCTGTAATATGTACTGGTCTAATCGTCGCTTTCATCGGCATTGTTGTTTTTCTCCTTTTTGATTATACTATTGAAGTTTTCCTCATCAAACTGATCATATACTGCCTCATCGGTAGTATCAATATCATCGATCTCATCTTCAAGAGTGAGTACATATCCAATAGACTTAAGAATTTCAATGAACTGCATTGAAAGCTTAGGATTCTTAGGAAGAGTACGTGTCTCTTCAATATCAGATACAAGTTTGTGAGAACCTACATACTTGGTAATGGATCTAATACCAAGTTCCTTAAGGATAGCAGGACAATCATTAGCTACAAGATTAAGTTTCTCCATCTCACCGAAACGAAGAGTTCTTGTATAACCATGATCTGCAGATGAACAACTAATCTTAGTTGATGCGTGGTGATACAATCTCATAATATGATTGATACCAACAGGAATGACGTTCTTGATTCCCTTATACTCAACAATAGAGTTCTTAGAATAAGTAGCCATCTGTTTCTTATACTTCTCAATCATAATTGAGATGTAGTCTTTATCTTCAAAATCAATTCCTGACGCTCTTGCCCAAGCTTCGAAGATCTGACCCAATGAACCACGTCTCATAGTTGAGAAACCTGAAATGATAACTTCCAGAGGACCTGCTTCCATATTACCAACTTTCTTTGTAAGTCTAGGCATCTGATCATCAGGAAGAATAAGACCTACAGTACCTTTAGCACCATGAAGATTGGTAATCTTATCACCAAGTCTAAAAGGAATTTCCCAATTAATAAATACACGAACATTGTTTACGTCAACATCATCAATCTTAGAAATTCTGACGTTCTCATAACCAAGTAATATTGCGAAGTTCTTAGTAGGGAATACGATCTGAAGTGTATCAGTATCAATCTCATTAGTAGTATCATAGATTTCCTTAAGTGCGAGGAATGTCTTAGACTTCTTATTGAGATATAAGATAGTTGAATCGTATGTTCTAAGTCTCTTTGCAAAAGATTCAGAAATAACGATTGAGTCTGCAGAAGTATAACCTTCAAGATCAGTAAAACCAACTCTGGCCTCAATACGATGAGTAATATCGTCAATTTCATCTGCAAGAGGCACTGCCTGTGACGTCATTTTCGCGTTCATCATGATTCTCTTAGGCTTATCATTATTACAGAAAGGAGATTCAGACAAACATGAAAGACGTTTTGCCTGAGGCATATCAACGTACTCATACATGTTATGCATTTCACCTTTATCATCGATAACCCAAAGTAATCCGTCCTTAACGACTACATTATCAAGCAACAGTCTCTGACGACCTGCAGCTTTAGATGTAACAGTCTTGAACGAATCAAAGAATCCGTTTGTATCTTTGTATGTGAATGCTGGCTGGAAAGATCCGCCGCTGTTATAGATGTTTGCGCAAGTTCTGAAGTTTTCGAGTGCGAAAATCTTACTTTCAGAACGAACAAGACAGCCTTCAAGATGTTCGCCAAGATCATTGTATCTCTTACTCTTACTTACAATGATTGTGTTTACACCTAAGAGAATTCCCTTAGTAGGCTGTGCGTATTTTCCAGACTTAAGAACTGCATCTTCGAAGTATTCAAGTCTAGAAAACTTGTAATTAAAAATACTATCTGAGTCGAACATAGGAAGCTTACGAAGTGCCTTAACAAAGTTTTCCTGAGTTAAAGGCTCGCCTAAAGAGGTCTCAAGTAACATTCTTGATCTAGGCTTAAGATGATTCGTAAAGATTTCTTCGATGGTAGGTTCAAATTTGAACTCTTCTTTAGTAACTACACATTCGAATTTGTCTTTAGTAATATCATACTTCCAACCTTCACCTCTAACAGTTTCATAATCGACCTTACCTACACAATTGTAATAGTCTTTAACTGCAGTAACACGAGTCACATAATGTGATCTGTTAATAATCCAGCAAAGATCAATGGAAGGCGTAGGCATTGCTCCGATAAGGAGTGTCTTACCGCTGTAATCTCCATAAATATCAATACACATATTATGGAAATTCAACTTCAGCTTATAACTATTAGGTGTCTGTTTGTCGGCTTCTGCATTAAGAAACCCTAAATTGAGATTTTGTGCCAGCTTACATGGCTCTTTGGTGTTCCAGAAGCGTTCGCAGTCTTTATCGATTCCAGCTTGAATCTTTGCGAAATCATCTTCCTCATTGATTGGACTCACACCAAGAAACTTTTGATTTGCCTGCGTCCAATATGCAAGCTCATTCTTGTACAATTCCTGGATAGTCATTCGCTCTGTCCTTTCATATTTGATTTTGGAATGTATATTAAAATACGGATAGTGGTGTCTCTTATAATTATATCTTACGATTTAATTTGAATTACTTCTGTTCTGTTGCAGCTGCACGATCAGCCTCGCACTGGCGAACAATCGCATTCACCATATGAGCGAGATATGCATTAACTGCATCATGAGTAAAGATCATAAGTGAGCGGAACTTATCGATCGTCATACTAACGCCGATCTTAAGATCAGGGGAACCATCAGGTGCAATAGCACCGGTTTCAGTAATCTTACCTTTTCCGCGAGACATATTGATGAAGATCTTGTCCCCAGATTTGCCCAATGACAGAATTCTAGATTCAGGCTTTCCGTCATAGTTTTTGGAATTTTTTGAGCCACCCATAGAGACAGTCTTCTGGCCAGCATCCAACTCTTTAATAAGACGTCCACTAGCCGCGTCAGTTGCAAGCAGCGCAACTTCCTCAAAGTCGAGATAACAGTCAATAGACGTCTTATCCGCATAATTTGCATTCTGGAATCTTACCTTTTCAATTCCGAATGCGTCATAATATACGTTTGTAACTACCTTGTTGGTACTAGCCTTGGTGATTTTAGATTTTTCAAAATTATCTTTTCTATTAATTGACATATTTTTCTCCTTAATCACCACTATCCGCAATATAATATTATTATATACTGTTACTATAAATTTGTAAATAGTTTTATCACTATTTTATAAGAAAAAGATAAAATTTGCTAGGGTTATAAAAATAACTCTAGCAAATTTTTTTATTCATTTACTACTGTAAAGTTTGAATTAGGATGAGTATTTAAGTATTCTACAAATGACGATTTCTTATTAAGATGAAGTACTACATTATTACAATCTATAAATAATGTTTCATAAGCATTAATTTCATCTTCAGACGTATTGTCAGATATTTCTGCTACTGTAGCTGTAAAGTCTTTATTAGCATAAAAATCAGTAAGTGCGGTACATTCTCTGCAAAGTTCTTGATTTACTGATTCTACATTATTGATATTGAGACTAATAAGATTAGTACATCTAAAGAATACAATTGAACCAAGTGTCTTACAAGTATCAGGAAGTTTAACTTCAGTCATACCTGCTGCAAAAAAAGCAGCATCTCCAATAGTTTCTACCTTAGTCCACTTTAATGCTGTAAGATTTACACATCCTTGGAAAGCATAATCTTTAATTTCAGTTACATTATTAAAGTCAACTTCTTTAATTGACGTACACCCAGCAAATGCGCCGTTACCAATTGTAGTAACTGTATCAGGAATTGTAATAACGCCTTTAGTACTACCAAATGTAGTAAGATATGTACATCCATTAAACATATTATCAGAAATATCAGTAATAGTATTAGGCCAATTCTTAATCTCTTCTACTCTAGAATTTGCAAATGATACGTTCTCAAGTTCTACATCAAGATTCATAAAATATACTGTATGAAGTAATGAATCTGATGGAATAAATATATTTGAGATCTTAGTTACGTGTTCAGGGAAGATAAGATCCATTGTCTTACGACCACTTTCAGATAATCCAATGATCTCTGTCTTATTTTCATTCTTATAAATGAAATCACCATCTTCTACAGGAATATCTGATATTTCGCTTTGTTCAACTTCTGAATCTGTTTCTACAGTAGTAGTTTCAGTTGGAGTATCAATAATTTGCTTAGTATTTTTATTATTAAATACTATTACTGCTACAACTACAATGATACAAATTACAGCAATACTAATTGCTACTAATACTTTCTTTTGTTTGAGTATTTCTGTCAGCTTCATTTTAATAATTTCCTTTCTTTATTTAGACACCAAACTTACGTTTAATGCTATCTACATCAAATGAAATATTTCTCTCTTTCTTAATTTGAGCCTTAGCTATTTCTGTAAGCATCTTAAGTGAAAGAGTATTATCTTTTCCTTCTATCCATTTATATAAGATTTGTTTTAGATCACTTATATGAATGAGTTTTGTATGACATGAATACCATTCATCATCTCTTATAATTTCTACTGGAATATCACCTACAATACATACATATCCATCAATAGATTCTAGTGGAATACCTGCATTAGCCATTACTTTACTCCAAATATGAGTAGATGGATGAACTTCAATAATTTCTTTACCTTTATCTGCGTCCATTACTACTCCATTAGAAATCATTAATGTTTGACCATTTTTAACTTTAAGATTTTTAGCATCTACTACTAGAAGATGATTACCATATACTAATAATGTATCAGTATCAGGAATATAATCTTTTTCAGGTTTTACTTGTGGTTCATCAACACTTAAAGCATATTCTCTAATGACTTCACTAGGAGACATAATCTCAATGGTTAATTCATTTCCAAAATAATCATCTGGGTTAACGTGAATTTTCATTCCGTTTGTATAGTAAAGGATTACCTCGTCACCAACCTTTTCAGCTTTACTAAAGTTGGCATTTGCTAATGAATTAACAAAACTAGCTTGACTAGTATCTTCAAACTTATATGCAAGACTAGCGAAAGCCACTAAACCATTAAGTTTGTCGTCATGTTTAATTAGTCGAGCTAAATATTCACAGAGTTTTTCTTCACCTTCAATTCCAGCTTTAGTTTTAGAAATTTGAGCTTCAAGTTCAGGATCTTTCATCTCCCAATCTGTTTTACCAAATTCTCTACTATCTCGCTGTTCTTCAAGCTGCGCCAATGTTTGTCTTAAGCCCTCACCAGGATCTCCAATTACTCTATTACCTGCAACTAAATAGTTACGTACATTAATAGCTAATTGTTTATCCTCTTGGCGTATGCCGTTCTGATCTAGCTTCATAGTACATCTCCTTATAACTTACAAATAAGAATGTAATTGATCTAAACAATCAACTACATCCTTTTGCTTCTATAAACTTATAGAATTAAATAGCTCTTCGCTAATTATCTGGATGTAAGTTCATTGAGTTTAAGCTGAAGCTGACTAATCTGACTAAAGGCAGAATCCATAAGATTAAGCAAATTATTAAGCTGAGAATTAAGCTCATCAAATTCGTCTTTATCTACTAAAACCTTGATATGTGTATGGCCTTCAGCGTCAGTCATAACTAATTGAGAATAATTACTACTCTGAGATCTTGCTACAACCGTATTAAGTGGTTTAGGCTCTTCAGAAACCTTAGTAGGTTTAACTGCCTTAGCTCTTTCAACCTTAGGTTTTGCAACTTTAGGTTTATCTGTAGTAGGTTTCTTTTCATACTCGTACTTAGCAAACTTAGACTTACCTATTCTAAGAACATCACACATCTTAGCATAAGCATCTTCATTCATTTTACCAGTTTTGACACAGGCACCCACATAATTATAAGTATATCCCATCTTTGTACTAAGTGTCTCCATGGACATCCTGATCTCTTTCAGATATGCCCTAAATGGATTCACTCTAAACTTTACTGTAGTATTAGTATTAGCTACCTTTGTACCTGTATGATACATATTATGTTCATCATCTACAGTAAGAATGGTTTCATCTGTGCCTAACATATTACACATAGTCTTATATGCATCTGCAGCCATTTTACCATTCTGCATACTAGTAAATAAATAACTGTCTGAATATCCAAGCATTTTAGACATAGCACTCATACTATATCCATTAAGCTCTAGATATTCCTTGACCTTAGTAGTATCTATATTAACGTACGTATAGGTTTCCACTAAGTTTCCCTCCTTACTTTGTCACTCTGCTTACATACTCAAGAATATCAGTAGACATAGCTAAGCTATCAATAAGTTTATTAAACTTCTCTTCATCTACAAGTATATAAGACTTATTGTTAATAGTTACTTTAACTAAATCTATTTTCTCAGGAACTACTTCCTGAAAAATTTCGTCGCTTTTTACCTGCTCAATAGTATTAAATGCTTTTTCAGTTCTTTCCTCAACTGTAGAATTATCCTGTGCAGCATTTGCAAGCTGTACAATCATATTATATACATTATCATTTAATAGATGATTAGTAGCAAGCTGTGCAGAAATATAACTCTTACTCATATTACACATAACTGAAATTTCAGACTGTGACTTACCAGTTTGCTTAATAAGATCTTTAATTTTTGCCTTATATGCTTCATCGGCCTTTTCAGAATGATATACTCTTTTAGCATTATTCATAAGCTTTTCCTCTATTTTTGCTATATCATTATTAAGTTCTTTTATAAGTTCATCATAGAAAATCTTGTCCATTCTACAAGTCTGCATACAAGTATAGATATAACCAGCAGATTTATTATGATTAATACAAAATTTAACTCTATTAATATTTGAATTTTTAAGTAATGTCTTAAGTTCATCTTTATTAAACTCAACAATACTACCGTCATTAACCTTTGATCTAGTCTTTCTAACAGTTGTTTTATTCATATTTTTTACCTCTATATTATCCATAGGAGATGTTACTTTAGCATTAGCTGATAACTGATGTTCAACTTTAGTAGCTCTATTATCATCTTTTGCAAATACATATTTATCATCAGATGAAAATGTAGGATAGCCTATATTAAAAAAATCACATAACAACATATAATAAGTCTTAGGCATAGTCTTCTTATCAAAACATTCGTCTAAGAAATTCTTATCTCTAAATAATGCTTTTTCACTAACAAACTCATGTGACAATCCAGCAGCTGCAATAACATTCTTGATAATTATAACATCAAGATTAACTAGGTACTCATTCTCAATCATTATTGTTTCCTCATAAAAATAAACTACATTACAAATAGGCAAAGACCAAGCCCTTAGGACTTAGTCTCTGCATAGAACATATTTCTAAGAGATACGATATCTCTAGGAATTAAATCTCTCTGCTCCTGATCATATGAGTTGTAAAGCCTCTGGCAGAAAGCATAGAAGTTATTTGAAAGCTGATTGGTAAGGAATCCAGTTCTGTTAAGCTTACCATACTTAAGAGTTGCCTGAGCAACATGTCTCATGCACTTCCAGAAGTTGTAGTAAGCAAGCTTAACCTTAACCATATAACCTGCAGCATCTTCAATTACGAAACCCTCAATGATTCTACCATCAAATTCATAACCTTCAGCAGTTACTTCATTGTACCAGTCAAAGAACTCTGAGTAAGAATTGATAGTGTATGCCTTAGTCTTAGTCTTAATACCAAGCTCTCTACCAATGTTAACTACCTGATCATATTCATACTGAGCAAACTTAATATCATTCTTAATGATAGCAAGTAAGAAGAGCTCTGATTCAGGATATTCAATGATGTGAGGATCACGCTTCATATCTACATTCTCGAATACGAAAGTTACCTTATCATTCTTTGCAATTTCCTTCATCTTTGCAATAGCTTCAGGAGTCATCTTAGCATCGATTGCTTCTCTTAACCATACTGAGAATTCACCTTCAGGATTTGACTTAGTAGTTACAAAGAGATCATCAGTTTCTTCATCATATGATACCAGACCAAGATAACCATTTTCCTTGACATAACAGGTAACAGGGAAAGTAAGAGTATACTGGAGCATCTCTAACTTAGTCTCAGGTCTCTCATTGATATTGAAGAACTTATTAAATCCTCTAGCAACTACATTCATAGTTCTAGTGTTAACATAAAGTCCTCTAGCAACTACAGTCTGGTTATTCCAGATCTTATCAAGGAAAGCATCCTTAGTAAAGTTGAAAGATGAGATGTTACCAAACTTCTTCTCCATAATGAATCTGTTCTTTCTCATTGCTTCTACAGTGTCAATAACTGAAAGATCAAGAGACTGAGATTTTGCTTCAACTGCTTCAGGTTCAGCAAATACTGTGTTCTCAATTTCAACAATGTTGAAACCATTCTTATCGAGTTCTACAACTCTAAGATTACCACCATATTCAACCTTACCTTCAAGATCAAATACTCTATCTCTTAACTGAGTAGGATCAGTTTTAGTATTTCTGTGACCAAAGATCTGGTACTGATTCTCATCAGTAGTAGCCATCCAAGTATCAGCTACCTGCTCATAGTCATTGTACTTACCTACACCATTAATCATCTGACAAGTAGCCATGAAAGTAAGATTCTCAGGCATAGTAGCTACACCACCATGAGTAACAAGAATTTCTTTGTCACCATAAGTGTACCAAGCACACTGACCCATCTTTCTGTAAAGCTGACGAATCTTTGAAGGATCGATGGCTGCTGCAACAAGCTGGTCCTTAGTCTTAAGTTCAAACTCTTCATTTCTGCTAATACCACCATTTGCATAGATCCAGAAAGACTTGTCGTGATTACCTTCAAGAATAAGTACGTTCTTCTTCTGGCAGATATCAATCATGAAGTTCATAACTTCTGCATTTTCGATACCACGATCAAGAAGGTCTCCTAAGAAGATGTACATATAGTTGTCATTGAGTCCGTCCTTAAGATAAGTCTTAAGAGCAGTGTAACAACCATGAATATCACCAATGTGAATGATCTTCTCATAGTTAGACATATCGAATCTCTTGATGAACATCTCTTCAAAATGCTCAGGATCGATAACCTTGATACCAGAAGGAATCTTCTGATTCTCAAATCTTGCATACATCTTATCAATTACTTCTTCAGGAACTCTCTTATATTCATCACGAGAAGCATTGCGTCTCTTACACTCCTCGATAGGAAGCTTAGTAAAGTCAATGATGAACATTCTGTAACGATACTGATCACACATCTCCTTATATTTGTTCATCTCTTCAGTCTTAGAATTAGTTGCATCGATTACAGTGAATTCACCATGAGACATACGAATGTCAAGCAGCTTGAAGAGCATCTGCCATACATTCTTCTCGTTATTCTGTGAAATTTCAGTAGTACCATAAATATTCTGCTGTGCTGACTGACACTGAAGTCTAATCTCATCAGCAGACAAAGCAAAAGGTCTAAGTCCATGCTTATCAATGAACGTAGACTTTCCACAACCAGGTGCTCCTCTGAAAAGTAAAAGTGATCTCATTTAGTGACCTCCATAATATTTATTATGAGATAATTATAACATGAATATAGAAGTTTGTAAATAGATAAATATAAAAAATCTCAAAAGTAAAGCCGTCATATTTCAAACGGCTCTACTAATAAGAAACTTATATGTTAAAAATTAGTTGTTGCCATAAAGCAGCTGAGCATATTCTGAATCTTTGTCAAGAATGATTGTAGAATCGCCATGTGCTAATGCTTCAAGTGAATCAAGACCTCTTACAAAGTTATAAAAATCTGCTTTTTCAGGATCATTATAAGCATCAGACAAAATTCTCATGTACTCAGCTTCACCTTCTGCAGTAATCTTTGCTGCTTCAGCTTCAGCATCTGCGATTGTAATGGCTACCTGACGGTCAGTCTCATTTCTAATCTTACGAGCGTCTGCTTCACCAGTTGCAGTATATCCTGCAGCAATATTATTACGTTCAGAGATCATTCTCTCATAAACTGCATTTTTATTATCATCAGGAAGATCAAGTGCTTTAATCTCAGCAAGATCGATTACAATACCATACTGAGAAATATCAGTATTTGCAGCAGTAGTAATCATATTAGTAAGTGTATTACCTCTTGCAGCAATAATCTCATCCTGAGTCATAGCCGAAATTGTATTCTTAGTTGCGTTATATACCGCAGCTTCAATTCTCTCTTCAGCTCTTGCCTGTGTAGCACCAACTGTCTGGTAGTACTTAACAGGATCTACTACTGACCAAATAACATAGTCATCAGCGATCATTGATTTCTTATCAGCAGTAATTACATCAGATGCAGGAATATCAAAGAGCATATCACCTGTGTAAACCTTTACAGTACTCTCAATGAATGGAGTATGTAAGTGAAAACCAGTATTTGAAACTACTTCTTTTGCTCTACCAAGTCGAACAATAATTGCTGTCTCATTGGTACGAACAGTGTACGCGGATGAAAATAACAAGATCAGACCAACGATGAAAAGTAAAACTCCGCTAATGGTACCGATAATAAACTTCTTCATTAGTTTTCACCTCCATTAGTATAGGTATTTGTAGTAGTATTAGCAAATGAATCGAGAGGGTACATAGTAGATGTAGATCCATCAGTAATAATGATCTTACAATTAGGAAGTACCTCTTCCATCTTCTCATAGAACATTCTCTGTTTAGTTACGAGAGGATAAAGCTTATACTGCTCATACATCTGATTAAATCTTTCAACCTGACCATTTGCTTCAGCAATTCTTGCAGCTTTTTCAGCTTCAGCTGCCTGAATAACTGCATCGGCAGAAGCATCTGCAGCAGGAATCTCACTATTCTGATACTGTAATGCATTATTCTTTGCAGTATCTGCACCCTGCTTAGCAGTTTCAACAGATTTGAATGCTGCAATAATTTCAGCAGTTGGTGGTTCAGAGTCCTGAACTGTAATATTAACTACAGTAAGACCAATATTTCTTCTATCAAGTTCGTTAATCATTGCTTCCTTGATATCAGCCTGAATCTGACCTTTTCCAGTAGTCATTGCTTCATCAACAGTATAGTTAGAAACTACTGTACGAATATTTGCAAGAGCAATATTTGAAAGTGTTGTTTCAGGATTAGCTGAATTATAGACATAAGCAACTGGATCAGATACACGATATTCAAGATAGAAATCGATATTCAAAAGGTTGAAATCTGATGTAATCATGATACCGTTATCTGTATCTGTGATATTCTGACCATCTTCTGAAACAATATAACCAATTCCAGTACCATGTGTCGTCATATCAACTTTCTTGACAGACTGCCAAGGTGCTTTGAAGTAGAATCCAGCAGTATCAACTCTTACGATCGTACCAAACTGTGTAACGATGGCATTATGCTGCTCATCTACTGAGTAGAAACATTTAAACAAACATATAATAAGGAAAAGTCCACCAATACATGCGAGTACAATGTTTCTTACTTTCTTTGAGGCATCAAGAACCTCTTTTTCATAAGAACTCATTTCATTATTCTTACTCATCACTGTCTCCTTTACATATAAATACACTCATAATTGAGCATCTATCTATATCATATAATATATCAAAGAAATTGTAAATAGTTTTTTGATATGTTAATGCTTAGATACGTTCATATTTAGGCATAGGACTTACTTTGTGGAGATTAATTCTATGTCTACGTTCGATATTCTCTTTCTTATCATTATCATCAATCTCACCAGTTGCAATATAATGATCGAGTTCTGCATAAGTGAAACCGAGATTATCTTCATCAGTCTTGCCACAAAGACCATCAGAAGGTGTCTTATGTACAAGTTCTGCAGGAAGACCAAGTGCATCACCGATCTGAAGCATTTCAGTTACAGTGAATTCGCAACAAGGACTGAAATCACCAGCAGAATCACCAAACTTAGTAGAATAACCAACATAATCTTCAGAACAGTTACATGTATTGCACACTCTACCACCTTCAGGAAGAGACTGTGCAATAGCATAAAGAGTAGTCATACGAAGTCTAGGCGGAATATTTTCTTTGGTTGCTTGAGAAGGATTATCAAGCTGTCCTAAAAGACCCTTGTATGCGTCTGCAATGTTGATTGTATAACTTCTAATACCTAACAGATCAATTACTTTCTGGCTATCAGAAATATCTTTCTGTTCTCCATTTGGCATCATAACACCAACAACACGATCTTTACCAAGAGCATCTACAAGCAGTTTAGCGATGATTGTTGAGTCCTTACCACCAGAAATACCGATTACTGCACTAGCAGTAGGACCATTCTTTGTGAACCAGCTTCTTATCCAGCTCTTAATTTCACTAATTTCAAAATTTACATCAAACATATTATTATGCCTCCTTAAAATGAAGTTTGAGAATGTTTACCACATCTTCTGATAATTTATACCATTTATGGTCTTTACCATATCGTTGTGCTATTTCTTTTAATCTATCATCTAATGTAGTGTCTTCTCCAGTTGGACTTACAGTCATATCGGCATAATTCAGAATAAGCCACTCATTAGTAACGGTAGGAGGAATAGTTCCATGATTTTCAATAAATTCACTATACTTCCAACCATTTAGAATTTCAGCTCCGACTTTCTCATGATGTTCAGGATCAAATTCATATCCCATATCATGATTCCATCCTAAAGCAAACATTGATCTTGCAAACTGCTCATCATAATCAAGATCTTTTGCAGTTTTATATGCTTTACGTGCAACACCTATAATATGATGAAGTCGATCTTCAGTAATCATACTTCTAATGATACCTTTTTCTTCACAGTATTTATAAAATGACAGTGCTAACAGATGACGATATTTTAATGGATTCTTACGAATCATGGTACCAGAAATGGGAATATCATTTCTATCTGCTACATAAAACTTATGATTAGGATAGAGCTGTTTAATCTTTTCTTCATAAGAAGGTTCACCCATATACCATTTGCATTCAGAATTAGGATCAATACCTGCCTGATCAAATAGTTCATTACACCATACTCTCCAATTTTCAAGAGTAAATGTACCATCAAGGAAAAGTTTGCTATCATCAATAAGAACAATCTTAACTCGGTCAAACCCTCCAAATTCCTGTTTAACTAGCTCATATCTAGTTCTAAAAGGAATGAAGTCTTTTCCTCGATCATTATCAAAGCCACAAACTCCAATGACTACTTCATCATTTTCAGCCAAGGCTTTGTATATCAATGAAGTATGACCTGTATGCATAGGTATATAACAACCAAAAGTTATTCCTACCATTTGATCTCCTTAGATTACATCTACCTGGAAAGTTTTCATTGCATCGATTGCAGTCTTGTGAGTATCAGGAGTTACACAAGCACAAAGTCTCTCGATTACCTTAACAGTAGTCTCAGGACAGAATGCTTTAGCAAGTGCTACATTGCTGATTACACAGATTCCAGTACATACACCACAGAACTCAACATAGTCGAAACCATTGTTCTTGATGTAGTTAGCGAGATCTACACTACCGAAAGTAGGTTTATTGAAGATATTTGCATTTGCAGGAACATCGATTCCATCAACGATCTGCCATCCTTCAGTACCTTCAATACAGTGAACAACTGGAAGCTTGCTACCTTCCTGAGTCTCCATATAGTTAGGCTGGTGAGTATCTCTTGTAAAAACTACTTCTCCGTCAAAATTCTTTACGTAGTCATTGATATCACCAACGATCTTCTGTGCTTCTGTATTTGCAAGAGCTCCAGTAACGAAGTCATTCTGCATATCTACAACAACTAAAAGTTTCTTCATATAAGTTTCTCCTTTATAATTGATTTTATATTATTATAACATGCTACAATACACTTGTAAATAGTTTTTAGTATCTAGATGCAATACCTGTTACTAACTCATCTAATTCTCTGAAGAACCTGTCTTGAGAATCTTCCCATTTATTTTCAAGCTGTTCTGAATATGTAGCAACTTCACCGCCACAATCATATTCTACATATATAAATACTTCACCAGTTTCTATACTAACTGCTACCCAACCATAATAAATACTTGGGAACTTAACACATTTTTCATATACTCGTTCTAACTCACCAGTAACACTACGATGCTCGTATTTGAAACCATGTTTAGTGAGTATATTATCTCTATTTTCTACACTTAATATACCCATTATTCTTCTTTCTCCTTTTTCATAATTTTACCACAAACTGGACACTTATCTGGCCTAATTTCAGTTCCATGAGAATTTATAGGTGCGTCTGTTTTACATGAGGCACATCTATATCTATAAAAATCATTATCTCCAAAATTTTTACAGTACTCTTCCCAATAACTAGTATTTTCCATAATATCTCCTATTTATGTTTAGCATAAAATTCCTTAAATCGTTCAAATGTACTATCCATACACATTAAGAACTTAACTATATCTGGATCTGTCTTAACATGTATGGCTCTAAGTTTTTGACCATTAACTGGTTGAATATAAATCTTTTCTAGAGTCTTACATCTAGATAAAGCTACATACAATTGTCCAGGACTCCAAATTTCTGGAATAAGATTCATCTGATCATAAGTCTGTCCTTGACTTTTATGAATAGTAATTGCATACGCTATCTTAAATGGAAACTGAGTAATAGAACCAATCTGCTTTTCAATAACTCTACCTTCAATTACTTCATACTCATAGAATTTCTGAGTAAAAGGTTCTACAGTAATAAGATTACCATTATCTAACTGTATTTCTACTTTTTGTTTTCTAGTATAGACTTTAGTAATAGTACCAAGTGATCCGTTGATATATGCATGACTTTCATTATCATTTATGAGCATAACTACTCGTGCATTAACTGCATAGTTTAACTCATCTACAAATGTAGTTTGGCTCATATCAACTTTACCATATCTTTCGGCATAGTTAGTATGACTTCTTGCTAAACCTTTCATACATTCAAGATTCTTTTCTTCTGCAGTCGCATTAGTACCACATAACCAAATTCCATTAGGAATAATTTCCTGAGCAGAATTAGAATTAAGATATGGAAGATCTTCTTTTTTACCAATTTTAATATTATCAAGTGCGTCGCAGAACTTAGAATCAGACTGTCTCATCTGCTGTCTAAGTACTAATGGAATAAACTTATATTCAGGCCAATAATGTGAATGGAAACAATATCCATTTCCCATATCTTTACCAGTAATCTTTTTATATGTTGCTGCATCATCAGGTCTAACTACAGGTGGCAACTGACTAAAATCTCCAGCAAGAATAACCATAATAGGTTTCTTACCATAAGATTCTCTATATTCGTTAGCTCTCTCAATATTTGACATTACATTATCAAAGACATCTATTCTTGCCATAGATATTTCTTCAATAAGACACACATCTACATATTGTATCATATCAATACAATTGTCTTCTTGTTTATCGTCAAGATCTTCAGAAACGACATGAGTAGGAACTTTAAATAATCTATGAATAGTCATTCCACCAACATTAATTGCAGCCACGCCAGTAGGTGCAACTTTAACTAAGTTGATATTATTAAGTCTACAAAAATCAGACCAGGTTCTAATAAGATAACTTTTTCCTACACCAGCATCACCAGTAATGAAGAAATGTCTACCATTATTATAACCCCAAAGCATCATATCAAAGATTAACGACTGATCATCATTTAATGTGTTGTATGTATCTGGGTACTTATAACTTCGCATTTATTCAACCTCTATTTCTGATCTCTACCTATATGATAACCAGTACAGTAAGCACATTTATATACACTAAATGGTGTACCAAATTTTCTTTCTAAGGCTTCTGCTGCTTTATAGGCAGTTTCTTTGGTATTATAGACTTGCTTATCTTTACCTACATTCTTATGCATATTAGTATGTGAGTTTATGCTAAAAATTCCAAGTGCATTGTGTGTGATAAATATATTTCGAAAAGCACCCTTAAGTCTAATTTGAAACCAAATAGCTTTAAACATTTCTTTTATTTTTATTTTCATTGTACATCTCCCTTAATAACCAAATACCTTGTTACAAATATCTTCGACTTTGTCAAGATCAAACCAGTTATCAGTTCTTACACCAGATTCCATATCTAACCAGTAATCCTTTTCCCAAAGAATATCGATCTCTTCTTTCTTTTCAAGAATATTTTCTGGAGTAAGACCACCAGCAAAACCTTGATAGTCAACTCCTTCAAAATAGTCAAATTCTACCTGAAGTCCTTTACCACCAGAATTATCTGATAAAAAGACTATATTATCAAGATTAGCTTCTCTAAACTTCTCATATGTCTGTTTAGATTTAGGCTCACTTAAATTTGTCTGAATAATAATTTGTTTGCCACACGTATCAGTAATAAGATCTTTAAATCGTGATCCAACTACATTGAGTTGAATACGATCAAACATATCAAAATACTGATCAACAAACTTCTTAACTTCATCAAAATTACCTGATTGACATACAGATCTAGCTAAGCCACCACAAATATGTAATGACAAATTGATATTTTTATTTTTTAACTTCTGAAGTAAGATAAGAGACGGATATCGATTATTCTGATTTGTACCTGTTATAGAACTTGAACAAAGAAAACCAAATTCTGCTTCAGGATATTTCTCAGCAATCTTTAAAAGTCGATCAATATCTGTTTTCTTATCAATACCAATAAATGAAACTCGGATCATAAAAACTCCTTAAATCTTAATTAACTTCGTTACATCACCTTTAAGTGCAAAGATAATGTAGTTCTCACCATCCCAGAAATTAGTAATCTGAGTAATAGTTTTCCATCCATACTCACTTGCATTAGGGAATTCCATTCTATTCCACTGAGCCTCAAGTTTGTCTTCAGGAACATGTCTTCTACGAAGCCTATTACCTTCAAAACACTTTTCCTTGGGTGCAGTTACCCATATACAATGATGGTCAAATCCATTGAACCATTCAATAAACTGACGTCTTTGACTAACAGTTAGTGCGTTAGTGGTAAGAATAACATCCTTATCTTCTAACATACTCTGATGTATATCTTGATATAATTTAATCCATACATCAAAATAATTAGAACGGTCACATTCATCACCATTAATTAACTCATAATATTTATCAACATCATATATAACAAGATGTGGATTCTTTTTGACTATACGCTCAGTAAGTACAGTTTTACCTCCACCACTGATTCCACATACTAAATAAAAATTTGCCATATCATAGTCTCTCTTTCATTAATCAAATGCTTTATCATAAAAAGACAGATGATCTATTTTTGATAGCGCATATATAAATGATAAAGAAAATTCGTAATCTCTGTTATCAAATCGGGATTCCCATTCTTTTCTCCATTCTTCTTTTGTCTTATTATTCTTTCTTATTATATCAGCTTTTTCTTGATATATACTTTCTGCATATTCATCAATGTCAGCAAATCCTTCTGCCTGGTATTCTTTTATAGCATTTCCATTTTCATCTAGTATCTTACATGAAAAGTTAACTGATTCTGTTGACCATGCTGTGGTATTGAGCTGCAATATCATATCTTTTGCATTTGCTCTTTTTAAGATGTCTCTAAATTCTTCCTTAAAGATGTTTAAATCAACATCTCTATAAATTAGTATATCACCAATTTGAATTTGTTTTCCATCTACCGCAAATCCAAAATCAGTAACAGGAGAATAACAGAATTGTTCTGTAATTTCTTTTAAGGAAGCTGTATTTTCTAACTCATATACAAATCCTTCTCTTATAATCAACTCTTTGAACCTATTATAAAATGCAGTGTAATCATAGAAATTATTATCTGGAATACGATCCTGGATATTCAAATCTTGATCCAAATACAAAAAATTAAAATAAAATCGTGCATTCTTCTGTGGAATACAACAGAGCATAATATATTTTACGGTAGCTAAGTTCTTTTCTTTTATATGCCGCCATGTCATGTTTGCGTAAAATCCACCACATGATAGACAATCTTCGTATGTTCCAGATCCTATATCAAACATAAAATACTGAGCATTAGTAAATATTTTGTCATTATCGTCATATTCAAGATATGTTCGTTGTTCATCATATTTCTTTTCTGTAATTTTCATATTTGCTCCTTTTTATATCTTGAAATACTCAAAGAACTTGTCTTTATCTAATACATAAATATGAGATGACCAGTCATCATCTGTTGCATACTTTTGAACTGCTATAGGACATTCACATACAGCGTCAAAATTTTCTTTAAGCCAATCAAATACATACTGGTTGGCACCATTCCATATATACTTGACATATTCAGGCATAGGAAATTTAGTTGCTAAAACTTTTAGACATTCAAGAAGTGTAAGTTTTCCATAACCATGATGCTGATGATTCTTTTCAGTATACCAAGAAGAAATTGTCCATGTATCAAGATCTCTAGATATAGTACACTTACAAACTTCCTCATCATAGATATGAGCAGTTGTTGTAAATGAATTGTTGTTTTGATTATTAGAAAACCACATGCTATAATAACCTCCATTATTTTATAAGATTATTATAACATGTGTTTTGATCTATGTAAATAGTTTATAAGAAAAGGAGCTCTATAGCTCCAATTCTTTGTTACTGATCTTCTGAATATATTGTTATATTACCATCTGTGTCATATACTGGACATAGGGTATGATTATACATCGAATCAAGATAATAATACATCACCTTTGTGTCTTTGTCATATACTATATATAATGTTCCATATTCTGGATTATTTCTAGTTTCAATTACTACAAATTTATCATAAAATACATTATGATTATCTGTATCTATAGTTGTTTTGCATCCAGTTAAAAAACAAAACAAGAAGCAAGTAATAATGATTGCAAACAGAGTCTTTTTCATATATTTACCTCTTAATAAATAACTACGACTGTTCCAACTTCAACTGCATCGTATAATTCATAAGAAAAATCAAGTGGAAGGTTAATACATCCATGAGAACCATTTGTAAGATAAGTCTCAGGATTTTCAAAATCTGATGCAGGTCTCCAAGTAGCGTCATGAAGTCCATGTCCGCGCTCAGTAAATCGCATCCAGTTCTTTCCAGAAAGACCACCATCAAATGCAATTCCATGAAACATACTAGAAATCTGATATACACCTATAGGTGTATCAGTTATATCAAGTTTTCCAGTAACTACTTTAGATTTAAGCTTAAGCTCTCCATCTACATAATACCAAAGATATTGATCTTTAATAGATATCTCAATAAATGTATTAGGAATTTCAAACATATATGGATGTGCGAGTTTATACTCTTTGAATTCCTCTCTATTTACAAATTCAGATTCATTATCTACAAGAAGAATAGGTACTCTATTTGTTTCAGACTTGAGTGAGCAAATCTTATCTTTGATATAGAGATATTCTTTCTGAAAATCTACTCTATTTCCATAAGTACTTATACAATAGCAATCTTCAGCTGATTTTATATATACAAGACCATTAACTGGTGAGTTGAACTCCCATGTATTGTAGTATGTATTATAACTATCAGTCTTCTCTTTTACGATCTCTGCAACTTTTGCATTAAACTCATCTGAGGTAAAATCAGTTGTGATGGTATTATCACTAACTGTGATGAAATCTTTTAGATCATAAATATTGATACACTGATTAGATGAATACTGAATGCTAAAATTAACATAAGGACTAATAATTTCTACTAGTCTTTCATATTCAGATGAAGGACCATTATCAATTGACTTATAGTCTATTACGTCAATAGTAGACTTAGGTGTAGCAGCCTTAATAGCATTGTAAAGAGCGTCAATATCAATTTCATTACCATCCTGATAGTTAGTAACTCTTAATCCCGCATCATCAAAAACAATAGTAGGATAAATACTTTTACTTCTACCAAGGTTGACCTTCTTAAGTTCTTCCTTAGTTACGGTATTCTTATCTATCTCAAATACATTATTGCCACTAACTACATTAACGGTTGTGCAGATAGGCTCAGCAATAACTTCTGATGCAGTATTTGGATTAGCACTAACATCTGTAGCACATGCAGCAATTGATAGAATGCCAGTAATGAATAAAATAATCATTATAAAAGGAAAAGCAAGTTTATTTATGTGTCTCATCTTATCTCCTTAAAAATTATTATGGATTTATTATAAACTAAATTTTTAATAATGTAAATAGTTTTTACAACCGATTATTCCAAAGTCTTAAAGCTTCCTTATTCAAATATTCTCTAATAATTTGATGCTCTTCTACCGATATACTAAATCCATCAATTCGTTTAGAAACAAGTGGACCTCGTGTATGGCACCTATTACATCTACCACTTGCCTTCATCTGATTATAAGATTCATTAAATTGAATTTTTACTTTATTGCTTCCACAGAATGGACAACTTAACTGATCCATACTATATCTCCTTTTCATAATAAGGTGTCTCACCTGCCCAAAAATGTTCATCTATTGCAGATAAATCTATGGCTCCATTTGAAATTATCCAAGATTCTCTGTCAAAATCATATCTAAAACTGTATATTTCCATTTGATCTATAATTTGACCATCTTTAATCTTACATAGTAATACAGCCTTTCGTTCTAGTTCATCAATATATCTTTCTTTTGTAGCGACTGGATGAGTTATTATATATGATACATTTTCATCGTTAATAAATTTCTTAAGATTATCTATATCAATAATACAACCACAATTAATAAAATTATATTCGTCGTCATCAAATATATCAGATATCATATATTCATGTAATCTATCACTAATAGTATCGTTATAAGTTTCTATTACTTTATCATATATGTGTAACTTCCAAAATCTATAAAATAACGTTATCATAGACATTATTGCATAACCAATAAAAATAATAGCAAATATTTTTCCTATAATACTAGGTATAGCTAATAAGAACATTCCGATGAATATTGATACCGTCGCATATATTGGATTATACCAACATAAATCATCATATGTATAATCATATATTTTATCTCGTTTATTCTTTATATCTAACACTTCTTGATATGTTGGTTCTTTACGTATTTCTTCAATTCGATTTTTAGCAAGTTCTCTTAATACATCAGGATCAGTTTTAGGCATTATTATTTTAGTAATTTTCATATTGTATTCTCCTAGAAAAAGAGGCACCGCTTAAATGTAAACGGCACCTCTATAGTAAATAGTAGATTGATAATTACTTACTTCTCATTAGTAAGTCTCCAGTTGATACATCTCTTAAGATACTCAACATATTCAGGATTCTTGCACATTCCCTTGCCTTCAACATCAGAGATTTTAGCAACATCCATACCGTTACAAGCAGTAGTCTTCATTACGATATTGAGAGGTTCTACATCTGTATCGTTAGCGATGTAAGTACCAATACCGAATGCAACCTTTGCCTTTCCATTAAAGTGTCTTACAATCTTATCTGCCTTTTCGAAGTTAAGGCTATCAGAGAAGAGAAGTGTCTTGGTCTTAGGATCAATACCAAGTTTCTGATAGTGAGCGATCATCTTCTCACCCCATTCGATAGGATCACCAGAGTCATGACGAACACCACTAAAGAGAGTAGAGAATGTAAGATCAAAATCTCTAAGGAAACAATCAGTAGTGATTGCATCAGTAAGAGCAGTTCCGTTAAGTACTCCGTATTCCTTAACCCATGCGCTAAGCGCGTAGTAGTTAGAGTATGCCGGATTATGCTTATGATCTCCCTGACCTACACACATGATCCACTCGTGGGCCATGGTACCGACAGGCTTTACACCGAACTTCTTAGCAAGATATACATTAGAAGTTCCAACGAAGTGGCTTGCACTGTGCATTGTATCATTGAGGTGACTGAACTTCTGAATTGCAAGTTCCTGTGCCTCAGCAGAAAGTCTACGTCTAAGACCGAATTCAGAGAATACTCCAAGGTACCACTTACCGTGTTTTACATTCTCGAATTTCTCATCAAGACGTCTCTTAAAACTCTCAATGAGCTGATCATAATCGTAATTCATTCTGAAGTAAACTTCATTTACGATTGCGAGAGTAGGGATCTCATACATAGAAGTATTCAACCAAGTTCCCTTAGTTTCGATTGCAAGTCCACAATCAGCATCAGTAGTGATCTCGAAATCTTCAAATCTAGGCTTCCAGATTCTAAGGAAATCGATGTAGCTGCCCTTGAACCAAGGAATATTATCAAGATATTCAAGCTCATCTTCTTCAAATCGAAGATTACAATAAGCTTTGATCTGGTCCTTGATCTCCTGAACCATTTCCGGAGTGAACTTTACGTCTTTATTTCTACATTTGAATGTCCAAGTAGTCTTATAGGATGGGAACTGATGGTAGATGGCCTGGCCCATAGAAAACTTGTAAAGATCAGTTTCGAGTAGACTTACGATAATTGGATTGAGTTTCATTAAGCGTTCTCCTTTTCATTCTGCTTATTCATAAAAGTTTCAGCTTCTTTCTTATTGCTGAACTGCTTTTCACTAGGTCCTAACAAACTATCAGGATCACCATAAACCACATAGTAACTATTTCCTTCTGCATACATATAAGCTTTCATTTAATAAATACCTCCATCTGTATTTGATATATTTATTATAACAAGAAATGTTTGCTTTGTAAATAGTTTTTATGTAGTCATTATAATTAGTACTATTACTAATTAAATTACTTCTATATGTTCAGATATTTCCTTTTTCATGGCCTCAATGTTTATAACTTCTTCAGTAGGATCAAGACCGTATTTTGCACAGTATTCTCCAGCAGGATCATCTTCAGTAACGTCATATATCTTTCCTTTTATTTCGTATTCACCTTCATTAAAAAGTGCACATTTATATTTAGCATTGATTGAATTTCCATAAGTAGGGAAATAAAGTCTTATCTTCTTACCATCATAGTAAAGAATACCAAACGTATCCATGTCACCGTCTGCTCCACCATTGAAACCATAATAAGTAAGACCATTATCAAGAGTATGAAAACCGGAGAATGTATCACAAAATGCACTATCTTCTCCAAAGAAATTCTCAAAATAGATGTGGTATTTCTGATCTGCCTCAACGGTAGGATCTTCATGTATAATGACAAAAGCATACTCATCATAAGTTACACCTTCGTCGTCATCACGATAAGCACCACCATTATGTTTCATTGCAGTCTTCTTTATTTGAGCCTTAAGCTCATCAATGGTAATTCTAGGTGCTTTTCTACCATTAATCTTATATTTATAGTCATCGTTAATTATTCTTGCCATGATGTCGCTCCTTTGTTGTATGTATAGATATTATAATAAGAAATAATTAAGATGTAAATAGTTTTTACTACATACTTTTCTCAAGTTCCTTAATAGAGTCTGAAAGTGTTTTCCAAGTAATACTAAGATTTCTATTACCAGCACGCTTAAAGAATTTATATAATGTAGGAAGATTAACTTTTTCCTCATTACCTAACTCAGTCTTTTCTATTGCCTTAGCAATAATATCACAGTATTTACCTTCAAGTGTATAAGTTTTAGTTGATGTTAAGAACTCGACCATTGTAAGATCATAATCAAAAGCTTCAAGATTATCGTTAACTGTGTCCATAAGTTTATTCATAATACCAATCATAGATACCGCATTGAAATTATCTAGTTTATTCATATATTCGACATAAGTATCATAAAAATCCTCACCATAAGAAGCAGCAACTAATAATCGTAATTCATTAAACTTTTCAAATGTCATATTATGAGAGTTTCCATTTGAACAAGTAATTGTTATCATATTGACCTCCTATAAAAGTCTATCTCGTATATCGTTTGTAGTTATTTTACACCTTCTAAGTGCATTTTTAATGGTAGTATTTTTATATTCAATACTAGCTTTTCTATCACGTAAAATACTTACAATAGAAAATAACTGTATAAATCGTTCATCTTTATTATCAAATATTTCAAATTTACTTGGATCATCAGATAATAGATTGGTTTCAATAGTTCCTTTATGAACAACTATTGAGAATTTATCATTAATTTGCATCTTCCATCCTTCTATAATGCTGCCAACCAGTTTTTTCGCATTCAGCACAAAAACTATATGAACTACTTGATACATGTACACATCGTCCACAATCAGGTTCTTCATCATCAGCAGTATAAATCTTCTGCTTTATTACATGTACATCTAGGTTATTGTCTCTAGCTAAGTTAATCATATGATTGGTACCTTTAGATGTACCATCCCAAAATGCAAATAATACATCCGCATACTTAGCCATTTGTTCGTTACGTAGATATCCGGCTCTTTTTCCGTACTGATTCCAATCTGCAGGAAACTTAGCAAGCTTTAAACCATACTTCTCTGCAAACTGAATACCGAGTGTATCTGCGCCTTTAGCACAACCACTAACTATTTCTACATCTGCTCTATGAAGTCCATTGGCCTTAAAATACATCATTAGTTCATATTCAACTTTTTCAAAGTTAGTATAGTCTCTTGAACCTGCTACAATAACTTTTATCATTTCATGAACTTCTCCTTTGAAACAACTGTTTTAACTAGGATTACAAACGCATTTTGCTCCTTCAATTTCTTTCAAACGCTCTGGAGAACCAGCAAATTTGTAATGATTACATGGCTCATTATCTACGCTAACATCAGCTCCATAGTGTTCGCCAAGACATCTTCCAAGCCATTCTGACTGACATAACTGACAGTTGTGCATGTTCATTTCATGTGTAATGTGTGCCATATTTCATCTCCTATTAAAAATACTACAATAACTACAAACCAAGATACTCAATTATAAGTTAACGGCTATTTTAATTATAATATAGAATAATTACTGTGTAAATAGTTTTTTAAACACAAAAGGAGACTGGTTCATAAACCAATCTCCTTAGAGTACTTTACCAACCTACGTAAACATCAATTGTTCCGTAAGCACAACCACAGTCATATATCTTACCAGGTCTACCAAAAGGTGTATCAACTATTGTACCTCTTGAAATATATTCAATATCTGCTGCAAGACATATATAACCGTCTTCGTCACATACAAAACCATCTTCATCGAGATGACGACCAGGAATATCAAGTCCACCACCAGGAAGAACTTTTTCAGAATACCATGTCCATTTAGAACCATTCCATCTAAATGTACCATGATATCTTAACTCTTCTGGAGTATAAGCAGCTTCAGTAGTATCAACCTCACTTATAGCTGAAGTTTCTATAAACTGATCTTCTTCTGAATTGTGAAGAATTCCAGTATTTACTTCTTCAACTCTTTCACTATAACGAGTTTCTTCTTCGACTTCGACTATTTCAGATTTCTCTTCTAATCCATTAGCCATTGCTTCATATACTGAATAAGGTGCGCCAGGAATAATTTCGAACTCATAACCATTTACAGCAACTATATTAGTATTGTCTGGACCATAAAGTTCACGATAATATGCTGCCTTATCTTCATAATCATTAGAAATAGGTTTAACTTCTAATTCCTGTGCGGCACTAGCTGCAGTACTAAATGCAATTTTCTTAGTAGTTTCTGTCATCTCTTGTGCTTCAGCATCTGCCTTAACTATACATACCATTATTATATAGGCAACGATTGTAAGTATAGTTAAATATACACGTTTTTGCTGATAAATTGATTTTATAATGTTTTGTAAATAATTTTTCATCTTTCTCTGTCCTTTTATACAGTTAAGAACACTCCTTCGAACGTAAGCTGTATTCTCTAGAGTGTTCTTTAACTCTTATTTAGGCCATTAAAATCATGGTGTAAGCCTGATCAACAAGTGCACTGCCGTGAGCAATATACATGTAGCGGTTGATGTTACTATTCTTAGTATTTCTTCCTTCAACATGATCTGCGTAATCGGCAACTGCAGAAATGAACTTGTATCCGGTAGATCCAAATTCGAACAAATCTTCTTTCTCAAGAAATACTGAAAGAAGCTGTCCTCTTCTGCATTCCTGATTTTCTTTCTGCTTATCAGTCATATCGTCATTGATAGGAAACAGACGATTGATGAACTGCATTACCTGAACATCAGAAATTTTGATAGACTGGAGAACTTCACATTCTCTGTTAAGAGCCTTCATGTAAGAAGAACCTGCAAGAAGAATTTCTCTTGCTTCATCGATCTTCTTCATAGGATCACCAGAGTGTACACATCTCCAATGTCTAGACTGATCTCTTAAAGGGATATTAAGTGCATTTGAGCACGCAATTCTCTCAGGGACGATCATACATTTGACTGATCCTGTGCCATCGTGCGAGTTCATAAAGATCAGATAACAATCAACTTCATCACCGAGGATAGAATACTGACCAGAAATCTTAGCTTCAAGCCACGTAGAAGATCCACCACGATAAGATCCACCACGGATGAACTCAATCTCCTTTGAATTATAGATCGATTCAGTAAACGCGAATGCATCTACATTATTTACGATCTTATACTTATCAGAGACTATACCGAGAGGTTTTTCATCAGCTTCCCTAACAATAATGTTAGAACCGGGAACCTCGATCTGCTTACCATTAACTTCAGTATATACAGGATGTGCAGAAACAGTCCAATTAAGACCAGCCTGTGCAAGAACATCATCATAAGACTTTGCATCGACGATTTTCTCACCGAAACCTGTATGCAACTTTTCTTTCTGTAAAAAACTAAGATCTGCCATATCAATACCTCCTTAAATAAATCTGCGTTTATTGTTTCTTTATTTTATGGTATTATTATAACACGATCTTAGATAAATGTAAACAGTTTTATTAAATTTTTTGAAAACTATTTAAACGATCTTAGCAGAAAGAAATTGCTCCTTTGTCATATCATTGATGTCTTTACAGTCACCATAGCATGAATAATCAATTTCTTTAATAATTTTATTGGTGACGTTTTTACGAAACTTTTCTCTAGCTTTCTTACCAGCATCATCATTATCTGTTGCAAGTATTAAATATCTTAAGTCTGATTTCTTAATAAGATCATATTGATGACTAGATCCAGTTCCATTCAACGCAATAGCATATTTACCATGAGACCAAATAGCAAGTGCATCTAACATAGACTCACATACATAAACCTCATTTATTTCTACGCCTTTACGTCTTTCACGATAGATTTCATATAATCCATAAACTGGCTTATCCACACCTTCGGGATAATGAAAGTATTTATTCTTAACATTACGTGTAGCAATAAAAAGAATATTACCGAATTCGTCTTTATTTGGAAATGTGATACAGTCATGCTCCTTATCATATCCAATATCGAACTTACGAATAGTATCTAAATTAAGTTTTCTTTCGAACATATATGGATGTGTAAATCTATACGTCTTGAGTATCTCTTTGTCTACAAATTCTACCGTCTTCTTTTCTCTCGATGGCAGATTAAATTTGACTTTGCGCTCTTCAATAGCACTTCCGTCAAAGTTCTCTAATAACCATGATCGCCCGTTTACTTGTAGACAATAAGTTACCACATCTGCAAGGCTATGTGTTTCCTTACAGCCGAAACAATAGAATAACCCGTCAGTTAGTCTAAACTGTGCTGACGGATGATTCTCTTGTCCGAATTTATGATATGGACATTGAACGGACAAATATCCGTTTAGTGTCTTATATCCTTTTAAAAAATACTTATTACCACTCTGACGACAATCTAATATCAACTTATCGATTATCTGTTGAGTAGTGGTATTGAGATTAAGATCTCCAACTTTCATTAGATTGCCTCTCCAACGTCATTGCTGAAATTATCATCAGCATTTGTATCAATAGCAATACCATCTTTAGGATTAGCTGTATAAGTAAATGTACCAGTATTAATGTCATACTGATAGAACAGATGCTGTCCTTTCTCACCATATCTATTTTTGCTAAGATACAATTTGACAATATCTTTTGCTTTATATACAGAGATTGCTCTTGATGCATTATGAGAAATACCATCAGAACCACGAATTGTATCAAGCTCAGGTGATTCAGTACTTACTTCACCATCTGAATCTCTTGCACCGGTTCTGTTTGCCTGCATAACTGCTACAATAGGAATTTTCTTTTCCATACTAAGAAGCATTAAATCTTCTGCAATATCAGTAAGGTTTTCAGTTGTATTCTTACCTCTATGACCTCTCTCATTTGTGAGATATGTAAGACCATCAATAACAATCATCTTAAGATCGAGTGCTTCAATCCAACGTCTTAATTCAGTAACTGTAACTCTCTTATCAGGAAAGTCAAGCGGTGTTACTACATTGAAAAGAGGTCTGTCTTTATTTGCAAGAGTATTTACATACTGCTTATATTTAGTAGAGTCATAAGTTCCATCTGCTCCAGTAATTCCATGATTATCGAAATTCTTGAACAGAGTATCGAATCTATAACCAATTTGTTCTGCACTCATCTCAGGTGAGAAGAATCCAACATTTGCACCCTTACCTGTAGGTTTACCATTTTTATCCTTTGGACCAGCCCAAACTTCAACTGCTAATTTCTCAGCAATCCAAGTTTTTGCATTATTTGTACGAGCATAGATAACAACTAACTCTTCACCTCTTCTTAATCCACCATTAAGGATCATATCAAGCTCAGTAAGGTTAGTGCTGAAGATATACTCTTCTCTATCAGTTAACTTATCAATCAAACTATCATATCTTGTAGGAGCAGTTTTAATAATATCTACACCATAAGATCTATTAGGTTCCTGAATAGACTGAAGTTTTTGAATAATCATATCCTTCGTCTTAACTGCATCCTTTGCCCATTCAGTCTCACTATTGTTGATTGTTTCTACACAGTCATTATAGACATACTCTTCATATAATCTACGTTCGAGATATGTAGGTGATTCTGATACATCAAGTGCAGTAAAATCAGGAAATGCGTCGAGGACTGAAGCAACATCAGGAATATTTTTATATGTTCTGAAGTGTTTCAAAATAAAATTGTACTGATCTTTATAGTTAAAGTAGTACTTATCATCAAACTTTGTAAGGAAGTCGACGTCTTTCTTACTGATGATATAATTCAATGCCTGCAACTGTATCATAATTTTCCTCCAGCTCTAAAGTCATCAGACTTAAACTCAATGACTTTTGAACCATTAAAGATTCTACTTGCAAGTCGTCCACCTATTTGATTTTTCAGAGTTTCATAGTCTGTAATGTTGCTTGTATAGATATTACTCTTATCATTAGCAATTCTGAAATCGATAAACTGAAGTAACTGTTCATGTTCATAATCAGTTAATCTACCAAATGCTAAGTCATCCCATATAACAAGATCTGCTTCTTTAATTCTGTTAATATATTCAGGAATTGCATCAAACTTCTTAATATCTAACAAGAAGGTTGGTACATTTACAAATACCCCTCTTGGAAAATCATAACTACCTTTCCAAGTCTGATCTAAATAACGAAGCATTATCTTTGCTGCCCAGGTAGTTTTAGCATTACCACATGTTGTAGAACATATATAGAGGCTCTTTCCTGACCTCACGAAGTTAACTACTTCTTCGCCTTTATATTTATTTAACTCATCATATTGAGCCTCATCTGCGTCAACATGGTAAATCTGGAATGGTTTCTTGTACATACTTGGAAGGTTACTCAACTCCAACTGATTGTTGAAAAATCTGTAACGTTCACAAGATGCTGAGCACGGAGATGCTTTACATACCTTACTATGAAAACAATCTTTCATCTTAGCCATATTTTAATAAGTTCCTTTCTTACCTTCTGCGTCTAATGCTTCAGCACGTTCTTTAATCTTCTGAATATCTTCTTCTGTATAAGAACCACTAGAAATCATAGTCTTATCAAAAGTTGCATGAGACGAAGTATTTACTTTCTGTTTAGGTTCTACCTTAGGCTGATTTCCGACTCTCTGGTCTACAAACTTGAACCATTCTCTGTCAATTGAGTTCTGAATACATGTTATCATATCATCATCACTCATCTTAAAACTTACTAAATCATTAATCTTAGCTCGAACTACATATCCATGAAGCGCATCAGCGTCAGCAAATCTTCCACGTCTATTCATCCAAGTTTCAAAATACTGAATTAGTAAGTTGGTGATCTTCTCATTGAAATTATAACTATTGATAAGACCAACCATTTTCTCATAAGCGTTAAGAACCTTAGGCTGTTCCTGAACTGTGTTCTTAAACTCTTCAACCTGTGCTTCATCGATCTTTTTAGCGACAGTCTTTTCATTCTGAGTCTTAATAGCAAATTCAGCTTCACCTTTTTTATTGATTACAATGTAACCAATTTTAATAAGTTCGTCGAAAAAGGTATCTAACTCTTCTTTCGTCGATGTAGATACCTCTGTAAGCTCTTCTAATGAAGAGATACTGGAAGAACTGTAATATAACTGAGCGTACAATCCTTTTGCTCCGATGGATAAACGCTCGTCTTCAAAGATTAGTGCTGGAAGTACCATAAAGTCTCTATTCTTTGGTTTCTTAACAAAATCTTTTCTCGCCATATCTTAGTTACTCCAATTCTTTAATTCTTGTGTGAGCTTAGACTTTTCACAGTCTGTAGGTGAAATATTCTCGTTTCTCAGATTTCGTATTATAGCACGATTAGTACTAACATAGTAAGTTTTATTATTATAGCTAGCTACATACTTCAAATGATCCATATAATACTTTATGAAGTTATTGTTCATTTCATAATCAAAATTATCTACACAATCACAAAATATTGCATATCGATCATTGATATCCTCGAAAATTTTATATCCGCACTTGAAGACCCTATGCCACACATACATATGATCTCCAATTGATAAGGCTTCGATGATATCAGCCTGATCATTGGTATCTTTCTTCATGCTACTCTCCTTACTATTCGAAATAAACAATACAATCTAGAACGAATTCTAGACTGTATTGTGTTATTTTTGGTTTTTATCCCTGATTCAAGATATGAATACCACTTCCGTGCTGAGACACAAGGTAGAATTTTGGTGACTTAAGGAACCAAGCATTTCCACGAGTCTCAACCCATTCGAAACCAGTTTTATTGATCTCAGGGGGTTCTGACGTATTCTTTAATGTTAATGAGCCGTCATTCTCATCACACTCATATTCATAGGCATTGATAAAGCTAAATGCACTCTTGAAGTCATTGATTGCAAGTATCTCATCAATGTAGTTAGGATCTGGACTAATTAACTTAGACAGATGCTTTGCTTCTAACTTAGAGAACTTAGTAGTAATTCTTCTGCCCATAGCTTCAGAAATCATATCCAACCAAAGATATGAAGGAATTGAAAGTGAAGTCTTTTCAGAATCACCAACAATATATCCATATCCAGCAATATGCTCAGTAGCAAATCTGAATAATCCTAAAGGCATAGAAATAATAGGAAGATTGATCTCGAACTTGTTACCAAATTCCTTAGGTGAAATCACAATAGGAATATAATCTCCCTTAAACTTACCTTCTGCTCCACCCTGTACAATATATTCTTTATAATCAAGTCCATTACCAGAATTAGATGCACTTTCCTTGGCAAATCCTAATGCTGAATATGAACGAATTCTATTTGTACCTTTTCCATGACTTGCATTCCAGTTAACTAAAAGAGCAAAGAATAAGTCATTACCAGTAATACCACCATCTAAGGTATTTCCAGTAATACTACAAATTGCATCTAAGAATGTAAGTGCAGTGGTAAGTCTACGTAACTGATCATCATTGATATCTTTAGTAAAAATACACTCAGTAATAACTGAAAGTATATTCTTATCAGCTAAAAGCTTATCTAAAGCAGCTTTCTTCTGTTCCTCATTACTAGAGAAGAATGAATAATAGATACCATTATCCTGATCTCCAGAACTTACATGAGTTAATTCAACTTCATTAATATCGTAATTATATCGTTTTCTAGGCATAACTATAGCCTCCTTTCAAATTTGAATGGAGCACTACGTATTAGAATCCGAGAAAATCAAGAACCTCTTTGCGATCTTCCTTCTCCTCTTCAGTAAGAGCTCCGGTCTCCACGCGATGAATGTATTCCTGCAAATTTTTATCTGCCTGGAAAGCTGCTACTTCATCACTTACTTCATTGTTCTTAATTTCCTTGCTAGTGTCTGCCATAATAAATCTCCTTTTCTGTTCACTTTTTCTTAATAAATCCTGGTTCTATGGTATCATAGATTTGATCCAGAATTTTATAAGCATTTGTGTTTTTCTCACTAACTGTTGCTTCATAATCTACATCATAGATCGTATCTGCACGAATACCATATGTCCATGTGGACTTTCCAGTAAACATACTACAATTTAGTGCATTCACTCTATTAAATATAAATAGCTCTTCATTATGCATGTAGATTATTCGGTCATAAAAATTGTTAGGCAAAAATAATTTCTCATTAACTGTAGTTTTAATCACTCCAGTTAGTTCTCGTAGACCTATAACCATATGATCAGCATGATAACCTTCTATGTTGATGATATGGTACTTTTTACCTTTTTCTTTATCACCGACAATATAAACATGGATTTGTTTGGATACGATCACGATAAACTTTGGATCAAAGAAATATTTCAAGAATGGATATTCAGGATGTCCTTTAGGTCCATATTTACGTTCATCTGATATTATATGAGCAGCTCTAAATAACTTTTCAGCCTTTGGATTGATACTAAGAACCGCCTCTGTCACATCTTGAGCTGTCATGTCGCAAATCTCCTTATTTAATTTATTATATCATAGATCAAACAAATAGTAAATAGTTTATTTAGCTTTCAAGTACAATAATTTAATAGGTTTCATCTTTTCTGCAAAGAATGTCTCTTCTCTAAGGTAGTTACAAAAATAATCTACTACAATACATACTTGCTCTGCCCAAGGTTCATTATATGTCTTAATATTATATTTAGTCACTAAATTACCATATACAATATTCTGAATAGTAATAGATGATCTAAAGTTCCAAGTACCTATACACTTGAGCATTTCATCATATATGTCAGATAAGTACTCTACTAAAAAATCTACAGTTACGTCCGAGTTAGATGTCAAGAAGTTAAAATCAACATTATTGACTAACTCTGCGATAAAGAAACCATTTGGATTATGTGTACACGTATCATGTTTAAGTAGTGCTACGTCTCTTCCTTTATATGTATACTTAGGTTCTTCTTTTGATACAACTATACGATTACAATATGGGCATTTAGTAAATTTACAATTTGCAAGCATTTTTATTTCCTCGTTATCTATACTTCATCTTCATCACCATAACGATCCAATAATTCTTTCATTCTCTGAAATGTAGGTTCATCTACTATATAATAGTTTTTACTACTAGGACCAAAACTAAATACTACTGCAGTATGATCTTTTTTCATATAGATAGATTCTTCAAGGTTCTTAGTAAACCAACTTTTCTTAACTGAAAAGCTTTCTTGATCTTTAACACATGTTTTACATTCAATAAGCCAATTCTGGTCAGTTACATCGCCTTTATTATAAGGGGTAGCACCACTATTTGCAACCACCTTTGCACCTACTGCAGCTGCTACAGCTGTTTCCTGTTTCTTAGAAAAATATCTAGTAGGTTTCTTTTCTCCAGTATCTTTATGTTGTCTTAAAGAACTATTACTAGTTGTAGTAGTGTCTTTATGTTGTCTAGATTGACTGTCAGTAGAATTATCTTTACGCTGTCTAAACTGCATATATTACTCCTCTATCTTAAATGCATCAGGTGATTTAATAAGAGTTACATTGTAATCTCTATACATTCCTAACCACTTATATCTACGAACTTCAAGATGAGGTTCTTCATGAGTAATTGTGATAAGAGTATCTTCCGTTACCTCTACATCACCCTTAAGATAAGTTACTGTCTGATTTTCAGTATCACACTTAATAATATCAGAAGTACTAATTACCTCAAACTTTGATTTCTCATTGCTAGGTGACATTGCTTTATATGGAATAGTAAGCATAATTATACAAATACATCCAATAACCACAAATGTACCTATAAATGTAAGTATTCTCTTTTTATCAGACAAGCCCATAATTTTATCTTTGAAATTGAAGAATAATGCTGCTGTTCCAGCTATCAATACAATCACAATAAAAATTGGAAAGTAAATACTGATGCTTGACTGCATGTTTGCATAAGAATATGGAATCATTTTATAAAATCTCCTTTAGTACATTTTTAGAAATAGTAGGAGGGGAATCGCACCCCTCAAGTTGTTATCAACTTCAATGGCTAAACTTCATTGCTACCAAAAAATTCTATTTAGAAGTCATCATTAGAGTCTTCATCTGACTTAGCAACAGGTGCGTAAGCAGTATAGCTTACATCATTTCCGTCACCAAAATCAGCATCTTCTTTTTCAGGCTTAGGCTCATCTGTAGTCTCTTCTTTTGTTTCGTCCTTCTTTTCATTAGGAACATCATCTTCATTCTCAGGCTTGAGTTTGTTGATAGAATCTTCAACACCTTTTTCTGCTTCGAGAATTGACTTAAGATCTTCTTCATCGATAAGAGAAATATCCTTACCAGTCTTATTGATGTATGCAGAAACGGCTTTCTCATATTCAGCTCTGAATGCAGGATGTGTCTTGATATAATCAACCATCTTACCCTTACCTGCGAACTGAAGTTCTTTACCATCTTCATCTTTATACATCTCGTCAGTACCAGGCTTTACAAGTGCCCATGTAACTGTCGAAAGTCTCTTAGCGATTTCATACTTAGTAATGATTTCGATAAGGTCAGTAAGTGTATCAAGTCCAGTTTCAAATCTGAAAATGATCTTTGCACCATTACGGTTAAGAGCACCAAGTCTGTTCTTTGTAACGGAAAATGTTGCTACAATACCATCAGTCTCAGCATCAGTCTGTGAAGCTGAAAGATCGAGGTTATCTCCCTTTGTGAACTTACGATTTGCGAATCTTACCTTGATACAAGGATAGAAATTAAGTGCATATCCACAAGGCTCAGTATAGATCTTAGCACCAGTAAATGTAGTACCAGCTACACGAGTGTGGTTAATGATAAGAAGAGTGTTTCCAGCCTTTGCGATAGCAGGAACCATAAACTTGAGGAACTTACCCATTGATTTAGCAATGGAAGCTCTCTGACCATTGTCCTTAGTGATGTCATTATCAATATCAGCCTGTGAAAGTAACATAGGAGCTGAGTCAATAATAATCATACCAATGTTATCTGCTTCCTGAATTTTGATGATATCTGAGAAGATTTCCTCTGCAGATTTACCAGAGCAATCATATCTCATAAACTTGTTAGGATCAAGATCCAAACCAGTCATCTTACAGAACCATTCCACCTGACCAACAAGGGTCTCCTCTGCATCTACATATACACAAGTTCTGTCAGGATGCTTTTTCTGATACTGTGCCATTGCTAAGCATGCAAGTAATGACTTACAAGATCCAGATTCTCCGGCATATACTACCAGTTTTCCTTCAGGAAGTCCACCATACAATGCATAGTCTGCTGACATTGTACCCATTGAAAATCTTGCACATTCAGGAATTACATCTCCTGGTGTAAGAACTTCAGATTTCCACGCTTTGTTAATTTGTTTTGCGATTTCTAAAACATTCATTTTTCTTTTACTCCTTTAATTTTATATCTTACAATTTATATTGTTACCCGATTCCAAAGTTACTAGCGTGCGTTAACTCAGGCGGGGTATCAATCTTTTCATAACCGCACTTTTGTTCATTCCACTTATAAACAACTCTAGCTAAGTCTACGGTTAAAATACCCGGTTCCATTTCCTCGATAATGGCATAATCATAAATACCATCTCTCATGTCGCTGAAGTTGTTCTCTACTGCGCAGTTAGCTTCATCAAAACAGTCAAACCAGCCCACACATCTACGTTCACCAAAATCGTAGATATGCTGACTGGCTAGAGAAGTGTTATGACTGATTTTCTGAAACACCGTCACGGTATAGATTCTCTCCATCCTCTCTAACTCCTTTCAGTTTATTTTCAGCGTTTTTACTAATAAGGACGTTAGAAAGAATATTCACAATTCGGTGAGCTTCATCCAACTTTGATTTCATGTTATTGGCTACTGCACTCTGAATCATTGCTACAACTTGCTTATCCATTGACTCAATTACTGCCTGATTGCTTCGAACTGCCTGGGTTCCTGCTGTGCCGTTAAATATATCGGCCTGTGCACCTTTCGATAATGCTATTGCACATTCTTGCATAAGCAGTGACATGTCCTTGCGTTCAGCAAAGTAATATAACTCAACAGAGAGCTGCAGCATATAATCCTGCAACTCCTTATTAGTCAAAGTAGTTAAATTTTTCTTGATCTTGTCAATAATAGAGTCGATCTCTTTTGTATTTCTGTCAACAGTTTCCTTTACAATTGGCTTAAGCGCGTTGTAGACTTCTGATACTTCCTTTTTCGCAGCATTTACCTTGTTAATATCTACCATTACATACTCCTTACATTTTCCTCTTTCGAGGGCTTATTATATCTTACATTTTGAAATTCAGAAAACTGAATAACATTCTGATCATTATGAGACCTAAATGAATTAGAAATTTCCATCATTCTTTTAAAGTTCTCGTCTCTACGCTGTTGTTTTTTAGCAAGTTCTTTCATTTCTCTTTTGTACTCAGCATACGTAGCAGCATTCTTAAGTCCATACCAATTAAAATCCCAGATACACCAAATATGCTCATGTGCTTTTACTAGATACTTAACTGTAAACATTTCACTAAGCATTGATGATACTAATAAACCTAAGCAAACTATACAGCCGATAAATGAATTATTTCCATAAGGTTCTGGTGCATCAACTCCAGAAGCACAGAAAACAAATCCAATAAGGCCTATTGCCAAGCTTACAATCTTAAAAAATGAAAGTACAACAACTGTGTTACTTCTAACTTTTGTTAAAAATTCCTTTGTAAAAACCTGTTCCAACATGATAAATACCTCCTTAATATTTATAGTTATATTATATCAAGGAGGTATTAAATTGTAAATAGTTTTATATTAAAAACTAACAAAATTATTAACGTCCAGGACGCTTATTTGTATTAGTTATTGTATTATCTGACTTATCCTTGACATCATCTTCAATAGTCTCTTCTTCAACTACTGGTACATCAGTATCTCCAGTATCTTCAACCTCATCAGTATATAATGCATCATCTTCTGTATTATACATTGAGGTAAATACATTCATGATATAATCTTCATAGTTACCTGCTTCAGCCTCTTTTACATCATCAGGAATTACTACAGGATTTGTATCAAGAGTCATGAATAAATAACCAGCCTTACCAAATTCAGTTGCATCATCTATCTTTGAACCTGCAGCAATAAAGTTAAGATCTTTATCAAAGTAATAGGTTACAGTAGTCTGCTCATACTCATCACCATCTTCATATGTAGCTGCAATATATTCAGTACCATTAAGTGTCTTAAGCTCGATTACTGTATTTTCAGGGAAAGTCTGATCCTTAATAGAATCTACATCATCAGTAACTTCAAGGCTTCCATCATCAGTAGTATATTCATCAACAAACCACTGTTCCTTTACTGTATCATAATAATAAATTGTATCATCAACTAAGTATGCTTCAATAAAATTAGCTACATACGTATAAGATACAGTATCACCTTTAGCCATTACCATATAAATGTCATCATCAGTATAAGCGTCAGCTTTAGCAGATATATACATCTTCATAGAAAAATTCTGGCTATCCTCAAACTGAGTCTGTATAGCGGCCGAAAGATCTGCAATGTTTGGAAGATCATTACTTTCAGCAGGAGTAGGCTCTTCAGTAGGTTCTACATCCTCTGCTACGACTTCCTGTTTAGTAAGCTGATCTGCTGCCTGCTTACCATCCTTGTCAGTCTCAGTTTTTCCACAGGCGGCAAGCATTGATACGCATGAAAGAACTAAAAGTGCACCAATAAGTTTCTTTTTCATAATTTCTCCTTTATGTAACGAATGTTTTGCAATTTATATTCAAACGGACTTATTTCCGTAGAATATTCAATAAAAATTGGAGCTATATAATGACTATATAACTCCAACTTAAATTACTTAGATGATTTCTTGCTAGAAGACTTCTTAGTTGTAGATGACTTCTTAGATGTAGACTTGCTAGCAGTAGATTTACTTGCAGACTTAGAAGTAGACTTGCTAGAAGACTTCTTTGCAGGTGCCTTTTTAGGTGTTGCTGCGGTCTCTGTAGCAGGATTAACTGTCTTTTTCTTGACAGTAGACTTAGTACGAGGGAAAACTTCCATAATCAACTTCATATCTTCCTGATATACTTTATTGCCAAACACATACTTAAGAGCTGCGATAGCAAGACCTTTCTCATAATCAAATACATCATCTGGACCGCATTTAGCAGTAGTCTTTGTTCCATCTTTCCAGAAGATAACAACTGCGGAATCCTGACAAATTACATTGTCAATGAAATCTGTAAGCTTAGGCTCATAATGTTTAGATTTGCAACATGCAGAACATTCCTTAGCAGTCTCAGCCACTTTCTTAGCAGTCTTCTCAGCGGTTTTGCCTACAGTCTTTCCTACCTGAACTACTCGTACAGGAACACCAGAAAGCATACTCACCAGACTGCCAATTGCTTCATTGAACATTTCTTCTTCTCTTTTAGACATTTTCGTACCTCTTTTCTTAAAGATTTGAACATCTGTATAATTAAATAGCTCTTCATTAACGATCTTCAGGATGTGAATCAACCATAATGGTTCCGTCTGAATTATATCTTACAGTAATACCACAACCTTCATATCCATCATATAGCAAATAATGAACACCAGTCTCAGGATCTACATAATCTGAAATTTCATCATTTGCATAATATGTGAGCTTACTATAATAATCTGCGTCATTCCAAGTCTTTTCTTCAGATACACCACATCCAGTTAAAACACCTGCTACAACTGCGATACTAGCCGCTGCAATAAGAACTTTAGATTTATTCATACTTTCTCCTTATCATAGCCTAAACTGATATAGAGATTTATTTCTCTATATCAGCTTATGCATTATTATGTTATTTTAACACAATATATTTATTTTGTAAATAGTTTTTTAGAAATCGTCTATAGTATATGATAATGTAGTAGATTGAACTGCCCCACTTACTGGATTAGTATATGTAATAGTACAAGTATAAGTTCCATTAGATGTAACTTCAATACTTTGTGAAGTTGAACCAGTATTCCAACTATATGTACTATTTGATACAGATGAATTTATTGATAATGTAGCTTTGTTAACACCAGTAGTTACTCTACTCATAGATACATTAACTTCTACATCATTTTCAGAATAACCACAACCAATTCTTGGAACCATTTCAGTATAAGACTCTACGTGTGAAATAGTTCTACTTGAGAAATTACTTGGGTTATTCATATCTTGATCAAATGTACTAGGTGAAGAATATGTAGCAACAGTAGTCATTCTATTTTCTAATCTACCATCAGGTGAAAGTCCACCAGTAGACGGATCTATCGACCAACTACCGCTCATAATAATTGGATTTTCGATTCTATCTGGTGCTCCATTAACAAAAATAGATACATTAGTATGCTCATTGAAGATACCATTCTCATGCATCTGACAATGACTTGAAGATCCTTTAGCTTGAATAAATACTACCCAGTCTTCATTCCAGTTACGTAATATACCGTCAGTTTTATGATATGGTGTATAAGGTAAACACTGATGTATACATACTTCATCAATTATTTCTGGTACTAACACATAACAAGAATCAGTATGTACATGCTTTACTTCATACATTGGTATAGCATTTACTACATGATGTACAGATTCAAGAATATTATTACATCTATCACACTTAGTAACTACATCATAAGACCCTCTTGAACTTGGACTAGGTGAAATATTATTCTGAATTGAAATTACATTATGGTGTCCTAATGCATTAGTATAACTATCTACATATGAATCACCACATCTTGAACAAGTATGTGTTGTATAACCTTGTTTTACACAAGTAGGATTAGTAACTACATTATTATAATCATGTCCAAGTGCAGCAATATCTTCTATCTTAGTTCTTCCACAATACTCACAAGTATAAGCAGTCGATCCACTTTCAAGACAAGTAGCAGTTTTAATAACTCTACCAGTTGACCATTTATGCTCTACAGCAGGAACTTCATTAATAATTGATCTATCTCCACATCTAGAACATACATGTTCAGTATATCCAGCATGTTCACAAGTGGCTTTAATTATAGTATCATGATAATCGTGTCCTAAAGCAGGCACTTCAATTTTCTCATCGTTAGATACAGTTTTACAATAAGTACAATAAGTAATCTTATGGTAATAACCAGGTGTGTCACAAGTAGGCGCCTCTTCTGCTTTTTCTATTGTATACTCAGTAAACTTACAGCCACCTTGCTCATCATAGAAAATAGCCTTATCTAAAGCTTTTAATGTATCTACTAATTCAATAAATGACATATCACTAGTAACCGTGAGTCCTGCTCTTGAAAGAGCTTCACTCTGTGTCGCTATAGCGGTTACTAGCTTTTGTTTACCTATAGCTACACATTGAAAATTTTCATCTAACTGCTGATGATAAATATTTAGTTCAGTTTGATATTGAGTAAGTAGTGCTAAGATTTCTTGATCATTATCATAATTATTCTGAGCCAATAACTCATACTGCTGTTCAAGTGTTAAGTTTATATTATTAAACTTAGTATCAAAATTTGTACCATTTGTAGTTAACTGACCATTTAATCCTTCAAATTGACTAGCAATAATATTATTTTGATTAGCAATATTAGTATCTACGTTAGATGTAAGTGTCTGACTCATAGTGTCCATCTTATTAGAAAGTCGCTCATTACACTGTTCTACTTGATTACCTAAATTAGTAAATGATAAAGAAATATTATTAGATAAATTACCAATAAGTTCAGCATAATCATTCTGCATAGCAGTTAAGCTATTTACTAAACTTGCTTTATTTGTAGAATTTACATTAATTAAGTTATCCTGGACACTAGTAAGCTTAGTAATTGTTGCATTATACTCTTCAGCATTCTGAAGAGATAAATTAACAATTAGTGTATTAATGTCATTTAAAGTCGTATCAAAATGAATAGTAATATTTGTAAGAGTAGTCTGTAAGTTATCAAATCTATCTTGAATATCAGCTAATTCATTCTCATTTAATGTATTAAGAAGATCTGTAATCTCAGTTTTAGCACTAGATACATCAGATGAAATATCATCTAAGCTACCTAAAATCTCAGTTTTAGATCCTTCTATTGCTTGATTTATTGCTTCAAAATTAGTTGTTAATGTATTATTAAGGTTAGTATCAAATTCATTAATATGATTAGTTAATGCAACCTGAAACTCAGTCAGCTGATTCTGTGTAGCAATACTTTGTTCAGTCATAGCTGTTTCTAAAGCATCAAAATTAGTTTCAAGTGTAGTTAAACTTTCATTAAGATTATCATATCCTGCCTGAAAATCTTCTAACTGACCTTCATGTGTTTGTTCTACAAAATCGATAATATCCTGTGTAGAATTTAAAAGTTGTGTAGATAAATCATTAATATCAGTAGTAATTGATGATGTAGAATCATCTACATTTGTGTTTAATGTATCAAAACACTCTTCTATATAAGCTCTTTCAGTTTCATCTGTTTCTTTAAGATACTCATCGAGTTTATCAGAAAATGTTTTAATATTTTTAGTAACGTCTTCATATTGTTTTTTACTATCTTCTTGAAGAGTATTTACTTCTGAATTTACATTATTCAATTTTTCAATAATTGCAGTGTACTTATTAAGTGAATCAGCATTCTGAGTCTCATTTATAACTTCCATAGTTAATGCTAATGCTGCTTTAGTCTCAGTAATCTGTTTCGAAAGTTCACTTGTATCTACAGTAATATTATTTACTGTAGTATTTATATTTTGGTGTAAGTCGTTAAAACTAGTTGAAATTGAATCATCTTGTTTAGTGATATTTGTATCAACATTATTGATTGATTCTTTACTAATGTTTACAGTTTCTTCAATAATACCTAACTGTTCTTCCATTTCTACAAGATTGGATTTAATGTTAGCATTAGTTTCTGAAACTTCAGCCATTGCAGTTACACGTTGTTGCCATAAGAAGTAAACTGCGACTCCTAAACACAATAGTAAAATAATTGTACAAATTATAATTCCAACAATGGTTGACTTACTGTTTTTTGTCTTCTCATTGTTATTCATTTTTCTTCTCATCCTTAAAAGCTCTCCTACCCTAATTAGAGTAGGAGAGAATTGTTTAGTCTTTCCAGTGTCCACATACTCCACACACATCATGTATCTTATATAATCTAAAAGTACCATTTGAATTTACGCCAGTACTAAGATCTGTAAAGTTATCTACTTCATTCATATATTGATTGCTGGTTCCAGGCATTCTATGTATAGTTATCCAAGCAGGTGAACCAAACCAATTACCTTTTATCTGCCATGTAGTAGCATCAAGATACCATGTACCTTTTCCATAAATTTCTACAGCAGTTCCGGCATCAAGATTACCATAATGCCAAGCACCAGTTCCAGCTGGACCACTAGCATCTCCTGCATAACATGATAGATACATTTGAATAGTAGGATAATTTAAATACTCTGTAGCAGTTTGGGTGTATGAATGTCCAGCTATTGGAATATCTTGCGAATCATAATGATAACCGCACGCACATGTATATGTATGTGTTCCTTTTGATGTACAAGTAGCATTAATTTTAACTGTACTCGTATAACTATGCGTAGTTGACAAAGTAACATTACAACGTGAACATTTTGTATGAATACCAGCAGTTCCTACATATACTGCATTATGTCCTAACTTAGTTGTATAATCAGTATTAGCTGCTGCAGTGCTACATCTTGAACAAATATGCGTAGTATATCCATCTGAAGTACAAGTAGGCTGTACTACTTTAGATACATAATTATGTCCTAAAGCTGGCGTAACTCTCTGAATAGAAGAAAGTTTTGCATGACATCTACTACAATAAACAACTTCATTATGAATACCAGTTAAAGTACATGTAGGCTCAGTTACTGTCTCATTTACATATGCCATTGGATTATGTCCCAATTTAGAAACAATCTGATCATCATAGTAATATGTACATTGTTTACCTGTACGTGGATTTATATTAGTACAATAATGTCTTGTATATCCATTAGCTGTACATGTTGGTGCTACAGTAATAGTTTTTAAATTATGACCAGTACGAGGAATCTTTACCCAAGTGTCCATCGCATCTGCTTTACAAGTTAAACAATATTGAACATCATGATATCCACCATCTTCAGTACAAGTAGGTTCTATACGTCCTCTAACTTGTCTTTGAAGTACACAATATTTTGGATCTACTGGAATATGAACTTCAAGCTGCAAGTTAACTATACCTTCAGCTAATTCTTCCCATGTTTCTGAACCGTCCCATCTTTGTCCATCTGCACGAACAGAACCTTTGTCGTTAAGTGCAGATGCAATATCGGATTTTATCTTAACGACATTTTGAAAAGAATTTTCTGCCTGAGTATTATAGTCAGACACTGCCTGCTGATATTGATTTATTAAGTTAGCAATTTCGTCTCTACTTTCCTGCTCTTGCTGACTTAAATTATTGTAGTTAGTAGTTAACTGATTATTGACTGAATCAAAATTATTGATAATATTTTGATTCTGTGTTACCAATATATCATTAACATCACTAAAATTATTATTGATCTCATTAGTCTGCGTATTAAAACTATTTGAGATTGTTTCAGTAATATCTGTATTAACGTCATCTAACTTATTATTAATCTCATTATTATTATTAGTAATATTTGTTTCAATATCCTCAAATGACTGATCTATACTATCTTGTAAATCGTCTAAAGACTGCTCATAAGATTCCTGCATATTAGTTAAAGCTGTCTGTAATTCTGTCTTAGTAGTATTGTGAAGATCAGTAAGATCACTTTGAACTGACGTTAACTTAGATATAGTTTCTTCATGTTCTGTTCTATTTTGTGTTGATAAATCAGATATAGCATCACTGATATCATCTAAAGTAGTATTAAAATGATCAGTAATTTCATTTAAATGTGTTTGAACAGCTTCAAACTTTTCCTCCAAATTGTCTAAGTTGTTCTCATTAATCTGATTTATAAGTGTGACTATTTCATTCCTAGTAGTATCTATTTTTCCTGATAAATCACTCATATCAGTATTTATACTATCTAATGATTCATCTATATTTGTATTTACTGTTCTAAACTCAGCTGAAATTGTACCATTTAATACAGTCTCAAAATTATCAAGTTGTTCTGTTACTGCAGTTTCAAAAGAAGAAACCTGCTCAGTAATTTCAGTATGTTGTGTAGTAGTAAGTTCATTTAGCGTTATAACATTACTATCTACATTATCAACATGTGTTGTTAACAAACTAAACTGTTCTTCTAGATATGCTGGCATACTGTCGCTTGTAGACTCAATAATATTAGTTATAGTCTCAGTAGACAACGTAATCTCACTTGAGATAGACTCAAGGTTAATTGTCAATGAAGATAATACTCCATCAATTTTTGTATTCAGATCATTAAAATTTTTAGTTATAAGTTCCTGTGTTTCTTTATTAGAATCTTCTAGATATTCATTAAGTTCTTCTTGGAACTTTGTAAGTTGAATATTGATCTTATCATAATTATCCTTATTGTCCTTAGACATTGTATCTAACTGACTGGATAATTCTCCTAATTTTGCTTGAATTGCTTCAAACTTAGACTGCATATCAGCAGTCTGACCATTATTGATTTCAGTAATGAGCGTTTCTAAATCTGTTTTGGTAGTAGCAAGCTGTTTAGAGATATTATCTAAATCACTTGTCATTTTATTTAGAATAACATCAATATCCTCATTTACTGTAGTAAAACTATAATCAATAATTTCGCTAGACTCAGTTATAGATGTCTGTAAGTTCTCAATTTCAACTATGTTAGTGTCTAATGTAGATCCCATTGTATCTAATGTATCAGACATAGTTTCAAGTTGTGATTTAATTTCTTCTGCTGATGCTAATGGTGAATCTTCATTATCAATTGTAGTTAATTGTGGTGCAGACGTCTTATAAAGTATTATACCAATCAAAGAACATAAAATAAGAACCATTACAACTATAGCAATGATCCTTTTTATCTTAGACTGGCTTGAAGTCTGCATTTTCTTTTTCTCTGTACGCATAGCCTTCATGTATATCTCACAATATACAATACCTCCTTTTTTATTGTCTAAATTATTTTATTGTCTAAATTATTACGACTCTACATGTATTATTAAATAGCTCTTCGCTTATCTATTTTAAACAATAAAACTAACCTGATTTATATATTTTTAATAAATCAAGTTAGTTAATTTATATGTAGTCGAGAGAGTAGGATTCGAACCTACGATACGCTGTTTCCCTCAAATTTTTTGAAAGATTGCTGTCTCAATCACAATAATGATCACGAATAAATTTATATGACAGCTGCCTTACCACTTGGCTATCTCTCGAGGAGGTCGGGTAGAGGACTCTAACCTCATGTTTTTTCTTGTTACGTCTAACAAGCGCCACGTGAACTACTCAATCTCCAGCATAACTTGCGCACATGGTTACCTGGCAACATCTTTCATTGTGTGTTTCCCGACATATTAAATTAAATTATTGTAATCGTCATTACGAAACTGGGGTGGCGGGATTCGAACCCGCGGGAAAATGCAGCAGTCAAAGTGCTGTGCCTTACCGCTTGGCGACACCCCAATATATAATATCACGTTACGTCTAACGTTAACTGCGTATCCGATTTTCATATATCAATTATACGCTTCATTGATATACTAGATTGACCTTTTTACATCCGTCAACAACCATTAAGGAAGGTATTGCTCAATCACTCCTCGAACCTGTACGAGCACCACCCCGTGGTCTGTTCATATCACACCTCTGGTTATTACTGCAACCTACGCAGTCCTCTCTCGATCCGTCTGCTTGAGGCACTAATTTAAGGTTCCACATACTTTACAGAGCTTTTCCCATTACTCCGACCTTCTGCTTGGGTCTAACGTTATATCCTGTATAGATGAAAGGTGGTTTAATCTATTCACCGAGCTAATAGCCAACGTTTCATATAACTAATCGCTTCTGCTACCATACAGAATCGTATCCTACGGCCATCTTTTTGGTAAAGGTTCAGGCGACCTTAAGGGTGACTGATGGGATTCGAACCCATGATCTCCGGAGCCACAATCCAGCGTTCTAACCAACTGAACTACAGCCACCATATAGAACCTTTCGCTATATTGTCTTGTACTTTGGCAATATAGCCACTAAGTGATTTGGTAGGTTCTTTATCCATGTTTATTCATGGTACCAAACCGTCTCTCTCGCCGTTTTTAATAGGTAGGCACCGCAGGAAACCACTCGCGTCCTAAATCTTACTGCCTATTCAGTCTTATTACTAAGAATTGATCAGATTCTTGTATGTAATAAGAAGTATGTTGATTGGACTCGAACCAACGACCTCCCGGCATGTAGACCGAGTGCTCTCCCGACTGAGCTACAACACAGTAATCCACATTTTCAATTCTTTGTTGAATAACGATTTTTAATTCTTTTTCTGAATAGTATGCTCTAAATACCATCAACGTTTCTTTTGCTCGTGAGCACCTTATAACTAGATAATGAACGTCGAAGCACCTATGTTATAAGGTTCATAGATAACTACGGAATCGAACCGTCTCATAACCATACTTCCAAAGTTTCCTTTGTCTGTGGACTCGAACCACTTTCAACTCTTCACCCGTCGGTACATCAAGTTCCGCGCCATTACGGAATTATCTAAGTGGATGGTTATGGATTCGGACCATTATTACTTACATACCCTCAAGGTTACATGCTGTTAGTTGTCGACTTTTAACAGGTCACCTAGTGTATACCACCCATAATCCATAAGAGCTACTAACTTATGGACAATTGAGAGTGATTACCGTTTCTGTGTCATTAGAGTATATATCATTTCAACTCTAATTGGTACTGTATCCGGGGCTGCTCTCGGTTCGGTAGACTTATGCTGTGACTATTTTCATAATATAGCTCACCATTTCTGGCTGTCTACTCAGCTTTTGTAGCAATCATTTTAATAATCATACTCATCCTCGTCTTTATGACGAAGGTGTCGAATAAATCGTTTAACCTTTTCGACGATATACCAGATAATTGCAATTATGATACTCAATAATATTACTGGTCCACCGCCATTATTAATAATCTCTAGAATAAAACATCCACCAAAGACTATCATCAGAATCCCAAGAAAAAATGAATATCCATCATCATTCATCTCAATCACCTTATTGAGTCTAGGTTAACGTTCTTTTATATTATATAATGTACATTGATATTTGTAAATAGTTTTTTAAGAATATCTTTCCATTTCTCGCTTAAGATCCTTCTCTTTAATGGATTGACGCTTGTCATAATTGTGTTTACCTCTACAGAAACCAATTAAGACTTTTACTTTACCATTTACCATATACATCTTTAAAGGAACAAGTGTAGTTCCATTGTCAATGAGCTTTCTTTCTAAGGATCTAATTTCCTGCTTATGCGCAAGTAATCGTCTAGGGCGTCTTTCAGAAATATCGAAATCCATCGCATTATCATACTTTGCAATATGAGAATTGAGCAGAATAAGTTCACCTTTATCTATCTGACAATAAGAATCTTTAAGATTACATGAACCTTTCTTAATAGACTTGATCTCATGGCCCTTGAGCTCTATTCCACACTCAAGTGTCTCAAGAACCGTATAATCAAAATATGCTTTTCTGTTTTCAATATTTACTGAATTCATGACGTCACCTTAACTAAGATAATGTTTAACAACTTCCTGTGCCATTCTACCATCAAGAGCACTACCGAACTGTGCCTTAAGAGTCTTCATACATACACCAATGTTCTTCTCAATATTGTTAGTATTAAGATACTCAAGGATCTGCTCTTCAGTAATTGCCTGAGGAAGAAGTTCCTGACAGTAACCTACCTTTTCAGCAATCTCAGTTGCTCTTGTTGAGTCATTCTTTACGTACTCATATAGATCATTAAGCTGCTTGATCTCATTCTTTGCTGCCTTAACAAAGTCATCATCAGTAACAGCTCTATTTCCGTCAGTCTTGGCAATCTTAAAAGCTCCGTCAAGAATTGACTTATATGTGAGCTTTGCATTCTCATTCTTGTTAACCATTGCTTCCTTAATAAGCTGTCTTACTTTTGCTTCCATTTTCTTCTCTCCTTTTTATACTAAGAAGTTTATACACTTCTTTATTTCTTCTTGAATATCATTGTACACTTCTTCAATAGATACTGGACAATTATTATGTGCATCTACTGCTACATTGTACATATAAGGTCGATCTTCATAGAACTTTGACTTGCTATGTGTATGACCAAATATACCAAATATACATCTGTCTGGATTGCTATTAAGATCTGCAGTTAATGTAGGATAGTGACTAAGATAGAACTGTCTTCCTTTATATTCAATCTGTGTAGACCATACTATCTCTACAATCTTAGCTGATGCTTCATAGATCTTAATTTTTGCTGGTGTATCATGATTACCTATGATAAGATGAATCTTACCATTAAGTTTATTCAAAGTATTCTTAACATAATCTATATCTTTGCCAAGAAAGAAGTCACCTAGCATATACACAGTGTCATCTGGTGAAATCTTAGCATTCCAATTATGTATTATATTATCGTTAGATTCTGATACATTCTTGAATCCTCTAGGACCCCAGATAAACTCTCTATCATGATTAAAATGAGTATCACTTATAAACCAAATCATTGTCTTTTCTCCGTTATATAGTCATATACCTCTTTAGGTATGTATTTAGATACGTCTTTCTTATACTTAAGAAGTTCTCTTACCATACTAGAACTAATGCTTCCAAGCTGTCCAGCTCTTACATAGATAGTATCAAGATCTGCAACTTCTTCATTTATAGATGCAAGGTTTTCTTCATAGTTATAATCCATGTCATTTCTAATACCACGAACTAACACGTCACAGTGATATTGTTCCGCAGCATCTACACTAAGTCCAGTAAATACGACCACTTTACAATTATTGATTCCTTCTCTTTCAAGAACATCTTTAATAAGTAAAGCCATCATACCTAAGTCATAGTTTCGTTTCTTCATAGGATTAACTCCTACTCCAATGACTAATCTATCAAATAACTTAGCTGCTCTTTTAATTACGTGTAAATGACCATTTGTAAATGGATCAAAACTACCTGCATAAAAACCGTTCATACAGTCTCCTTATGTTAAAGTCGTTGTACACTTACTTCTTCTATCAGGACCTTTAAGTGCTTCAAGAATATCAGTGTAGATCTTTTCTTTATTTGTATTAACAAAGGTATTACATGCACAGTAAGTCATAAGACTTGTAGGACAATCTGTATACTGAATTACTATGATTCTTTTCTTAGTAGCAAAAGCATATCCTTGTTCCCAGTTAGTACCAGCTGTACCAATTCTTCCAGGAGTAATCATAAGAAATATATTTGCAGTATCTATAGCATTCTTGTCAGCTTCAAATACTAGCTGCGACCAATCTTCCTGAGAATAATCCCAAGCATTTTCGATCTTAAGTTCAAATGGACAGTATACTTCATATCCATTATCTCTTAAATGCTTTGCTATATTTACCATTAATGTTCTTTGTTCAGATGAACAACTACCTGCTAAATAAATCATATGTAATACCTCGTTTAGTTTATTTATGAGTATATTATAACATGAACATTTAGTAATGTAAATAGTTTCTAATAGAAAAAATGGACATGAGATTTTCTCACATCCATTGATGAGGATATTGAGGATTCGAACACTCGAAGCCGCATTACTCTACGCTCGTCATCAGTGGTGCGCATCCACTAATCTAGAATCATAGTACACTCAAGTTTATATGATTCGCGTTTTGTCTTTTTTGGCACGTGGATTACCGACCACGTCACTTTGACCACTTGTATATCACCCCATATTAGTTTAGGCTGTTCGTCAAACTCCAGTTAGCAATTCAAACCCAACTTAGACTTACCGGCTAAGAGCGCTTCTAGCTTGCATAGGGCGATTTACACGCCGCGTCTTAACTCCACTCTGCAGCAGTATCTAAGAATTACAGTTTGCACCTAAGAGTCGATGGAGGGAGTCGAACCCTCGATACTGGTTTTGCAGACCAGGGCCTTAACCACTTGGCTACATCGACATAAACGACAGGACTGGGATTCGAACCCAGGAACCCGTTAAGGTCTCTAGTTTTCAAGACTAGCGCTTTATGACCACTCAGCCATCCTGCCACTTTATAATTAAAGAAACTTTGTTAAAGCATTATCTACTGCATATTTACAATATTCTAAGGCTGCTTCTTTTATCTCGTAAATAGTTTTCATTTTGTAGTTCTCTTCTTAATAGCTTTAAGCTTTTCAATTTCAGCTTTAAGCTTATCTATCTCATCATTCTTTTTATTTAATTCAGTTTCATACATATCAATTAGTGTTTCAGTACATTCTGTCAAGCTGACAATTTTTGCTTTAAGAATAGTAAATCCATCACTAAGTTCAGGATAATTAGCTTTTCCATAAGTAGTAAGTGGATAAACCCAAGTTCTAGTCTCATTTACATACTTATGAAGTTTTTCAGGTTTCATAACATAGAGATCTTCTACATTATGTGATCTATCGGCTAACTTAATAAGAATGGCATATTTATTTGCTTTAATCTGGTTAAAATAATCATCTAATTCAGCTTCAGTAGCACCAGATCTTTTACTTACAAGTTTAATTGCTTCAAGTACCTTAGGTGAGAAATGATATTCATTTACCAGTTCAGTTCCACCTTTAGGAAAATATTCAGAACAGTCTTCTAAACTATCATGTAGTAATGCTGCAGCAAGAAGATTATCAAGTTCATCAGGCTTTAATGGAAGTCTTAATGAAATAAGCGTTGAACAAACCTTTAATACATGAAGTACATAAGGTAGTCTATAAGACTGTCCATTTATAACAACTTCACCTTTACGATACTGACCATTATGAAAACGTCTAGCTAAAGGTAGTGCCTTTAGTGTTTGAGGAAGTCGAAGCGCAGTCGCATAACCTTTAATAAAAAGATAAGTTTTATCATATAAAAACGCTTCTTCTACATTGAAAGATTCTACGATTTTCTGTGACATACAATCACTTCCTTTCTTATAATGAAAAAACAATCGTCTATATAGACGATTAAATTTGTATTTCTTTAATTAAGGAACCGTCACTGCTATCTTTCACTCCTACGACGGTGCACCTAACAGGAGATGTAGCATTTACTGGCGTTCAATCTTTTACCGTTTACAACTTGCTCCAAGATTGAACCAAAGGCGGCTGGAGCCATGAAACAAAACTTGTAATCCAAAATGATAAAAATGGCAGATTATCATTTTGCATGGAGATGACGGGAGTCGAACCCGTGTCCAAAATACTTACTCAGAGCTTTCTACACGTTTATCTTGCTTTCAATAAGTTATTCAACTATATAAACAAGCGAACTAATTGATAACTAACATTTGTAGTCTTAAGTATGAATACTTTCGTCATCCTCTTCATACTGCAGCGATCATCTTTGGCCATAAAGGATACGACCGCAATACCTTTATGACTTAACTCTCCGAAGAGAGGGTGCTGCGATTAGGCAGCCATCTGAACGTTGTTAGCGTCTATTGTTTGGTGTCGGATTTAAGAGGTGTCCACCATCCTCTACGTGCTTTTCTCGTTGCTTATACCCTGTCGAAACCTTTACATCCCCAGGATAAGATTAAGAATTGCAACTATTTCTTAATCATATAAATATTATATCATGAATAATTCTATTTGTAAATAGTTTTTATTCAACAATATAACTTTTAATCTCTTCTTTGAATGTAGCAAAAGCTGTACCGTCTTCAGTATGAACACGAAGTTCGATAGGTTTAGAAATATCGAGTGAAAAAATACCCATAATAGACTTAGCATCAATAACATATCTGCTGCTTACAAGATCTACATCAAAAATCTGCTTAGTCATAATATTAACAAATCCCTTTACTTTTTCAATGGTATTAAGAGATACTACTGTAGTAAACATATTGCCTCCTTAAGTGCAAATAGTTAGTACGACGACTAACTACTTTAAAACAAACCATAGTTAATTATAAAAGACCACTCCTAAGGTTGCAACTAGAGGCATCATCACCGCTTATAATGTGTCTATGAATAAATCTAGAATCATCATAGGCTAACAATATAAGAAAGTACTTCTTACGACCGCTAAATCGTTGTATTTCCTCTACTTAAGAGTGGTCAAATAGAGATGGTGGGACTTGAACCCACAATTCTACAATCTACACAAGAACCTAGGAATTATGTAGATAACGAGATCACATCCGGCGTTTGCCAATTTCGCCACATCTCTAAGCTAGTCAGATAAGTTTTGAACTTATGTCTCCCTACGTCTAGGTTGTTTTAACCAAGGATTTACTTTTTGGCACCTTATCTAAACTACTGACTAATAATCCGAGGTAGGATTCCATTATAGCTCCTTTGATACGCTAGCATATATCATACTTACTATAACCACCACCTACATGTTCTAGAGGTTCTCTCTTACGTCTTTCGTCCTTATTCGAATTCGGACTTGTTGGTGATTAAACGACTCGGATAGTGGAGCCGAAGGGACTTGAACCCTCTACCTCCTGCTTGCAAGGCAGGCGCTCTCCCAGCTGAGCTACGGCCCCATATATGAGGGAAACATGGCCTCAAAAACCCTCTCTGCTACTCTCGGACTAAGGTTTTGCTGATTACCCATTATCATACCCTTGCAGTTAACTTCAGCAAATTACTCGACATCATGTTTTTTGAATGGGCCGGGGTGGACTCGAACCACCGGTGTTTCAATGTGGGAGATTTACAGTCTCTTGCCCTCGCCACTAGGCATACCGACCCAAATTATTATTTAGGTTCTTTGTACTTAGGTACTAATTGAACCTTATTAGCTCTATAAACTTTTTTCATTTTTATAGAATCATAAACTACACACCAAGGAGTGGACATATACATTCCAATTCCTATTGCTTCAACTGATTCCTTATAAATAAAAGGATCATTTACAGTCTCAGCAAATTTCTTAGCTTTTGATTCTGAAGGAAAATATTTTTTCATAAGTGGATCAGCAGGGACTCGAACCCCGGACCGACCGGTTATGAGCCGGTTGCTCTAACCAACTGAGCTACTGATCCATAAAGAGCGTACTAATCCTCAGCTTCGAGTATGGCTAACTCTTAGGGAGTCGAACCCACCGATAAGATACAGAATAGTAATCAGCACATCTGCTTTAACTAGGTGATTAAGCTAGCGACTTATCTGGACTTTAGACCATTTTGCAAAACAATCTGCTGTCTACACTCTTAAATAAGGATGGTAGGACTCGAACCTACAATGTACCGGCTCCCAAAGCATTTGAAAATGGTTGCTGTCTCAATCACGAAAATGATAACGTCATAAACGGCGCGTCTACCAATTCCGCCACATCCTTAGCGACCTAGGAAGGAATCGAACCTCCACCTTTTCCGGGACAGGGAAATTTATTTAAGTTAATTGCTGTCTAAATCACAGTGATGATTCTGAAATATAAATATGCTATCCATTACACCACTAGGCCATATTTTATTTAATTTTTCAAGTTACAAAAACCGATGTGCTATTACGCCAAAGTCTCCATTTTCTGATTGTCTTCGGACACGCTATGTGTTATACATCAGAATACTCACATCTTGCGCTAGAGTACACCACTCTCTTTCGCCCATCTGTGATGCACCGACTACCAATTAGACTTATTGGAACTTGGTTATTGTTTATGCCGGCGTACAAAGTACTTATCCTTAATCACAGTGACGGGTTCGCTTGTAGGATCTCTCTACCTTTACTACCCGCTTGACAACGATCCACTCTTTAGAGGATAGCTGCTTCTAAGCTAACCTTTCGGTTTTTAAGTTGCAGGAAATGGAATCGAACCATTGTCTCGTCCTATATGTGTGGAAAATAAGATAGCTGTTAAAATCACGAAAATGATTCATTTTACGCGCTCTGCCACTAAGCTATCCTGCGAGCTCCCGATCGGACTCGAACCGATAACCTGCTGATTACAAATCAGCTGCTCTGCCAATTGAGCCACGGAAGCATGGGGCGTCCTTATTTTAGGTGGCGACGCCCACCACCATTAGCACGGTGGAAGGATTCGAACCTTCGGCGACTTTCGATTGTGCATAATCCAAAGTTTGTATGTAGCTATCCACTTAGGAAAATCTACTCGATGCACCAAATAGAATTTCCGCAGCTACCACCGCGAAAGCATGTAAAGGGAATCGAACCCTCATCTCCTGGTTGGAAGCCAGACATACGAGCCATTATACTATACATGCATTGCTACTAAGATCCAAGGACCAATTAGTAAGATAAGACCAAGCAAAGCAAATCCTGAAATTTCTGGACCGTCAATTGCATCACTTTCTTTAATTCCAGAACCGTAAACAATTGATAGACCTAAGAAAAATAAACCAAGTAATTCACTTATAATAAATAAACCGCCAGTCATTTACTTGTCCTTTCAAATATATAAAGCGCAATAGCTATAATTGCATTATGGTTTCGAGCTAGGACTCCCAATGTCCATTAGGATCATATATATCCGTTCCCACCACTTTATATATTAGACATTAGATAGGGATTCGAACCCTATACAGACAGCTCCGTACTGTTTATTCATCAGACAATCTATTCGGAATATAGACCAAGGTTTTTCGACCTTGTGTGTCTGAATGCACTTGCCTCGTGCGTACTAATGTTCATTTAATAATTTTTCACTATGTGCGGTGTATTTGTCTAATTAGTTATCACCGCTATAACTATACATTTTTAATAATCTTTCTAAATTTTAATAATTTTTCTAAATTTTAAACTATAATAAATGTTAAACAGTTGCCGCGCCTTACATGATGGATTCGAACCATCTTCTCATGCTTTAAAGGCACACGACTTTCCAATTGTCCAATGCAGCGCTTTGAAGGATTCTAACCTTCACCTCTCAGTGCTCTCACTGAGTGTACTTACATTTATACTAAGTGGCAACTATTTATGATGGGCTGCCACATTTTATAAGGAAAAACGCGTGAAAAACCAGATGCTTGCGGCATCATACAATTATATTTTAGCCCAAAATATAACCGTATCATGATCTAAAATTTTATAAATTTATATTATATATAATTTAATTCCCCATTGGTATCTGCGTATCGTTATTTTTATAAGTAGGGTTATAAAATAACTTGCATGTCTCCTCTCTGTTAAGAATAACTGCAATGATCCGGACGGGAATCGAACCCGTGTTACCGCCGTGAAAGGGCGATGTCTTAACCGCTTGACCACCGGACCAAAAATTGACGAAAAATGAAATTTGTCAGTGTACCATACGAGGCTCGAACTCGTGACAACATGATTAAAAGTCATGTGCTCTACCAACTGAGCTAATGGTACATATAAGGTGATTTAACGTTCATAGACCATCCCCAAAGAAATTTGTCTTCAAAGATAATCTTTACTTGTTAGGAGCACCTTACGTAATCTCAATAATCATTTTATTGATTATGAATTTATTATATCATGAATCATAAGGTTTGTAAATAGTTTTTGAAAGTTTTTTACCTCTACGATATTTATACGCTCTACACTTAGGATCTTCTTTAATCCATGCTTCTGCTTTATCTTTTGTATTACAAGTACCAATAAAGTTCATATCAAAACCTACTATAGTATTGTTATCAACAATTTCAAAAAGCATATACATGGCATATACCTCCAAAGTGTTTATTGTGAGGTTATTATAACACGTAACTAAATATCTGTAAATAGTTTAATGCCAAAATTTTCCAAAATATTTTTCGTAATGTTCTTTGTATCGTCTATGTACACACTGCCATAATTCGAAGCTCAATCTTTTCAAAGGTCCTTGAAAATCTCTAGATAACTGACTTCTAGATTTTGATGTATTTCTAGCTAATTCTCTCAAGCTCCAATTATTATTAACTAACATATAAGCATTATCAAGAATTTCCATTTCTCGATCAGTTAGATCATATGAGCATACATCATCAAGTTCATAACCTTTATAGTAACGATATTCAGTTGTATCATATGCAGGATCGTAATTCCACATATTTATCCTTTCTCAAGTAGGCGAGATGGGACTCGAACCCACACGATTGCTCGCTAGATTTTGAGTCTAGTGCGTCTACCAATTCCGCCACTCGCCCATTATTTATAAATATATGTTAACCATGCAATTTTCTTATTATGTATAAACTTACATCTATAAGATTCTTTATCTAAATTGCCGTAAGTACCTCTTAACTTATATACATGACCATCTTTATCTTCAATAGTACGTATCAGTTTTCTATTAGTCATTATAAATCTTGCAGTTCCATTTTGTTCTACAGTTGATTTATACAATCGTTTTAATAATATTTTCTGGATCTGCATTATCACAATTAATGGTAGTTCTATAAAAATAAAACCTGCTGCAAACCATGATAATCCTTCAATTTTATTATCTATCATTGCTATAACTATACATGGAAGTGATAACATACATAGTACCATAATCCACGTTCCATCATAATATCTTATATGATGTTTTATATCATATTCCATATTATCACTCTCCTTTATATTTGATATAGTGCGCCCGACGAGACTTGAACTCGTACGACCGTGTTAGGGTCACTGGATCCTTAGTCCAGCGCGTCTGCCAATTCCGCCACGGGCGCATATAAGAAAATATGTAGGTAAAGGACTCTCACCTTTACATGAATAGAATTACTGTCAGTAGCCGAGTCAAACTTATATATCTTTTTCCTATCTATTCATACGACCTACGCGTCTATCTTCCGCCACTACATATTTAATTACTTACTGATTCTATCAGCAATACTACTTGATGTATAAGACTCAGGCTTTACCTTGCAGTCATATCCGCAGGCTTTAATCCAACCAACGAGCATTGGAATAAGTTCCTTTGTCTTACCCTTATCGCTCCAACCTGCGTCTACATGAATAGCCAAACTTGAGTTTTCTCTAAGTTCGTCGTACTCAGACTTTTCCAAAATTTCTACAAGTTCAGTCATTGTGTTTAGACTTCTTGTAGTCTCTTCAGTAAGCTTCATACGAACATCAGAGATCTTTTTGATGTTTGAAACTTCATAGAAGAAGATTCCACCATGTCCTTCACAGGTTACCGCGATAACAGTTACGATCTTAGTAGTTGAAAAATTCTGCGAGTCAGTACCTACAGTGATTAGTAATGGAACATCATAATGTTTCATTTTCTCAAAGTAGTCTAGAATCTTACTTGGAATTTCTTGTAACTCTAGTTTTCCGTACGTGTTACTCTTGTACATTTCGATAACCTTCTTTCATAATATTTACCTTTTTCAGGTAGTACCGGTGACAGGACTTGAACCTGCATGCTTTCGCGCTAGATCCTAAATCTAGTGTGTCTACCAATTCCACCACACCGGCATATATTTAATCACCTGTACGGGACTCGAACCCATGTCTCCAGATTGAGAGTCTGACGGCGTAACCAACTTGCCTAACAGGCGATTTAGTACCTAAGGGCGGACTTGAACCGCCGACCTTCTCCTTATGAGGGAGCTACTCTAGCCAGCTGAGCTACTCAGGCGTATTAGGTTTAGGTAAGTTTTCACCTCCGGAAGGATTCGAACCTCCGTCTCTCAGTTTCCCAAGTGTTCTACCTCTAAACTACTGAGGTTACTAACTTACCATGCCTAGCGCGGATGATAGGATTCGAACCTACAATTTTGTATGTTGCTGCTATCTAACCACAAAGATGATTATTATTGTCTTACCAATTGACAAATCATCCGCAAGCTGGTGAAGGGACTTGAACCCATAACCACCTGATTACAAATCAGAAGCGCTGCCAATTGCACCACACCAGCATATACTATTTGTTCTAAGTATCATTGAGCTATTCGAAATCACTCAAGTCTCTAACATGTATTTTCCGAACTTTATCTGATGTACGGTCTATGACCATACACCCTATAGGCTAATAGTTTAACCTTTAAGCAAATGACGGGAATCGAACCCGCATTCCTTGCTTGGCAAGCAAGTGTACTAGCCATTGTACTACATCTGCATGAACGGGGACGGCTTTTTACGAAGGTGATCAGCCAACGAAGTACTTGTAGCTTTCAGTCATGACTCCTTCCACTACGTTCTTCATACCGCCTTATAATTTATCCCTAGTGCTTAAGGCCAGAATCGAACTGGCGACACGTGGATCTTCAGTCCACTGCTCTACCAACTGAGCTACCCAAGCTTGCGACAATCACAGCTTTTTAGAGAAGCTGCTTCTTTGCCATCTGAAACTCTTTTTCAACCATAACTCCTACAGTATGTGTATGCATCCACATAAAGATTTATTATGGATTTAGTGCACGTAGAGAGGATCGAACTCCCGGCCTACTGCTTGTAAGGCAGCCGCTCATCCCAGCTGAGCTATACGTGCATAACGCGAGTTATTTGCTCATCTTTTACTCTTTAACTTTTTATCTATCTGACCCATGGTTATCAAATAAATATACTCATTAAATTTCATTGATTTACAGGTTACCAACCTAATAACACCACCAGCATTGTAGGGAGGTGTGTATCATCGTTTCTCCTTCGTGGACACATGTGGGGCTCGAACCCACGACCTCCAACGTGACAGGCTGGCGTTCTAAACCAACTGAACTACTAGGCCATATTAAATTGTATGGGTTTCATGACCAACTTAATCCCATACTCATTAAGTTGTTTTAACTATCAATTTGATAGTTTCATGAAAAATGCATCTGACAGGATTCGAACCTGCGGTATACGAGTTAAAAGCTCGTTGCCATACCACTTGGCTACAGATGCTTATTATTCAATTTGTTTTCGACATTTTCGTTTCATAATATCATTCTCCTTTTTATTTAGTTAAATGCCTTGTGTTCGAGTCGAACGAACTCCTCTGGTATTTCAAGCCAGTGCTTCTACCGAGTTAGCTTACAAGGCTTGGTAAAGTCTGATTCTTTACCAGTGCTAAATCGTTTCATAGTAGCATTCTCCTTTATGTTTTATTATATCAAACTATTTTCAAATGTAAATAGTTTTTAGCTGGCAAGGTGGGGATCGAACCCACGACCTGACGGTTAACGGCCGCCTGCTCTACCGCTGAGCTACATGCCAATATTTGAAGGACACATTGTTTACGGAATCGAACCGTTTATTCTGATTTGCAGTCAAAAATTTACCAAAATTAGAATATTTGCTGTGAGTGTCCCAAGCGCCGTACACAGGATTCGAACCTGCAAGTCCTTTCAGACCAACTGTTTTCAAGACAGCTCCCTCACCAACCCGGACATACGGCATATAATACACATTACCTATTCTCATGTGTGGAAATCAATAGGCTTGTCATCTATCAATGGGAGTCGAACCAAACTGCTGCAGCAGTCTTTCATACTATCCACACCTTGATCCTCATCTTAGATGTACACAATCTGCAGTTTAATGTGTAAGCGACGTGCACAGGATTCGAACCTGCAAAGCCTTACGGCCCAACTGTTTAGCAAACAGCTCCCTCAACCACCCGGACACACGCCATTTTGAATAATTTTCTGAGAACTCCAGTGTTCTCCAGTTGTCACATGGTTAGCTCTGACGTACTTTATAATAGATTTATTAAAGTCATCATATGAATAACCAGAGGACAACCTCATAACAATTCCTTCACCATTATGGTTACTTACATCTGTTATTGCTTTGTCAATGTTTGCTTTACTGTAAATACCTTTGTATAAAACTGGTACAGTAATTAAATTAAGTTCTTGTGCTCTCTTAACTGTATCTTCCCAAGAAAGACATTGTTCACCATTCCATATTGAGAATACCATTAAGTAGCTTGGTAAATTTTCATAATAGATCGAGTGTTTAGCAAATAAATATTCTGCACATACTCTTTCGTCTTCATTCATAAGATACTGAAATGATCTGATGTAGTTTAATAACCATGAATGATACTCTTTATGGGCTGAATCAATACTTCGTGCATGACATATATCTTTATAGATTGAAGTATTTTCACCATCCATCTTTTCAGTAATTACTACTTCTTTACCTTCAAAATAAGGTTCAAAGTCAGTGAAGATCTTATCATCTGAACTTCGTCCAGGTGAGAATGGAAAATGATATGTTCTTGGATATTTATATCTTTTCATCTTTCTCATCTCCTTATTTTGTAATGCTCCCGACGAGATTCGAACTCATAATATTCGGTTCGTAGCCGAGTAGTTTATCCATTAGCTTACGAGAGCTAACCGCATTTCTATTAGATTCTTATAAATGATCTAGGTCCCGCTATTTATAGATCATACAGTTTGTCTAATAGCATTTTTATTCTTTGTGAGGCATTGCGTACGCTCTCACATCAGTAAGGATTTACCTTACAAACTGGCCGTTAAGGACTCGAACCTTAAATCTCCTGAGTCAGAGTCAGGCGCCTTACCATTTGGCTAACGGCCAATATTTAAACGAGAACCATAGGATTTGAACCTATATCTTGAGAGTTGGACCTCACCTATGCTGCACGAGAGGAAGCGCTTAAACCTACATTACACCAGATTCTCTAGCAGGCACGGAAGGACTCGAACCCTCACGAATAGTTTTGGAGACTATCATGCTACCATTACATCACATACCTATTAAGTCGGCAGGGGTGGATTCGAACCACCGCGTCATATGAAACGGATTTACAGTCCGCCGCAATCGACCGCTCTGCCACCTGCCGATAGTGGGTATTGTGGGACTCGAACCCACGACCTGATGATTAAGAGTCAACTGCTCTAGCCATCTGAGCTAAATACCCATATTTCTAAATCGCCGACGAAGTCAATTCCGCTTCGCCTCGGACCTCATTTTACTACTTTCCCAGTGGCCAGTTGGTACTTGAGGCTACATTCGGTCTAAACCTTCTATAATCTCTCAATAATGATGAGTTTATATACTAAATACATGACACTTTATTGGGTTTCAAATTAAAAGTTTGATCCATAATAAAATTGCTGTATGTGTCACAAATTCGCCTGACAGGATTCGAACCTGCAATCATCGACTTAGAAGGTCGGTGCGTTAATTCCATTGCGCCACAGGCGAGTGCACACCCTGGGATTCGAACCCGGGACCTCTCGGTTATCAGCCGAGTGCTCTAACCTACTGAGCTAGGTGTGCATATTCGCCAGAACAATGTGCCCGTTATTATTCTGGCGAATGGTTGTTCATAACTGCAACCATCACTTAAGAAAGGAGTCACCAATGAATGGTAACGAGCTGATATAGAGACTTGAACTCTAAACCTACGGATTACTAAACCGTTGCTCTGCCAATTGAGCTATACCAGCATATAGTAAAAAAATAAGACCATATAACTTATCTAAGTTACGTGGTCTTTAGTAAAATAGTGTAGTTAACAAAATTTTACGGACCACTCCTAATAAAACTCTTAATCTGATCGACATCATTGGCTCCTACTTCTACGTCTTCAGAAATATCAAAGCCATTATCTGCTGACAAATACATCTTTCCATTAGCTATCTCAACATTAACCCAATAACTTGTCTGAACGCCATCATTAGTTCTAAGTTTTGATCCCATAGTTCTAATGCGGTTAGCGAGGCTAACATTAACAGAATCAAGCTGTTCAATTGTGATAGAATTAATGTTCTTCTTCATAACTAATTTTTCCTTTCATAATATTTGTCAGTGCAGGTAACGAGACTCGAACTCGTATGGTGTTGCCACCGAGGGATTTTCTTACCACCATAATTTTCATTACCGTCTCAAACAAACGTTTGTGGTCTGGACTAATTCTTCACCATATCATTTAATGACTTAGGTGCGACGTGTATAGTCTCTATACATTTAGGTTACTAAACCATTTAGCTCGCCATTCCCATACAGCTTTAACTATCTGTAAGGCTTTGTGATTTAGCGTCGTTCTCATCTAGGAGTTTCCTACCTAGTGACTCATTTGTCTTTCCTCTTCTAAAACGATAAGTTTTAGTTAAGGCATGGCAATTTGGACAAATTAATCGTAAATTTTCTAAACTATGATTAGTTGGATTGCCATCTATGTGATCTAACTCACAAGGTGTATATTTAGCACCTTCTGGTTTTTTATTCCAACCACATAATTGACATTTGTCCTCGAAATATCCTTCATTTATAAGTCTAATTTTTAACTTATATGTTTGATAATGAGGATATTTACCAGCTAGTATATCTTCAGTGTTAATGTGCCTTGAAGTTGTTTTCTTGGTACCTTTTCCACCTTGATTTGCAATTATATGAAATACATTGAGCTGTTTAGCTTTAGCACTATATGCTCTATAAGACATTCCACATAATTTACTAGCTTGAGCCATGGTTTGACAGTGTTTGGTAATTTCAATGAACTCTTCATCAGTAATACTAGATTTATTCATATCCATCACCAACTTTCTTTAAGTCCCTTGCGTCTGCCAGTTCCGCCATACCTGCATATATGTATGGGCTAGGGTTACTAACCCATACTATATGATTAAGCAGCTACTGTAACTGCTGCATAACGATCACTAAGGATCACATCGAGCATTGCTTCAAGAGGTGTCTTGTTAAGGCTCTGAATTACATTCTTGAATGTAGTTGCAGAATGTCCAGATACAAGCTGTACACCCTTATTAGTAGCATCTGCGTGGAAAGTATCAGACTCGCTGTTTACATTCCAGAATACTACGTTAGGAATCTTATATCCAGCGGCATCAAATGCCTTAGCATACTTCTCATAGAAGGTATCTGCACCATGTACGCTATAAGAATCAATCTGCATATCTGAAATTACAATGAGTGCTTCAGGTATCTCTTCAGCAGGAGTCTTATTAGCAATAGCAGTATCAAGGATAAGCTTGAATGCCGCGTCAAGATTAGTGTTATCATTGATAGTTCTGATATTTCTAATCTTATCAATAAGAGTTGCACCAGATACCTTAACTAAAGTAGGTCTTGAGCTAAAGGTCATGAAGTAACCTCCAAATGCACCCTTATTTCTCTCAGCAAAGTATAATGCGAGACCTACAGAAGATGCAATAGGAAGTCTATTGCAGCAAGTCATAGATCCGGATGTATCAGCCATAACAAGAATATTCTTGTTAGGATCTACATAATCAGGAAGTGCCTTCCACTGAGCTTCAAGAACCTTACTATCTTCACCAAACATGATCTTCTGAATGATGTCGTAAGGATAAAGTGTGCCGGCCTTAATCTCAACCTTACCAGAAGTTACATCTTCAAGGTACTTACTAAATCTATCCTTGTCCTTAAGACCGAAGAGCTTACGATACTTCATCATTGCGTTAGAAGGAATCTTATCATACGCAATAGTATCAAAGTTATTTGCAGAGACCTTAATCTCTACGATGTCAAGGTACTTACGAAGAGCCTTAAGATCCTTCTTGAATGCCTTAACATTCTTATATCCGAGCTTCTGAGAAGTCAAGATACCCATCTTACGAGTTTCAGGAGATGAAGCATCAGGAGTCTTAATCCACTTAGCAAGAAGTGAAACAGGCTGATCCTTCTTCATATTCTTGACATCCATCTTGAACTGCTTCTTCATTGCAGCCCACATCTCGTCTTCGCAGGCAGTTCCGACCAGACAATAGAGATCGTCGAATCTACCATAGAATCCAATTAATGGAATGTTAGGCGCGACGATCTCCTTGTGCTTATTTGCTGCATACGCAAGCAAAGTTCGGAAGGTCTCTCTTTCACCAAGTCCTTCTCTGATATCTCTACCATAGAAAAGGATCTTAGCGGCAAGCTCTTTGTTATCAGCGATTGCCTTCTCAAAGAGGTCAATCTTCCGATCAGAGTCTGCCTTTCTTAACGCGCCGATAGTTGAATATAAATCGACAAGTGCATTTCCTGAGGATTTCAGGCAAATGGCACCATTTTCCGTATAGGTAAATGATGTTGTTTCGCTGAGTTGTCTGTTCATCTTTGGCATTTTACGTATCCTCCATAAAATTTGTTTTTGATTACCGATTGATTATGATGTAATTATATCATGTAATCATGCACTTGTAAATAGTTTCTTAAAAATTTTTCGATAAATTTTTTTTTCTTATCGAAACGATCCCGATGGGACTCGAACCCACGACCTCCGCCGTGACAGGGCGGCGTTCTAACCAACTGAACTACGTGACCATAATATGATGCTGTAACTATATTCTTAATTCAAATGGAAAGAGTAAAGTTATAATAGTTTGCTGTAAGCATCACAATTTTGAGTCGTCCACTAAAGCAGGACCTCTCTAATTAAAATGATTGACACGCTTTTCTTTGTAGGATTTTTTCGACAAGCGTTACACTCGATTTCCTAGTATACTCATTAGCTATACCAGACTGATGTCTAATCAACACTTACGCGTTCATTTGACCACTATTAACATTTGATCTTGTTTGGTTTGCTGTAGTCAATCACAAAATGCAATTGTAAAGGTACAATACCTAAATGACGAGAATAACAAGATAATTTTATGAAATTTTCTGTTGTTATTTTTATTGCTGTAATCGTCACAAGCAGGTAAGTTAATAAATGACTGACAAGGAATGTTTGATGGGATCTTTTGGTCATTACCTATGCTACACCATTTCCCGACATGTTAGGTACATGCCAACCTAATTTTTATTTACCCAAAAAATAAAATTAAGAAGATTTGCAATTGTATTGCTGTTAAGTCAGTCACGACTTTGTAAAAATATGATTGTCACGGACTCTTCCTCGGATTTTCTGGTGGCATACCGCTCTTTACCATTTCCGGATAGATCATTTGAATCGGATCTTTTGGCTGATACTATCATGTCTTCCATTTCCGAATAGGTCGTTAATCAGATTTTTTAGTGACCTATCAGTATACATTTTCTGGATTGTTAAGCAATCAGCTTTTGCGCCTTTATCGCACACATACTGTTATCATCTCTTTAATATAAGAATGATTTGCTGTTAAGACAATCACAAATTAAGTAATTTTTCTAAGACAGAAATATTACTTAGCTCCTCAAGTAGGACTCGAACCTACGACATCCCGGTTAACAGCCGGACGCTCTACCAACTGAGCTATTAAGGAATATTATTATAAATAAATAGCTCTTCATAAAATAATATGAGACGTTACCACCGCTCCACCGAAGAGTAACTTTCCCAACCGGATATCCGAGTTGCTTCGGCCCCCGACATTAGTCGTTCAGCTAGTTTCTTCTTTAATGTCAGTTACTAGCAAGAGGACATGGGCTTGACTTTCGTCTAATCCACCACTTAGTTTTATGAAACTAAGAAAACCGCTCCACCACCTGATATTTCAATCAGGAATGTAAAATAAATTACATTTAGAATGCGGTATAACAGAGTTACCTCTGCACGATAATTGATGCTGCTAAATGCATTATACGCGATGCAGTCATTCTATATCTATACCGCAATTGCGGGTCTCGGGAGTCGAACCCGGTATCTCACAGCTTATGAGGCTGGAATGATCATTCCGTTTCACTCACCCGCGATGGAAAGTATTAGGTCTCGATCCCAACAAACTTGCCCATCTGCAAGTACTTTCCAGAGTATGAGGATAAATAATATTGGAGGTATTATAATCTTCATCATGTTTCAATGGCAAAGTAACCTCATACTCAATCATTAATTTTATATCCTTTCGGATAATCGGAGTAGCGGGACTCGAACCCACGACTTCATGCTCCCAAAGCACGCGGTCTACCAACTGACCTATACCCCGAGGATATTACCTCCGAAGAGGTAACAGGTTTACAAAATACGCTGAGATAATTGGCGTTTGTACATAGCATCTATAGTCGTTGGAAACTATCTATCACACAGTCGATTAGACTGTAGCTATGAATGGCACTAATCTTGTGAAGATTAGCAGACACTTACCAGAAGCTTCATAGATTTCATTTTGTCACATTCTTCCTTGCGGGATTCACAGCTTGCAGGCTGTTAGAGTTGCAACTACTCTTACTTCTCTCATGTATCACCTTGCGAGTTTTACATGCCACCATATTGCAGATGGATAAGCCATTTTTCGGCTTTCTGGTCGGATGCACTTTTGCATGTTGTTAATAAATAACATTTGGGTTTTATATTATCAGTATAATCCAAATCTTTATTTCTAATAAAGAATTTTCCATTGAACTACGAGGCATCCGTTTGGACACCAATACCTTTTGAGTACTGTCCATCCATCGTAATCCTGCTTGTCTTGAGTCGACTTACTCGATTATTCTAGACCGCACTTTCGTGTTGGATCTGTCATAAAAGTAAAATTAGCACTTATCATATCCCTATGACTTGCACCAAAGATCTACCTATCGGTCTTTATCATTTCTAATAAAGGGAACATTTTCCATTATTCCGTTTGCTTCGACTCCTCTGCAACTTTGCCGTTGGAGTTACGTTCAAACTAGATAGTGTAGGTTTTCCGCTGCACTGTATTGCTACAGTCGAGAAAGGTTTGGCTCCTTACTCTTTATCCCTGTTACCAGGTTTATCTAACGACCCGAAACCGACCGTTATATTAAACAATCAAATTTTAGGGCCAGAACTGAAGTTCTAGTTCAACTTGATTGATTAACACCTTAATTTGTCAAGGTTCAATAAATTCAATGACTCGTTATATTTTTCACCCAATTGAAAATTTTTAAGTGATTGCTGACTAAGTCACAAATTGAATTTGTTATTATTAAATAGCACTTCGTGCTAAATAATTAACTGTAATGTTATTTTATCACATCAGTTTTAATATGTAAATAGTTTTTTGAAAATTTCTTAAAAAATTTTTTCAATTAACTTTTTAATATCTTTTATCAACTGACTAAATTATCTTATCACATATTCATTTACTTGTAAATAGTTTTTTGAAAAAAGTTGAAAAAATTTTCTAAATTTAGAATAGTAATAATAAATAGCTCTTCGTTAGTCTTTACGCACAGCCTTCATTTTTACTTTATTTTCATACATTTGAGCATCAGCGCGTACAAATACATCATGAAACGAAGTATCTCTTTCCGCTGAATATACAGCATATCCAGTTGCGGCAGAAATATTTTCCCACTCATTAGATTTGCCAGTTTTAGTTATAGACGATCCTATATTAGTAAGTAAGAAACTAAGTACGTCTACATTCTTACCAGATATAATTACAGCAAATTCATCTCCACCTATTCTAAAGCAATTACAACCAGTAAACATTGATCGTATATCATCTGCTAAGATCTTAAGTGCAATATCGCCCTTATCATGACCATAGGTATCATTCATCTTCTTTAAGAAGTTAAGATCTATTATAATAAGAGAGAATTTAGCTATACCATTCTTAATATCATCATTTAGTTTTTCTTCATATTTTTCAAATGCGTTACGATTAGATAGACCAGTCAACCCATCTATATACATAATTTGTTCAGCCTGTAGAGCTTTAGCGGTCCAATATATTGAAGATCCTAATACTGAATATTCAGATATATAAATAAAACATATAATTAAAAATAGTGGTACAAATAACTTATTACCTGGTACTATATTAGCTGCATTTGCAATATAGGTTATTGCAGAAAAACTAAATAAAGCTGAAATAGGTATAATTATATAGTTCTTTAACTGGCCATTTGATACTTTTAGCATGCCTTTAAACGGTCGTTTTATAAAGACTACAAATAAGGTTGATATTAAGCTAAGTACTATAAGTTTAACTGCAATAAAGAATAATATATTCTTAATAGTATATGGACCATTTACTGGGTCAAATAAATTAAGTCTTGAACCAATTATCTGATCAGTTGTACCGCAAAACAAAAATGTACTTACTACAATTATAAGTGTTGTAGTGCAGTTAATAAATATATTATGTGATAATGTTTCTTTGCATAATGCATGCCCAAGTATACAAAGTGCAACACAATATAATACTAATGGTATGGCATCATTCATTATAAAGAAGCTATACCAAAACATAGTTAACGCTAACAATATAAAAACTGATCCAAACCACAAAAATGCATGTGTTTTCTTTGAATACTTCGGAGTTGTAAGTACGGACGTAAGTAAAGATGCATATGTAAAATTTAATATGCTACTTAACGACCATAATATGACTATCGAAGTTTCCATATAATGTCCTCCTCTAATTAACTTGCATTATGAGAGGATAAGAAATTCAAGAAATCTTCCATAGGAAGTGGTTTTGAAAAATAATATCCCTGAATATACTCAATATTAAGATCTAACATGGCCTCAAGTTGTTCTCTAGTTTCGATTCCTTCTGAGACAATGTTAAGATTCATATTATGCATAGTATGAGTCATTCCCTCTAATACCTGTTTTACTTTTTTATTGTTGAAATAACCTTGAGTAAAACTATAATCAAACTTGATATTTTGTACAGGAAAATCAACAAGATAATCAAGATTTGATCGTCCTGTTCCAAAATCGTCTAATGAAAATGTTATTCCCTGTTCAAGTAATTGATTTATGTTTTTAATAAGATTATTTCTACTTTTATTCTGTGCTGTCTCAGTAATTTCGAGATTTATCATAGATGGATCAATATTATATTTTTCAATCATATCAATAATAAATTTGGCTGGATTTTCAAAATCAAACTGAGCTGCAGATAAGTTTACTTCTATATTATTAAGACCTAGTTGCTTAGGATCATGCTCAGAAATAAACTGACACACTTTCTCAAATATTCTCATACCCAATGGAATAATTTGACCAGTTTCTTCAGAAATTGGAATAAATACTCCAGGTGGAGTAATACTACCGTCAAGATTTCTAATTCGTACTAATGCTTCAGCAGCAGAAAATTTATGTGTCTTTACATTATAAAAAGGTTGATAGAATACTTCTACTCTATCATCATTAAGAGCGTCTTCAATGAGATCGTGAACCTGATTATATTTTCTCAAGTCTGCGATAACGTCTTCATTAACTTCAATTATTTCGTCCTTTAATGACTCATTCATTTGAATAAAATTAAAGAACTCTTCAGGATTAATGAAATCTAGTCCATTTGGAATAACTATATAATGTAAAGTGGTTAAGTCTTCTTTTGAATTAGACTTAATATCTTTAAACTTTTCTAAATGTGCCTTCATTCGATATTTGTCATTAAATGCAACAACAAATAAATCATCATCTAACTTAAATACTGGATCTGAACCTAAACTATTTAAGGCCTGTGATGCCATAAATCTAGCTTTATTCTTAAGTTCTATTTCAACCATTTGAGATAAGTAATTAAGCTTAACCACAAATGCTGAAAATGGTGTCTTAAACTTAAACTGATCATTTATGTAATTAGTAAAACCAATATAATTAAACGTATTAGTATAAGTATCTAAATATACATTTGGATTTTCTAACTGTGTATAAAGTATAATTACACTAAATGCAGACGCAAATCCAATTAAAAGAAGTTCGGGAACTATGAATTGAATCAACACACAAACAAGCCAAATACCTTGCCATGTCATTATAGTTCTAAACTTTTTATATGACATTTCTTTTCTTTTTATAATAGCTAAAGAAATTGTAGTTAAAATTAAAATGACAGCCAAGATATATGCTACTAGAGTAGATGCTCCGTATGAATATGCTTGTCTGCCATCCATGGCGTATGATATAGGCAATGCTAATATCATCAGTTCTCCGAACGTAAAAATTGCATGCAGTATTCGTTTTATATGTTTATATTTATCATTAATTAGTAATTCAGTCATTACATATACATATCCGAGATATCCTTGTAGGACTAATGAGAATATGTATAACTTACATACTAATTTGGTTATAAATGGACTAAATCCGCATTTTGTTGAATAATAAATGCAGATTACTGATACTATATCTAGTACCAACATTGCGATACAACTATATAAGGATCGCATAAACAATATTCTATTTGTTAACTTCAGTTTCTTTTCTCGCATGAATAGTACGTATATGACTAGTACTATAAATAGAGAACAGCACTGTAATTCAATATTCATGATTATTTCTCCTCAGGTAAATCCTCAACTTTAGTCAAAAAATGCGGTAGAATTTAGGCTGCTACCGCTCAGCCAGGGGGAGGATTACCAGATGGCAATTATACTTGATAGGTCCTGCACCTACACCTTCAACCAAGGTTGCTGTACTGCTTTATACTACAAGTATAACGGCTTTTTAGCCTTGGAGGTATTTACGATGACATTTTTTATATCTTAAAATTATTATATCAAGAAAACTATTATTTGTAAATAGTTTTTACTTATATTTTTCATTAACCTTATCAAAGTCAGATTTTATATAGTACCGATATATGTTCTTAGTAGTATATTTTTCATAAATGCTATCTGTGTAATTCTCATCCTGATGTATACAATCTGGACAATCTATCCAGTGTAACTCTAATATGTATGTACCTTCCCCAAAAAGTGTACTTACACGTTCGCGTTCACCGTTTAAATTAGATATTTCGTAATCAGGTAGCTTAAGCTCATCTAGCTGCATATTTGCAGTAAATGCATAAGCCATAGTTAGTTTATCAGAAAATTCAATCTCTTCTATATCACCTTCAAATGCTGCGATGATATATCCGTCATTGATAATTGCGTATGTAGGTACCCATAGATGCATTTCACCATCATCATATTTTCGACCAATTGATTGTTTTAGCCATGCATCAAAATCAGAATCATGATTTGGATTATCACATACATACACATGATCTCTAGGCATAACTGTTCGACTATGATTATAGATCTTAATTCCAACTAATCCAATAAGTATAATCAAACAGAATACAATTAGCGGACCAAACTTTTTTAACGGATTAAATTTCTTTTTAGGTGTTTCTTCTACAGATTCTATATCTAGTTTAATATTAGATATAGGTTTTTCTGTATCAGATTTAGTATGTTCTGCTATTGCTTCTTCTCTTGCTCTAGATAACATTGCATCTAATTCGTCTTTTGTGAGAGTTAAGAGTTCTTCACCCTCTCGGTTCTCAGCCATTAGCATCTACCTCCTTTACACTTAGAATTTCTTTCTTACCAGTTACTTCACATTTCATAAGATCTTGATTTGTGTAGTAAATAGTAAGCTCTTTACCTAAGGAAGTAAGCTTCTTTACTACGTCACCTGTGAGTTCGATTGTACGATCTTCACAAGCAGTATCACTAATCTTATAAATAAATTCTACACTATCAATACGAAGGAATATTCCTTTAGGATTAAATACTAGATTAGGCGCAGCCTTAAACATTGCAGCAGCGCTCATCGCCTTAGATAGAATTGATGTATCTAAGGTTACACTACTACCACCAATATCATTAAACAGATCCATAAAATCTGAATACTGGAAGTCATCATTAGTATTCTCAGTAATTACAATCAAAGCATAAAGCTCATCAGATTTAACAGCAAGCTTTTTAAGTTTGCCTTCAGTAATAACTGTATATTCAACGTTTGATAATGCATTAAGAATTTCAACACTATTAAGATCAAGTAACATATCAGTATCAAAAATACGTTTCTCTATAATAAGAACATTATCTGTATCTGATACCATGATATTATCACCAAAATAGATCTTTTCATAAGTTTCAACTACATGTGTAGGATCAAGTACAGATTTAAGTGTTCCTAATTCAATAGTACCACCAAGCTGTTTATCATACGTGTAGTTTCCAGTAGGGTCATTGATACCTGACTGACCTCTTGGAACTTCATGATTATATGTAGGCAGTTTACATTTTACATTACTTGACTTAACCTGAATAAACTTACCTTTTGTTTCAAGTGTAATATCGCCTTCACAAGACTTAATAAAGCTTGAGAATGTATTATAATCAACAATAGCGTAGAAATCTTCTGATGCCTGACCGATTTCCACTCTAATATTGTTTACACCATCAATAGTGTAACCATATACAATATCACCAGTACTTTCGAATCTAATCATTCTTTCATACTGTTTACTTGCAACATTTTTTGACACTGCCATACCAAGTAAATTTACTTTCTTACGCAATTCGTCTCCATTGACAATCATTCGTTATTCTCCTTTTCAAATGATTCATAGTCAATAAGTTCTACTCCACATTTGTCTAAAATATACTCAGCAGCAGTAGTTTCCTCTGATCTATGGTATTTCTCTTTATAAATTACTCTTTTTATTCCAACCTGTGCTAACATACATGCACATCTACTACAAGGTGAAATAGTTACATATAGATCAGAATCTTTAAGATCAGAAATCTGACCATCATAATTAAGAATAGCATTTAGTTCAGCATGACACATATAGGTGTTTTTCTTTTCAATAAGAGTAGCACCTTCGCTATCTTTAGGAACTAATTCATCTGGAAAAGTACTCGGAGCACCATTATATCCAGCAGATTTAATTCTCTTATTATGAACGATAACTGCGCCTACTTTTGTATTTGGGTCCTTACTTAACTTACTAGATTCTTCAGCCACCGCCATAAAATATTTGGGCCATTTACTATTCATATAACTTCACCTCATTACTTAAGATTATTCAATACTTCACAATATAAATCAACTGCTTTAGTATTATTGGTACCGTAGAATGAATTATCTACATATACACTAATTGGAGTTTCTTCAATTCGTCTCTGTAAATTTCTAGGAATTTCACTATAATGTTTACCATTATATTCCTTCATAGTTTCTAAACCATAAATAATATGATCTTCAATAATAAGAGCTTCAATAGTTTCACATAAACCATGACCTCGATAAACAGACCAACCTGGCTGATGAATTCTAGGATCATTTTTGTCAGGTATATCAAGTTCAGGTGCGGATCTAACAATAAGTGGATCAAGCAAAAGACGGCTAAAACATAAATCAAAAAGTCTAGCGTCAATTGTTCCAAATTTGATATAATCTAATGAACCATCTTTGATTTTGTTTATTATTATTGAAATACTTGTATTAGTGGTTCGAAAATCTACATCTACAGGAAACATACTCACCTACCTCCATATATAGTAATTATAACATGAGCATAGGTAAAAGTAAATAGTTTTATAAAAAACTAGTCAGACTTAATAAATCTGACTAGTTCTATTGTTAAACTCCAGTTGAGCCAAAGCCACCTTCTCCACGGCTAGTCTCTTCAGTAAAGAATCCATCTGCATTAGTAGATACAGTACAACCTTCAACATAAAGCATTACAGGTACAAACTGTACACACTTAGTTCCAAACTCAAGTGTCTGAGGCTTATTTGAAGTATTGATAAGATGAATGTGCCATTCACCCTGATAAGACGTATCAATGAGTTCAGCACCAAAGATAAACTTCTTTTTGGTAGCTACTCCACTCTTATTATTTGCCATAAGACCTACATTCTTAGGGAACTTACTCTTAATTCCAGCAGGAATAAGAATATCTTCATGAGCAGGAACGGTGATAGTATTACCATCAATAGTTATATTATTACCATGCTTTTCGTTAAATTCCATGATTTCTGCTACAACAGCATCTTCTTTTTCAGGAACGTAGAAGTCAATACCAGCATTTTCTTCAAAATTCCAAACTGGATCTTTAACATTACGTACTTTCAAAAATTCTATCATTTTTCTAATTTCCTTTCTTATTTAGTTACACATTTCATATATTGAATTATCTGTGATACATTATCTTTTGTTGAAATAATGTTTCTAATTCTTGTAATATATTCTCTTGTAAAGTCACTCTTTTCATTCTCCTGAAGTTCTTCAGTATGTTTATTAAGTGCTTTAATTAAAATTTCAATTGTAAAATCTACTGCTCTATCTCTTTTGTCAAGATCAGTAAGATATGTTACTCTATTCAGACCCTCTAAAAATGGTATCAGCTGATTATATACTGATACCACGGCCGGAGGTGTCTGAGTTACTACCTTTGGCATGATTATTCCTCTCTTTTACTATATATTTATTATTAAATAGTCTTTTTTAGTCCTCAAGTCCTGCGAGTTCAACGTCAACATCAAGTTCTTCACCATACCATCTTTCAGATGATACAACGTCACAGGAAATAGGAATTGTAAGTCTAGGTCTTGCAGCAGTTTCCATATCATAAGCAAATTGTTTCTTGACAAATCTTGCGTATCTTAAAGGTGTCTCAATAAGAATTTCATCATGAACTGGAATAATAGCATAAGCTCCACGTTTCTGAAGTTCTTCATCATTTCTAATTTTAATAAGTGCTAACTTACTCATATCAGCTGCAGATCCCTGAACTCGAGAGTTAATAATCTGTCTACTAGCGTTGGCTATCTTATTTCCATTATCAATTACTAAGATTCTTTCTTTTGATTTAAGCTCATTTACATAATTAAATCGCTGCTTCCACCACATATTTGTAAGTTTTTCTGTAAATTTCTTTACATCAGACTCAGGTACTTTCATAGTATCATCAATTTCACCATTTTCGTCCAAGTAATGAAATTCGAAAGTTGGAAGGTTATATTCTGGAAGTCGTCTCTTTCTACCCCAAAGAGTAGTAACGTATCCGTGTTCTCTAACCATCTGAGCAGATTCACGCTCAAATACTTTAATTCTAGGGAATGCATCATAAACAGCATTCTTAATTTCTTTTGCTTCTTCAGGTGTACAACCTAACTGCTCAGCAATAGAATTCTCACCACGACCATACATAATACCTAACAGAATCTTTTTAGCCTGACCTCTGTATTCCTTACCTTCCTTAAATACATCAGTCTCACCATCTGAAAGTTTATCATAGTCATAATCATCAGGATTGATGTCTGAGTAATCTAATTCCTCAAACTTTTCCTTTCCATCATCATTACCATTCTTAAGTAATGCATATACCCACTTGCCATCAGCATTTTTCTTCATTGGACAACCCTTAGGAAAATGCTCAAGACATTTCTTATAAGGTCTATTGAATGAAATAGCTGCAATTTCAACATACAGATCTTTTCCATCCATATATGCTTGAAGCATACCAGGATCTTCACACAACTGAGTAAGAACACGAGGTTCCTGCGCAGAGTAGTCAGCACCCTGTATAATTCGTCTTGTTCTTGCTTTAATCATATCATTATACTCCTATAAGTACTTTTAGTTCCTTAACCTTAACAGCTTTAACAACTTCACCATCAGCAAGTTTATCACCTACTTTAACAAGTTCAACCCACTGCCAAGTTCCATCAGCTAATTCAATTTCTTCACATCTATCAAAGATATATGCTCCATCATCTCTCTTGTCTACATCTCTGAATGTAGTCTGACCAATGAACATCTTACGAATGTCTTCATTATGTGAAGGAATATTCTGAAGGTTAAGAGGATCAGATGAACTCATACGACCAGTCTTAGCACCCATAGAATTGAAATGTGTATGAACACGACCATCAGTATGAGTGATTCCAGGAATATTGTCTACATAAGTAGATGTAATCTTTTGTGCAGCTCTATAGTCCAAAATATATTTAGCTATAGTATACTCTTTTGCCCAAATATCCATTACATCTGCATCTGTACAACGTTCCTTCTTACCTGCAATAGGCTTACATTTAAGAATGTCATAAAACAAAATTGCAAGCTGAGTTGATGATCCAATATTAGGTGGCATATTAAATGGTTTATCTGCATGAGTAGCATTATATTTACCAATTTCAGCCTCATGAGTCATAATCTCTTTTATACAATTATCTAATGCATCCTGAAGATTTTTGTGGTATTTCTCATGAAGAGTAGCAAGATATTCAGAATCAACTGCAACACCTGCATCTTCAAGATCTACGATAACATCAACCATTGGAATTTCAATGTTTCTAAATAACCAGTTAAGATCCTGCATATCAGGTCTATTTGATTCAAGATAATGAGCCTGGAACTCATAAAGTTCGTATGTATCAATAGCATCATGAGCAGCATACAGATATGCGTATTCAATAGGAATATAATTGAATGATACCTGACCAAACAAATCTGAAAATGTCTGCTCATCACTATGGCTGATATATTTTCCATGTAAGTACTTCAAACCATGAGGTTCATTTTCATTAAGTAAGTGTCCGCCAAGTAACGTATCCCAATAACAACCAAGTCTAATACCAACCTGATTCTTAATTACTCGAATATCGAACTGAGCATTATGATAAATAATATCAGCAGTTAATTCTTCTAATATTTCTTTTACTTCTTCCTCTGTTAACTGCTCTTCAATTCTGATTTCTGAAAAGTAATTTATATGGTTAATAGGTACATACGTTGCAGGCTCACCTGGAAAGTATAAACATAAACCAACAATCTTATGTACCAAAGGATTAAGACCCATGGTCTCAGTATCGATTGCAATCTTACCATGCTTATTGGCTTTCTGTATGTATTTTCGAAACGTCTCTTTATCAGTAATAACTTGATATTGATCTCTAAACTGCCCAAGATGCTGATCTACATCCTGTCGAATTTTCTCAATAATCTCAATGACACTATTACCTTTAGGAGCAGTTTTCTTAGCCGATTTTATTTTTGCAGCCAACTCTTTATCTTGTAACGCATTTAATGTAGTTGACTTAAACTTAATTGGTAATGGCATTACTGTATCTCCTCACTTTCAAATAATTAATTGCATCATCAGGATCCATTAAACCTTTTTTGATCTGACAATCCAAATAAAAACAATCATTTATAATCTGTACTAATTCTTCTACAGAAAGATCTTTGGCTAACTGACTATTTACAGTTATAATGTATGGATTCATTCCAGCAGTATCTTTCTGTTTTATTCTTAAAATATTCTGACTATTAGTTGATAATAATGCCATAATACTAATAGCTGACTCGGTAGTCTTAGGAAGTTTCTGCTTTCTAAAGAACGCATCTACCCAACCATATATATCATTACTGTAGTCAGTAAATCTATTATATGACATATCTGAATCATTATATACTTTTAAGGCATTCTTAATAAGACCAAAATCGTTATTATTAGCTTTGATAAATCTTCTAGCTTGATCTTCAGTCAGATTACTGTTCTTCATTATATAAGGAAGATAATCGTTATCTAACTCAATGATTTGATCTTTATACTTTTTATATGCAGCAGTTCTTTTGTCTATAGCATCAGTATAAACGAAAATGAACTCCTTACGTTCAAAAAGAGATTCATCTACTTTAGGCATATAAAGAATACTTAACGTCTTTTTCTTGAATAACTTACCATAAGGTTTGATTTGCCCATGTGAAACTAAGTCGGCATGAATAGCTTCTTTGAATCTTTCTGCATACAAATCAATCATCTCACTGTCAATTGATACTAAACAGTAGACGTTCTTTGGATTCTTCATTGCCTCCTTAAATTCGTTTTTATTCATTTCTTACCTTTCTCTTGAGCCCATTCAAAAGTTTTTAATTGCTCGCATTGTCTTTTCTTACATTCATGCAATTTTGTTTGATTTCTTGTCATATATGCTTTATAATGACAACAATATGCATATGGTTGTGGTGAATAATTACCATCAATTAGTTTATACTCTTTATCTTGAACAGGCACATCCTTGTTGTTTTTACGACGTCTTCTCTGCTGAGCATGACGGTCTCCTCTACCAAGATTGTCGTACGACATACTTTTTCTACCTCATAATCTTCTCCATTCTTCGGACAGTCCTTTCATATCTAACTGCCAGTTAACAATAAACTGTTTCTTATTCAAAGACTTAAGATTTTTAGCAGCATTATACTTACTACTAATCAATAGTTCTTTCCTTAAGTCCTCACCATTCTTGATTCTTTCTAAAAGTCTATTACATACTACAGACATATAAACATTTAGATCGTATTCTTCTTTATACTCAAGTTTGTCTACAGAAGCAACTAACTCAGGTGTAGCAAACTCAATCTGACCAATACAATCACAATAATGTCCTATATTCTTGTAAGGTTCCATTCTTTCAATGATACATCTTGACTGAATAGACATAGGAAGATTCATTATGTTCTTACAAGTTATAATTATATGATCTTCGTTTTCTTCAAGCATCTTAAGCATTGCACTAAAACATGCAGGTGACCATTCATCTACATCTGCAAATACATAGTCTCCTCGATCAAGATTACGAAGATTATCTACTTTACCTTCAACCCAGTAAAAAGTAGGAGCAATTTCATTGACAAGTGTTTTCTTGCCACTATACTTTTGCCCTACTATAATAAGGTTACTAGGTAAAGTTTTAAGTCTTTCTCTTAACTTTTCCTGTTGTTCCATTAATTTACCACCTCATAGAAGTCTCTGGATAGCCACCAGTGACCTCCAGTTGAATTTTAGTTATTGTATATATAGATATATATCAGTATATATCAAGTTCTTCTGGTGTCATTCTGGATAATGTCTTGAATACTTTGTTGGAACATTTCTTCAAAATTCATTCCATCTTTATTATCAATCTGCTGTTTACAAGAGTCATTTAAACTAGGCTTATTATCTGCAAACTGCATATTAATAGTCACATTCTGAACAGGTTGAACTTTTTGTAAGTATTCACAGTTCTCTATAGTCATAACTATCTCATTATAGAATAATTATATCAAGAACGAGAACATTTGTAAATAGTTACGTCCAATGTTTCTGTATCAATAACTAACATAGTCTGATTACCAAAAGAAGTTCCATTTTCATTAGTGCTAAATGTATCTACTAACCATAAATTATCATGATGTATGATCTTTTTTACTGGTGAATGACCAACTACTTGACAAACATCATAATACTCAATCCATTCATCTGGTCTAGACCATAATGGTGAATCTGGATAATTAAATGCTGAATATAAGTTATAGAAATCATTTATGCCATCAAGTTTCTTATGATGTTTTTCTACTCCAGCATGACTGAACACCACTTTATCAATTATATGAACAAGCTGAGGTTCAACTATACGTTCATACTTATTAAGCATCAACTTAATGTCTATACGATAAATTTCACTGTTACCTGAACACCAATCATTTATCATATATGCAACATCATGATTACCATAACACCATAAACTATTTGGAAAGTCTTCCTTAAACTTAATAGATCGATTTATAGTTTGTGTATATAGTTCTATATTTGAATCTTGACCCCAATCATCTACAAGATCACCTAAGAAAATAGCAAAGTCAGCTTTACCCTCTTTGAGCAAAGCTGATGCTTTATCAAACATCCAAGGTTTTAGATGTACATCTGGAATCGCTAATACTTTTGACATGTTATTTCAAACCTTCTTTTAATATATCAATTACGATCTTATAAACACCTTTACGTTCGAAATAGTTCTTAACATAAGTATTAGTTGAAAGATGTTTATTAGTGAAGAACTTAACAAGTTGCTTATCTGTATAGATTGATCTGATCAACTCATCTGAGAGTTCCTGACCATTGAAGTCCATATCATGTAAACAACCAATAGAAGCAATGATGAACTTTCTAATAATACTATGTAAATAGTTTTACACAATAAGTCTTGCGATTATGATATTCTTAGGTGAGTCATCATATCTAATATCCTGAAGTGTAGTGAGCAAAGTTTCCAGAAGTTTTAAGTCTCTATTCTTAGCTACGCAATAATCAAGAAGCTGTCTAGTAAAGTAATGCAATTCATATCCATTATTATATACAGCCTCAATAAGATCAATAATCTTATTTATGTCCTTATTCTTATATGCCTCACAAATATCTGCAAGTACATCTAATGATGTCATATTGAGAACTTTACATACAGTTTCAACATCAAGTTGACTATCTTCATACAATAGGCAGGTATCAATGTTTGTAAGCGCTTGACGAAGACTTCCTTTGGCTGAAGCTATAATATAATCCATAGCATCATCAGTGATATTAATATGTTCAGCATCACACACTGTAGTAAGTCTCTTCTTCATACCTGCATCAGTGATAGGTGTAAAGTTGAGTCTCATACATCTACTCAATATAGTATTAGGAATCTTCTGAGGATCTGTGGTACAAAAAATAAATATTGCGCTTGGAATCTTTTCTTCAAGTGTAATCAGCATAGAAGACCAACCTTCTTTTGTGATACACTGGCATTCATCAAGAATAAATACCTTGAGATCTTTAATAAGTGGTTTGATTCTAGCTTTCTCACAGATTTCTTTAATCTCAGCTACACCGCCATTCTTTGCACAGTCAAGTTCAATAATTTCGGCATTGATTTCATTTGCAAAGATTTTAGCACAAGTAGTTTTACCACATCCAGCACTACCTACAAAAAGGATAACATTACTATAGGATTTTTTAGCGATCTGTTTACTAAGTACCTTTGTACATACTTCCTGATCACAAACGTCCTCAAATTTGGTTGGACGATATTTGTTTGCTAATCTATCTAGTACCATGATTTTCCTCATTCTTTCTCAAAAGTTCAGTCAAAAATATGCAGACATACAAGACATCTGCATATTCTTTATTATAATTAAATAGCTTTTCGATTATAAAAAGTCTCCACCGTAATATTAGGTTCAGTTTTTAGAGCTTCAAAATATTCATTTACGAAAGACTGAAGTTCCTTAGGCTGATTTTGAGAAACAACTAATTTGTTAGTCTCACCATCTGCAAAATGGGAACTTACATAATCTATGTTTCCATGAAGCTTGACTACACCATCGATAGTCAAATCATACATGAGATTTTCTAAAATATAATCTAATGTAAGGTCCATGTTATCTCCTTTCTTTTTACTATAAATAGTTCTTTACATTACTCTTTCGAGAAGATTACATACAGTATCAATAAATACTGAACAATAGTTTCTGTCAATTACAACGACCTTTGCCTGTCTAAGAGATTTGCCAAGATACTTCTCATTCTGCTTATCAGTAATAAGAATAGTATTAGGACCATCAAAGTACTTAAATGCAGTAGTTCCATCTGAATATACGTCTGCGTCAGCATCACCATCGAAAAGGATAATGTTATAATTGTTTGCCTGAGATTGAGTATGTCTTCTAACTACCTGACCAACTACTGAGTGAAGACAGTTACAACCACAACTATGGAAACGCTTAGAAGTAGTATCTTTCCATTCATCGATCTCAGTATTGATAGTGATTACATCAAAATCAAAATCCTTAGAACGAAGTCTGTTAAGTGCTGAGATAAACATATTCATCTTTGTATCGTTATGACTGAATGAACCGGAATTATCGATGAAAAGATTAAAGTGTACTTTAGAGAATCTACGAATGTCACCATTTACATTCTGCTGATTCCACCACTTATAGTCGTCTCTTCTAATAACAGATCTAGGATCAAATCTACCAGAGTATGCAGAGATTGCTGCACCATTCTTATCATCTTCCTTAAGTTTCTCATCGATGATCTTTTTAAGTCTAGCAATAAGTACCTCATCGTTAAGTACTTCAAATACAGACTTAAGTGCATCCTTGAAGATTTTAGTCATATCATCATCAGAGAACTTAGTATCAAGTTCTTTAATGAGATCATTTACATCGTCATCGGTAAGAGAATTTTCTTCTTCATCTTCACTTGTAGAAGAATTCGAATCATCTTCATCCTCATCGTCAGTACCATGGTTAGGCTTTGAATTCTGATTATCAGAATTGTCCTGATCATCAGACTCATCACTATCATCTTTGTCAGAATCAGATGAGGTATTTCCATTAGACTCTTCGTCGTTCTCATCTTCATCATCTTCATCATCTTCATCTTCATCGTTATTAGAAGAACCTTCAGATTCTTCATTCTCATCTTCGTTTTCGTCTTCGTTTTCAGACTGATTATTTTCAGAAGACTGGTCGTTATTATTTTCCTGATCATTATCCTCATCAGAAGATTGATTCTGCTGAGACTGACCATCACCATTCTGCTGTTCCTGATTCTGATCTTGATCCTGATTCTGATCTTCGTTATTTTTATTCTCTTCAAAATCCTTAGCAATATCGTTGTAAAGACCGAAGATTGCCTTTACATAAGACTGAATCTCATCATATTCACTACTACTAGTATAGTAGTAATCATCCATATGAAAATCAGGATCTGCATAAGATCTGTTGATCTTTGCATATCTTCTAATAATCTGAGCTACTCTATCAACAAACTGCTTCTTACCTTTATGATAACGAACTACATTATAGAATGCATCATCTGCAGTTTTAGGATCGTCAGTTCCATCATAATTGTTGAGGAAAATAATATTCTTTCTGAAGTTAGTATTCATGTATCTCTTTGCAAGAAGAGTTTCGATTCTCTCATCTTCAAATATGTTAACTACATGATGATTATGTGAAGAATGACCGGTAGCATCCCAAAGCTTATCAGGAGTAAGTACAACATGAGAGATTTCATGATAAAGAAGACCACGAATAACTTCTTCGACATCGACATTATATTTACCATCAACAACTTTGCTGAAGGCTTCAGCGATCATCTTATATCCAAGAACAATCTTATCCTCAAGGGGGCTATAATAAGATCTATCACCGTGAGAAAGCTCAACGTTGATATTTCTACCAAGATAATATCCAATAGGAAGTGTAGCAAGTATGTGGTTTACTAAATCATAAGAAATGTTCATGTTATACCTCCGAAATAAAACCGATCATTTATTATGGTTTAATTATAACATGAACATTATAAGATGTAAATAGTTTTATTTAATTTTTTATAGCTTTTTCATGTACTCTATTGGTACTACAATAGTAAGCCAGACACCATTCTCAGACTCATAAAACTTAAATCCATCTTTATACATCTGATCAGTATCAATCTCATAAACTACTGGAGTTCCATGTCTCTTGCCAACATTAATCGCAGTAGCTACATCCTTTGATAAATGTACATAAAGACGGCTTTTAGACTTAAGTCCTTGTTTGTCAATAGAACTTACATACTTTGCACCAGTTCCATGATAAAGTACTAAAGGTGGAATCTTTTCTTTAAGACCTACATCAACAGGAATTGAATGTCCTTGATTAGCTCTGATAAGAGTTCTGTCATCATTAAATGAATATCTAGTTTTCTTGTCAGTTCTAACAATCTCATCCAATTCTTTCATATAAAATCCAGGATACTGTACAGCAATACCATTGATGAGCTCATCTACTTTTGCCCATCCATGTTTGTCAAGTTTAATACCAATCACCTCTGGCTTATGTCGAAGGATCATGCTAATAAACTTTGAAATTGTATCTAAATCAAAATTCAAGTTTATTTTATATTACCTCAAAATTCAAATCTGTTATCTTTATTATTACCTACAATAGATGATGCATCTACTTCAATAGCGTATTCTTTGATTACTTCATCGATAGAACTCAATTCAATGAGATCCTTATAGTTAAGATAATCTGATTTAGCAATAATTACCATTACGCCATTAGAATAGTGCAAAGTATATACATCAGGACCAGACTCTCTTGCATGTAAAAGCTTAACATTCTTAAGACCCTTAACCTTGCCGCTAAGCAATGAAGGAGGAGTATTAGCTTCTAATATTTTGTTTTCTTCAAATTCTGCAGGACTTAATCCATCATTAGATGCCTTAAACAAGTTTTCTGCAAAAGTGTTTTTAGTCATAGAATTATTATTCTCCTCAGGTGTAGGATCTAATTTTATTTTATTAGGTGTTTTGTCAAATTGAACTACAATACGACCGTTCTCTAAGTGTAAGTTAGCTGCAAAAGTGCGACCGCTTTTTCTAGATACGAAATCTTTTCTCCTAATAGTTCCACCAGACTTAAGTACTTCTTTTTCCTGTTCAGAAAATGTTACGCCACAATATCCAGGTGGGCAATCATAAGTAAATGCAGGTGTAAACGCTAGATGTGAATTACCTTCTTCATCAGTTTGAGGCATTAACTTACCAGTTAACGATGAAAATTTCTGGCCAGTTTTACTTTCATATGGAAATGAAATTTCTTCACCATTAGCAAGCTTCTGACATTCTTCATCTGTAAATGTCTTTCGTCCCCATTCACGTTTGAAGATGACTTCTTCACCAGTATTTGCATTTATACCTTTATAAAGACTCATAATTACATACCTCAAATCTATTTTTTACTATTATAACATAGTAAAGACGAATTGTAAATAGTTATTGATCTCCGTATCTCAACTTTTTAGCCGGACCTTCAACCAATGCACAAATAGGTAAGCTTACTACAATAACAAATGCATCAGAAATAAACGATGTAGTATTCTTAGCAAATCTCACTAAGAATGGCTGACCAACTACAAAACTATCAATAAATGACTTAATAAGTTCAATACCTATGAATGTCGCAACAATTGCTACAATGGCAGTTAGAATAACCTGAACAGTTTTATTCTTGATCTTCTTAATAAACTTAAGTGTCATACCAATAATTAGGCCAATTGCAATATTACCTACTGCCCAACCAGGCATTTCATTAAATCCGAGTCCACCGATGATACAGTATAGAATAACACCTAGACAACCAATGATGGCACCTTCATACCATTTGAAACACCATACAAAAACGGTCATTACTATGTAACCAAGACATAAGTAATAATTCTCAAATACTGGTACTCTCAAACACATGGATAATGCTACGAACAAAGCAATACCAACAGCAGGGAAAGTGATGTTTTTAGTTTTAATATTCATATTAACCTCTTACTTTTTCTTTAATCTGTTCACGAGTTTCCATTAGGATCTGACCAAGAAGATTTTGACCTTCACCATTAACCTTACCCCAAGTCGTATCTCCCCAAGTATTACCTTCAACTAATTCTTCATCTTTGGTATCAAGTAACTTAGCAGCAAGATACGGATTCTGAGTAAATTTTGCATATACAATCTTAGACATAAGATCTACCTTAACATCTTCCCAGTCCGGTCTTAATTTAATATGACGCCCCATTTTCTTAGCATCAGATGGATTCATACCACTAAACATCTTACGTTCAGCTGGATCTAGACACTTTTGTGCTTGAAAAGCAGCTTCATTGTTTTCATATCTTATTCCATCGAAAATAACAGGTGCCTTGTAAAAATTTGATAAAAAGAAATAATTGTTTCTGAATTCACTAATCATAAAAAGTGTCCTCCTTTCATATCAGTTATCGTTATTTACTAAATCCTCAATATAGGTTGCATAAGCATCTCCATAAGGAAGATCATAGTCAAGTTTAATGGTATTTCGTTTAGTAATTACCTTAACACCAAGCTTAGGATTAAAACCTTCTTTATCTATAACAGTTGAATATAATCCAGTACCTCTCTTCTGCCAACTAGGGCAATCATTATAGTTAATTCCATTCTGAAAAAGTAACTCATTCTTGAATGCTACACCCTTACCAGAAAGAATACTAGTTGCTTTTCGTTTAGACTCACCGTTCTTTCTAAGAGTCCAATAGCAATATCCATTAAGGGCATTTCTATTAGCATCTTCCTGCCTCCAAATGAAGTATCTCTTAACTACATCCATATTAGGAAGAGGACATACTCTACAGTCAAAGGTAGCAATAGGAAGATCTTTATCAATATCAACCACAATTACACCATCTCTAATTGCTTTCTGAAGACGTGCAGTAAAAAATGCACTAGCCTCACCAGCAAGAGTAGTATTGATCTTTCTTACTTTACGACCAAAAGTATTATCATCTAATCTGAAAAGCAATGAAATCTCATCACTCTCAGTATAACCATATACAATCTGAAAACCACTATTCTCCATAAGATACTTAGTAGTCTCGACCATAAGATCTCTGAATCGTATATCAAATGGCGCCTCAAACTTACAAACCTCTTTGGTAAATTTAGTAAAGCTTCTACCATCAAGTCTGGCGACAATATACATATCAGGTAAAATGATTTGGTCTAAAGACTGCTCATATACGCGCATAAGACCATCTAAGTCATTAAAATTCATCATTTATTTATACCAACTTTCTTTATTATTATTTTCTTCTAGAAGACTTGCTATTGCCAAGGATCTGAAGAAGCTTAATGAAAAGATTGATAATGTCAAGATAAATATCTACTGCACTATCAACCGCATTATCAAGCGTCTTTGGATATTCCTGTGCTTTCCAGTAATCATATCCAATATATAATGTAAAGATTACTGCACCAATCCATGCAAGAGCATTCTGAGCCCAAGGGAAAAGGAACAGTGAAAGCAACTCAGCAATAATCAAACCAAAAAGTGCTCCAAGTAATAGACCACCAAGTTTTGAGAAAAATTCAGGAAATGCAATAGATAAAGCAATCATCGCAGCAGTAATTACACATGTAAGAACAATTGCCTGCAGAACAATATCAGCATCTCCGCCTTTAACATAAGACTTAACGACAATTCCAACAACTAGTCCAACTGGAAGAACTACTAGATTATATCCAATAAAACTGATTAGTGGATTAGTTGATTTGGCCGACATTACAATACCAGTGATTGCGCACGCAAAATATCCAATAATAAATATAATTGGATTAAACTGAAGTGCAACATCACCAAAAACATAGTACATTAAGACGTTTATAAGCAGTCCATAAAGAACTGTTCCGCCTAATGCTAAATTATACGTACGTGCATCGAGGATTTTTCCTTCCACAGCATTCATTCTTTCTTCTTTTCTTTCACTTGTCCAGCTACTCATTTTCTGTCTCCTTTATACAATAGTTTTTCTAAATTTAGTTCCAAGGAAGAAATCACTTCTCTCTGACCAGCCATCTTCAGATTCAGCAAGTAGATCTGAGAATCTTCTAAGTTTTGCGTCTGTATCATCAGCAAAGCTTAAAGCAGTGGCTTCAATAAGAGCAGGAACCTTAGGTGATCCATACTCAAGACCACCATGATGTGCTAAAATACAATGCTTAACTTCATTTGCAAGTGTCTTAGGAAATCCTTCGATCTTACGAACCTGAATATCAACCATCTCTGCACCCATATAGATATGACCAAGCAGATTACCTTCATCAGTATAATCATTATCAGGGAATGCTGCGATTTCTTTGATCTTACCTATATCATGAAGAACTGCAACTGTAATGAGTAGATCTCTATTAAGTGCAGGATAGTTATCTGCAAGAGTAACACAAATCTTAGCAACTGAAAGTGAATGATCTAACAGACCACCAACATAAGCATGATGGACAGTCTTTGCTGCAGAGTTCTCCTTGAATCTCTTTACAATCTTCTCATTTCCGAAGAATGCATTAAGCAGCTTGCTAAGATACTCATTTTTAACTGAACCCACGATCTCCATAAATTCAGCCCACATCTCATCGACTGATCTAGGAGCCTTAGGACAAAAGTCTTCGATCTTAACTGTAGAAGGATCAGCTTTATAAGCAGTTGAAATATTGAGCTGAGGTGCCTCCTTAAAGGACTGCATTGTACCAGTTACCTTAATAAAATCCTTAGCATCAAATACATCTACTGAATTGACATCCCAAACCTTTGCATTAAGAGTGCCAGATGAATCCTGTAAAACTAACGAAAAATAGTTATCACCTTTACTAGACACGCCTGATTCTTTCTTAACACAGTATACCAGTAAATCATTTACTGCATCACCAATCTTGTAATCTTTAATCATTTAGTCTTCCTCCTTATAAACATTCTACTTTTGAATCATAACAGGTTTTTGCATATTTTTTAGATTCTTCGTCATCATTTAAGACAACTAAACCTCGTACATGTGTTTTTAAGTTCCATACATACATTATGCATTCATACTCAGTATTATTGAAAACTACTTCTACTGAATATATGCCGTCTTCTGTAGGAATAGGATCTATACGATCAATAATGTCATATCCAACAATTTTTTCAATCTTTCCATCGAGATATATGAAACAACCATTATTTAAGGTATCTAAAGCTGAACTATTAAACTTATGAGGATATACTTTCATTTGATAACTCCTTAAATTAAATATTTGTTGAAATATGAAAAATCATATACATTATCGTCTTGTTTACGAGTTAATGTAGAAAAGTCATTAAATCCATTATAAACAAAATCTAATGTAGTATATTTATATCCATTTACATATACATCAAACTTAACGTTATCATCACTAACAAAAACTATTTTGAGTGCGACATTACTCGACTTACTCATTTCCTTAAGTATGTCAAGATTATTTATATCAGTTTGGTATTTGAAACGAGGATTGTATGCATCAGGACCTTTTTCAAATATATAACATATTAAATCACCATCAACAAAATTATGTTCACGTAAATATCTATTTGTTTTTCGTGTAGCAGTTGAGTGATCTATATTACTGATATATTTAGCAATAACCCAGTTTATTAGTAAGTTAAGTAATAATAGTAATACAGCCCCAATAAAAATTATAAGTGTAAGCTTACTTCTAATTACTGCTAAAACTGCTAAAGCAATAATTGCAAGAAATCCTATTATAGCAGATAATGTAGATAAAAAAGTAGTCATATTAAAATATCTCATATAAGTATTAAGATTCTTTTTATCTACTTCATAATCTTTACCATACTGCTCATAACAACATCTAGCTAATTCACGACCATACTGCGTAAGTGAATCACTATTGTAAGAGGGATAAATAATAGTAGTTTGATAGTTCATGTTTTCCATAGACGTAATCTCCTTTAATATTATATGTTTAGTCTACCGTCTAGAATCATGAACTAACATTAGTTCAAATAAATAATACTTAAAGTACGAAAGTATAACTCATAAAAAATCACCCTCATGTATATATTGTAATTATAACATGAAGGTGATATATTGTAAATAGTTTAATTCTATTTTTATAAAACTTTATGATTTTACTTTATAGGTTCTTACTACTGTTGCATGATAACCAGCATTCAGTACGTCTTCATACTTAAATACATCGTCTCTTGTTACAGGAGATTCAATAATCTCAAAGTAATCAGCTTCATTGATAGATTTCTCAGGAAGCTGCGCAAGTACTTCATGAATAGAAGGTTTGAATAATCCATAATAACCATATCCATGAAGACATATAAAATCTTCAATTACTTCAAGATCTTCCTTATGCACAATATTTCTCTTATCAGTATCTCTATTCCAAATATATGACTGATCTGACAAAGCAGAGAAACTGAACTCTTTCATATCATAAGTGATTCCGTCGATCATAATGATAGGCTTAGTTTTCTCATATCTTTTCTTAAGCTCATCGTCTTCGAGAAAATGAATATTAAGTTCTCGATCAATATTTACATATACTGGACCGTATAACTGTAATTTCATACCTTCTCCTTTTTATTTATCTTCATTAGTATCTATTTCATGCAGCCAATCATAAAGTTTATTTCCAATATAATTAGCTACAATTAATTTACGTTCGAATCTATCAGTAACATAATCAGGAAGATCAAATGTAAATGTTCTTGTTTCTGAACCAAGAATAATTGCCACATATATGTTCTTCTTATCTGTTATATTGTTAGGATCTATTCTGTCAATAACTCCAGTAACACCAATTCCGATATATGCATTGTAAGCATTCTTACAATTCCAAGCCATATCAATAGCAGTTTCTGTAGAATATACACCATAGTCTCTTATGATGTTTGCTCCAACTCCCTGCTGAATCTTAGCTTCATTACTATATGTAACAAAAGCACCTTTCATAATTGCAGAGGCGCCAGATTCATTAGTAATGAGAGTTGCAAGTAAACCAGATGTACAGCTTTCCATAGTAGAAATACTATAGTTCAGCTTAATAAGCATCTTAGTTATTTCTGACCAAATTTTATTTGTTGTAAGTATAGTTCCATCGATCATTTTATATCTACCTCCAGTTATAGATATATAATAACATGATTTTACTTTAATGTAAATAGTTTTTCTACATTACACAAAAAGTTCCATCTGTATCAAACTCACCAGCATATAAAAGCTTAGCAATATTATGACCTTCTCTAATAAGTCTTTCTGTATGAGTATTCTCACCAAGCTTGATTTCAAATACATCACCTTCATAAGGATGTACAAATATCTGATATCCAGCTTCAAATAATCTAGTAGTTACTTCGCAAAGCTGAGTTGTATGAATAACGTCTAATGGAAAATCAAGAGCATCTTCTACTTCTTTTATTGTATGAAGTGTCTCTTTAGGATATTCACCTGGACGTAAATGAATATGAAATTCTTTCATAATTATCTCCTTTTCTTAAAATACTGTTTAGTATTTTCATTAATTTTCTTACCTCTAACTTGATAGTAAAATTCTTCAAATAGATCTTTCTTTATAGCTTCTTCTGCTAATAATCTTACTTTTTTAGCATCCTCTAAATCATCATAATAACCAAGATTTGCTCTATAGTTCTTATAACCAATATAGACATGCCATCTACACAATTTCTTTTCCCAGCTTACACCTTGTACTCCAGAGGTATTAGTTGAAATAGTTCCGTCTCTAAAAGTCATTTGTATGTTACAGCCATCAACAAAAGCATCTTTTCTATGTAGACCAGCTTTACTGCATCTAGCAGAATCACCAGCAACTAAATATTCTTTGCTTTTACAGCCACAGCTTGATTCTCTTCCATCTCTTCTACTAGATTTAAGAGTAGACTCAAGTCTAACACAAGTATTTCCACAATCACATTTACAAAGCCAAGATTTCTTTTTATATGGCTTAGCAACTACTAATTCTTTTACTATTAACTTTCCAAATCTTTGTCCAGTTAGATCTTTTGACATAACTATTCCTCATTCTTAACTAAATCGCTATACTTGTCAATAATCTTTATAATATCATTTATGCTTCCAACTGATCTATATTCAGAAATATCATTTTCTTCATAATCGTAATCTTCAACGTACTCACAGATATCACAACCATCAAAATTTTCAAGTATTTCTTGTTTTATTTTATTAAGTAATTCATTCATTAGCTACCTCCATATTTGTACATTACTCATTGGTTTTTTCATGTCTAAGTCTTGCTCGAATCTTAGTTAAACGTGATGTAAATTCTTTTGTAGTAAGAACTGTTTCAGACATCTTCTTTTTACCTTTGCTGTGAGTAAGAGTAGCATCACCAGTAGCAAGTAAAGCTTTCTTAAAACTCTCATTCTTAGCTAACTGATTATATGCTTTATCGAGAAGTTTCTGATACTCTTCGCTGTCTCGTTTATAAGCTTTGCCTTTCCAATATAAAGTTTGTTTTTGTCGCCAGTTTTTACTAGCTCCTTTAGATTTAGCAGCTTTACCAACTAACTTACAAACTTCTATTTGCATTTCAGGACTATTAAATTTAAGTGATTGTAAGAAGCCTTCCATTGAAGCACATTCTATACCATCAACAACGAATCCATGAGGAGCAAAGTTTGAAAGTGTTCCAGCTGGATAGCCATTTCCACTTCCTATATCCATTATTCATTATCCCTTATTTCTACAGTACCTTCAAAGGTATATTCAAAATCTTTAGGATATGTTCCGTCTTTCTTCATTATCTGAATCTGATTATAACAAATAACAAGATCATGAAGAGAAACTTGTTTGCCATTTTTAAGTTCAATCACATCGTCTGAATGTGTATCATAATCAATTAACATGAAATCTCCTTTGGCCATATAATATAACAACCATGTTCTGTAGCATTCATAAGATAAGTATTGTCTGAATCATATACTGGAACGGTTAAATTCATCATATTGATAAATTTCTGGAATGTTTCGTCATTTACGTCATTCAAGTCTCTAAAACCAAATCTCAGATCCATATCAACAGGATAGAGATATACAGTATTAAATACATTAATCATAAACTCTAGATCCCATTCAGTTTCAAATACAAATGGTGATTCAGGTCTAGGATTAGCAAAATCTTCAGGTAAAGCTTTATCCTGAAGAAGTCTCTGCATAGTGTCATGCCAAGCAGATAACCAATCTATAATGACACATTTAGGGTTAATCTTTTTGATGTTATTGATAATCTTACCACGATCTTTATGCTCAGTATGATACCAAGCACCTTCAATTATAACAAGATCTGCACCACTCCAATATTCTTCAGGAAGTTTATCTGTACAATCCCAAACTCTTTTATGCAAGTTAGGATAATCATTTAGCTGTTCTACGTGCTTAGGAATAATGTCAGATGCATAGATCTCTATATCAGGATAATTTTCGCATAACCAATTAGTATGAACTCCTGTACCACATGCTATCTGAATTATTTTCTTAGGTCTAACATGCTCAATAGTATATTTGTACAGAAATCTCTTTCTATACAATTCTACCTTATGTCTATTATCATTTCCAGATAAACGTGTACTTTCATCAAAATTGTTATTGTAAAATTCATTTACGTTCATCTTCATATCCTTCTACTAAAAGATTGTTTTCAGTAATAATACCATTTGTCCAGTAATTAGAAGAACTAATACTTTCTTTCTTAAATACAGTTTCCCATACAGATACAGGAAGTCCATCTACATCATAAATAATAGACTCATTAAAATTACCTTTTACAGGAAATGATTTAAGCTTACTTACTACATCATTAAAAGCATCTATGTCTGGCTGAATATCAGTTTCATAATACTTATAGCACTGTCTCAATTGCACATATCTAAGATTAAAACGCTTAAGTCTATTAAGCATTTCAAATATTTCAAGATAATTGTATCTATTGACCACTATACTAACACGCACATTGTCATTAGTAAGCTGATTAAGATGTTTAATAAAATCAAAGGTGAGGGGTGTTCCAGTGATTTTTTCAAATGTTTCTGGATTAAGAGACTGTAATGATAAAGAAATCTCTTCTTTACATTTATCACAAACAGTTGTATCTAATGAAGCATTAGTTCTAATACCTACCTTAAAGCCGAGTTCTTGCAAAAAATCAATTAAGTCAGATAAGTATGTATATAAAAGAGGTTCGCTATTTGTAGATGAAAGATAGATCTTTTCTACATTATTATTTTTGAGATGTTTTAACCATTTAGCAAAGTTAGGCCAATTCTGAAAGTGAGTATTAAGTGTATTGCACTTAGTAGACTCGTGCATTTCATTTCCTAAACAATAAAAACATTTTAGATTGCACTGTCCTACAAATAATATTTCTCCATAATCTATTCTCATATATTTTCCTTTGACTTTTGGATTGAGTTGAGGATTCGATCACAAATAACAGCATCCTCTTCAAATTGTTTCATAATAATCTTAGAATGCTTATCGCTAAGTTCATGATATTTATCTTCAAATTGCTTATATACACCTGTAAACTTAACACCTTCATCATAAGCTTCCTGACTAATTACTTCTAAGATTCCATAGAATCTAGAAAATTCCATTATAAAAGTTGAGCTGTGTACATCAAGTTTTTCAAGTTCTTCGATCTTTCTTCGAATATATGATTCGTTTACCATTTTACACCTCTTTTATTTCAACTTTCACTAATTTGAAATCTTGCGTTATACGTTTTGTTCGTTCATCTGAATTGATAGTCTTACATGCCTCTGTAGCATATTTTTCACTATGATAAATCTTAGATCTTCGAATTTGATTACCAAATTGATTTAGACCATAATAATAAAGACCCTCACTATTTTTTAATACTAAACCAACATCATGTGATAATCCTTTCTTCATAAAAAGTCTCCTTATAATTCCTTTAACTGATCTTCAAATTCATCAACCTGACGACGTTCCTTTGGAGCATAATTTACTGCTGGACCATAGGCACCCTTATGTCTATATGAAGCATGACTATGCTTAGTTTTAGTCTTTTTAGCAGTACCAGCATTAGCATATTTATTCATTTCATTGTTATTTCTAAGCTGACCTTCACAAATATCACCACGCTCAATAGGTGATAATGCACAGTCAGCAATACTCTTTGGTTTAAAAATGCATGTACTTATATTATTAAGTAAAGTCTTTCGTTTTTTAATAACAACATTTGTTCTACGTCTACGTTCGGCTCTATCCATAGTATCTCCTAATCATAAATTCCAAAGTCTGATTCATCTAAACCATAATCTTCTACTATAGTTTCAGCTAAACATTCTATGTCTTGATCATAGTCTTCTTGTTTCTTTTTCTTGTACTTCTTAGTATTGTCATTGATAAACTTCCAGAACTGTTGCTTAGTTACTAAGTTATCTATATTCTTACCAAGTCTGCACGCAATACTTTCTGCAAATTTGATCTGCTTTTCTGAAGGTTCAAATTCTTTTGGTAATATCCATTTATCGGCAATTGAAAATGGACCACTGTATTCATCTGTTTCAAACTTAATCTTACAGCCTGAGCATTTGTGTACAAATACTTTCATATAAGCATGATCTAGACCGAAGCCGTCCTCATCAATACAAGAACGGCTGTCAAATCTAGATGTCTTTTTCATTTCTTTTTTGCAGTTAGGACATTTCATTCATACACCTTCTTTACTTAAGTCCAACTACTCTACTGTTCATTTCCATTACAAGTTCTCTGATCTTCTTGTAATCAGGTACCTCAGGAAGAGAAGTATTTGCAATAGCATACTGAAGTCTCTTCTCATATTCGTCTACCATCTCAAAGAACTCAGGAAGAACTTCGTTGTTCTCATTTACATACTTACCGTTTCTGATATCCATAAGGAAATCATGCTCGGCAGTTCTATGAGTAATGATCTGTTCTTTCTCAAGAATATCGAAACACATAAGGTAGAGTCTTACAAGATGCATCATGTGCTTACCGATCTTATCATGCTCAATTGCTTTTGCGTTTCTCTTACCGAGACGGGTATATTCAGAAGTAACGTTCTTAAGTTCATTCCACATTCCGCAGTAATCACGAAGAGGATAATGAGTAAGAGTTACATCCATAAAGATCTCAGTCTCCATACCTTCCTGTTCAGACTTATCAATATAAAGCTTAATAGAATCTTCAGGCATTGCAGGATAACGCTTGGTAAAGTCAGTCTGCATAAATTCCATAGTCTTAAGAATATGCTGCTCAAGACCGGCCTGAGACATAGAATGTGCTGACTTCTGGTTAAGTCTGTAAAGCTGAGAGTTTGCATAACCACCAAAAGAATGAGCACACTTCCTTGAAAGGAAAAGATGTGCATTATCTACAAGCATCTTACCTTCAGGTGAAAGATACATATACTGATCAGGATCAAGACCAAGCATCTCAATTGTGTTAGGGTTTACATTTGCGAGAAGGTTAATAATCTTGTTAAGCGAATAAACTGTAGTATCTGTATTAGTCTCAGTAACCTGCTCAAAGTTATCTACAGTACCAGCAAGAATATCTTCCTTACTGTTAAGTGCAATACCTCTAATATCAATATCAGAAGTAGGCTTGTTAGTTCCATATGCGTAAGAACCACCAAGACCAAGCATAATGATCTGTGAACCGATAGGTGTTCCATCAGCAGTTGTATTTGTTTTTCCTGCAGGTGCAAGATTTTCGTCTGTTCTGAGGAAATCATATTCGGTTGACTTAAGGGCTTCTTTAATGTTTTCGTACATAAAAAATTACCTCCACTGTTATTTATAATTATATTATAACAAGTGGAGGTATCTTTGTAAATAGTTTTTAGTATTTATTTGTCAGTATCTGCCTCATCAAAGAATACAGCAGTGTTTTTCATGATCTGTAATAGTTGATCAGAAATTCCATATCGTTCAGCGTTCTTTTCAAGTGACTGAAGTAAGTTACCATCATGTTGTCTGAATGTTGAAGCTTTCCAGTCTGCCATCATCTCAAGTAGATCTACGAATGTCATATCATTAACACCATTCTGATAATGCTCTGGATGATGTTTGTTCTTAGCATAATGATGAGCAAGCGTAGGCTTAAGATCATCCAGATTCTGCTGATACTCAGGGGTTCCATATGTCAGGTTCTTAAGACGCTCATTGAATTCTGCAAAACCTTCAGCTTCAGGCGACTCAAGTTTTGTCTTATCATGGTTGATACCTCGAAGCGTCAATTTATCCGTGATCATTTTGATATACTTTCTTACTAGCTCAATATGAGCGATTGTTTCGAGTTTACTTTCAGCTAATTTCATAAGTAAATCTCCTTTCTAATTAGATACATCTATCTAATTAATATAAATAGCTTTTAAAATACCAACGCAGCTTTACTATCCCAAGAACTATACATCTTACCATTCTCACGGATAATATAGTATTTAGTCTCATTATTAGTTGTATCTTTTGCCATAGAATCTACATCTACAACAATAGAAAAACCTTTATAATCATACTGTGCAGCACCGTAAGGAAGTCTCTGAATAAGCGATCCATTTTTGATAACGGTATGGTCTACAGCCTTAATGATAAACTCACTGTATTCACAATTATCTTCAATCCATTTAGCTTCTTCAGTACCAGGATTACTCCACATCTTTCTAAAAGTAACCTGATCTGCATGAAGTTCCGAACATCTATCAAGGATCTTCTGAACAAATGATTCAAATGACTTAGATGATGCAGTAAGTCCTTTTTCTGTAATATAACATTCATTATCTTTGTCAAATACATAATCAGTTACATTAACACATATTCTGACATTAAGATCAAGCGAATATGCATTATTACAAAGTTCTTCAAGACAAAGTTTCTTATCTGCACACTCTTCAACGAATCTATTCTTCTCATCATCAAAGATATTGAATGTAGAAATTGCGATTGTGGTAACTCCAATAGACTTAAGGAACTTAAGATAATCCATATCTATAAAAGCTCCAGTAGTCTGAATTTCAATATTTACAAAAGGTTCAGGCAATGCCCTCATAGCAAGGTACAACGCCTCAAGCCAACGTCTATTCTGCTGAGGTTCATTAGATCCAGTTAGCATAAGAGTTGTACAGCCCTTCTTAATAGCATGTTCCATTCTCTTAATAGTATCATTCCAGTACTCAAATGTATCGCATTTAGTTCCATCATACTTATTACGATATGGATTAGTGTGCTGTCTTGCTGTACATGTTTTGCAGTGATTTATACATTTTCCAGTCTTTGAAGGACAACAGATAGATAAACTTTGAATAGCCATATTATTTCTCCTCTATATATTTATCAATAATCTTAATGATCTCAGAGACATTTCCTATCTCACGATACTCAGATATATCATTTTCATCGTAGTCATAATCTTCAAACCATTCACAAATAGCAGCTTCACCAAAAGTATCAGTGATTTCTGACTTGATACTTTCAAGTGCTACTCTATATTTGGCATAGTTTTCTTTTATCTTTTCAAGGATTTTAGCTTGGCGATAGCTTGTATTAAATTCATCTATAAACTTTTCTAGATTTTCCTGAGAAATCTTAGTCATACCTAAGCGGTCAACATGACATCTGATGGTTCTACCATCAAGTAATTTATATTCTTTAACTTCCATATTTATTCTCCATAATACTTTTCTTTAACTGAATTAAGCTGTGTGTTAATTAGATCAATAATAGCATTCATTCCTTTTGTTTCAAGCTGTTTGTATGTAACTGGAGCAGTTGAAGTATTCTGCATGATTTCTACAGCTTTTTCAGCTTCACGTTTAAGTGTTACTAATGTGTCGTATAATTCAGTTTCTCTGTAAAGACGACCATTAATTACAAGATCAGTAACATGCTCGAATTTTTTTTAGAAGGGTTCATTGCATGTTCAGGTGTAAATTCAATTTGATACCATTCTCTCATATATAAATACCTCCGTTGTTATAATATTATTATAACTAGAAATTAAGAGAATGTAAATAGTTTTATGCAAGAAAAAAGAGCGTCTTGGGAGGAGAACGCCCTTTTTCCTATTAAGATGAGAAGAATTTATAACCAAAACGCTTTCACGTTTTAATTATCTACCAAAAATATAATTTTCTTCATCCTCCTCCTCATCCTCTGAGTCATTTTCATCAGAGAAATCGAATATACCTACAGTAGTTATATCTACATAGCCATGAATAAGTGCAAAATCTAAAAGATCATTATATGTAGTATCAGATACTATATTTTGTGATTCAAATGTACATTCGCCATCTGTCTCTGCAATAGAAAGTATCATTATACCTTCATTAGTTCGACCAATATCATCAACTAATATAAGTCTACTCTGTCTATCGTCATCATAAAATTTTACTCTGATATACATATATTATCTCCTATTCCAACTCTCTATAGCCATATTTACATATTTGTCATCATTAATGTTTTTGTAAGATTCACCTTCATCTAGAGTAACAATCAATCTTGGACCATAACAATGGCAGTCTTCGCAATACATAGCAATATGTCTTTGTATTTTGCGTCTATCACTACTAGTAGTCTTTGATGAATACTCTATCTTTGTACTCTTACAAAATGGACAAGGTTTTATCTGCATACTTATACTCTCACATACTGATGTTTATTTGCAACATACTTAGCTTCGATCTTAGAAGTAGAAAGCATGATACCAGTAAGTCCAGGTCTTTCAGAATTCTCAGAAGATCTCTGCCAGAAAATATACTTCCAACCAGCATCAAAATACTTTCCTAAAAGAGCATCCATTACTTCATTCTGATACTCACCTTTAAGAATTGCATACTCCCAAGGATAATCTCCATGAAAGTCCTTAATAGACTGATCCATTTCCTTAATTAGCTCGTCAATCTTTGATTTATCAATACTTAACTGCTTCACATCATTAGGTGTAATCATTTATTTGTCTCCTCTCTAAGTAAATCTTCTACATGTTTATTAAACAATGATTCAAACTCTGCAACTGTCATAAGTGACTTAGCATCTTCAAATGACATACTAGATTCATCAAATGACATACTTGTTATATTTGGAATCCATTTACCGTCAGGCTGTTTATTATGTCGTTCTATTCTTAGTCTATCTTCATGCATTTCTTCTTCTGTAAGATAGAATTTATATGAGTTATTCTCGTATTCATATTCTATAGTCTGTTCTATATATAATACGTAGATTTTCATAATATCTCCTTAGGGCCAATCACATACCAAGATATCAATATGCGTATTAGCAAATACTTTTAGGATTATAGAATGTACTTTCAACCAGTCTAATCCATCAAGACCACAACCAATCTTTGGAATAGCTAGTCTCATAAGTGCTCTACTTACCATATATTCTTTGAGTTCTACTAAGCTCTGTTCAAGAGTTTCATAAGTAGGTTTGTCATAAACATTGTTCTTAGTAACAAGATTTACAACTGTATAGTTATCCATAGGACATACTCGAATATATCCTCTATCTTCCCAGATTCTTTCCGGGTACATAGTCTTTAGAGTATTTTTAACTCCTCTATTAGTGAACTGCTTAGCAATTCCTGCACCCATTACAAAATCTGAAGATATACAATGAGCTAAAATATAACCAGTTCCTACAGTAAATAAATCTCTATGCTCTTCACTGTACTGCATAAGTTTCCTCCTTTACTTTAATCCGATCTTTTACAAAAACTACATAAGGAACTCCACCTGAAAGTGCTGGCCACATCTCTCTAGGAAGTAAATATTTCAACCAGCCTGCAGCAATTCCAAGAAGCATAAGCTGTTCTATTGTACGATGATCTGCCCATTGTTCACCAGATTTAGTAGCAGCCATCTGAAGAAATGACCATCCACCTCCCTTATCCTCTTTGAATGTATCATCAAGTTCATTAAGCATCATTTTGATAGTAAGTGAATAATCATCGATCTTTTTAGGTACAAAACCAACATTTGTCACAATTCCTCTAGCTGGAATAAACTTAGTACCAGGTTCTGGTTCAGATTTGAATAAGCAATCCATAAATACTTCATTTACTTTGCTAGCAGTAAGTTCCATAATTATTTCTCCTTCTTAGCAATTTCGATTAGTCTATCAATAATATGAGACCAATCAGTAAATTCTTGTACATCACCCTTATAAGAAAGTTTAATAGTCTTTGAACTATGATCATAAAATGTATCTCTTATAATTTCATCTTTCTTTTCTTTTATAATTTCAGCTTCAGATTTCTTAGTTCCCCAGGCAAGATTACATTTAATGCTGTCACTAAGTTCATGTTCATACCAATCAGCATTCTGTAACCATTTAGGGAATTTATCTGAAGCGTATATTTCTTCAACACATTTATTATAAGAAGCTTTAGTTTTCTCAAGTATCTTTATAGTAGCTTCCTTATCATGTCTAAAGATAGAGAATGCTTTATTGATAAAGTATCTAATAGAGTAATATCTATCAGTAGCATCATTCTTTTCTGCTAGCATGTAATCAACTAGATCTTTATAATAAGTAGGAGTTTCTTCAAAGATCTGTTCACCTTCCTGTCTAGATGGACATTTAGGTTTAAGATAATCGTAAGAAATATCCTCAAGAATCTCTTTATAAATATCATTCATTTTTAGATTCTTATTTTCAGGATATATATTTCCATATAAAGGATAATCTGGTCTAGTAAAGTCAAGACTAATAGTCAACTGACTATCTCTTCTAGGCCAAGAATAACCACCACCATTATCACAGTTAAATGATACGATCTTAGAAAACATACCAAACATTATATCACTAGTAGTAAGTGTCTGATATTTATATCCAATCCTCCATTTAGTAGTTTTCTTCTTAGCTACATCTTTCTTTAACTGCTCATCTTTAAGAAGTTCCTGATATGAAGGCATATTCTTATGAAGTACTCCAAGCTGTCCATTTTTACGAGCAAAGAATACTTTCTCATCAGTCTTACCTTTATTCATGACAGTCTCAAGAATTAGATCACAGAGAATATCAGCATTGATACCTACTGCAAAAGGTTTAATTCCTTTCTTTTCCATAAGACACATCCAGAAAGAAAGCTTTCCACCTTGCCAAGAATTTCCAGCAGCAGAAATAATCTGGAAGGAAAAGTCTTTATTGTCAGTTTCTACAATTGTAGGTTCTCTACGAGTCTTGGTCTTATAATCATTACTATACTCATAGCTTTCAGCCCATCTTACACCAGACTCAATTGCTTTCTTATTTTTTGCTTCAGCAACATAAGCTTTAGGATATTTCTTTCCATCATATTCCATATAGTCATCAGTTGAATATATGATAGAAATATCACCGATTTGTTTCCATCCAGAATATTCCATGTGTTCGTCTCCTTAAATCATTTTAGTGATGGACTCTTTAAGAGCCTTCCATTTAGGGTGTGTTGCTTTCTGATGATCGAGTACATCGACAATCTCCTGAATACTTGACTTTCCAAGATTCTTGATATTAATAAGATCAATTGCGTCAGCATTATAAAGATCGTTGAGAGTCTTATATCCTGCAGTCTTAAGTGCATTGTTAGTTCTTACTGAGAGATTAAGATCATCGATAGGTTTATTGAATACTTCAATAACCGCCTCGTTAACCTGGTTGACTGAGAGGTTAGGATAATTAGACTCAATATATTTATTTATTGCTTTAACATCAGGGATCATAGAGAGGTAATTCTGAAGCTTTGAGAACTCTGTATAAGCAGCATCACACTCGGTCATTTTATCTACCTTATACTGAGTAAACTCGTTGATTTTGTCTACATAATCTGCAAAGAATACCTCGGTGATAATAGAAGAATTACGAAGCTTTTCGATAGCAGCATCATCAATAGCCTTAACTCTTACTCGAGTAAGACCAAGCTCTTTACCGATTGTTTCATAACTCATTGGATCTGCCTTATATCCAGCATGCTTTGAAACAACTTCAAAATAACGATCAGTCAAATTCTTCTTAATAACTGACCAAAGTCTGTTTTCATCATATTCAGGGAATACGACTTTCTGTCCAGCTTCTATATTAAAAATTCTCTTAAGAAGCTTGTCAGAAGGAGTATCAAGTTCGTCAATAAGACCTGCAAGTTCATCAGGTTCAATATAACGAATTCTGCTCTTAAAGTACATAGAGAAGGAAGTCTGAAGTTCGGTGTTTAGAGACTGAGGTCTAAGTCCGCATTCTCTACCGATCTGTGCAAGGGTGACTTCATCATTCTCTGCCTTTTTCAAAAGAACAAGTAATTTTTCAAGCTGCTCTCTTGTTTCTGTAATTCTGTTCTTATTCTGAATACTTCTTGCCATAATAACTCTCCTTTGTTATCCTTCGTATAATTCAAATCTATACGTCTGTTTAATGTTAGGGTACTTGTTATGATCTACTTCCGACATAAACATATCGAAAGGTCGTGCATAAGTAAGTTTCTCACCATACAGCGCTCTATATACTACTAATTTCTCTTTTGTTTCAGTATGGTTAGCTATACCAAGAACTTCATATAAGTACTGAGTTCCTTTTTCTCCTTCAACCATTTCTCTCTTAAAGTGCTGTACAATATCTCCCGGTCTAAAATCATGGACCTTAATGTCTGTAATCTGTAACATACTAATATCTCCTTTACTAACTTCTTATATATAAAAACTACAAACTGTAGTGTTATTTTAATTATTAGACCAAAACTCCCAAGCAGAATCAGACATATTAGATAGTACTGCAATATCATCAGTTCTGATAATACCTACTTTATTTTTCCATACAACAGTGCATTCAGAAACCATATCGATCAATTCACATCCATGTGCATTTAATATTCTAACTGCTTGTTCTCTCATGTAGATTACCTCATTATAACAAGAGCCACTTTTATTGTTTATATTCATTATAAACAGTTTATATATAAATGTAAATAGTTTTTTCAAAAAAGTTGCATTATTTTACAAATAAAAAAGAGCAGTGCAATGTTACTTGCGCCACTCATTGAAATCAGTCATCATTTGTTCTTCTTTAAGTTCTTTATCTAGAGCATCAAAAAATGCACAGGGAATATAAAGTAATCCTACACAAATAAGTACTACTAACCAGAATGTTTTCATTATCAGCCACAAAATACCATATACGATTTTCATTGTGTTGTCCTTTCTTAAAAGAAGAAGGACCTGTCATAACGGATTTACAACGGGCCCTTCAATTTATGGAGGTATTTTTTGAAAGATGTCTTAGTTACTCAAGGGCTCTAAGAAGATCGTCTGCAGTAAGGACATATTCCTTAATCTCTTCAGCTCTGTCTGCAAGAGGCTGAGGAATAGGCTGTGCATGACCATCAACATTAAGGTTCATAGTTCCATAGATCTTGAACTCAGGATGAATTTTAATGGTACGACCCTGGAAATCGATAGATTCCTTATTGTCAGTGATAGTCTGAAGGAATCTAAGAGTAGGATAAGGAAGAAGATTGATCTCATCAAGAAGGATCTTCTCACCATTTTCCATTGCAACACAGATATCAGAAGGATCAAAGTTAGGCTTACCATCAGTAAATCCAAACTTCTGGATAACATCTGAAGGAAGCATATCAGATGCACAAGGAATCTGCTTAGTAGTAAGAGCAGTGGCATCATAAGTCTTACCAGCACCAGGTGCACCGTAGTAAATTATGAGACGAGTATTGATGGGCTTAGGGGTAGGTCCGCTAGATTTAAGTTGTGCAACGATCTTTGCAAATTCAGGAGACTTTACCTTTTCTGCAATTGCCATTGCATCGGGATGATCCATTACATAGAAGTAATTTCTTGTATATGCCTGAGGATCTTTATTAAGTACGAGGCTGTTTACATATCTAAGAGATACGTCAACCTTCCACTCAGAGAAGAACTCAATGAGCTTCTGAAGAGCAGCTTTTGCCTTAGTCTTATCAAGAACTCTCTTGACCTCACCAGTAACAGGATCAACTTCAGTTACAGATGTATCATAAAGTCTATTAGGAATTTCATCCTCAGGTACACCTGCCATAAGAAGAATCTGTTTAATTGCAACATTCTTCTCTTCAGGTGTCTTACTAGTAGTCTTAACGATCTTAAGAATCTTATCACCTAAAGAATGCTCAGTAGGATTCTTCTTAGGTGAGTAAATTTTCTCACTAGTATCACCTGGCGCGTTAAACAGACTGGTCATAATGTTGCCGTTCTGTGCATAGATGAATGCGTTAGATTTCTTGTTAATTGTTGGCATAATACTTACCTCCATAATGCTTGTACTCAATCGATCATTTATTTTATGATTTTATTATAACAAGAAAACATACTAATGTAAATAGTTTTTCTTAACTTTTTCAAAATATTTTAATTCTCGCCAAATACTTCTTCAAAAGTTTTTGTAGGAACTCCAACTATAGACAACATTGCATTGATTGCTTTTAACTTTTGCTCTTCAGTATGTTTAGTATCGTGTATAATTTTTAGTATTTTATCAGCTGCGATAAACTTTTGAGATTCTTCTGGAACATTACAATTATATGAATATGAATATACTGTATCATCTCCAGGTTTATTGAATATATCAGTGCTAATAGTAACTTTAGTATGTTCTTTATTAGATTCCTTATAAATAAACATTGGCATTCAGTCTCCTCTATGATGTAAGTTAATAGTTTATTTTATAGGAATATAATAACAAGTTTAGAGGTAAATGTAAATAGTATTTTTATGTATTTTACGAAATTGTTCTTTCAAAACCATGCTCTCTAAAGAAACTTGTTACACCTGCCTGTGTACCAAATCTACCATATTTCTTATAAAGCTTATTTAGTTCCTTTATAGTGTTGTCCCATTGTTTTTCTTGTTCTTTTTCTGAAAGATCCTGCCAATCTTTATGTACAAACTCATATTTAATTGTTTTTAAGTGGTCTTCATCACCGCTATTTACTCGAATAAAAAATCTGATCATTGTTTAATTTCCTCCTTATCTATTTTATGAGAATAACTTAATAAAAGTATTCCTAAGATCAAACAAATAATTTCAATATAAGTATGACCGATTAAGAAAAATGCCACACCTAAGAATATAAATCCACCTAAAGCAAATAGTCTGTATTTACCTTTGATAAAGATAAATCTGACTATGTTTGTAAGAAACCATAAAATAGTAGAAACAGCTCCTATATTTGATAATGCAACCATTAAAGGCACATTATATTTGAGTTCTAACATTTCAGTATTATTACCCAACCAGGGACTAGTAATCTCTCCTAAGGCTACTTCTAAAGTATAGTCAAATGTAACTACTACCATTATGATTGTTATAATTAACAAAACTATTTCAGCAATAGTAAGTCCAATTAACAATTTCTAGTATTGGTTATATGGAAGTTTCTCCATCCTATATCTCCTTCCGTTTTTATTTTGTTATGACCTCAAATGGACTTATATACCATTTACCGCATTTATAATCAGCATACTTAACTAATCCAACTTGATCATAGATCTTACAATTACTATCATCTATAGCAGTCATCCAGAAATATTTGACTCCATATTGATAGTTTGGATCATTCATTCTATATTCTTGACCAGGCTTGACCTTGATATTATCTTGAATTATATCTTTAAGATCAATTTCAATAAAAGCACCATAATGACCTATAACTATTCGATCATACTTACTACAAATCTTAGTTCCACAATGTGTATATAATGGAATATTCTTTCCTTTGATTTCAAAACCAGGTTTATTTTCTACTTTATATAATGTTCCACTAAATTCTTTTGGAATAGTAGAACAGTATTTTTCCATATTCATTTTAGCTATAAGACTTGGTAAAAGTTTATACTTATATTGCTTAGCTAAACTTTCTTGCAAACTGAGCATTTCTTTTCCTATCTCGCTAATCATTATTTCTAAATTCCCTACAAATAAAATCAGTCATTATGAATAACTCTAGCAGTTATCAACGACTTCAGATAATTAGCAAACTCACTATTATTGTCATTCATAAAGAAGCCTGGGCAAAATGTACCTTCATACCAAGCTTGTACATTTGATTGTAATTCCTTGTCTTCTAATTCTTGCTCATTAAAATAGCTCTCTATCTTCTGTAATAATTCCCGTCCTTTTTCACTGTCACAAACACCATTTCGTCTGCACATATCAAGCATATCAAATCCAATATTGCTTAATTTAGGGTACAGGTGAGCTAATTCCTTTTGCTCATCTGAGATCATCGTTGTCTCCTCCTTACATGATAATAGAGACTATACATAGCCTCTATTTGTGATTTTTTTCAAAAAGTTCAAATTTTAATATTTATTTATATTGTAAATATTATTATATATAGCATATTAGTGTAACCTTTTTTGCAACCTAACCCACATCAAAGATTACTTACATTGTTCACTATTGGAAATCAGTTTCATTATAAGAATAATAGTCTGCAAATGTTAAATATTCACTCTGATATTCATTTTGATGAGTAACTACTATCTTATAATCATAACCTTCAGCATCTACTTTAATTCTATTAAGAAGCTGATCAGCTAGATCCTTATCAAATAAACCATATCTGAGAGTTCCCTGATAGTCATTAGGATGATTTGTTTTATCAACCATATAACTATTTATATTATTTATAGAAGTTTCACCAGGAAACACCCCATTACCGTGTTTGGTAAGATATGATCTTGTTACATAATATGGAATAACTTCTTCAGATGTAAGTTCTTTAATATAAGTCATTCCAGTTCTTGTAGGTGTTCCCCATGTATCAATATATCTATCTAACAGTAATCCTTGAGCATTTTCAAAAACTACTACATCATATTCTTTTTCAATTGACTTATAACTGCGCACATTTGCAATTAAGGTCATATTAACTGTATCTGCAGCATAATTTTCAAGAAGATTATCTGAATAAAATAGATCATACTCATCAGCTGTAAGTACGATTCCATATTCTACAAGAACATTCTTAAAATAAGTATCTCTAAGTGTTTTAAGCTTTTCTACAACCTCAGCAGTACTAATACCAAGCATATCTTTCCAATATATAGGATGCCCAGCTTCATTTCTACGAACTGTTTCCCATATACCATAACCACAACTACCATGACGTTTATCACGTCTTTGTTCAATCATGCGATTGACTAACATATCAAATGGAGTTGTTATTGTACAATCTTCGTCAATATAGATTCTGTTCATTGGATCCATGGTTTTCTTAAGTTCAAAATACTCATTCATAAAGAGCATTGGATTAACCATATAGAACTTAGAGAAATAGATATCAGCATATGAAAATCCTGCACCAAAATGTGAATATACATGACGATTTCCATCTTTGTCATAGGCAGTATGACCACGCTGACATCCACCATTTGTAAGAACATTTATAACCGACTTATTCTGAAGTTTAGCCTCGCGGCAAAGTTTATTTGCCACGAGACCTTTACCTTCATCGCCGTAATTTGCACCAATTACTGCGTATCTTACCATGTAATTACTCCATTTTCTTTCTTAAGACCGGTGCTTGTAGTTCCAGATGTTTTACCTGCATTATTATTAATAACTTCGGTAATCTTATCTGCTACATCATCAAGAGTTGCACAGATTACTCGATCTTCTCCCATAACCTTGGCAAATGTAGGACCACAGTTTTCAAAGCTATAAAAGCTTCTAGAAGAATTGTGATTTACATGGATATGGAAGCATTCAAACTTCTTACTAACTTCCTGATAAAGAGCATTTGTATCAATGTCTTCCTCGATGATATCACCGAATACTGACTCGAAACTAGCTCTTCCACCACGCTTAGGAAGATAAGGATTGATAGGTTCATCACCCATAGTGATGATGATACCTTTCTTATTTCTCTTATCAATAGCATCGATCTTAGTATGATTGAGTGCAAAGTACCAAGCGAGTGTATAGGATTCAAATCCATTACCACCACCGCCAAACTCGAAATAAATCTTTTCCAGCTGATCTGCGATACGAATATCAGATTCGAACTGAGATGCCTGAGCAGGAACTGAATCACAAGCCATATCACCAATTCCCATAATAAGGAACTGTACGTCTGGCATTGTCTTATAAAGCTCTGTCATAACTACATTAATCTTCTTAGCGACTTCAACTGCTGCCTGTCCCATAGAACCTGTAACATCAAGCGCAAGGATTACTGGAACAACGTTAGGATGTTCATCAGAATCACAACACTCGCGAGTTACGTTCTTAGGATTGAGCATAGGATTTAGATCATAGGACTTAAAGATCTCCTGATTGCTGTAATTGCCATCTACAACACCACTGGCGCTTACACTACGTCCTTTAGAACTAGAATAACTTCTGAAAGCAGAATCAGACCAACTACCGTAACCCATAGATTAGTCCTCCTTCTCTTCACCGTCATCATCATCTTCATCAGCTGCCTCAGCAGCATCTGTATCACCATCATTCATGATATTGAAAATGTCACCGAAGAAATCATCTCCGCCATTTCCATTCATGAGCATCATCATTGGAAGCATACCAGACATGTTATTACTCATGCCATTGTTTCCGTTCATCATCTGAGACATCATCATGTACTTGAAGATTCTGTTTGTTCCCTTACCCTTGAAGTCAGTACCGAAAAGAGATACGATCTTACCATAGAAGTAAGTATTGCCCATAAAGACGTGTCTCTCAGGAATAATATCCTCAAGACGAGAATCTTCATAATCAAGAACCTTGATACTCTTGTCTTCATTGACCTTTATTACACACTTAGGCTTGCCATTTGCGATGATAATATCACCGGTAGCAACCCTATTTGTAGGGATCATGAAGAAGCAATCCATGTTAGCACCAATGTTGAAGACGAAGTTGTTACAGTTAACCAGCTTGTTCTTCTTTACATTGTACGTCTTGTAGCCATTAGATGTCTTAATGGCAATGTCGCCGTTCATAGACAGCCTACACATATCAGATCCAATCTTACCAAACATGTTGTCAAGAAAATTACCATTTCCCATAATTTTGTTTCCTTTCTACTTATAAATATGGATTTTTTGGTTTAACAATTATATTATAATTTGCTTCTAGACAAATGTAAATAGTTTTTATGAACCGAATGTAGCATTTTCATCTTCTTCATCTTCATCACGTTTCTTAGCAAACGGGTTGGAAGTAAGAAGATTAACATCATAGATAGACTTAATACGAATAATACCATTACGATTTAATCTATCAATCATAAAGCAAGTACCAGTAGGAAAGTTGGTAGCTGACGATACAATTGAATCTACGTCAATAGCTGAAGATGGATTGATCTTTGATGTATCAAATGCATCCAAGAATAACTGTGCTTCTTCCATAGACGACTTAAACATAAACTTAGTTGTAATATAGTTTGCAATACCTTTAGGGAAGTGAGAAATACCCTGAGATGCGAGTACTGTAGCAACATTAAGTGAACGTCCAAGAACAAGGAATCTATCAATAATAGCACCCATCTCTTTGTTACCAAATAATAAGTGAGCCTCATCACAAATAAGTGTTGTAGGAACCTTATTATCACCAGAAAGAATATCCAAGAGCTTAGTTGTAATAATATACAAAATAGCTGATGTAAATCTTTCATTTGCATCATAATCTTCTGGTTTCTTAGAATAATCAGGTAAGCTAAGACCATGTAATGATATAACCATTGAATCTGTAGCTGAAAGTACAAGAGGCTTTACGTTTGATTCACGAGTAAAGAGTAACTTACCATACTTGTTATCTTCAAACATCTTAAGCATTGTACCAACAGTCTGTGCTGATTCATTCTGGTTAGCATAAAGATAGTCAGCAACGTCCTGCATATCATAATAATCACCAGTAGTTTTAGCTCTAGTAACGAAATCAGTTACAATAGGTGTAATACCAATGATTGTGTTTCTATCTAACTTACCACACATGATCTCAATAATAGTCATAAGTGTAGCAGTATCAATAGGTTTTATTCTACCTTTCTCATCGATCTTCTTTAAGAATTCGAATGGATTTAACGCACCAGGACGAATCTTATTAATATCAATAATATTGATGTTTGGGTTTACATTATATAACTTATCAAAGTCATTCTTAGGGTCAATTGCAATAACTCTCTGACCCATACCTAAGCAATTAGCTGCAATATTTAATAACGCAAATGTCTTACCGCTACCCGGGGATCCTACTACAATAGTTCCGGGCGCATTATTTACCATTTGCGCTGTTGTAGGTATAGTGATAGGTAATACAAAGCTTCATCTTTATATGGTCAGTTTGTATTTTCCCTCACTTCACACCGTACGTGAGACTTTCACCTCATACGGCGTTCCATCAGTAGTTTAACAATTCTCGAGTTACTGTTAAACTATTTGACTATGCCCCTTTGCTCTATAGATATTATTCTATTTCATAGCTACTACAGGCAGCTGCCCTACAGTTTCATAGATCATTTCCTATCTATTATAAGCATTGACTCTTAATAGTCTTAACATCTTATACTGTAGTTCTCTTGTTCCGTTAAGTTTATCCTTATCTATAATAACTTAGTCTCTGTCTCTAGCTTATAATCCATCTCTTCTTTCTATGATCAGTAAAATAAAGACTAATGCATAATGTTAATGGCCTAACATTAATACGAATTATAAGTCGTCATAAACAGTTTCTGTACGTAGACATATTATTTTTATAGGACTCCCCGATTTTCATCGACTTTACCGTGCTTTATACATTATTAGATTAAGCTAATTATGCATAACGGAGTTTTAGAGAATAAGATGCTGATTCATCTTATAAATGGACTTTCACCATTCAAATCAACTTAACAGTTAAATACTATAAAGTATTCCACTAACTTGTTTTCATTTCTGAAGTGTTTCATTAGCGAACAAGACACACGACCATTTTATAGTACTCATTATTTAATTTACCTCCTTCAAATTACTAATATAATTTTCAATATCTAAATTATTCCATAATTCTACAAAATTTAGACTTTGTCCATATTTTCGTTTTTCTGGATCAGATTTAGTCCAAATATATATGGCATATTGATATTGTTTACTTGTTTTGGCTTTTTCTATCCAAGTATCTAATGTTTTCTTATCAGATTTATTATGACTATTATAAGCATGTGAATTATGCATCCAATAACCATTTATCTCTACATAAGTATTAGATTTAACTAAATAGAAATCGCACATAAAATGGATATTCTTCAGATCTATATTGACAATAATAATCTTGATCTTTTACATATCCTAATTCATTTAATTTAGACTCAAATAATGATTCTAACTTACTATGTTTAGGTTTACCTCTTAATGAATTAGCTCGTTTAATTTGAACTTCTTTAGTACCAATTTTCTTTTTAACTTCATCAGTATTAAGATTACATACTACTCCATATCTTTTAAGATTCGTAGACTTTATCTTAGATATTATATCAGGATTCTGTGTAACATATTCAGTTCCATATTTAAATATATTAGTCTGTTTAATCTTAGTCTTTATAGATTCTGAAGCATATACATTAGTAGTACCATATTTAGTAAGATTAGTTTGTTCTCTTTTATTATTTGATTCTTTACTATGAGCAGCCTTTATACCATTTTCATGTACTTTAGGTATTTTTAGAACAGAACTAACTCCATATCGTTCTAGACAAGTTTCTTTAACTTTAACTTGATTATTATAAGTGCTACTTCCATATCGAGCTAATTTAACTTGTTTTATTTTATCTATATTATGATTATTAGAACATTTTGCTGAACAGCATTCTAAATAACCTTCAGATAATCCTCTAAATGAAGTTTTCTTTCCACATACTACACAAATACCTTCATTAGGTTTTTTCATATAACTATCGTAATATTCTTGTAAAGTAATCTTATGTACACGAATATGATGACTTAATTTTCGTATAGACTCAAACTGAGTTTGACATATACTACAATTTATCATTCATCTTCCTCCACCTTATCTTTTACGTTATCTTCTATTTTATTGCCATTTTTATCTAAATAGAATTTCTGTCCTTTTCCAGGACGTCCTACTACAAAAATATTTGGTGAGTTATTCACCATTTTATCTGATATAGGGTTCCACATAATTGTAGTCATTTTTCTCCTCCATACAAACAAAATAAAAGCTTCAGACGAATCTGAAGCTCATTTTAATTACTGAAATTTAGTTAATGGTAAAAAGTTATTATAGCATGTAGGGCATTCTCTATAACCCTTACCGTGTTCATTTGTATAACGTATAGACTCAAAGCTTTCTGAATACTTAATAGGCTGTCCGCAATGAATACAATTGATAATAGTATCATTATCGTCTTTTACTGAAATATTCCAATCATTAGGAATATTTGCATCAGTATACTTTCCAGTAACGATATTATACCTATGAACAATCATTGTTAACTTCCTCCTTAGTAATATCTTTCAATAACTTCAGGCTTAGTTGTAACCATCTCATCATCAGAATAATTAAATTTCTTCTTGAGATACTCAACTATCTTATATCCATCACGTGACTTAGAACGATAACCATGCATATTTTTATTCTCAGCTATGTCGAAAAACTGTTCAATAAAATCTGAAAGTTCTTCAGTTGCTTTAGTAGTCATGATTGTTACAGTTGTGCATACATTTCCATATGCGTCGTCTCTAAGCGTTAAAGTTAATGTTTTCATTTTCATAATTTCCTTTCTTATTTGTTATTTGCCTTCGTTTGCATATATCCAAGCTTCATGACCATGGTATTCCCAAATCATGATCTTTTCAATACCATTTTCGATCTCAATATCATACTTTTCAAAATTTTCAGCTTCTTCACCAGTATCTTCGGCAATCCACTGTTCCTTCATAGTTATCTGTTTATCTGTACGTTCTACTACCTTATATCGAATATCACCACCATATAGCATGGTACCTCTATAGATTTTACCTATTTCAAATTTATTTTCCATAACTATTCTCCTTCACATGATTCAAACTTTACATATTTGTTAAGTTTAGATGCTTTAATTGCATCAGGTGAAAGAATACTGTTAATCATCCAACTAACAGACTCTCGATCTTCATACTTTTCGAAGTACTTAATCATTCTGTCAGTAACATCATTAAACTTACTAAAGAAATCACAAGTCTTCTTCTCAGCATCATTCATATCTTCATAATCTACATATACGTTGTCATATGAATCATTTTCGCCAACTAATACATGAAAAATTATGAATCCTTCTACACAATCATCTCTAGGACTAGTCTTATACACAAATGATAATAAGTTCTGCATCTTTTCTTCTTTGAGCATAACAATGTTAAGCGGCATGAAACTTAAATTATTTTCATCACATATAAGTTTAGGTATATCATAAATTAAATCAAGAACAATTTGTTCAGAAATATCAGTTTGATAATATGGAAACAAATACATCATAGGTTGATTATATATTCCACGATAATCTTGATCTTCACCAAGTTGTTTGATAGTCATTGCAAACATAGTAGTGACTTCACCATTACGTTCTACATAATAAATACAACCAAACTGCATCCAAAATATAATATTCTCTCTAGCAGCCTCTTCAGAATCAAGTACATTATTCTTTTTAAGATACCTAATAAGATACTCTGTAATCTTATCTAGATCATCCCATGTTGCGTATTTAAGTATATATGTACTCTTAATACCAATAGTCTTCTTGGACTTCCTGGTAGTCCTAGGAGTTATCAGGATTGATCTGTTATATTCATCATAAGTTAATAATCTATGACGCTGACAGTAATCCATAACCTGAATATATGAATTCAAATAGTCTTCTATCTGAGTTCTATACTTAGGCTTAATATACTTAATATAATCCATACTATAGAGCTTATCATCTTTAGTTTCATTACAGTCTTTACATAATGGAATTAAGTTAATGAACTGATTAGATCCACCTTTATTAAGCGGAATAAAATGATCGACGGTCATTTGATAACCTGCATAAATAGGTGTACCACAATGAGCACACTTATTGTCAGATTTTGCACAAATATCTTCTTTCTCATCGATAGTAAATTGTTCTCGATTATAATATTTTTGTTGTGTTAATTTTCCTTCCATCATACCTCCTTATAGGTTTACGTCTATGACCAATAAAAGGAGATTCTTACTCATGAAACCAATCTTCTAATGCAGTTGTTTTTCCTGCTAGAAGATCATAAGCAGATTCCGGTGTTTTATCTGTAAGTATAGCAACCGCTGAAATAATTCCAGCAATAACAAATGTAACAATACAAGTAGAAACAAATGAATATATCATTATTCATATCCTCCTTATATTTTTTATTATATCAAGAAGAATGGTAATTGTAAATAGTTATATCTACTTATATTATTAAATAGTCTATACTAAATATTTACAATCAATCTCTAGTTGCAAGTGCCCAGAAACAAGATCTGGTATTGTTATACTTAATCTTTAGACCTAATCCTTCAAACCAAGATCTGATATGGGCATGCACATCATCTTCAAGATTTATAATGTATGAATCAATATAACGACTATACTGCTTTTTGAGTTTAATGTCTACTACACCATTCATATCAGGTTGGAATACAAACTCAAATATAGCATCGCTATACTCATTATTGAGCTCATCAAGTATTTCCTGTGTGATCTCTTTCATATTTTACCTCCTACTCAATTGATGTTTCTATATAAGATACCTTCTTACCACAAATAGGGCAAAAGGTATAACTTAATTTATCAGGAATATCATCGTCAGTTAGCTCATATCTATTATTGTCGCATTTTCTATATAAGATCTTCTTATTTTCAGATTTTCTCAGAACTGCTGTATAATAACAAAATTCACTTACTGAATCTAGTTCGTTTTCTACAATAGGTTCCTCTATAATAGTTTCTTCTACTGTAGGTTCTTTATTTTCTTCATATTCCTTAACTGGTTTTTCAAAATTAGATACATCAGTATCTTCAGTATCAAACAGTGCAGTATTAACTTGTGATTTGTCCCATTTATCTCTATAATAAGAATCTGATATCTTATTACCAAACTTAACTATATTCTTTTTTGCTTTTTCTATTAAAGATTCCATACCCTTTATTACCTTTATAACTAGTCTAACTATTGTTCAAAACTATAATTTACTTCTATTTATTCCAATGACTTTAAATAATTATTCAATTCAGAAATAAGTTTCCAACCTTCAAAAGCTTCAGGTTGTGAGCTAGTAGTAAAAGAACAAAAAATATTATTATCATATAAATGAGTATGTAATTTACTGATAAAATCTATAACTTCAGGTATTTCTGCATTATCTATAGATTCTCCAGCAGTATGATGTGAATTATCTGGATCATTTTCACCAAAGTTAAAATCAACATCTGTGTCATATTCTGCATGTATTCCATCATCATTACAATCTATTTGTATATAAACATAATATGTATCTATATATCCTGGTGGTTCATGTTCGGTATCTTCAAGAAGTATTTCAGTTGTAAAATTATACGGAGAACCTTCTACTTTTATAGTATGTTTAAGATCACTGCGCCAGATTGTTTGACAAAACTGATTTGTACCAGATGTATTATGTGAGTGATCAGTACCATTATATTTTTTACAAATATCATAAATATTTTTATATATTTCTTTTATTTGTGCAATTGTCATTATTAGACCTCCTTTATTATCTTAAACGAGCCGTCTTTTTCATTAAATTTTGCTTTATACTGTTTATCTACTTGATATAGATTAGAATCTTCATCATACTCATATAGTATTTTAGAATTTTCAGGTTCTACAAAACTAAATTGATACTCACAAGTAGATTTATTTCTACCATCGTCATCTATACCATAGATCATATTTTTAACTGTACATTTAATTATACAGTCTATAATATATTTTTTCTTAAAAAATAACATAATTTCCCTCCAATATAATATTTAGAACCAGTCATCATAATCGTTTAATTCATCTAATTCATCTTTAAATGATTCTACACTATTTAAAATTTCTTTTTCGTGTTCTACTACAAATTTAATACTATTATCATCTTCAAAACAACAATCTCGTATATTTTCAATGACAGATTCCATAAACTCTTGACTAGTATACTCATTTCGTAAAGGATAGTAAAAAATATCAGCTATATCTGATTTATCATATTCTATATGATTGTCATCAAATATTTTACAAAGTTTATGAAAATAACGTGCGTTTTTCACTTTTTTATATATATCTTCATCTGGAATGTCAAACTGTTTAACTTTAATTGATACCATATATACATCTTCATAATCAAATGATTTTACGTATTTAAGTGTATCTAAATTTACACTTTCAATAAGTTCACTTAATGAATACCCAAAAAAATTGAGTAATTTTCTTTCTGATTCTGAACATATAGAGCTGTCTGTATCTGAATCATGACATATTGCGTCAATGATGTCTGTTTCATCTAAATTACCCTTAATATCTGTTTTAAACATTACTTGTGCCATAATTATATCCTCCAATTAGTATTAAAATTTATTTGAATATTTCTTAATTTCTAATAAACTGTTATATGCACTTTTTGTGATCTGACTTTAATGTTCTTTCTAAATCATATCTTATAAATAAGTACCGCCTTAATCATATACTAATGTAGTTTTATCATACATTAAGTTATTATAAGCATCAGCATATACAGTAACGGTAGTAACGTTTATACTAGCCTGACTACCAATACCAATATGTCTAGTTTCATTTCTTCCAGAAGATATTAAGCTCATAAATCTTTCTTTAGAGATCTTATTAGCATATCCATATCTATCTTCTTCATAGAATTCTTTGACAGATTCTAAATCAGAACCTTTTATAGTAGTTTCTTTCCAGCCAAACTGAGGATGTTTCTTATAGAAATATCTAAAACCACTAATAATTCCAGAAGCATTTCCAGAAAGTTTTATATCATACTTTTCTGAATAATCTGAATCATAAGATAAGTCTAATCCTTTAGATCTAAGAGCTCTTTCCATATCTTTTTCGATACCCTTCCAAGTATCATAATTGATTAAATGGACATCTTCTATTTTATAACCAGATTGTGCTAATGTATCAATTAAGACATCCATAATTTCATCTGCCTTAGACATAATACACCTCCTTAACTGCTTCTACATTCACCCATGAATACGATTTTCTTAGGATTAATAGTAACTCCATTTTCCATTACAAGATAGCCTTCTTCATCGAGTTCCTTAAATATTCCAGTATTTACATATCCTTGCTGAGTAACTATAAATAAATTTTGTCCTTTACCAAATAGTAGTAAAAATCCATTGCCATCGTCATCTTTAACACTAGCACCTTTAAGATCTGTCCATACTAATGCTGTCTTTGGATCTTCTCCAGTACGAAGTTCTCCTTCTTCTACTCTAATGTTTCCGTAAACATAATTATTAAAATACATAATAATATCCTCCTTATAAATATAATAATCTGCCTATAAAAGAAGCAAATTATTGTTAACATACACTCTATTATATACTTGATCAAATTTTTATTGGATTTGTTATTATAGTTTAAACTTTCCAGTTCTCTGCATTTTTGCTAGGTGCAGACATACCACGTATACCACTATAGACGATTTCATTATCACATAGATAATCATAAGTACCTTTATCCATGCGTACTGTAATATGTTCTTTGTAAAAAATAAGTGCATTCTTAATAATTTGATAGGCTTCGGACATTTCTCTAAAAATGTCAAATTCACTATCAATTAAAGTATCAGCTCTATTGCAAAGTTCATCAAAAGTAGCAAATTCTTCTTGAATAGACTCATTACCATTATCGTAATGTAAAACTGCAGTATTTTTAGAGTAACAAACTTCAAATCCACAAATATATTGATCAGTAATAATAACACCAAAAAATCCATCATCGTAATAATAATAAGATTGAACAAATTTCTTAGATAAATTATTTAGACAACTTTGAAATGATTTTTTCCAAATTGTTGCTGTACGCTTAGATTCTTTCATATCATAGGAACATTCTAGTGTATCAATTACTGTATGATAATACAGTTGCCAAGGAGTGACTGGTTCACCAAAATTATATTTAATACTAAGTGCTTTATATTCTTGAATATCCATATTTTTACCTCCAAATTTCAACTAAATACTTACTAGTTATTTGATGAGCTTGATTATAGACAAAATGACCAGCTTCATTTCTGAAACCAGTCATTTTTCTCATCCTTATATAATTAAATAGCCTTTTATGTACTAAGAATACGTTTAGCTAAATTATCTATACTACCTAAATAATTAGTTACTATTCTAGAATAATCTACAAGCATCTCTGGATCATATTTATCTGGTCTAGCCCAAACTATTCTCTCTACAATACTTTTTCCAATATCTTTACCATAAGGTTCAGTAGTATCTTCATTATAACTAAAGCATATCATTAAATTATGTATATATTCTTTAGGATTATAATCTATACAAGTTTTTGGCGCATATTTAACTATCCATTTAGTAGTATTACCATCCTGATAATAATCATCTAAATATTTATTCCAATATTTGCTGTTCCAATCAAATATCCAAACTAAGTTATATCCAGCATGTAAATAAAAAGATGTTCTATTAAAAAATTCTTCTGAAGACATTGGACTATGTTGAAATTCTACTACAAAATTCTTATAGCAAATATCTGCTATATGTGTCTCTTTAGTCATATCACCTATATAATCTGGATCATTAGGATATAATTCTGCCCAAGTTTTAGTGATTATAACTTCTCTATACTCTTTAGGAAATAATGACTGACAATACCTATGCCATTCACTCATTTCATTATCATAGTCATCAACACAATCGCTATTAGTTAAATGTGAAAAATATGGAATTTTTACATCTCCAGCTTTAAGAATAACTTTTTCTCCACAACATGGACATATATAAGATTTATTTCTACCATACTTATATAAAGCATCATCTGCATATACAATTTGGTTATCTAATATAGCTACTTGCAATATATTCTCCTTCTACACAAAGGCTATAATGTCTTCATGTTAATCTTTTGTTTTAACTAAAGTATCAGCACTTAATGGATTGTTCTGGACTAACTCTCCAGCACCATATATAGTATAGTTATTATCTTTATAAATAACTTCAGCCTTAGGAATAGTATTAGTTAAGTTGTTTTTATTAAAATCATCTTTAGGATAATTATCTGTTCCTAAAATTAGATCTTTTAATAACTGTTTTTGCTCTTCAAAATCTTCAAATTCATATATATGAATAAGTCGAATACATTTGTCTCTACAAAGTAAAGACTTATTTAGATGATAATCTTTTGGTGCACCCAGTTCAATACTATGCCATCTTGTCCCATTATATTCAATACCTATTTTAAGGTCAGGTAAATAAATATCAATTTCTTTAGGTGAAATTACTGATTTACAATCATGTTTTATAGTTCCACTATAAATAGACTGAACAAATCTCAATAATTCCATTTCTTTATGAGATCGATTATTATGAATAGTTTCCTCAATATATGTTTCAATTTTAGGAATATCTGAGATATAATAGTAATTAGTATATCGTCCACCCTGCAACATTTTTACTGGTTTTATTATATTATCCCAATACCACATCCAGCCATACTTTTCAGTAAGTTGTTCTTTAGTAATTAGCTCTGGATGCTCAGCAATAAAATTATCTTTTATTTTATATTTAGTCTGTGCAGACTTTATACCAACTTTTTTAGCAATTTCTTTTCTTTTTAATGGATGATCTACTCCAAATTTAGCTAATCGATCTTGTTTAATTCTTTCTTTTATTTCTTCAGATTGATATGGATTTTCTACTCCGTATTTTTCAAGATTTGTAGCTTTAAGTTTTTCTTGAACCTTTGGATCCAATGTGCTACATCTGACTGAACAGTGCCTACGATAACCACCTTTAGTAAGACCTTTGAAACTTGTAGGTTTTCCGCAATACTGACAAAACTCTTCACCTTCAGTTTTTAAGTAAGTATCATAATAGTCTTTTGTAGATAATTTATGTATAAATCTAAGGTGATTCCTAAATTTACCAGTATTATCTGTCTCAAAATCACATATAGCACATTTCATTTTTCAAATTCCTTTCAATCTTTTACTTCTACTAAAGTATCAATGCTTAGAGGATTATTTTGAATAATTATGTCAATAGGTAAGATTTTGAAGTAATCTCTATCTTTTCCCCTGACCCACACCGTGCATGCGACTTTCACCGCACACGGCGCTCCATCAAGGTTTAATTATTCTCGAGTTACGATTAAACCATTGACTTGTGTCCATTCCTACTACTCTTATTACAAGAGTTATCCACAGTTCGAACACTACTTTTCATCATTACTAAAGAAGCTTATTATTCTTCGTCTTCACCATAAAAATATGTATAATGACTTTCCTTGTTCCATAAGATATTATCCGTACATATTAGTTTAGGTGCCTATTATAAATATTACTAGCTAGATATAACCCGCCACATATAATGTTTCGTTATATAAGGAATTTCATAGTCCGGAATTTTACTTTTCCTCACTAATAATATTCTTCGATCATAGGTTCGTCTTACTATATTACTCACCTTGCTAATTTTATGGACGACCGGATTACTAACAACCCGACTTTAGCGAGCTTCATACATAACTCTTTACAAATTATGCATGTCGCAGTCTCATCGCTATATATTCAGAGCGTTACCTCTTCATTTATATAGTCATATCTTATAGTTCTTATACTATCATAAGGTCAATCTTTTCAATTGACAACAAGTCGCACCCGGGCAAGACTGTAGCATCATTCCTTTGAGTACAAAGTATACAATGAATGCCAGCACTTCGACCTAATTGAGTTATCGATTGGATATTACTAATTATTTCATCTTTAAGCGCGTCTTCAGCTTTACCTTCAGTAGTTTTAATACCAGATTTACCGGTCAACTCCGCAATCTCATCGACGACTATGAGTAGACGTGGCATTTCATCTGTATAGCATTTATCAACACAATTCTTATTGACTGGAATCCAATGTTCACCATCTAATTGAATTTCAAGCTCAGGTAGTTGAACTTCTACTTTAGCTTTAGCGGCTGAACCGCTATCTTGATGATCGAACCAACCCATGAAATCACTCCTTTCTTAATAAGTCAGTAAATCTATTTTTCATTTCCTGTGTAAATCTATCAAGTATTGCTAATAAGTCAGGATAAGGTGAAAGTCTATTTCTTACTTCCTGAACCATTTCTTTTGGAATAGGATAATAAGCTTCTGCCATACTTCCAGCAATACAAGTTAATGTATCGCAGTCTCCACCTAAAGAAACTGCATTTCTAATAACATCTTCAAAATCTGTACCTTCAAAGAAAGCTGTCATAGCTTGAGGTACGGTTTCTTGACAGGACTCAACATGATGATAGTCAGGTCTAATTTCATCACAAGTCTTAGATAAGTCATAACCAAAACAGTCATGAACATACTTTTTGATGAATGTTTTATCATAACCTGTTCTAGCTAAAAAAATAACTGCAGCAACTGATTCTGCACCTTTGATACCTTCTGGATGATTATGTGTTACTTCAGCAGTAAGTCTAGCAATATCTCTAGTTTCTTTTACTGAATTGTATAACCATCCTGCAGATGAAACTCTCATAGCTGAACCATTACCAAAACTATTATATGGTTTTGGATCATTAGATTTAAGCCACCAAGAGAATCTTGTTCCGTAGCCTTCCCAGGGATAAAGTTCGCCATATTTTTTCATAGACTTAATAACAGCTTCTTTAATATCCTCTGGTGACGCATGGAGCGTATCTAGGAGTGCTTCTGCAACAGCTAGAGTCATAACAGTATCATCAGTTTTTCTGCTTGAGTCTATCCAAAATGGAAAATCTTTTCGTTTTTCACTTCTATCATATTCATATGGTGCGCCAACCATATCACCTAAAATTGCTCCGTACATATATTCACCTTCTTTTAATAAACAAAAAATGCCTGTCATTTTTCAGACAGGCATAATTTCAGCTCTACCTACACAAGGACAGGAGAGTAATTAGATATTAGTCCAATGGTCACCTTCAAACTGAATCTGACCAAGTACATCTGTCTCAGTAAACTTAACACCATCAGATGTACCGATAACTACAGTTCCAATATTGCCTGAAATCTTAACTATAATAAAATAAGGCTCAGGATCATTTAGATCATAAATAAATGACTCCTTAGAAATGAATTTCTTTCTAGCCTCATCATAGTCAAACTCAATCGGATCAATATTGAGCTGATCAAAGTACTGTTTCATTACATCATTAATATTTGTATTCATTATATAATTTCCTTTCGTTTTTAATTAAATAGTTATTCATTGTCATCGTCTTCAACGTCTTCTTCAGACTCATTATCAAATAAGAATCCAATCTTGTGATCTTTATCCTTACCTCTATTGTAGATTCTTGTAAGGTTTAACATACGTCTACCGTCAAAGCCTTTTTCATCACCTTCAGCATCTGCGAAAGTATAGAACTGGAAGATGAAACTTTCATCTGCATCCAATTCAATATTTGTAAGAATAGCCACACCTGAAGATACATTGAATTCTTTGATGTGAGATCTAAGCTCATCAATAAGCTCAATTGGTTTATAGAGAATAATATTACCTCTAAGTCTACCACGTTTCTCAAAGTAGTATGTCTTATCTTTAAGAACATTTGCCTTAGATGTACCAGCAATACCTTCAAGTAATGGCTTAGTAAGTTTAGGATCTCTTGAGTTATCAATAAGAATCTCAAGAACCTCATCCCAACCTCTAACTGCTTCATAGTAGTCAGATAATTTATTTCTAGCTACATATTTAGCAATAGCCTTACGATCTTTCTCAGGCATATCATAGAAATCATAATAAATCTTAAGCATGTTAAGGATATGTTCCTTAAGTATAGTAAGATCAATAATTTCAGGGTACATATTATAGATAATGTATTTAGGTGCATCCTGCTTATATCTAACTAATGCTTTCTGAACAGTATCGAAGTAACCTAAACTTAATGCAGTATCAATATCAATAAAAGCAGTCATAGCATCTAGACCACTAGTATTATATTCTTGATACAGTTCGTCTCTAAACTGTTTAACTTTAGAATATTCTACATAGGTCTTAACATTATTAAGGAATCTAGTCTTAATGTCATCTACTATTGCAGTTTCAGTATAGTTTTTGATAGTGATCTTATTTCTAATTTCGGTCTCAGCATTATCAAAGTATGATGCCAAATTAGTCTTATACATAGTCTTAGAACTTAACATACCAACTATGCGATCTTCAAGATTAGGTACATTAACAGATGCAATTATAGGTTCAGCATTAGCAATAAGCTGAGCTTTAGTAAGACTAGCACCATTTGGCCAAATCTGAGCCTTAATTACTCTTAACCATTTAAGTGTTTCATCTTTAACTTTCATCATTGCATCATAGTTCTTAAGATATTCTTCATGTTCTTTCTTAGCATTCTCTTCAAAATCTTTAATAAGCGAGTTATATTTTTCTTCAGAAATCATTACACAATTACCATTTTCTACCATACCATAGAAAGTATAACCTTCATCATTTCTTACCTTACGTCTATAACATTTAACAAATGCTAAATGATTACTACCATAATGACAATCTTTAGACCAAGTTTTCCACTCTTGTTCAAGATCTAAGGTATCAAGGAATTGCTGAGGTCTAGACCAACTGAATCTAGATCCATCCCAAAAAGATTTAATAATCTCTTCACCTTTAGCCTTAATAATAGCATCATCATTTCCATTATCTGTTTGAATGTCAATAATTTTAGTTTCTTTGCCGTCTTTACGTGTATATGGAATAAGCTTAGCAGTAACAGTAAATTCACCTTTACCAGACTTTCTAGGTACCTTGAATGTTACAGTTTTTCCTGCTACAATAGCATCAAGATGTGCTTCAGTAAAATAACCTTTAGTCATATAGTTGTTATAAACTTCTTCAAATATTGATAAATTTTTCTTTTTTCCGTCAGTGTCGATATACTGATAATACCAACCATAAGGACCATGAAGTACTTTATTAGCCATATTCTACCTCCTTATCAAAATAAAATGACTGATCTATAATCAGACCAGTCATTTTTCTCATTCTTACTATGTTATAATTAAATAGTCTTTTATACTTCTACCTGTACAATAAGTACGTTATCTCTAATTTCACACCAAGATACTGTAAGATTAGACTTATCTATTTTCTGCGATTCACCAATTTGTCCTTCATATAATACTTCATTTATAGTCTCAATACGAATTCTAGTGTCATTACTAAATGCTGCTATCATTTGTTTAAGTATCATAACTATTACCTCTCTTAATCGGCATTAAAATGATCATAGATTGCACCAAGCATAACTGGACGAATGTTCTTAAAATAGATTGCCTTGAAACAATCATCTGGCGCCATAGATAATCCATATTCCTGTGTAACATCCTTTAAGAGATCTGAATTATCATAAAACATTGCTTTCATAATTTGTGCAGATGCTTCAAATTTAGGCCAAACTAATTCACTTTTCTCTGGTTGATTCTTAATTAAATCTTCAAAATAGTTATTATCAAAGGTACCTTTGAAATGATCAAACTCACCTTGGAAGAAATCTAATACACTATTTTTCCAATCATCAAATGTACTTACTGCAGTATCAATATTAAGATCACTACAGATTTTTTCAATAGATTTAGAAATAGCTGCTTTATACTCTTTCATTCCTTCAGCATTAGCAGGTAATTGAAAAGCATACTTATGACCAGTACGACCTAAAAGATACTCATAACATTCATAACAATGTGACACTGTCATATCATGATTATAACTAATATACTCAGAGATTTCCATATTATCTCTGCTCCATCCTTGTTTATTGTTACCAACTTCATCCTGAACAACTGCTTTAAGTTTTCCAGCAAACCAATGTCTAATCCATTCTTCAGATCTACCTCTAAAACCGCTATCCCATTTGTCATTGTCAATCTCAAGATCAGTTCCATTAGTCCTAGCATATTTCCAATACTTATTCATTGCAGGACTATTTTCCCACATACCATCAGATAACTGACCAATAACACCGTCAATAATTCTAGCTCTAGTTTTATTACCTAATGAAATTATCATCATGATTATCTACCTCCTATAAGTAATTTTTGCATATAAAAACAAAATGACTCAGTCATTAAAGACTAAGTCATTTTTCTCATCCACTATTATAATTAAATAGTTCTTTATGTTATTGATGGCAATCCAAGTATACATTGACAAATTCCATCTCCACCATTTTTAGGATTATTTGAACATCTTTCGCACGAGTCAGTTTTTAGTGGCTGACAACCTGCTAATACTAAATTTTCTCTACCTCTTATACCTTCAATCAACAATGATTTTTCTAAGTCAGTAAATCCATTAGAATCATTAATCTTTTTTACTAAATCTTTCCTTGTTTCTTCTATATTAATCACAACTATTCATCCCCTATGTATAATTTACTAATTTACTGTCAAGTTTCTTTTTATCCGCAATTGATCCGTATAAACCTATGCAAATTACATTTGTGTATTATAGTTATTTTTCTTTTTTGTTTGCCCTTTGTGATATCCGTTATTTATATAAGTATTTAATTCATCTAAATATATAAATTTATTAGTTATACCATTAGTTATACAAATTTTTCCATAGCATGGATTATTTTTTCCAGAAACATTAGCGTGATTTTTAGATAATTTTTGTTTTGTTTCATCTGAAACTATTCTACCTTTATTAGCTATTGATATTTTTTGTCTAGCTTCTAATGATACTTCTAAACCTTTATGTGAATTAGACATTTTTTCTCTAGTTTTAATAGATGGATGCTTATTATAATTAGGATTGTTTTTGCCTAATTTAGATATAGACTGTTTATATTTTGTTTCTTTTGAGTGTTTTCTGCCTTTTCCAGCTATTGATAATTTTTGTTTAGTTTCATCTGATAATGTCTTACCGCGCCGCCTAGTATTTCCTAATAATGATTTAGATATTTTACTTCTAGCTTCTTCAGACATATTTTTGCATGATTTAGATATTTTTTCCTTATGTTCTTTAGATAATTTTTTACCTTTATTAGGACTAGGCAATCCTTTATGGCTTTCTGACATACACTTTAAAGTTTTTTCAGATAAATTTTCTTTTTTATGCGCCTCTGAGCAATGTTTTTTAGCTTCAGCCGAAAATTTACTACCTTTTCTATTACCACAACTGCCACCAATAGCTAAATTATAAAAATTATCTGAATTTACTGCATCATAATACGAAATCCAGTATATTTCTTGTTTATCTAATTGTTCTTGTGAATTACACCATTCAATAATATCTACTTTAAAATTTTCTTTTCCATATTTTTGTATAGCCTTTATTAGTAATTTACCAGATCCAAAATACTTTTTATCAAATATTTCTGATGCGTGCTGACCTATATATTGTTTATTATTAATTAGATTAGTTATTTTATAAATATATCCATACATATTTAATTTCCCATTATGTATAATTAACTTTATGCTTATTTAACAGTTCAATATCAACTTTTTGTGCGAATAATGCTATGCAAATTGCGTCTGCTGTATCGTTATCTTTAATAATTTCATCACCCTTTTTAGGATGATGTATTACTATATTCAAATCTACTTGAGGATAGTTCTTTTCCACAAAAGCAACGGCATCTTCTTTCTTTGCTGATCTATTACCTAAAACTTTACTCTTCCATGACTGAACATGGACAGCACTGATTGAAATTTTATCAGAGAACTCATTTATTAGAGTTGATTGTAAGAATGCCATACTAACAATATTGTACATTCTAGATACACCTCTATAGAATGCAATTTCCTCAAATAGCATGTAGTCATCTTTAGTTAATTTATACTTCTTAATATACTCATTAATTTGTTTAATGATCTTCTTTCTATGATGCCAGGCTGATTCAGAATCACTATAGTTAAGTCTACTCCATTCAAGCAACTTATCACCTTGCATGACACAGATAGAATTACGTGTTCTATTTCCTAAATCTATGCCTATTACCATAATAATTTCCTTTCATAAAAAGAGGACACTCATTTCTGAATGTCCTCTTATTTGTTATTTCATTCTTTTAATAGCTTCCTCAGCAAGAGGGCTTCTTACACATTGATCAGGTTCAAAGCGAATGATTGCACATAAAGGACTACCTTTCATACAATCTTTTGCATAAACCAAACCGTTATTTCTCTTATCAAGCTTAGTATTATCAACCTGTGAAGGATCTCCAGCAATAATTACTTTTGTATTCTGACAAGGTCTGGTAACTACGTCTTTAATAAGATTCTTAGAAGCATTCTGTGCTTCATCACAGATAAGATAGGCATTGTTAATTGAACGACCTCTAATAGAATAAAGAGGGCATAATTCAATGTATCTATCATACATCATATCTTCAATGACTCGTCTTGTATCTGCAATAGGTGTGTCTTTATCACCAAGAATAACTTCGAGGTTATCCATATAAGACGCAACCATAGGACCCATCTTTTCCTCAAGTGTACCTGGCAAATAACCAAAGTCTGCATCAGATGTATTAGCATTAGGTCTAGAAATTAGAATTCTGTTATAGATTTCTTGTGTATCATTATCTGACTTCTTTTTGCTAATACCTAACTGATGTAATCCGCATGCCAATGATGCAAATGTTTTAGATGTACCTGCAGGTCCTTCTAGAATAACTAAAGGAATATCAGGATTAGTTAATGCCCACATTGCATATGTTTGCATCTTATTAAGTGGATGAATATTTCCATGCACAATAATATCATTGATCTGCTTAATAATACCTTTCTGATATACTGTAAGCACGCATTTATCACCACATGTAATAGTTACAAACTGATTTTCATATAATGGATATTTTAATTTTCCAATTTCGTCAATCAATTCTGCCTCTATTTGATGATTCTTATAAATTTCATCTATAATAGTCCAATCTGCAATTTCAAGATTTAAGTGACCTGAATATCCAATATACTCGATCTCTTCACTTTTTATAGTATCAGCATTAACATCACATATAAGTGAATTAATAAAACATCCAGTATCATTTGTGAGAAGAGTAACTGGACTATCTTTAAGATAGTTCTTATTCATATGTACACAAGAAGAAATTATTCTATTGTCTGGAACTGATATATCATATCCTTTAGGAAGATTAGAAACATCAACTCCATCTGGCTCAAAGAATAACTTTCCACCATTAGGAAGATCAATTCCCTGATCTCTTACAATTTTAATTCTGTCTTCTTTAGGTACATTGTCAATTGCATCTTTAATTAAATTAGCAATGATACGGAGAGCTTCTCTGGCATTATAACCAGGCTCTCCTGCATCTTTTTTGTGTTTATCTAATTCCTGGATAACTGTACCACAAAGACGAACATTGTTATCCTCGAAACTAAAAATAGCATTAGGATTGGACATCAAAATATTGGTGTCGAGTAAATAGTTCTTAACCAATGTACATTTCTCCTTTTAGATTATTTCGTCTATATCACAGTCTTCACCTACAATATAATCTGCCACTCCGACTTCTTTAGCTTTCTTTGGAAGGAAGTACCATTCAACTCTATATTTCTCATCATATAACTCGCTAGAAATCTTAGTACGGTTTATAATGTAGTTCTTGGTCATCTGTTCTAACTCGCCAAGTTCAAAATCCATTCGATCTTTCACCTTTGCAGTTGAACCAAATGCCATATTTGAACCATCATGCATTAAAAATTCTGCGTGTGGCATAGTAAATCTTTTCTGACCTGCAATAAAAATGAGAAATCCCATACTATAGCACATTGCCTGATTTATTGTATAAACAGGTGTTTTGCTAGTAAGAATTGCATCGATTAAACCATAACCCGCACAAACATCACCGCCTGGGCTATTGATATAAAGTTTAATTGGGACTCGGTCTTCAATAGGTTTACCTTTATCTTGTCTGTTATATCTTAAGATATGCCAAACTATAGACTCGATAATCTCTTCATCGATACCAAAGTTAATGTATAGTCGTCTACCATCAATTTCTTCAATATCAAAGGTATCTTCTATACAAAGATTAACTACGCTTTTTGCCTCCTCTTTTTTATTTGATTTTGTTGTCGGCGTCTTAGCGCTGGCCTTGGTTGTTTTGTTTTCTGCCATAGACATAAATTTCCTTTCTGGTTTTTATGTTAAATAGCTTGTGCTATAAACATTACTTAATGCCATGCTCATCGAAGAAATGAATCATAAACCATTCATGCGCATCTTCAATAATCTCTTCGTATTCCTTCTTAGTTAAATCCTCTTCAGAAATACCAAATTTATTCTCCTGTAATGCAAGTACTTCAAAGCAACAATTACTTACTGCATTATAATATTTGGATCTAAATGTTGATTTTAATTCTTCCATCTTTTCTTCTGATAACATGATAATACCTCCTTATAAATCTAAATGAAAATATTTAATAAGAACTTGAGTAATTCTATTCCAAGAATCTCTGTCAAGTTCTGCACCTCGTATAGTTTCACCAGTGGTACCATCAACGATATCAACATCATCAAAGTAAAATGGATTATCAGCGTCAATTTTATCACCAAATTTTTCTAGAAATTTCTGTTTATACTTAAGTTGATCGTTATAATTAGAAATTTCATCTGAGAATATGTTTATTACGTCTTTCATATTGACCTCCTTTAGTGATTATCACTGATAATCCATTTTTTGTTTTTAACCGAAATTCGGTTTGAATCCTACAAATTTGTTTCCATTGTATTCCTGTTCAGCTAACTTACCCTCAGCGCCATAGTAATTACCTGTTTTCTGAGACTTAGCCTGGAATTTAATAGTATCACCTGCAAGTAAATGAGCTACTTCATCATCAGTAAATCTATGCTCACTCCAAACTCTCTTTACTTTGACTTCTTTACCATTCCACATACCAGTAAATCTTTCTACATCATCCTGCTGTGGCTTTTCGTCGAATTTAATTGCAAATCCAAGATATTCGTGAGTACTACCGTCATCTGCAGTAAATGACTGCATAGAAAGAGATCCTTTTGCTGTATAAGGTTTTCCTGCCTTTGAAACAGCTTCAAATTCAATTGTTTCACCTGCAAATAGCTTAGCAGCTTCTTCTGCTGAGAACGTATGACCTTCCCAGTGAGGATTCTTTCCCCATACTTTCTTTATACTATATGGGTTACCATCTGTCCAGGTACCATTTATTTTTTCTACTGTATCTGCCATAATAATTTCCTTTCTAAACTAAGTTTACTACTTATATAATTAAATAGTTCTTTAGTATGTTTTTGATAAACCTTCTAAGCATACCCAAAGACATCCACCTAAAAGAATAAGTGGAGCAAATGGAAGTGCAACTACTACTCCAGTAGCCACTAAAGCCCCCATTCCAACACCTTTAGCAACGTCACCAGTTTTATCTAATGCATTTCCAATAGCTTCTTTTCTAGCAGCTTTCTTAGCTTCTTTGGCTGCTTCTGCATCCTCTAACTCTTTTGCTTTTCTAGCAGCTTCAAATTCTTCTGCAAATACGAGCTTACTAAGGTTAATATTATAAGTACTATCTGCGTTTAACTGATCTTCAAATAAATCAAAAATTCTTTGTACTCTTTGTTGATCGTGTTCTATCCAATCTCCACCCATAGAACAATTAGACTGACTTAATACAACCTGATCTAAGTTAGAAAATTCAAATTTACCGGGTTTATCATTAGCTAAATTTTCATAGTATTCAAGTACAGGATCTTCTGATAACTCACGTATACAATCAGGATTTCTATATACTTTGCCATTTATCATTTCCTCTTCTGGCTCATCATATCCAAATTTACCATTTTTGCATACAATATAAATAAGTAAACTTATATCATTATTACGATCTGTAGTTAAACGAAACTCCTGAACATGAAGATCAAATTCGAATTTTACAGGACCACTACGAGTACGAGTGTCTAATGTTATATGTCTACCTTCATTATCTTCCTTAAATTTAGCTTCCATTTGAGTAACTAATTTATCAATTTGATCAAAGTTTAACATAATATTCCTCCTTATTTATAATAAACAAAAAATAACTCATCTATTTCTAGACAAGTTATTTTTCGCATTCATTCTTATATAATTAAATAGTCTTTATTTATCTCGTTCCTTGAAGTATCTACATGCCCTTTGCCCAAATATAGAAATATGTTTTCCAACAATATCTGAATTAAGACATACACATGTTGATGAACAATTATACCGACAGTCTCGACAGTTCTTTGGTTTTATCGGTTTAGTTTTAACTTTCATGATTATTTACCTTTACATAGCATCGATAATCTTCTTATATTCGTCATCATCTGGAACAAGATGAACTTGATTATTCCAGTCTGTAAGCCAAATAATAGATCTATCTAAGCATTCCTCTTTAGTTCTGTTTGGATTGTACTTATAAATTAACTTAGCATACTTTTTGACATCTGAACGTCTATTTTTACAATCAGCTAAACGTTCCCAAGCAGCATAGTCATCTCTTTTAAGTTCTTCTCTCCAATCATCATTCCAATTTTCGTCCATATTAATTCCTCCTTAATAACTTTTATTAATTATTGTATAATCTTTAGGAATAGATTGATATTCTGAATATTCTGGTGTATTAATGTAATCTGCATCTGGATTAAATAAGAATTGAGATAATTCAGATTCACTCATATTAAATCCGAACATATAATCTTCAAATTCAAGATCTGTACCAGTGTCGTTAATTACATTGACACCTTTACTAGCTAAGTACTGTAAATATGCCGATGCATATCCATTTTCTTCAGCAAGACTATACATAAATGCCATTCTCGTTTCAATAGATGGATGACGATCTGAAATATAGTCAGTACTCATAAGCTTAGATAATTTTATTTCTGTTGGAATTTTCTGTCCTTTATTAGGTGGTAATATGAAACAGTGTGAACTAGAACTATTAGTTTCAAATAATCCATTTCTTACATTAAACATATTTAGTCTCCTTTACAAAACAAATACCTAATCTTTACAGACTAGGTATTTTTCAATTCCTCTATTATAATTAAATAGCCATTAATACTTACTTCTAATATCTTTTTTGCAATTTTCACAGATACGACCTGTTACATTTTGATACATTTCATTTAGATCGTGGGTAGTCTTACATGCGGTACATACTTTAGCTTCTTTAATAGCAGTATCAATAATTGTACTAAGTTGTAGATGATGTTTATTATCTATAGTAGTAAGATAACTCTGTGCACCATATTCAGGACCGTCAAAACATACATATAAACCAATTTCAGTTCTTCCAGGTCTACATACTAATGCTATTCCATACCATTCTTCATTTGTTTTACTCTGAAACTGTGGTATAGAAATTACAATCTGATCATCTTTTACAAAATCACATTTATAGTTGTTCAATTCAGCCAGCAAATATCTCATATCTGGGCGACTGTCTAAATCTACCATACTATCATCCTCCATTTCTTGCTATAATCCTATCATAATATTTTGATTCTCCAGCATCTTTAGTTCCAATAGTTATTTCTAGACTTACATCTGAATCAAGTCTATTTATTTTAGCTAGATAATTATAATACCTAACTATTTCATTTACTAGAGAATTTACATCATCGTCCCAGTCTTCAGTAATCCATAACATAGCAATAACATCATCGTCATAGTGAACTGCCTCTACATGATAGTTTCGCAGATTATATGGAATGTTACATATGTTAATAGCGTCACATCTTTCTGGTGGCATTTTGGTGTCAAATTTTGGTCCATTTACTTTTGGATCACTAAATTGACGAATAAAATCACGTGCTCTCATTTTGATGGACCTCCTTTGCCTTTTCCTTAAATGTTATATAGTCATACATAGTCTGTCCTATACTAGGTAATGTCATAGAACAAAATGTAGCCTTTGAATATTCTAAAAATTCCTCTGAAAACTTAGTTCCAGAACAACACATTGATTTTATATATTTACGATTTTCCTTTGTATTTTCACGTCCAAGTAATTCAAGTGTATACTTAGTTGCAAAATACATTGGCAAACTGTTTGTATAGAAAAACATAACTAAATATGGTCGATCTAGTCCAGCAAGTAATATTATAACAAGTAGTACGGTACACATTATAATCGACCACATTTTGACACTTCCTCTCTATTTATTTTCTCGTGTCAAAGTTTATACAATCTCTTACAATTCTGTTATACAATAAACTATCATAATTTTTAAACTCTGACCATTTGTAAGGTTTTTCATTAAATTTAGCCTTACCAGTAATATCATAATATTCTTTATCTATCTTACATATAAAATGATTTTCTATAGGTAGATAGTATATTTCACCATTAAATCGTTCTTTCAGAATTACGGCAAAATAATAGCAGTTACCTGTTGTAAATACTTGCACAAGTTCCTGCTTATAAATAAACTTAAATTTATCAATAAATTTTTCTACATCTGTCATAGGCGCATTTCTTCCATATATATCTTAAGATAGTTTTCATTTCTAAATTCTGGCATTTCCTCCAAAACAATATTGTTCCAGACTTTCTGCCAGTCAACATTATTAGCCTCAGAAAAAATAATGTGACGAATAACAGTTTCTATAGAACCATTGATACCACTTCGCGATAAACTAGTAGAAATAATTTCTTTAATATCCTGATTTGATAATTCCATAATTAGCCTCCTTAAGGTACGCTATCTAAAAGTTGTGTAGGTGATAAGAACATTAAACAAGGAAAGTTTCGTATTACACCAAACACAATAAGTGTTACAAGAAATAAACCAATGAACCATAGAGTAAATTTTGACCATTTACCTTTGAATATATAGAAGAAATTTTGATAAATGTAAATGAGAATTACAATTGGCCACATAATAAATACATACTGATTCCATCTAAATGCTTGAACAAAATCATGATCGTAAAGTGCACTTTCCATAAGTCTAGTAGTACCACAACCAGGACAATTGATGTCAAAGTTCTGATGGATAGGACATTGTATTCTGTAACCAACATGCCATTCTATGATTACAAAAGCGATACATATACAAACTATAAATATGTTTATAAGTAAGACCAGCTGGACTCTGTCCATACTGGTCTTCTCGGAGGAGGGTCTATTCATTTACTTACTTTCCTTAATTATTCGCATACATTCCAGCACCAGCAAGAATGATATTGTACATATACTGGAGAAGAGATACGTTGTCACCCTTGAAGTACTGGATCTTAGCGATCATCTTCTTCTGATATGCTGTAGCCTTAACATAAACATTCATGAAATTGATAAGCTGCTTCTTCTTCTCAGCCATGTTAATAGTCTCATCGAGGCAAATCTTATCAAACTGATCATGATACTCAGAAAGGGTAAAAACGATTGAACCTTCCTTTGTGCTAAGATCTACCATGTTTTTCTTTTCATTAACTTTCTTTGCCATTTTCAAATACCTCCACGCATTTGTTTTTTATTTATTTTATAATTATATTATAACAAGAATCGAGGTATTTGTAAACAATTTTTTGAAATTTTTTCAAAAAATTTTTAATATTTTGAGATAATCATTAATATTTACTATATTGAATACGCTCACCGTTTTCATAATAGTAAACATGTGAATTTTCAAATGGTACTATTACTGTCTTTTTATACTGTTCACGTCTATCAGCATCTTGAGCATGTTCTGCAGCACCTTTAAGATGTTCGGTTAAAAACTGTTCTATGTTTTCATCATATCTATCTTGCCACTGACTATATCTACTAGAATAGTTTTTATGAAGTGTGTCAGCAACTATAGTGATAGTAAACTTAATTACATGTTTATCTGGAAAATATGTATAATCTATATTCTCATAATCAGAAATACAATTCTGTCTAATATTACTTATATACAACCATAGATCTCTTATGAGTATATCTTCTTCAATATCTATGTCAAGGCCCTTAAATAAAAAACTTGCTTCATATTCAAGTTCTCTATTGTCGCCTTCTCCATTTCCAGTATTAGACTTAGAATCTCCAGTACTTCCAAGAGTAGCATGATTAGACAAAGCTCTATGCTCAGTTTTTCTTAAATTATTACGCATTGTATTACCTGCGCTTATAAGATGTGCTGTTCCCATTTAAATGCCTCCATATAATGTTCTAACTAACTTTTCTAACAGTCTCACCATCTGTTGTAGCAAACAATTCACCCATTCTACGTCGATATTGAACTGATTCTACATTAAGTAATTCTGGTAATTTAATTGCTATAAAATACTCAAGTCTATCCTCAAAATCTGCAAGCACCTTGTCTAATCCAAGTCGACGACGTAATGCATTCCAATCACCTATAAAAGGTCTAGTAAAATACACACTCACTACAATAGTACTATCATCTTCATTATACTCAAATTCATTCTCATGTTGAAAGCTATAATATTCTTCTAGTGATTCATTTTCTTTATAGTCAAAATCTACAGTTGTAAAATGTTCAAGAGCACTTTCGTTTTCGAATGGCTCAGATAAATACTTCTCTAATATTGGTTCCATTTCTTTTGCTGGAACAGATATATTTTCTAATTGATAAGACATCCTATACTCAAAGAAAAATGTTTTAGGTTCTTCTTTTTCATTTGATGATGCTCCACTAAATTTTTTAGTTGATGAACTACTAGATGAACCGCTATGATTATGATGAGTATGAGCTTTAGTTCTACCTCTACTTGCCATCATAAGTAAATGTGCTGTTCCCATTTATTATACCTCCTCAAACTTCTGATCTTTACGAGAATCAATTTCGGCATGTTCACCATCAAAATCAATAACAGTAGTTGAATTCATATTATCAAGATCAATTTCACCTTCAAGTTCAACATCATCTGATACTTGTACAGATGCACCATTAAGATAACCTAAATCATCAAGACCTCTCTGTCTAAAATAAGTCTCAGTAATCCATTTCTGTTGCTCAAAGTAATACTGAACACGTGAAATCTGACCTTGCATTTTAGTAATACCTGCACCTTTATGAGTACCATCTACTGTTGTACCTAGTGTTGAACCAAGCGCCATCATTGAAGCTGTCTGTTCCAAACGTCCAGCTACGACCTAAATACGAGCAGCACAATTATGGGTAAAGATCATATTCTTATCCATGGTTGTTCCACTCTTATTTAGATCACCTCCTTTACGCTTAAAAACTTTTTCTAAAATATTTAACATAATTTTCCTCCTATTATTTCAATTAAGAATGTACAAATAAAATAGCAACTTCGTTATCTACAATATGATCTAAGTGCTCCATTGTATTCTGTGCGTATTTACCTGCTCCACCATCAAATGGATCTTCTGCACACCAATCTAAATCATACTCAGGAATTTCTGATTTGATAACATGAGCTAAATTATCTACGTAATTCTCTAACATATTTTCAAGATCTCTTTTGATCTTCTTACGAACTTCTGCTTTTATTTCGTTTACGTCAGCCATGATTAGCCTCCTTTATATTCACATCAAGAACATTATATGGAATATGAATATCTTCCTTAGCTAATTTTTGAAGTAAAGTTTCTTTAATCCAAGAACAAGCTTTAAAGTTATCTTCTACTGAATTAGTAATAACAAAAAATGAATAACCTACGTAAGAATCCTTAAAGTTTATAAAAATACTTGGTGTGCTTGCTACAGTCCATTCACATAGATCAATAGTATCAGCAATAGCACTTTTAATTATATCAGATGTAGTAGGATTCTCAGCATCAGGGTAACTAACAGGAAGTTCTACGATATATCTATTATGTTCTTCTTTTCCATTGTAGCTATTCTTAATTACTGCTTGATCTACTTTACAGTTTGGAATAACTATTTCAGCATTAGTCTGAATGTCATGAATGACGATATGTCGAATATTTCTTCTAGCAACGGTTCCTGTATAGGATGTGCCATCTACAAATATTTCAACTCTATCGCCATTATGAACATCAGAAAATAATCTAAAAATTAAACCATGAATTATATTGGTTATTCCTTCTTGTAAAATAAATGTTGCAATAGCTACACATAATGTTATAACTGCTGCACTCATAATTTCCTTCCTTTAGATATATTCAGTCTGAATATATTGAGCTAAATATTTCATCAAGTTACCATAGGCCTGTTGCTGATCTCCCTGAAAATCTCCTAAGAAATATACAAAGTCAGAATTAACTATATGATATATCTCACCATTAAGTGTAAGAGTTGCATCTTCTTCATCATAAGTAACTTCTCTGAGTCCAGCTAATCTTAAAGGCTTATCAAGTTTTACTGTAAATGGTCCATTAAAAATATCATCTGCTGAACAGTTGAGATCTGTACCATTACAGCAAAACGCTATAATATGAAATGTGAAAGTATTTGATTGATCGTCTACATTAAATACACACGAGAATAGATCAATCTTAGTCTTTCAACCATATTTTTTCCAATCAACCTTATTATAATCAAACATGATTATCACTCCTTATTGGTTGGGTACTTAACTGCACTATTTCTCTGAAGTCTATCACAGAAATCAAGGAAAGCTTCCTTATCTTCAGGATTAGAGAATGGTACAGTAAAGGTAAGAGCACCATGTCCTTCAATAGTTCTATCAGGTTCGATCTTAAGTAATAACTTACCTGTACTATCATATACGCTAAAGTTCTTTGCTTCAGTCTTATAGTTAGGATTGTTAGCATAAACTTCATCATCTTCAAGCATTTCAGGTAAGTAATCTGGTAAGTTACGATTAACTTCTTCCTGAGCTTCCTTAGCAGTCATACCATCTATTTCTATATTTACTGGGATTTGTTCAAGCTCACCCATAAGTTCAACTACCATTCCATTTGCCGCATCAGCATTTAATGCAATATCAAGATATTTTGATAATGTTTCTCTAGAATACATAATATAATCCTCCTTTATTAGTATATACAAATTTCAATAGTTAATGTAGTTCCATCAACTTCCCATCTTAAAACATCTGCATCATTCCAACCTTTATCTACGATTGTAGATGCAAGATCACCATATTTGCCATCATATAGTTGATTGTTGGAATCTTTCCATCCATCTAAAAGAATGACTCGTTCAATATTTTTAGCTGTAGCTAAGAACATTTTCAAATTCATGATTATACCTCCCTTAAAAAATATGACTTGCTTCCTATTATAAGAAACAAGTCATTTTTCACCATCCACTATTATAATTAAATAGTCTTTGTGATGGATTTAGGCTTAATCATCATCTCTACCAATAAATGTAAGAGATTTTACTGGATGTATTCCATATTTTTCAAATACTAACTGTGCTTGATCTACTTGTACATCAGAAAGTCTATCATAGAACATTCTACCATTAGTGGTAACTACATAACAGTCGTCACCTCTAACTAAATCACACTTACCAACTGTACCAGTAATAATAAAACAACCTGCACCAGTTAAAAATGATAAGTTACCAGAAGCGAAACTGCAAAAGTACTTATTCATATTACTTACCTCGCTTAATCAGCTACAAGTTTTACTGGATTATCATACTCATTATCTAATACTTTTTGAATATCTATAATATCTTGATTAGATAATTCAAAAATCTTTTTAATTTCATCAAATGTTAATGGATCCTTAAATTCAGTCGGTTCGTACTCATAACAATCTGGTTCAATCCAATATAGATCACCAGATGAATCAAATTCATCATATTCGTCCTCATCTCCATATTGGCAAGCTAATGAATAACAACTATCATATATGTTTTCAGCGATATCAGCTGTAACATATCCATTAGATTGATAACCATCAGTATATAAGCTTAAGTTTTCAGCTAATGTCATAAATTTGTCTTTTAATTCATCTGGTACGTTCTGTGTTCTTAATTCATAAATATCATCTCTTTCATGGTTCCAATCAAAATATTCCAATACTTCAAAAAATTGAGATTCTGTTTTAATGTCTTTATTTATACTTTGGAAAAATTCAGCATAAAATTCTAATATTTCTTGTGTCATAATAAAAATCCTCCTTAATTATACCAACCTGGTTGTTCATATTTCTTTTTCATTTCAGGAAGACAATCTGGACAACATCTACCTGCAAATGAATATCTTTTCTGATCCTTATAAGGAACTACTTTTCCACATACTGGACATGTTTCCATTGCCGTTCTAGCCTTACCAACTACATCTGATAAACTACAACCACCATCTAGATCATTGATGATATTCTTTCCAGAATAAATAGAACCATTACGTTCAATAGCTTCCCAAACATCAATGCCACGTTTTCTAGGACAAATATATAGACCTAATATATCCTCACCCATATCTTCAATTCTATAGATAATATTGATTGATACTGGGCCAGATGATTCATCTAATAAAATGTCAGCCAAACCATTTTCACCGGCTTCTCTATAGATAGGATCATTTTTGATGTCCATATTGTCCCAAACTCTTTCTATGGCACAAGCATCTTCAAATGAAATTATTCTACTCATAATAACCTCCATTAATAATGTACTAATTTAACTACCAAACCATAACTATCATCATTATAAGAGCTTTCTACGTTATAATTATCAAAGAAATATTCTCTTAAGAAAGCTTCATCAGATAATTGTTCTAGTTTAGTAAAATCTTCATCCTGAATAAAGATATTTTCATGCCACAGATCAATATCATGATTTTCTAAATATGACTGATGATCACCATAATAATCTACCATATGATCATCTGTTGGATCATAACCAGCTCTTTCTGCCATATCACAATAAATATCCCAATCAAATGAAATACAGAACCCTGATGTAGGATTAAGTTTATGTTGTTTCTTAAATTCTTTGAAGGTCATATTATCTACCTCCCTTCACGATTACCCAAGCTCTAACCCAATCATCAGAATAATCTCCATCTTGACATCCATCTGCTGGCTTAACAATAGTAAGATCATTCTTTTCAGCAAAACGTTCAATCCATCTTTTGGCCTTTTCTACAGAGGTATTTTTGAAATCAGCTTCAATCTCAAAGGTACCGTCCTGTTTCTCATATACATTTATTGTATCTGCTTCACCAGATGCAGGATAATCTCCTCTACGATGCTGATAATCATCTGTGGCTAATGCTAGAATTTCTTCTCTATTCATATTAGCCTCCTTATAAACTACCTATTACTTCGCCGTTGATTTCTATATTATCAGTGTCATATACTTTTATATAACCTACTGGTTCTACTTTTATATCATTAAAATCAGTAATTTCATCAAATAAATGTACATCAAAGAAATCATCTTCAAAAAATCTTTTATCTGAATTATAAGTATTTGCTAATTCAATTATATCATATACTTTATTAGATTTAGTAAGATAATAATCATCATCTATGTTATCTATTAACCAATCTTGTAAAGTATCATAATCATCATCGTCAATATATGAAAGTACAAAGTTGGTGATCTAACAAATGTTAAAAGCATAGGTTATACCTCCTTATCCTACAGCTGACTTTAATTCCTTAAAATCATAGTAACGTTTCTCATTATATTCTATATAAGAACAATCACCATCAGAGTTTAATACAATTTTCATAGATCCAGCTTCAAACATATTAAAGTATGGTCTATTAAACTCTTTTATTTTTGACAGTTCATCTAAATGAAAAGGCATTCTTTTACCATATCTTTGAAGTGTACGATTTATGTTCTTTTCAAGAATTTCAATTACTTTCTTGCCATCCATAACTCTACCTCCATTAACCATCCTCTTCTACTGAATTACATCCACTACAAGTAATAGGTTTTGTAGTAAGATATATACTTGCAAAAGGCTGTGTTCCATCTGCTTCAACTTTTACTATGTGATACGTATCATTATCATTAAAATTTGTAACATTAGGTTCTTTAAATGATAATTCACCACTTTCAAATCTGTCATAGTCACCTTTACGAAGAACTTTTGTAAGAACTTCATTTATATCACCATTTGAAACTGGTGCAATACGAGTGTCCATACTACCGAAAAATGTACATACAGCAATATACATAATTTTTTACCTCCTTAAAATTCATAATATTCATCACACGGTATACCATTTTTATTTAACCACTTAGCTACTAAATGTCTATGACAGAAATCAGACGGTTTCTCGTAACATATAAGAGCAATATCTTTTCCTCTAGACATTTTAGAAAGTTCTTCATATATAGTTTTAACATCTAATAGATTTAAGACTTCTGAATCAAAATGTTCTATATAATAATCATTATCATGAGTCTTTTTCCATTCCATAAAGAATCCATACTTAGGTGCTAACTTCTTATATTGAAGTCCAGTATACCAGTCAGGAGCCTTACCACATATAGATATTGGAACTATACTTTCTGGAAGGCTCCTCAATTTTGCAAAATAAGACGTATATATTTTCATTTTTCTCATCCTCACTTTTTATGATTATTTTTTAGGCTTAACTAAAACTCTAAAATGATAGCATTGTCCATGGCGTCCTGAATCAAGAATAACATGTTCATTATAACCACCTGCTCCGATAGTTTCGACTTCAGCTTTTCCATCTTTACCAATAATGTAACCATTAAGATTACCATCATCTGCAATGTAAAGATATTGAGCATCAATAATCTCACCAGTAATCTTAGAAACTCTAGTCATAAGATCAATAAGTTTGTTATTCTTTTCCTGTTCAATTTGTTTATCTAACCAATCAGGATCGAACTTACGAGATAACCATGCCTGGAAGAATCCGTCTCCGAATTTAGCTTTCCACTGCTCTTCATTTCTGACATACTTAGGATGCTCATCTGGATCATTCTTATCTCTATAACCGAAGTGAATTAAGTTAATGTATTCATAATTGTTGTTAGGTTTGAATCCTTCATTAAGAGTGTCAATGATTCTATTGAATCTGTCTTCACTCTTCCAGCAATACTTCTGAATAAACTCTTCTTTATTCTCTTCAACAAGTCTATTGACTATTTCTACGAGACATTCATAATATAGCTTATCTCGAGTCTCTTGGTATTCCTGTAAGGCCTCAGGATATTCTTCTGCTTTCTTAGTATAATATTCTATTACTCTAGATTTCCATTCATTCAGGAACTCCTTGATAACTCTAGGGACTGAATCTTGAATATACTGTAACTTAACTTCTTCAAGTCTAAGTTTTTCTTGCCAAATCTTAACACCTTCTTGTGCAGCTTTAAGCTTTTTAAGATTATCATTAATAGATGATTCCTTATCTCTTATATCACAAGCCGTCCAATATAATTCATGATAGAAAGGTTGATTTTGATAGTCATAATACCAATTTGGATTATCACATACATCATCATAAGTTATTCCAAGGTTATTTTGCTCCATGATCTTATTGAGAGCCATAACTTTCTTTTCACCTTGAGTCTTATGACGTTCAATAGTCTTTTCGATCTTTGCACATTTTTCTTCTGCAAGTCGAACTTTTTCTTTTAGCTCATCAATAGTCATAGTTATGCTCCTTATTTAATGATTGCTACACCAAATATATTTTCAATCTTATCAATCTGCTCATGCGCGTTAACAATATTAGTATATGTGTCTTTAGCATACTGATTAAGTTTTTCACCAATTGAGGTAAATTCTACATTGATCTCAGTAGTATCTTCAATATAATTTGGATAATAAGATATTCCATTTCTGGTTATAATCATTTCAGAATATGGATCTCTACTTGGCTTAATATCAAAAGGTAATCCAGCAGGAACCCAAATATCATCACCATTTGAATCAATTCTGCAACTAAATTTTTCTGCAGCTTCTTTAGCGACAACTTTATCATTATTATCATATAAACTAAGTTGATCAATCATAATTGGTTCAGCAAAACTAAACTTACCACTTTCAAATATAAGTTCAAATAATTCTTTATTGTCTGAATATAAAATTGGTTTAAGATCTTTATAAAGCATATATATGCCTCCTTTCAAACCAAATGACCCGCCTCATATGAGACAAGTCATTTTTCGCATCTACACTATTTATAATTAAATAGCACTTAATATTCATACATGTACATCTTCTTTATATTTTATAATGTGATCCCAACCTTCCATATAAGTAGGTTCTTCATATACACTAACCATTCTATCAAACTCAGCATCTTCAACCTTAGCATAACCAGTTCGCATATTGTTTCTATACTTACATAATGACAGAGGTGTATCTACTAGACAACAAGTTTTATCACAGGCAAAGTCTCGAATCAAACTCAGGAACTTTCTTCTACGTCTGACTGTTAGATTAGTAGAATCATAAACTATATCCTTTTTAGCCATCATATCTACTAATATTCGTTCATGTAGAATATCAAACACTCTCTGAGTATCATCGAGACTATGCAAGTTTAGTTCATTTCTTATTGTATCAGGTGAATGAACTACATAACCTTTATTTTTGTATTCCTTAGCTAGAGTACTTTTACCTGCACCAGGAAAACCAACTAACATAACTAATTTCATTTTTTAATCATCCTTACTTTTCATATTAAGCACATCTTAATTACTTACACTAATAACTAATAGTTCTGAATCAATTATATCTGTACCAGTATTTTCAGTAAATTCAATAATATCATGTAGTATTTCTAGTAAAGTGTGTTCAGTTTTATATTTACAAGTTAATATAATTTTTGATTTTTTATTATCGGATTTTTCTAGTTGTACATCAGTATAAATATGGTTATACTTGCTATAGTTATCATCCATAGTATTATTAATTTGTTCTAATATTTCAGATTTTTTATCATCAAAAGTTTGGATATTAGTATCAACAAATTTAGCTGAATCAAAATATACTGAAAATTGAACATTATATTTTGTTGTAGTATCAGCATATAATTCAGAAAATTTTAAAAGATGTATTATATCAAGTTGTATTATATCACCTTCATGCCACATAATTGTAACCTCCGTATTTTTATAAGTTTTGCTTAGTTAAGATTATCTATATTAATCTCCCTAAAAATCATTTTCTATAAAGTTTTTGAATAGGTCTATAATGTCTCTAGAATTAGCAATAACTTTACGATCTTCATAACCATCCTCAGTACCAATATATGCCATATAATTTCCATCTTCAAAATGTAAAGCTACTTTAATAACTGTATCAAGTTTAGCTTCAGGATCTACTTCATAATTTTCATGCCATCTTTCTTCTAATTTTTCTACAGGTACCATATTATACCTCCTAATGATAATTTTCTACATTAGTTACTACGAATACATATTCTTTTTCATTACCAAATTTACCTTTATAAGTATATTGAGCAAGCATTGGATATTTTTCAGAAGGACCGCCGTATTCATTTACTATAAATACAGCTTTCTCATCATATACATTACTTATTGCCTGTCTAATAGTAACAGAATCTGGCATATAAGCAATTTCATCTGATACTTTACCAATTTCTCGTATACTCTTATGAACATTTGAGATTATATCATTTATTTTATCTTTTACTGTACTTATAGTTGAGTTAGTTAACATAATTTCTCCACTATGTTTATCTAACCATGTAAATGATACATTATTAAGTTTAAGCTGTACAAAGATATATAATCTATCATAATTTTCCTGTTTAGCATCAATAACTTCTGGTGCAAAATTTTTAGTATGACTCATTACAAAATCTTCTACTAATGATGGATCCCAATTACGTTCATTACTGCCATAAATACTTACTACAATAGGAGTAGTTATAATAAGATCTCCTTCATAAGTATGTTTTTCAATATTCTTTTCATATTCAGCTTGTTTCTTCTTTTCTTCGGCTTCGCGGTTAGCTCTATAAGCAGCCTCTCGACCTTCATCAGTTATTTCACTTTTACCTATATCAAATGGATTACCACCAGCATGACTCATAGACCAAATGGTAAAATAAGCTCCCATAATAACCTCCTATCAGATAAAATGACCTACCTCTTTCAAGATAAGTCATTTTTCACAATCCATACTATTATATATAAATAGTTCTTAATAGCTAATGTTATCGTAAAAAACATCATCATCGATTTCTTCACCATAGACATGCTCAATTTCGATGATTTCTATCCAACCTTGATTATGGAAAAGCTTTAATATATCATCTTTTACTTTATTTCTAGCTGGACATTCTTCTTTCTTAAGTGGAAATCCTGTGTAGTCAAATTCAAGCTCTGCTGGTTCTGGTGGAGAATATCTATCTCCTGGATATGCAGGTGATACTACATGAATATCAGCTGAAACATCAGCTGTAATAGTAATATCGTCATCATCGAAGTTATCTACTTCAAAATCATCTGCATCTTCCATAAGTGAGCTGAGAATATCAAATACATCCTCTTCTACTTTATAGAAGTCACTTTCTAAAATTTCATTCACGCGTTCTTCAGTAACATCATCAGCCCATTTAAGAATGATTCTAATAGTTTGACGACCATGAGTAGTAGTTGGTCCATCATCATAATCGTCATATCTATCTGAGGAAGAACTATTAGTTTCAAATAATTTATTTCTAATCTTTAGCATGTTATTTACCTCCTTCAAAAATTGGTCTACCTAAGAATCCACCAAATTTAGTAAGTACAACTACTTCATCTGTTGGTTCAAATGTTAGATTCTTTGTATTAACTGCTTTGCCTTCAGGTGAAATAGATAATGTTATATGTGGTACTGGAATAGCATTATATAACTCTCTAAGTTCATCTGACTCGCATAATACTAACTGAACTTTATAGCCTTCGTTCACATTATCATTACCATATCCAGTAACAATAAACTTAGCCTCTTGACCATATAAATGTTCATGACTTACGGCAGGCTTATATTCAGTAGTTACATGCTTAAATTCAATATCTTTAGATAGTTTACTAGGTAATGTACCTTGTACAAAGAATGCTTCATATACTATATTCATAATAATTCTCCATTAAGATTCTAATATTAATTCTAACTCTTCAAACATATTTGACCAGAAGTAATCTCCATCATTATGATACCAGTCTTCGATAATTTTAAGCTCTTCATCAGTTAATTTTCTATTTGTAGTAACTTTTACATACCAATAACCCTCATTACCAAGACCCTCATCGTCATATATGTCATTGTCTCTAATATAATCTTCTTCTGATTCATAACCATCAAAGTCATTAGTTATTGCTATAATAGCGTCACTTAATGATTCTACTATAGTATCATCAGATTTAAATGATTCAGTAACATCTTGATCTAATGTATTATACATAACATCTGATTTTTCTGCAAACTCACCTTTTGCGCCTTTAAGATCAGATAACCATATTCTACCTGTGTAATTATATTCCATTTTTATTATACCTCCTAATTATCAACTAATAATTTAATATCACTAATACTATGCCTAAGCTAATCCGTATTGTTCAAGATCATCTTCAGTAATGTCATTAATAGTATATCTGAACTCATTTTCGAGCTCAGCATAATGTTCCATAATGTAGAATATAATGTCATTAGTAAGGTTATTCTTAGAATAACTACATACTACATTCATATTATACATATTAGTAATACCAGAATACTGAACTACAAGATAATCTTTCCACTGTTCCTTTGAAGGTTTATTGGTTACTTCTTCGTCTTCGTCAGAATTGAATACTAATACATAACCCTCATTTATGGCTTCAATAATATGTTCTTCAATAAACTTCTGAAGCTTAAAAATTTCATCATTTTCAGTCGGTAATAAACCTCTATTTCGTCTATTTTTAATAGAGAGTTCTCTATATCTTTTAATTGCATCTAAAATAGTCATAATCTACCTCATTGTAAATTCTTTTCCCAGGCTACGTATACAATCCAATCAGAAGTTATAGATGTTATGACTAAGTCTTTTACATCCATATTCTTAAGTCTTATTTCAGGTACTCCACCTTGTATACCAACAAGATCTAATTCATCGTGAAGATCACAATAATCTTTGATTTTATCTACAAGATCTGTAAATCTGTTTGGTAAGTTCTGTACATCAAGTCTATCTCTTAAAACTGTATATGTGTCAGGAATAGAGTTTATACGTACTTCAAATGGAAAATCTACTACCTTTTGTAGATCTCGTACTCTCATATTACCACTCATAGTATTCACCTTCCTCAAAAGCTAAAACTACTGATACATTTGAAGTATATCTAGACCAATAGAAATCCATCATATTTTCAAACTCTTCTTTTGTATTAGCCTCGTAGAGTTTCTGTCCTTCTTTTTTGACAAATCCTAAACTAATTCTTTGTCTATTGATACCATTTTGATCTAAATAGTCTTCAAGTGTTCTTTTATCTATCAACCAAATTTGATAATCCATAGAAATACCTCCTTATATACAAAGAAAATGACCTGCCTCTAGTGAGACAAGTCATTTTTCACTTTCATACTATATTATAATTAAATAGCACTTTACAATCAATACGAAAGTCTTTATTCATGTCCAGCTTTCTTTCTAACCTTGTGAAAGATTGTATCGAATGTATCTCCAGGTTCAAGATCAAAAAGTTCAGTTTCCATAGACGAAATAGCGAACTTATTATTTTTCCAGTCATATCCACGATACCAACCTTCTTTAGAATATTTAGTTTCCCATTCTTCTAAAGATACGTATTTTGCACCAGTTTCATTATTTATTCTAATAAGTCCTTTATTTTTATTAGTATTTTTATTTCCAGTGCCTTTAGTCCAACCTTGTGGTTCATATATAGTTATAAATTCTTCTTCTAAAACATATTTATAAGTTTTTCCATTATTTATTGCTATTTTACCTCTAATATGACCACATTTTTCAGTATTACCTTTTAGTGTTTTTGAAATTTTAGCTTTACACTCTTTAGATAATTTTTTACCTTTATTACTTTTACTAATATTTTCATTCCATTCTTTATTATGTGGTAATGGTTTACCTAAATGTGCTTTTCTATTCTTTTCATTAGATTGTTTGTTTTTAGGTGGACCTTTAATTATTGCACCGGATTTAACTAATTTTTCTAATTCATTAGCTTTTACTAATTTATACTGATTATTATAATAAATCCAAGTTCTACCTAAATTTTGATGTAGTGTTTTACTTAAATTTTTAAACCGTTCTTTTTCTTTTTCAGAACAGACGTGTTTAGATCCAGTTAATCTTTTAGACATTAATTCAGAATTTATTTTACTTATTTGATTTATTTCTTCTTTATTGTTAATAATAAAATCTTCTAAATTATATGTAATACCATTAGCTTTATGTTGTCCTAAAAATCTAATAACTGCAGTTGAATTTGCAAGTTTATATTTATTATTGTAACTACAAAAACACAAATATAAATGTGCTAAAATATGATCAGCTCTAGATAAATATACTAAATTATCTTCGGTATTATCTAATTTTTTAGATATACTTTTATAATAATAGTTAGGAATGATATGATGTAAATCATATCCTCGTTGTTTAATATTAGATTTATTTTTGACAATTAGTTTCACATATTTAGATAAATATTTATTATTAATACATAATTTTAAGTCTAATAGTTTATTTTTCAGATCTTTCTGTGTCATGACCTGCTACCTCTCGCACATGCTTAAACATGGAGTCCAAAGTATCATTTTCTTTAATTGGAAAAATATTTTCAGTTTCCATTGAACTAATTGCATAAGTATTATCAATTAAATTTACAAAAAATGTATATTGTCCTTCGGCACCCATATTATGAAGTGCCCATTTCTCGGGACCAACCTTCTCTTCCATATGAAGATCTATAGTAGCAAGTGTGTCAAATCCAATACCATTGAATCTATCCTTGTTTTCCATAAGATGTTTATCAAGGTAATCGATGTTGGCATCTACTTCATCTTTATGCTTTTCATAGTACTCAACACCACGACCCTTATGTTTGAATCCTAGCATAAGAAGCTTAAGATTATGATCTGCCATATTCTCAAGATCTTCTTTGGTGAAGCATCCATCAATAACATGAACTACTACATTCTTGAGACCGTTCTCCCAAAGAATAGAATCTGACGAATTAGTAAGAGAAACACCAATGCCCCATACTAACTGTCTATTCTGCCAATCTTTAAGAGTCTCAACATTATCCTTAAGATGTTTCTGGTTGATTGTAATGTTTACAAATACACCTTTTTCTTTCATCTTAATAAGGAATGCTTCAAGTCCAGGATGAGTCATATCATTTGCATTGATTGCCATCTCTGTACCAGGATGTACAGTGTCAAAGATCGGATTAGTGAGATCTGCATGAGGCTTATCCATATTGCAGTTCAAATAACAGTATTCACAACCACCATTACACTTTTCTGTGATTGTGACATCCATACTTTCTGCAAAATCTGGAGTAAGATTGTCAAGGTCATTCATACGAATCTTTGTGCCGTCATCAAAAAGACGAACAGTATAATTTCCATTTTTATATTTAGCAAGAAGCTTCATATCTAAGTTCCTTTCAATTTTTTAGATTATTATAACATAACAAATTTAGTTTGTATATAGTTTAAACTATATTATTTTTTATATTCTTTCCATTTTTGATAAAATGCATATATATTAAGTTTACCTTTGGTAAAGCCTTTACCATACCAATCAGTATATTTATCACTATATGTGTTAGCATCACTGTTAATTGCTACATAGGCAGGTATTTCATTTATAGCATTTAATGTTCCTATTGGTAATGAGCTGATTGTGTCTATATATACTACGTCAGCATCTGCACATCCTTTAGTTACATCATAATTACCATCTACATCTATTTCAGTAATTAGATCATAGTAGTCTGTATGTAAAAATGCTTCATCAATTGTATAGTAATCTCCATTTTCTTCAGGTTCACCTATAAAAACATGAAAAGCCCTAGAATATGTTTGAGGTTCCCAGTCTCTACTCAATAAAACATTAATATCTTTTTCAATATCATGTATTTTTGCTACTCTATCTTCTCTATCTACACCTAAATATTTATATGGTAATTCAGTTTCAATATTATCTGCAATTTGCTTGTTTATAGTAAGTCTAAAATTACCTAAAGTTACAGTAAAACCACTATCTATATCTTCAATTGTGTATTTTTTACTATTTTTATTATCTAGTATTAAATCTTTTACTTCTTCGACTGTCATGGTTTTCCTCCTATAAAATAGAGGACCTAATCGCTTAGATCCTCTTTGTGCTATTTATGTCTTCCTTAATCTCTACCACTGAAGCTAAATGCAGTAATATCACCTTCAGCTACATCAGCATATTCTTCCATTTCTTCTATAGTCTGATCAAAAGTAAAGTAATCTCGGTTATTTGCATATTGTTTTAGATAATTAAGATCTAATGGTACGTCATCATCAATTAATCCTTCTGCATTCATCTCATCAATAAAATCTTTTCCAGTCTTAAATTTTTGTTCGCTAGACTGTGTTCCGCTGTCCCATCTATTCCAAAATACTATATCTTCTAAATTATCATAATTTTCTTCATGTTTACTAAATCTAATAAAATCAGTAGATTTCATCATAACTAGAACATGTACGCTGGAACTATTGGTTTCAAACATACTTGGTCTAAATTGAATCATATTATACCTCTCTTTATCTTTTTCTGTTTTTCTTTTTATTGTGACGGTTTTTCTTAGTAAGATAGAAGTCATCATCTTCCCAAGCAGCATCTTCTTCCTGAAGATCTTCGATAGTTTTATTTTCGTAACCATCATATCCGTCGTATTCGCTTTCAATATCTTCATCATACTCTTTCTTATGTGCGAGATATTCTTTTTCAGCTTCAACTTCTTCATCAGAGATGACCATCTTAGCGAATCTAGTTGATTCCCAATCAATCTCATTACCGTCTTCGTCTATACAAATAATAAGATATTTTGGATCTTTAATTAATGTCTGAACAGTTTTAATCTCACCTTTTGTTAAATACTGTGAATTATCCCATTCATCATTATAACCATGCCATTCACTAAAACTCTGAAAATCACCAAAACATTTAGCAAGAAGAACTTCTTCTCTGCAGAAAGTAACTCTTCTATTTTCAGGATCAGCATTTACTGGTCTACCATCTACATATATTTCTTTGACACCTGCATGTTTAAGTAAACCTAAGAACTGTTCTTCTTCCTGTTTAATTGCTGCCCAAGCGTATACTCCATTTAGATCACTTTTCCAATGATCTCCATTGGAATCAATTCTAACTACAGGTGGAATTTCAAGTTCAGCTACTTGACAAATCTGTACAGCAAATGTCATAGTAGACGAACTATTTGTTTCAAATAATCCATATCTTACTTGAATCATAATTATTTCTCCTTATTAATTCTTCTGCATATCATTTCCAACTATATTTAACAGTTCTACTTTTAATGCATTACCCATTTCTAATACTTGACTTATCCAACTATCGATTATGTGTCTTGGTGGAAATTCTGATTCAGGTTTGTCAATTAATGATACCATTAATTTTATATCGTCTATTTGTGAAATAACCATATTGATTGCTTTATTTGACTTACTTATTTTATTAGCTTCAAGATCGTCTAGTAGATCTAATAAATTCTGATATTCAGTTAAATTAGGAACTTCAGCTAGCATTATAGCAAGTAAAAAGTTGGTAAGTAAATTTCTGCTTATTTTAAATAATCTGTGAATATCATCTTCATCACAATCATCAATGCGCTTGTTAGAATATGCTATATTTAAAGATGTGAGTAGACCACTACCCTTGTTAAAATAATGATTAATATTTTCTACATTAGATAAATCATCTGAATTAGCTACATCATCAGTTACAGTAAAAACACGAATCATACTACTCATATTTTCACAATAATCTACTAATGACTTAAGATGATATATTTTAAGACCATTATCAGTTATAGGAATATTCCAATACTCACCATGATAGTCAATATCTTTTAAATCATGTGTTTGTCCAACCGTAAATTTTTTTAACCACATATCCAAATCTGGTGTAAGTTTACGAATATCATTGGCTAAATTTTTGAGTCCATAAAATTTCTCTTCATCAACCTTAGCACGATCAAATGGTAGTTCAAATACTTTCCCTCTATTTTCGGGATTTTCACGAAATTCCTCTCCATATTTTACAATAACATTTTCAAAACTATTTATAGACTTCATAGCTATAAATGTTCCAGTGTATAAAATAGCATTTTTTGTAACATCATTATCTGATCTATTAAAATCAGTTATTGCCTCTATAGCTTGTTGATAATATGCCTGAGCCTCTCTAAAGTCTATAATTTTATCAAAATCAGCACCAAATAACTGATATTTATTTAAGTACTTTTTAAGTAATTCTTCATTTTGTACTGTTTGACTTTTCATGCTGGATCCTCCTTTTATATAATACAAATAGCGTACCTATTGCTAGATACGCTATTTTTCACATTCATACTATTATATATAAATAGCTTTTAATTATTCATTTGATCTATTTTATCAAATATATCTGTAAATAGTCTCATCTTAGTTTTTGCATTAGTAAGTAGCTTCTGGTAGGTATATTCATCTATATCCAGAACTGACATTACTTCTACTATGTTTAATTCTTCATAGTAGGTTAATATTAAGACCATTTTCTCTTGTTCGGTCATATAAGACATGCCTTTAGTTAAGGCTTCTACCAAGCTTTCTTTGTTCATATAATTTACCTATTAAGAAAGTCTAAGTGAGATAAATTTCTTACCTTCACCAAACTCATTATCTACTGCTTCCTGACAAACTTCAAAGTCTTCCATTGTAGTGAGTTTAGTAGTTTCATTGAATAAAACCTGAATAAGACCCTTTTTATCATAACAACGATAGTTACCTCTTTCTTTGTATAATTCAAATAGCTTTACTACGTTCTCATCAGAACATCTTACATTCTGAACACCAATTGCAAGAAGACTATTAAGGAATCCTCCTATATAATCATCTTCAAACTCTCGTTCAGGTCTATACCAACAGTAATAGTCGTTAAACAATATTTGAAGCATAGAATCTTCACTGTTAGGTATCAGTGTAACAGTTTTCTGTACTGTAGCATTACCTTTAGGGTCATATACAAATACATGACAAGATGAACTGTTTGTTTCAAACATAGCGTTTCGTATTTCTAACATAATAACTAATTCTCCTTATCCATAGTTTCATCTTTACATTCGCCTATTCGTATAAGTTCTTCTATAACTCTATGACATTCCGCTTCTACGTCTTCTGTAGTAGCATACATATTATAGTATTCTGAATCTCCACTCATAGCTCTAGCATATTCAAGTATATCTTCTATGTTAGGATCATTTCCATGTAGTTTACGAATACCTTCTTCATCAATACCATCCCACAAATGATGATGATCCCATCCAATAAACCAACCATTAAGTCCTTTAATATGACCACTAAAAGTTAATCCAACTGAGTTAAAGTCAAGTTCAGTAAAGTGGATTTCATAAAAAGGATGAGTTTCTGGAATATGAACATATCCGCATCTATATCCCTGAATATCATGAAACCATACAGCATATAAATAATTTTTATATTTATTTATTACTTCATAGTCTTCGGTTGGTTTAAGCATATATTACTCCTTAATCTCTGGAAATCTTACATTCTGACCAAAATAACCCACAATATCTGTATTCCAATATCTAATGAATGCTTCAATTTCAGTTGTTCTGAAAAATAATCTTTCACCTTCTTGATCAGCAACTCTAACAGAATAATGATTGTCCCAAATATCTACTATAATATATGGTTCAGTCATAAACTTATAAATTGTTCCAGAATCCTCTTGCGTGCAAATTACTAATTTGCTATCATTATAAAGCTCCATCATTTCAGTTTCAGACATTTCAGAAAGTTCTGCATATTCTTTAACCATACCTAAAATGGATTCTTTTACATCATATTCAAAGAATCTTTCAAGTTCTCTATTTCTAGGATTCATATTATATTCTCCTTATCGTACAAAGTATTTCCAGCCATAAGGGAAATTATAATCAACTCCACAACAAATGTCTCTAATTTTGATTTTTATAATGTCACTTGCTCCACCATAGCCAGAGATACTAAGTTCTTTTTCCATTTCTCTACACTTCTGAGCAAATTTGATATATTTTGAATAGAATCTACCTTTATCGTCATCATACTTCATATCTATAGAATCTATAGTGTTCTGATTAGGAAACTTAATATAGTCTTCCATGCATACATCATACGCTGCTTTAAGAGTTCTATACCATTCATCAATATCCTCAAATTTCTCAGTGCTAGTGAACTTAAGAACTTCATTAGGTATCTCAGGATCGATGAAATTAGTCATTTCATACATAATAAATACCTCCTCAACCTGCACCTACGTATGCGTCAATATATAATACCTCTCGTTTCATTTGATAATCAACAGTAAGTGCTTGTATTTCATTTCCATTTACATACGCAACTGAACCAGTTTGATGATAGATATTTTCAAACATCTTCATATCCCATTCTTTATCTACAATTCGAACAGAATCTGCATGAATCTCTTCTCTAAATTCTCCATTAGGACCTTTCCATTCAACAGGTCTACCATGTGAATCCCAGTAATAGCTAATAACTACATCTATATCTTGTGCAGTAAAAACTATTTCTTCTACTTCATTCATTTTTTCGAATTCAAAACTAATAGATTCCATACTATATTTCCTCTTCAGTTTCCAGTATAACACGTTCTACATAGGGATATAATGTGTCATAGTAATCACATGCCCATTCAGTAAGATCACAAGTATCTCCACCATAATTCTCATCAAATGGTACAAATCCAGACATAATGTTCATTATAATAGAAGAAATATTACTTTCAACAATTTGTTCTTTAGTCATATATTTCTTCATGTAGTCTCTAACCTTTCTTTCATCAGAAGTCATATCTAATCCTCCTTATTAACTGTAATCTTTATAATAAATGAATCATGTTTATATCTGTCTCTATCTTCTACTTTTACCTTAATTCTAACTTCTTCAAGTTCAGTATTATCATGATATTGATCTATCCAATACTTAGCCCATCTAGTAATTTCTTTCTTCATACCAGATAAACTTGTACTCCATTCTTCTTGACATAACCAATATAACATAATGTAATCATCTTGAACATATATATCACTATCTTTATCACGTAATGGCTCATACTTATTATGATTAAACTCATAAATATTTATAGAGTCTTCATTAAAACAAGGAACAGGCGCATCTGCATGTGCTTTCCAGTTTATCTCAAAATTATCTACTAAATAAGAAAGAAGTTTCATAATAACCTCCTTATAATACAAATTTAATTATACAACCAATAGTTATATCTAAAAATACGAATACCCAAGTAAATACTACACCAGCAGTACTATTACCGTCAATTCTAGCAAGACTAATTCGTTTAATTGGTCCACAAGGGATTCCTTTTCCATTAAATATATCTAAGAATAAATGTGACATACAACCTAAGAAGAAACCTATCATAGGTGTAAAAAAGAAATAACATAATACTAATCCAATTGTATAAGTAATTGGATCATGCAGAATTCCTCTGTGGTTTGAGCCAACCTTACCAAGTTTCTTATTAATAGCACCTATAACTGTAGACACTGGTGCAGAAAGCTGTCCCATATGACTACTAGGATTATCTATGTCTGGAAAAATACCACCTAAGATACCACCAAGTATAAATAATGTAGCTGTCTCAGGTGTATTAGTTACATTAGGAATTATTGCAGCTACTTTATCTAAGTTCATTGTTACTGCTGTACCAACTGCTGCTCCATATACAAAATGACAATTTCCATTCATAGATTAAATACCTCTTTTTGTTTTATTATAACAAGAAACCGTCAACTTGTAAATAGTTTCTTATTATAACTTAATGTAATCTTCTTTACTTATAAATGCTAATCTTTTGTAAGCAATCTACAGGAAATTCAATATCGTCTTCTTTTCTGATATTGATTTCTCTACAAAGATCATACAAGGTCTCATACTTATCAGAATTACTGTCGAGATTAGCTATCATAAGACTAAATGTATTAGGACAATGTTCCTCAAAGAACTTAGTAACTGCCTCAAAATTCTCTCTAGAATCTGAAAGTGCATACTTCAAACTTTCATGAGTTTCATGTAAATCGCCTGAAATACATCCAGCTTGTTCCATCTCATATTCACTATAACCTCTACTAGCTCTTTCATAATCTTTAGAGGCCTTGCTGAAGAACAATAATTGCTCTTCTAACTCTACATACTTCATTGTATACCTCCTATACTTCTAAATGAACTATAAATTTAGATCCTTTAGGTTCAATAGAATAAATTATTTCTGTTAATAATTCCGGCTTATTCATTCTAATTGCATTCTTATCTGCTTCATAGATTATATCACCACGATCACCACGTTCAACTCTGATAATCTCTGAACCAATGACTTTAAGGAACTGTTCTAATATCATAAATATTCCTCCTTATGTCCAATCGTTATTGATAATATAATCATTAACTCTCTTAGCAAAAGCAAGAGCAGATTTGAGAACTTCAATATATTCTTCTGTATCAGCAAAAGAGTCTGCGCACATTCTCATACCATGTGATACTTCAGTTCTTTCTGGATCATATCTATGCTTTACTGGTGTACCATCAAATCGAGGATTACCTACACTAGAAAGTCTTACTTCTACTACATGTTTTTCTGCTGCATCTGAACTTTTTACTTTAAGGCCTTCCCAAGGTGTATCATTTACTCCAATACCAGAGTCCTTTACTAAGGTAAAATCACCTTCTGAAAAAATTACTTCTAACATATTTATACCTCCTATTCTACAAGCTGATATACATAAGATTGTTCTAGTAAATCACCTATAGAGTAACCTCTTGAAAAATATGAATGTTTTTCTAAAAACTTACGATAAGCTTTTACAGTGTAAGCTTTTTTAGTTCTATATACAATCTCCTGAATAAATCTTTTTTCTTTTACCAATATCATGTATACTTATTGAATCAAATTCTGGTCCAATAAAGTCAAAGTCTGCTATTTCTTCACAGCCAGTTGAAAACTGATTTTTGAATATTTGTTCTAATGCTTGATCATCTTCAAATGTTTCTTCAAGTAAATTATCAAAACAGTCGTATTCATCTTCAGCATCATATATCTCTGTAATGATGTTTGTACCATTTTTAGACTTATACTCTACTATGGTATTATCTTCAACAAATTCTCTAAATTCAAAAATATACTTATGCTCATTATATTCTTTAGCATTATAATCATCTATCTGCGAATTTAATGAATACTTAGTATTAAGCTGCATGATGAATACCTCCTTTATCAAACAAAATGACCTGCTTCTTTCGAAACAAGTCATTTTTCACATTCTTACTTATCTAAAACTAATTTCATTCCTTTGCCCCAAATCATAGTCTCAACTGGTGCATATAGATCATTGAACTTCTGACTTTTCTTAGGCTTGATATTGATTAGTGTAACTTTATTACCATCTAAGCTAATATCTCCTTTCATCTGAAGTTCATTAAGTTCATTTTCAACTTCTTCTTCCGTCATTTCTGATACATCAGCAATTTTTGGAATATCTAATTCAAACTCGTTACTATTAAAGTAACTTCCTAAATAACTTAAAACTTTATCCATTTTTGCTCCTTTGCTAAATAATTATATCTTACACTTATATAATTAAATAGCACTTCAATATGGAGCAAAAATAAAAAGGTGTACCACTTTTATATGATACACCTTTATTATTTATAAACAGTTTTCCAAATCATCTGCATATTTACTAAATTGCTCATATAGATTTAATGTATCAGCTATTTGCTGAATAAATTTAGTTAACTGCGTTTGTGACTGTATAAATGATTCTACATTAAAATGTTCTCCTTTATCAGTCATTATATCTATTATAAATTTATAATTTATTTGATTATCAGATTTTAACTTTTCAACTTTAAATAAAGGAATTTTAGTATCTACAGCACAAATAATTATTGTATTCATTTTAATGTCATCGTCTATTTCTAAACTAAAAAATTCATCAATAGAATCATAGTATGATTGAACGTTTAATTTATTTGATTCACTAATTTTATAAATAAAATCTTTTACAGCGTCTTCTACACCTAAAGCACACTTATCTGGATTTTGTTCCATCCATTGGCTAAGTGTTAACTTATGGTCTTCTAAATATTCTTCTACTGAAGCTTGAACGTAATAGTCTTTATCATTGATAAGCTTATCAAGTCCATATCCGTATCTTGCTACTTCTACACGAACCCAATTAACTTCATCATTGATAAGTGTATCTAAACTATAACCTTGTGCAGCTACTGCCTTTCGAACATGATAATTTTTATCATTAACAAGAATATCAAGTCCATATCCTTTATAAGCTACGCTAGCGCGAACAACTCTATCTTCATCATTAACAAGAATATCCAGCCTATAACCATGTCTTGCTACTTCAGCACGAATATGTGATTCTTTATCATAAACAAGTTTATCTAGACCATAACCTTGTTTTGCTACTTCTTTACGAACGTCATAATCTTCATCATTAACAAGAATATCAAGTCCATATCCATGTTTTGCTACTTCCCATCGAATCCAAGATTCTTTATCATAAACAAATTTATCTAGACCATAGCCATGTTTAGCTAATTCGAATCGAATACTAAATTCTTTATCATAAACAAGTTTATCTAGACCGTAGCCTTGTTCAGCTACTTTGTATCGAATATTAATATCATCACTATCAACTTGTTTATCTAATTCAGGATCTGTACCATAAGGTGTCCAATTACAATTTTCTGATATATACATAATAATCTCCTTATAAATTTCTAAATTATATATATATAATTTTTAGTTACATGTTCATTTGATTATATAAATCTACTATAGGTTCGAATATATTTCTAAATTCATCAATCCATGATTCAATGACTTTTTCTAAATCTGAATCTGAATCTGAATCAAAATAAACTGAAGTACCAGTACCAAAATCATTTTCACATGTAAGATCATAATCACCATCTTGATCTCTGGTTATACGTATTTTAGAAATACTATTAACATTAATTATAAATTCATCATCGTCTCTTTTATCAATATCTTCAACTTTTATATTATATTTTTCAAAAATTCGTCTAATGTCACTCTCACTAATTTCATCTACTATGCAGTCATCATAGTTAGTTGGTAATTCAAAAAATTGAAAAATATCGCCAGATCTAGCAAATTCTTTTTGTTCTTCTACTATCTTTTCTACACAATCCCAATAAGTAGGATCATCTTCATCAGGTAATGTTGTATATTGTAAACCACTAGCACCCTCTGCTAAGTCTTCTTCAGAATAATCAATATACTCAATACTCTCTTCAGCTCGTCCATCTTCATAAATTAAAAACTTAAAAGTTATTTTACCAAAACCGCATTGGTTACTAGAAGATCTTCTATCGTTAGCGCTTATAGTAACTTCTGCACCTTCTGAATTATACTCTATATTATCTACTTCTACACTAGCAAATCTAGATTCATCATATATTTTATTGTATAATTTTTCTTCAATTATTTTCATAATATTTTTCTTCAATAATAAAAAGCGCCTTAGTTTTCACTAAGACGCTGTAATTATTTATTTGTTAATTATTACAGAATAGCACCGATAGCGTTCTGTACACAATCTACATACTCATTCATGTCATTCTCTTCAAGTACCTCAATAAGATCTTCAAGAGTCTTCTTGAGTTCTGCCTTGGTAGCGATCTGTCTTACAGGTCTCTTACCACCGGAAGTGATGTAGAGAGTGAAGGTGTAGAATGCATCTGTAGGTTCTACCTTAGAGATACCACAAAGTCTACGTCTACCATTATCGCTGCCATCCTTATCTGCGGTGTAGATAGATACGTTCATTGCGTCCTTTGCATTTGATCTAGATACAACCAACTTAGTACCTCTACCACCTCTTTCAAGGTTATCACAGAAGTCTTCGATGTTGGTATAGAGTGCTTCCCACTCCTTCTGATAAGCTTCAGGTGTAGAGCTAGTAAGGTGAGCTACAAGACCATCAACATATCCGTCAAACTCAGAACCATCTGCATTCTGGATTGCCTTAAATACCTTAGAGTTAGATCTAACAAGAGAAATAACCTCGTCCTTAGGAACCTTAGGACATACCCAAGTATCTTCAGGAAGACCTACTTCTTCGTTGATCTTCTTTCTAAGTGCTGCATGAATGTCCTTAAACTCTGCCTTGCTGATAACATTACCAGGTCTCTGAGGAAGAGTACCACGAAGATCATCGTCATTTCCATATCTCTTAGAAAGTTCTACTGCTTCCTTATACATAGCCATCAGATCTGCAACTGACATACCACTGAAATCAGGATGATATGCTGAGAAGAATCTAGTTGTAGGAATATCACCTACTGCGATAGTAGAAGAATTCTGCTCGAACTCATCAGGATGAGCTGCCTTATATTCCTTCCACTTCTTATCTGCTGCTTCGATCTGAGTCTTATACTTAACTCCCCACTCAGCATTGTGCTCATGCTCTGCCCAAGTGTCCTTGACCTCATAATCAGTCTTAGCAGTATGAGTTACATAAGTAGGATCGTCAGTACCAATAACGATTGCCTTAATATCAGCTGCAACATCTCTTGCCACATTGTGGATAAAAAGAGGAGTAGCCTTATAGGTACCGTCATCGTTAGGCTGGAAGTATCTCTCATCGATATTTCCAGAAAGCTGGAACTTCTTGTTACTAAGCATTTCAAATAAAGTCATGATAATTACTCCTTTCGAATTATAGGTTCTTTTATTTGATTTGATATAATTATTATATCACGATCTAACCTATTTGTAAATAGTTATTTGTAAACTTTTAGTATTTATATTAAATACCCAATTCTTCAGTATTCAACCATAAATATCCAGAAAAATCTTCATCAAGATAAGCTTGTCCATCTTTTGGATTGTAGATAAGCTTACATTTTTCAGAACCAAATGGATGAATGACTGTATCAGATGGAAGTTGGCTTAAAGCCTTTACTAATTGACCAGTAGTATTAACATTTTTTAATAATACTTGAACATCAACTTCGCTCATTTTGATCTCCTTTCCAAACAAAATGACTAACCTTATATTTAATAGACTAGTCATTTTTCACATTCATTCTTATAATATTAAATAGCTCTTATTGAACTGTACTCATCCATAAATCATTAAGTACTTCACCAGGTACGTTATAGTATAAATAATAACCTAAAACCATACCTAAACCAATTGCAACTAAAATAGCTATTCCAATTATAACTTTCTTTTTCATTTTAACAATATTTCCTTCCACTTCCATACGGTATTGGTGATCTAGATCCTCTATAGATAAAGGTACCATCATCATTAACAATAAACTCTAACCAAACATTGGTTTTAGGATTACCTAAATTAAAAGAATCATCACCTGTAATTTCAATTCCTTCAAGTTGGTCAAATAAATCTTGTAGACTATCTTCATCGTCAAAACTCATTTGACTAAATAGAAAATCTTTGCCTCTGACAATATTTCTACCAAGAGCGCGTATAATACTGTATTGGTCAAAGAAATTTCTTTTCTCAGAGGCGTCAATCATTTCTTTATAGAATCGAATTTTCTTAAATTCATTATTCTTAATCAATTGACTCACCTTCTTTTTATATACTCATAATAAATCTTTTTAATCTCTTCCTGATCTGCTTTACTTATTTCAGTTTTATATGTTTCTGCACTACCATCTTCAAAGCCCTCTTCTACAAAGAAATGGAATGAATTATTGTCATCTTCCCAGACTTCAAAACCAAATAAAAGATAACCGTTGTCTCCATTATCTACAATATAGTCAGAAAACATATAGCTGCCTTCTCCAGCATATTCTTTTAGATGTTCAAGATCTACATTTTGGCATAAACCATATTGTGTTTGAACTACCATAATTGTACTCCTTAATCTGCACTATATTCTCTGTACCAATTTTCATCATCAGAGTCTAAGTATTTATATTCTGGTGCAGGACCTACATTTGGTCTAGTTTCACCATCACTAAAATGTTGTATTTCTGACTCATTTCCAAAGAGAGCGAACTTAAGCACTTCTTTGTTCCAACCATCTGGAACTCCCATATCTTCTGGATGATCTTTATACTGTTCAATGGCTCTTTCAAAATAAGAATCATGACCTCCGTAAACAATCTCTTCTACACCTGAGATATAGAGGAAATTGACTAATTTATCTATATTCTCACGATCGGCTTTCCAACCATGAATAATAGAATAGATAACTTTTTCTGACGGCTTCAAAGAAGTTTCATCATCTACGTAAATGAATCTCTGTGGTACATGAATACCTTGACTCTTAGGAATGATTAAAATATTAGCACTTGAGCTGTTTGTTTCAAAACAACTTGTTCTAATCTGTATCATACTATACCTCCTTATTTAAGTAACAATATAATTACACCGTCATACGCTCTTATCTGATCTACATCAGATTCAAGTAATTCATTCTTGTCTTTCTCAGGCATAGTAGCTCTAAAATCTGCACAAGGACCGTTATATTTAACTACACCTTGTCCATCATGAATACTAATCTTATCTATAGCTGAGATCATAGAAATAATTTTTGATAAAGGCATATTATAGTCTCCTCTTTATAATTTATAAAATAACTTAAATTCTAATGCTAAACTAATAAGCTCTTCATTGTTTAAGCAATCAGTTAACTCATACTTTTCATTAAATTCATTTTGTAAATATTTTATCCTTTATAATTTACGCATTACATTAAATTCTACTGCTAAAACTGGAAGTTCATCACGTATTCTACTATTTGGTTCGTAATTTTCTGAAAATTTAGTTTTTAAGAAATTTAACACTTCATCTAAATTTAATCCATATGAATCACAAAATTCTTGAACAGTTCTAATATCCATTATATAAAAATAATCTTTTACTTGCTTTTCATTTCTATAATACCATTCTTCAGTAGATGTTCCCCAACCACTAGGTATATACCAGTTATTTAGACTTCCATAAGTATTTAATAAATTAACTACAACTTCACGTCCACCTAAAAATGCTATATCTTCACTATCTAGGCTATCTGAATACAAGCCTGCTTCTTCATAACTACCACCACTTTTAGCACCAACAGTATCTATATCTATACCTAAATTATAAAAAATATTGTAAATAGTTGCTCCATTATGTATATCCATAAGAATATTAGGTGGTAATTTCATATTCATAGGAATCCAACCTTTTTCTCTACATTCTTTAATATTAAGTGAATCACTAGATAATAACTCTATAATAATATTTTTATCTAAAATTTCAAATGCAATATCTAATATTCCATTTTCAGCAAAAACTTCTATTAAATCACTATCATATTCAATTTCATCTTTAAGATCAGATAAAATAAGCTTAATTGTAGCTTTATCTATATGATTCTTAACAAGACTTTCTATAAGACTATTTTCATATATCATATTATTATCTCCTTATTCAATCATAACTAAAAGATAGTCATTAGTATATTTCTGAGCAATTACACTATATTCAGATAACTGTCCATAGTTACTTCTTGATACCTTATAAAAATCTCCAACATTAAAATCACTTAAAGATGATAATAACTGCTGCATCTTTAACTGCTCACTTGCAGGAACATTTGCGCTCCAAGTAAATAATACTTTGTCATTCTCAATGTCAGTGAAGCTTAAAAACTGTGGAAATGTCATCATGTTAATGTCCTCCTTAATAACCTCCGTCTTCTGGATCTTCTAAATTTGTTTCACATTCCTCTTCAAATGTACACATAACAATCTCATACATATCAGTACCTTTGAAAGTATGTATGTTCTGAAATGGTTCATTTGCCGGATTACATTCTTGAAGTAAACTTCCTGGAATATCTGCCTTATAAACACATGAGTTGATGTCTTTATAATATTCGCATCTATTATTCCAATCATACTCAAAATTATTTTGGTTTAATGAGTCTATATCAACTTTTAGAACTACTATATCTTCTGGACACTCATCAGCGCATTCTGCATAAGCTTCAGCCGCATCAGCATCTAGTGCTAGAAATATCTTACCTTTAAGAGCTGCTACACCTATTTCCTCTTTAAACGCATGTTCAGGTGGATTAATTAGCAATCCGTTTTGTTTGATAGACTCTAAATTTTTTCTGTCTGTTGCATGATAGAGATATAAACTCATGTTGTTACCTCCTCATCACAAGTAAGACTAATATAAGACTCTTTTAATTGCTGATAAATAGTAATAAACTGTTCAGCTACATCCGAATCATATCTATCGAATCTTTCATAATAACCATCATCCAAAGCATCTTTCATAGCCATAAGATCTGACTTATTAGTTTTATGACTAGCTACAAATAAGAATAAATCTGTACGACTATCCACCTCTGTAAGATACTGAATCATCTTTTGAAGTTGATCATTATTTAAGATTCCTTTATATATAGGCATATCATTAAACAAACATTCTAATACATGCTCATGAATAGCATTATATGCCTTCTTTTCAGTTTCAAATATAACTTCATCACCATCCAGTTGAACAGTAAAATAAGGTCCATCAGTAGAAATATCATAATCACCATTGAAGGTATGAATAGTTTTTAATATTTCCATATTAACCTCCTTAATAAGAAAAAATGGCTAATCCTTTCAGATTAACCATTTTTCGCATTCATTCTATTAATATTAAATAGCTCTTTAGCCACCATAGTGGGAATCTCTCCAGTCCTGATATTTTTCTCTAGCAACTTCATACTGTTCAGTATAATATTTGAAAGCAACATCCATTACTTCAGAACTATATTCTTTTATGAAATCATCCTTACTCATAGGATGCATGCAAGAAAAATCTGAGCTGGACCTTAATTGAATTGTTTTGAGTATATCCTTTAATTCATCTTCACTTTTCATATAAACTCCTTACTGAACGAAGTCCTTGAGATCAGTAAAGACAAGAGTCTTAATCTTATCCTTATACTTAGAAGCCTTCTCGAAGTCTTTGATATACTTATCACATCTCTTAAGAATTACGTCCTTATCTGTGTCCTGAGGAACCTTGACATAAAACTCCTTATAACCGTCTGTCATAACTACGATAGAAGCATATCCAGCTTTGACTGCTTTCTTATAATACTTCTCATAATCTGCGAGAACTAAGATCTCATAAAGCAGACACTCAAGACCATAAATGCTATCCGGTCCATAAAACTCTTTTGCTACTGCATCAAGTTCCTTAGTATCAAATTCATATTAATCAGGTCCACCCCCCAACCGTCTTGAGACCAGAAACCTTTCTTAACTCCATTGAAGTAAATATTTCCCTGATAATTAGTCGGATATTCATGACCTCTAAAAGTCTTTACATTCTTTATCTCGATTCCTTTTATACTTGCCATAACAATACCTCCAAATATTGTGTTTGATTTATTATGGTTTAATTATAACATAGAATCTAGATAATGTAAATAGTTTTACCAGTCATCTCCAACTAAAATATCAAGACATTTGTCACCATCATGATCAAACCAATTATAGCCAAGTACTTTAACTTTTTCAGAATAACTATCTCCATCTAATGAAATAAGAATATTTTTATCCCACTTAAATACTCCGCAGAATCCAACTATAGTATCAGCTATAACTTCTACACTATGTACCTGTACAACGTTAATAGTAGTATCTTTGAACATCTCATTAAAAGACATTGGATTTTCTACTATAGTAAAATTCTTGTATCTAGGTAATTTCTTTATAATTTCCTTCCAATTCATTATAATTATTTTTCTCCTTAATATAAAGTTCTCTTTATTTAATTGAAAATTTTGGATTAACCGCGATCCATAGATCTTTGCCGTCATTACTTTCAGATTTTTCCCATTTTTCGGCAATAACACCAAATTTTTCTGCCTCTTTAATCATATCTTCTACGCTACTAGCTATATGACTACGGTAATGTGCATGATTCGCGGTGTAAAGAATAAGCTCCCACGAATTATAGTCATCATCATAAATAATTCCAGCTTCTGTAAAATGTTCACCGCAATAATCTAAAGCTATATAGTTTTGTTCAATAAAAAGCTCTACCTGTTGTTGTAATTCTTTTAGGTCATCACCAATTGGTGTATGGTGATCAAAATCAAATGAACTACCATCTTTTTTAATAACTTTTATTCTTCGATCACGGTCAGTACCACGAATTACGGTAATATACTCATTATCTCCTGAAATAAATGGATATTGTGCTACTTTTAAAGGACTGTCAGCATGCACTTTAATAATTACTTGATTATCGTCAACTTCTGCTATTGAAAAAATATTGTCTAAGTCATAAGTTCTCATATTAAATTTCTCCTTTTCTCATAAATATAAAATGACTTGTCTATTATTAGACAGGCTATTTTTCACATTCATACTATTATTTACCATCTATTAGGACCATTTTGTTTTTTCTCATCAATTGGATATAAGAAGTCTGCTTTTTTAGCTGAATACTCTTCAGTAAAACCTTTTGTCATATAACTGTTTCGATCATGCCTTGCTATTGCAATAGCATCTTCCTCTGTCTCAGCTGCCACATTAGATTTCCAAGTGTATGTAACTTCCCAAACACCAGTATTTGCGTTCGTATCATTATTGTCAGGTATTATTTCATCTTTCTTCTCTTCAAAGATAGCTTTACCTATAAACTTGATAAGTTCTGGCATTATCTGTCCAGGATTATGATATGTTGTAGCAAGCTCAGCAATGACATTTTTGTCTATATATTTTTCTGTATCAGTTGCCTTAATATATTGTCTTATCATAGCATTAAGTTCAACTGTAGTCATATTCTTGATCTCATGCTTTATAGAGAGTCTTCTCATAAGAGCATCATCTACAATATCAAGACGATTTGTAGCTGCAATCAATACTACATGATTAGGTAGTTTGTCAAGTTCCTGCATAATAGAGATTGTTGTTCTTTCTAGTTCACCATCTGCTCCTTTGCTACCACCAGAACTTCGCTTTGTAGCTACACAATCAACTTCATCAAGCATCAAAACACATGGAATAGTATTACAAAACTCGAATACTTTATGAATATTCTTTGCAGTACCACCCATATATGAGTCAATCATAGATGAAAATGATATATAGAAAAATGGCAAGTTGAGCTTATACGCAATATACTTACCAAGTTCTGTTTTGCCTGTTCCAGATTCTCCATATAAGAGTGTTGTATTCTTATATGGGATATCTCTAAGTGACATTTCATCAGCAACATACTTCATCTTTATTATGTCATCAACAATCGCAGATTCGCTTTCTCTAACATAATAGCGATCTGCTTTGAATCCACCAGGAGAACTTCCAACAAGGAATGTCTGTATATCACTTGGTAGATTAGACATAAGAATGCTTGCATTACCGACAAGAAGTTTGCGATAATACTTTATCATATCAGCATTTTTCTTCGATGTATCTTCTGCAAGAGAAGCCATAGCTGCCATTCTTGCTCTGTGTATATCATTTTTTGCTATTGCCTTGATTATCTCAAGATTATTATTTGTAAGAGCCATATATTTCTCCTATACTACAATCTGACATATAAAATAATATGTCATAAATTATTGTTAAATTTCCACACTTATTTCATGAAGCTTTTAATTTATATGTCGGATGATTTCTATGCATAGTATCATCTATAAAATACTGATTATAATCTCCAGTGGCTTCAAGCATTTCTCTAGTAACTACATCAAAATACTTAATTAGTTCAGCTAAAGTGTCATCTTTCTGATTATACATTAAACGTTCAAATTTATGATTTAATTGTTCATTTATAGGTCGATTAACTAATAATCTTCCCCAACCTTCTATATCATTACAATTAAACTCACCTTGTTTAAATGAAAAATCAAATAATTCATCATAACTAGAATGTTTTCTATAGTTCTTTACAATTTTGCTAACAATTCGTTCAATATATTGTTTAGATTTAGGACTATAAGGCTTAACTTTACGCTTTTTCATTAGAGGTTTAACGATTGGCTTAAGCAAAAATAGAATTAAACACAAAACCCAACATACAGGTCCAGCTATAATAATGTCAAGAGTCTCAACGATATAATAACCAGAACTGTCTTTATATAAGGTTACAATCGTTAAAATCAACGAATAGATCAAAATCGTAATTATTACTTGCAGCATCTAAATTAGTCCTTTCTAAATACTTAAATAAAATGACCTGCCTAAAAGACAAGTCATTTTTCACATTCACACTATTAATAATAAATAGTTTTTCTTATATTTAGTTTACATAAATTAATGTTTATTTGATTTATGCTATTAAAGAAGAAATATGATATCCTCTAACAAAATCATATGTTTCTTCAACATTTAAAAGTGTTTTAGCTGTATCTTCAACAAAAATTATTTCTTTATTGTGCTTATTATAAATTTCTTTTAACTTTTCCAGTTTTTCTTTTGAATTTCTGACATGAATAACATTTTCTTCTTTTACCGTTGGAAAAAATTTTTTTATAGCTTTATTTTTTCCTTTTTCAACATTTTCTTGTGTTACTGTTAAAATATAAACATCTTCTTCATATAATTCATTTAATATATATTGCATTGTTTTAGGAATCTTAACGTTTTCATAAATATTATTTAACTTTGAATACTCATTTATATCGTCATCCTTACAAGGAAGAAGTCTATCAGTTGCATAATCAAAATGTGTTAATGTTCCATCAAAATCAAATACAACTGTTTTAAATTTTAATAAAGATATAAGGTTCAAAACATTTCTTATATATTCGTCTTTTAAGCTAGATATATCAATATCATTTAACATCCTTCCAGCGTTCATAATATTATCGCCAAACATATATTAAGCCTACTTTCTTTTAGAATAACTTTGATAAAACACTTTTTATAATATATAAGTTATTCTACATATAAAATTAGTTTTTTCTTTTATATAATAAACACTTGAATTGACTCATATTCTTTCTTTTGATTACCGTCTTTTCTAGTAAAATGACTAGATTTCTGTTGTAAAATAATCTCTTCTACAAAAGAATAACCTAAATCCAAGATTTGTTTATTCATATCTTTCTTAAATCTTTGATTGATTTGATAAGCAACTATCTTACAATCAGATTTCTGAATAACTGATTTCCACCAAGTTAAAAACTCTTCATAAGAAAGATTCTCTGCACCATTATCAGTATAGATTTCAGTATTCCAATATGGTGGACAAGTAAATAATATATTACTAGTAAAGCTACCTTTACTTGAATCCCCATACTTAACTGTAGCATTGATATTATACTTATCAATCAAAGTATTAAGACCTTCCACAACATTATCATTTATATCAAATCCTAAATATCTGATTCCATATTGATGACAAGTAAGCAGTCTCTCACCCCAACCAGAACAAGGGTCATATATAGTAGAAGGCTTATATTTTTCAATAAACTGTATCATACCAGTATTATCAAATGTACTATACTTTCTAAGTTTACCAGAAATACTAAGTCCATTTAATAAGGCAAGATTAGAAAGTTGATGTGGTAACTTATCTAAATACTTGTATCTGTTTATGAATAGCTCACCTAATACCAATGGATTATCAAGCATTTCAATTTCTCTTTTAAAATACTCATTCCAGTTAGCAAGTTTAGCTATTTGAGTCACATTCTTAATTTTGTCTGGAAGTGTGTCATGTTCAGAAAAGTCTCTGTTAAATATAAACATAAACTCTTCTTCTGACCAACATACTAGATAATTAAGATTGTTTTGCTGAGCAGTCTCTAACTTCTTTAAGTCTGATTCAGTCCATACATGAATAGCTATGTCAAAAAATTTAGTATGCTTTGCTTTCCATTCTTCTAAAACTTTAATATCTTCTGAATTATTAGAATCAAAGAAATGACCACCATGTGTCCAAAAGAAATTACATTCTACATATAAATCTAACTCAGGCACATACATATCACATTCAAATGGATAAACATCTGAAGTATAATGATGTACAGCATTAGGAAATATAGACTGTAATAAATCATAACATTTATCTTCTGACTGAGATTTTCCATAGGTTCCATGCTCATGTAGAGTTCTTCTACGTTTAACCTTAAATTCTTCAGAACCTAAATATTGTCTACTTTTGTTAGACTTCCCATAATTATCATAGCCATATCTGGACAGCATTGTAGATTTACCTTTTTCTCTAACTTCCTTAGATTTCATAGGGTTATCTACACCATAATGCTCCATATATGATTGTTTCTTCTTTTCAAGAACTTCTGAGGAAGCATAAACATTATCTACTCCATAACGTTCTTGAACTGTTTGCTTACACTTTTCTCTATTAGTAAAAGTAGAGTTGCCATATCGCTTTTCTTTAGTAGCAGCAATTTTCTTAGCTGTTTCTGAACTAGCCATTCCAACTCCACCATGATTTTCAATAATAGTTTGTTTAATTTTCTGTTTTACTTCATCTGCTTGAAATGGATTTTCTACTCCATACTTTTCTAAATTAGTCTGTCTAGCTTTCTTTAGTCTAGACTTAGCATTTGCAGAATTTTTTTCTGACATTATTTTAGCTCTACATTTTTTACAACGTCCTCTTTGTTGATAAAGTTTACTTGGTAATATTTCAAAATCACCATGTTCTTTACAAGTAACAATAATAGGAGTTGTATAAGATTTCCAATCTATATTAGAAAAATCATACTCTGGAAATAACTTTTCACATTTTTCTAAAAATTGTTCCTTTGTAATCATTTTTATTTCTCCTTCATAGAAATATAATAAGCAGCTTAGTGATGAAGGCACTATTACTCAAAGGCTCATGACTTCCTTTGCTCCCTGCATTATTAACTTAATTGTAGAGATACTCGTATATCTCCAATGCAGTCATTTCTTTTTCTTCGCCGGCTACACGAACTTTAATTTTTTCGTCTTTATCAAACTCACGACCGGTAATCCAAATTTTACCAGTCCAGTCTGTGGGCTTATAGTCTGCGACGTCATTCAAACCAATTTTCTGCATCTTCTTATTACGAGAATACATAACTGAACGTCCAATTCTTAAAATCTCTGCAGCCTCTTGAACAGAGTTAGCAACGGCAACTACACCATTCATTCCCTTAAAAGGATAAACATTATTAGACTATATCATATTCTCTAATTAGAGAACCCTACCACTTCGATTTAATAGACTGATATTAGACTAATCTCATCTAAATGCTAACCATATTGGCTCTACTCTACTTACTTCGTGCAAATGCCTTATTTTCATACCGTATTTCAGGTCCTATAGCTTTCGATAGTCGTTGAACCCGTCTCTGTTACCAAGACTTGGCTGCTGATTTTCCATTCTTATAACCCTTAGGATTTAACCATAGGTCATCCAAATTATTTTTTCTGCTTTCGCTGCATATCACGTTTAGTATTTCTCTTACGTTGTAGCTAATTTGGCATTAGGTTCGTATTCATTATAAGAATACTGTTCCAGCAATTCAATAGGGAATTTTTCACGCATGTCACCATACGCGGGAGCTTCATCCTTTAAAAACGCACTCCGTTTGCTTTATGTCTACAAGCGCAACCGATATTTTATTATTATGTTCGATTCTTTAGGCTTTCGCCTAAATACAATGGAATATGACATTCCTCAAAGTGACACTATTGTGCGAAATGAGTCCTCGTTTAGCTGTCTCCATTGTAATCATCACCTCCTTTTATAAACTGTTTAGTTTGAGCTATATTTTTACATTTTCTACAACAGTACATTTGATAACCTCTAGTGAAGTTAATATACTTAGTAGGTTTATTACAAACTAAACATTTCCCTTCATTATTAGATTTTATATATGTATCATAATATTCTTTGCAAGTAATCTGTTCATTAAATCTAATATGTGCAGACAGATAATTACCATTTTGAAAAGTCTGATTACATATTAGACATGTCATTGGATTATTTTTTATTTTAGGTACATATACAATAGTTCTTGGTTTATCATACTTAAATTTTTTATACCAATATTTATCTTTATACTTCTCTTCACAATACTCTAAATATTGCTTAATATCACTATATGACCATACTATAATGTTGTTTGTATCAATGCATTTTTGTTTATCAGAGTCTTTTAATGTGCCATCTGAATTTAGATATTGATTACCTTTAACTTCTATAATATCAGCATTTATTTTAAAGTCAGGAAAATATTTATGTGTAATATTATTTGAGTCAGTATAAGTCAATATGATAGGTAAACGTTCTATAGGTATATTATGATCTTTATGCCAAATATATACGGCAACTTCCCAAGATGAATCAAATAATTGATTATCATAACTATAATATTTTCTAGACTGTTGGATATTTTTGTCTTGCATTGGATGTTCAACACCATATTTAGCTAAACTGTTCTTCTTATGTTCAACCTTAAAATAATCAGTTTTGAATATTTCATCTTGTCCATATTTAGCTTTTATAGTTTTCCTAATCTTAGATCTAACTTCTTTAGAACTTAATACACTTTCTACACCATATCTTTCTAGATTAGTGTCTTTATGTTTCTGTTTACATTGTTCTGTATTATGAGAACATCGTAAGCAATATTCAAAATATCCATATATAACATTTTTGAACTTAGTAGGTTTTCCGCAGGTTTTACAAAATCCATCATTGGTTTTATGTAAATAAGTATCATAGTATTGTTTAGTTTCTATTTTATGTGCTTGCTTAATATGTCCTCCAAATCCAATATTAGATTCAAATTCTTTTCCACAAATAAGACATTTCATGCTATTTCTCCTTAATAGAAATATAATAAAGCAGCTTGATGATTAAGGCATCATTATCTCTTTGGTTAGCTAGACCAAAGCTACCTGTTATATTATTAAATAGCCTATATGAAAAAGAGACATACCAAGCTTGATATGTCTCCTTTAAATGTTAATTTGTCCAAACTCCATCTTTGTAATATACCGTACCTAAGTTAAAACTAAACTTCCAACCAGTTTTCATATATTTGTCGTCATATAATCCAGCGTCTATAACAGCTTCATAGTCATTTTCTGTACCACCTTCAAGTGGATTTAAAGTAAGTCGTACAAAGTATGGTTTTCCATCTCGCTGTGTATCTGGTGCAATAGAATAATAACACTGATCAGTTTCATTATAGAATAAAGTTGGAAATTTGAGTTTAAACAAAGTAAAGAGTACAATTGTTGCATCAAAAAAATCATCTGTGCGAATAAGGTCAGTGTAGAAATCAGCGTCTTTTGTCATAATAATTTCCTTTCTTTTTAATTAAATAGTTCCTGCCTATAAGCATAAAAAGTTTAGGCAATGGTAAAACACATCAACCTAAACTTTTTATTATATAATAATATCATGCTCCTTAATATTTGTAAATAGTTTTTTTGAAAAAACTTACTCATTTGTGTAAGATAAGTATAAAGTTTCATCAAAAGCTCTATTAAACATAGCGGTAAACTCACCTAATCGTCTACCATCTACATCAGTATCTTCCAGTTTGTAGGTAATAAAGTCAAAGATATAACTATTGTTTTCGCCTTCAGTAATATCGAGAATACGCGTATGTTCATTTTCATCATTGAATATAGCCATTATACCGCGCATCTTTTCAAGTAAGGCACTACCATATTGTACAGTAGAATCAGTTTTTTGCCATTTACCTTCCTGTTTAGTATTATAGACTGATTTTCTAATATAGACAGTTTTTCTGATTCTATAAGTAGAGTCAATAGGCATACGTTCTGCAAACTGTTTTCTTTGATCTGACGTAAATATTGGCCACATTGCTTGTACTGAGTCTGACCAATCACATAGATCTGACATAAACTTACTCTTAGATATTTTATTATTTATTAAGAACTCTGATAAGTAAGTATGATTTTTCTCACTAGGATGATTAAACTCATAGTATAGCTTAAGTAACTGTAATAATAACTTTTCCAGTCGTTCAGGAATAGTTTCTTCTATAAAAGCTCTATTAACTAAATCCTCATATGAATCTTTTCCAAGTTCAATGAGTTGGTTAACATATCTGAAACTTCCTAAGTTTAAAGAATCATCTACTTCAACATTTGATACAATTGTATCTATACCATCAGTTTCAAGTCTATGAATTAAACTTTTTCTTACATATCTAAGACTTTCACGTACATAAATATTATTTAATATAAGATACATAGAATATTTGAAACAGTTGATGTATTTTTCAGAACAATTCGCTATAGTAACAATTTGTTCTACCATAGGATCCAGTTTACCATCAATAAAATCTTTTATTCTATAAGAACTCACAGCATCAGTTAAATTATACTTTATATTAGTACTAGCGTCTCTAAGATAAGCATTTTTTGACTTAAAGGTTTCAATATACTGTTTAAATGTTTTATAATTAGTGCATAAAGTTAAATTGTACTTTATATCATCTAAAAAGTTATGACAATCTACAATGGCTTTAAAATAATTAGATTCTTTGCCATTAAGTTCTTTATCATGTGTAGCTTTATATTTTATTCTAGCTGATTCATAATCAGATTGATTTACACTCTTGTACTGAACATATCCATTTTCATTTACACCATCTGGAATCAAATAAAAATGTAAGCAGTGATCAGTTAAACTTCGAGTAGCATTCTCAATAATAACAATTTCAAAATGATTTGGAGTAGCCTTATAATCATCTAGAGCAAGTACTCCCCAAATATGACAATAAGATGCTAAGTTAAGAAATTCACTTTTATATAAAAAGTCACAAAGTCGCTGTACAACTATTCTTAAGCTAAAACGATTATAATGATTAACAATATTCTTCTCGAGATAACTCTTAGATTGCTTAAGCTTCGCAAACTCATGATCTCGCTGTGTATTATAATCAATTTCTATGCCACCCATATTTACCTCCTCCTTAGTTTAATACATAAGTCGTGTTTCTCCATGATTAGTAAGAACAAATAACGTTTCTTCTGAGTTCTTAATCTTATAATCTTTGAGTTCATACTCATAGATCTGAATCTCAGTATCTGTAGGAATAGATTTAAGGTATAACATATCCCACTTAATATTCATAACTTTTTCTAAGTCGTCTTCAGATGCAAAATCTTTGAATCCTAAAGTTTTTCCTGAGCTATACATAAGGCCTATAAGATTTCCAGCTTTAGAAAGTTTATAGGCGTCTCTAATCAATTTTTCTAACATGGCTATATCCTCCTATTTAAGTCTTTTTGACTTTTATATCATTAATTAACCTCTTTGATCAAATTCCCAACCTTTTCTATCATCATACCAGAAAGTGAGGAAAGTACAACCGTTAGATCCACCAGATGGATGAGTATATCTAAAACTTGCAGTTCCACAATAATGAGGTATAGATTCTTCTCCATCATCTGATTTACAGTATACTTCAGAGTTAAAATTAGCAATATAGATTTCTTTAAACATAAGCTTTAAGAATCCAACCTGATCAGCTAAATCTTGAGATTCAAAATCAATAATTATAATACCTCTAGATTCTTTTACTTTCTTAGTAAATTTAAGATCAGTTAGACCAGTAAGTCTTCTAAGTTCTGAATATAACTCCTCCATAGGAATATTTTCTGCCCATTCTAATAATTTATCCTGATCCATATTTATGCCTCCTTATAAATAAATGGAAGTCCAACATTAGACCTCCATTATAAATAAATAGTTTATTAGTCTTTAATATAACAATATTCGACTTTCCATCCATCTTTACCACCATGCTCAAGTTCCATATATCCCTCAAGACGAACACAAGGATCTGTACCGTCGAGACAAGATGCATAGATAGAATAACCACCCATACCATCGAGAAAAGCTTTATTGTCACTAGAAACAATATAGCTTCTTGATTCTTCTGAATACTCCTTGTTAAAGCTATCTTGAGTAAATACGACAACTACATGAGCTGTTTCCTTACAGATGCTATTACCGCATTTGTAACCATGCTGTCTATTGAATTCTCTCAAGTATTCTTTTGCTTCATACCAATTGATTCTTTCCATGCTTAATTTCCTTTCTCAATAGTATCGTAAATATTATGATCGTATTTATCTTCATCTGGACAATCATCATCATTATCATTGCCAGTTTCAACAAAAGAATCATTTCCAAATAAGAATCTATCAAGAAGATTTTCATTAGCAAAAAGATCATCTAAAGGAATTTCTCCACAATGGTCAATATAACCATCATTATTTTCAGCATACTCATATTCTTTACCATTCCATTCAGACTTTACCCAGTTAATTTCCGGTGCATGAATTTCTTCTACACCTTTTCTTTTAAGATATTCAAAAAACTTATCAAGTTCTTCTCGTCCATTATCTAAGCATGCCTGATAAAAATAGTTTAACGTATCATATTCAGTATCTGCGCTCCATCCATACTCTCCACCTGAAAGAAATACTTTATGTGGTATACTGATAGAAGTATCTTTTGGAATTACTAATACATGTACACTAGAACTATTAGTTTCAAACATGCTCTGTCTAATTTCAATCATTGCTATCTTCCTCCATAGTATCTACGTAGATATTGCTAATTTTGCAGTAATAATTTAAGTCTTTTATAAGATCATTGACATTATCTACAACTTCTTCATATGTTAGATCATAATCTTCAAAATATTGTAAGTTATCTGCCTCTCTTTCAATATCATCAAGATTATTTGCTAAATCAATTTCGTCATACTCCTCAGGAAACTGTTCTCGAATTTCTCTCCAACATTTCTCAAGTATAGAAAGTACTTTTTCTACTTCGAGTTCCTCAGCTGCATTCTTTAATGCTTTTCCATTTTTTAAGGAATATCTATATGTCATTAGTATTCTCTCCTCTTAAAGTGAATTTCTAAAATTAACCATTTCTTTTTTTAAGTAATAATTATGAAAATCTTCATCTATGACTTGACCACCGAGAAATAGATGATTATTTTTTGTTTCAATATGTCTTACTATACAATTAGTCATAATGACGAATTTCTCAGATGAATTTGAATAATAAACCTCATCACAAAATACAATTTTCACTTCATCATTTAATTCAATTGATAATTGTGATATGTCTATGTCGGAATCTATTGTAATGCCTATCCCTAACTCTGAAATATCATGTACATAACCAGTAACCTCAAAATTTACACCATCTATATACAGTAATATAGGTACATCAACAATAGACAGACGAGTATAATTTCGTCTATCGTTAATCATAATTTACTCCCTCTTTTTAATATTATTAGCTTTCCTGATCCCAAGGCTCGAAGTCTTTTCTGCATAAATTATCCTGAATAATACCAGTTTCATCATTCTCTGCAATGAAATAATCACAATTTAACTGACTAGGTCCAAGATAAGTAAAGAACTTATAAGGCTTAGTCTTAGTCTGAACAGTTTCTCCGCGCTTGATGTTAGAATCAGTAATCATTGTATTCTCCTTTGTATGCTATCAAACATTATATTGACAAAATCTAATGTAGGACTTGCTAATATAGATTTATCATACTTATATATAATATTATTGTCTATACTTCTAATATTGCCTGCAATTATTATTCGATCATAACCTTCTTTAGAAAAATCATAACCTTGAAGTGTTAACCCAATTAGTTCTGCTGAAAATCTAGTATATTCTTCATCAGGAAAATTGTCAATCACTACTGGTAAATCAGTTATTTCATCTCTAAATGTTGCAGTCTCATTTACAATATCAATATATGTAGTAGTGATATTCAAATTGATCATATAAATTGAACTTATACAATCAGCGTAAATAGCAGAACTATCGTGTACAAAATGACCACTTAAACATATGGCACTGGGAAAGAAACTATCATTTGTATATTGTTTCATAGTCTGTACACATATATTATATTGTGCTGGATCTAATAACACAGGTAAATTTGAACATATATCAGTAAATCTATGTAATATCTGTCCATTTGTTGGATTATAAATCATAGACATACGACAGATTGTAAATATGTCATTAACTGTCATTATATCTCCTTTAATTTACCCAAATATTATCAAACAACTGACTAGTATCAACTTCTGTGTCAATTGCAAAATCTACATATACGGGTACATGTTTATTATTAATAGGACTGATTCTCATGTAAAGAGATCCATCCTTATAGATAAGCTCTTCATTAATTGGATATTTGATCTGCTTAAGAATGTCATTAAGCTCCTTAATGTATATAACTAGCTGTTCTTCTAAGAAGCGAATAAACTGAGCGTCTTCAGCTAATCCATCATACCAATCATCTTCATTAAAATTATCTCTAGAGTCATTGATTTTTACACGAATTTCAAACTTACCATCCCTATCATCCAGCGGCTGATCTATATACAAAATAATTTTAAGATCACCAAACTTATTTGACTTATAGTTAAGTTTCTTTTCTAGATCATTAGTAAGCTTATATATGGTATCATTAAGGTATTCAATATATTCGTCCCAATTATCAATGTCACTTGTATCTGTTGATAATATAGTAGCAAACTTAACCTCAGATCTAATTTCGTGCATAAAATCATACCTCCGTCATTTTTATTTATTATAACATGACTAAATTAATTTGTAAATAGTTTATTATACAGTCTTTTAACTGCATCGATATCCAATCTACCAAAATCTAAGTCTCCGTATTCTTCATCTCCAATATTATTCGCAGCTACAATAAGTTTCATGCACACCTCACGTCCACATGCTTTCATTGTTCCATCTTCATTAAATACATCATTGTAAGCTGCTTCAAATAGCGCTAAATTTAATTCTGTTTGATTCATTTTTCTAACTTCCTTTCTAATAAAAAATTTGTGGCTACAGCTATAAAAACCGTAGCCACGGTTTATAACACAAAAACCTCTTATTGCGTATATATAGCAAATTGATGATCTGGTGCATCAGTGGTTATACACATTACAACTTCAGGATCTATCTTCTTAATAGATTTGATGATAGGTCCATCTTTAGTTCCAACGGGTCGTCCTTTATACCAGTCAAACTCTTGGTAAATGCCTTCAGCATCTATCGTATACATTTTATCATTTATGTATACGTTCCATTGATGTACATTAGAACATTTAACTTTTCCATTGCTAAAAGTTATTTCATACATATTGTAGGATAACTTAGCTTTAGTCTTTTCAATGACTTTGTGAAATTCGCCATCAGTTCCTAAGACTAAATCACCTACTTGAACATCTGCGATAGTCTTCTTCATTGAATAATTTCCTTTCCTTAAAATACATTATTTATCTGAGATCTGAGATACTACTTCAGCGGGTACAATATGATTTAATAGAAGATTAAGATCAACCATTACATCAACTAAGTATTCAATCTCATTAGGATCATAAAATTTATTAAATCTAATAGTATCGGTTAAAATTCTGATTTTATTAAGAAATACCTCTACATCGAGTCTATTTAGATATTGTTCTATCTTATCTACTAATTTTTCATCATTATACTTTAATAATTCTTGTATCAATAATTGAGTAAGATAATCATTTTTATCTAATACTCTTTTTATATAAATAGTTATTTCTTCTTCTAAATTGTTATAATTGAATTTTAACGCTTCCATTGGATATAATTTGAGGGGTATAACAATTTTCATAGTAAATTCCTTATTCAGCTATCTCACCTGTTATAAATACAAATTTGTCTTCTGAAATATAAGCAGTTCCAATTGATTCGACTTCATCATCTTCTACATCAAATATAGATGGTTTGTTGTTTTTAGCCATTACATCTGCAATATCGTCCCAGTCAAAGATTTCATATTTCTGTCCCGGATTCAAACTTTCATTTTCTTTAAGTCTTATATTGTATTCAGGACGTCCTATTGTCTCGAATGCTTTACTAACTGAATCGTAACTATTATCTGCAACTTCAACTACACTAGTAATATATTTGGTTTCAATTACAAGCAACATGATATTATCCTCCTCTATTCATTATAAATGTCATCTTCATCATAAGACTCATCATCTTCGTCAAACCAATATGGTTTGATCTTCCATTTTGTTTTATCAACTAAAGTAAATGCTAGTTTCATATTTAACCTCATTATATTCTTTATTATGCATCGAATAATTTAGATAATATATTATTAGGTTGTATATATGTTTTTACAAAATCTTTGCAATCATCTTCAGTCATAGACTCTCCAGAAAATACAAATGTTCCAGCACCTATAGTTATTTTATCTATATTATACTTATTGACTAAATCAACTAAAATATCAGATGTAAATGGTTTCTCTTCATTAGCCCAACTTTTTTCATAACTAGCATTATATCCATATCTATAACATGCTCTAAAAATTTTTGTTGGTTTTGGTTCATTATCATTATTCTCATAAATTTCTACATCAAAACCATCTGCACTAATTCCAGATTCTGTTCGTATGAAAAGTATATTATTAAATTTTATATTTTTAGCTTCAATTTGTTTACGAATATCAGCTGGACAATTAGGATTTTTTGCAATATAATTATAATAAGATTCATCACAAATATTATATATATTCGTAAGTAACTCGCTATCAATTCTATCACTGCTAATAACCTCTTTAATTTTAGTAGCAATTTTTAATAGTGTTTGTACTGGACAATTAGGATTAGACGCTACTGCTGATTGTACTGTAGAATCTTCATCTTCGGCTAATTCATTAAGAATAGTAGCTGGACACAATTTATGACTAGCTGCAAAAGCTCTAAGGGACCAATGTTTACATTTAGATAGCTGACTAATATTATCTTCAGTTAATTCTTTATTTTTAAGTGATTCTATAATGTTATTAGCATAATTAACCCTCTCACAATCTATAGCATGGTCTATTAGAAATTCTAAAGAGCAATTGGGTAAACTAAATAAATATTCTTGTATTTTATAATTGCTTAGATCATATAATTGCTTAATTTGCTCAGTAGTTAAATCTAAAGCTTTTAATTTATCAAGTATAACTTTACATGTAAAATCTTGTATACCATAAGGTGTATTGTTTAATACTGTACATATTGTAGTAACTGTACAATTTTTATGATTTATTACTGCTTCAAGTATATCAAATGCAAACTTATCTCCAATTTTATATAAGATTGATTTGTTAGTTAATTGTGCAAAATTTTGTTCTGTTAAACTCATTTTAGCTAACTTTTTTAATGCTTCTTTTGACCTTGTATTTTGAATTAAAAGAATTAAGTTATCTACTGAATCAATATTTTTAACTATTTTTGTTATATCATCTTCATCTACATATTCAAAATTTGATAGCGCATATATATCTATTGTATCTTTAAATCTATTTTCTAATAATTCATATACAGTTTTATTTAGATTTATTACTTTAGGTACTACTTCAACAGGAAAATTTTTATGATTTATAATATATGATAATCTACGTTCATCATCTAAATTTTTTTGTATAAATATTTCAAATATTTCTGAAGTACAATTGTCTAAATCAAGTATAAAACTGCCATTATAAGTTTCACATATATCTGTCTCTTGTACTAAACGCATTAACTGTTGTGTAGTTAAATTACGCTTTTTTAAACCCTCTATTACCTCATTTTCATGCATATATGAAACAAGACGTGACATAGAAACATTAATTATAGTATCAAGTGAACAATTTTTATGCGCTAATATTTGTTCTTTAATTCTAATATCATCATTAAGTAATAAATTATCAATAAATTCAGATGTTATAACATCAGGAAAACGTTCATTAAGTTCATTCCAAGCATTTGTTGGATTTTTTACCCAAGATATATTATTTATATAATTTACTAAAGTATTTACAGTTACTAACTTATGTTTTATTACTTTATCACAAATTTCGTCGTTATCACCAGTTTGTGCTGAAATATGCTCTAATACAGCTGAAGTACAATTTTTATGCTCTACTGCAAATAAACAGCTAGCCTTAGAATAATTAGTTATTTGTAGTATAGATAATAGTTGTTCTTCATTTAAGTCGTGTTTTAGTAAAACATCAAAAATTTGTTGACGAAGTCTATAGGATTTTTTCATAATATCAATAGCAATATTAGTTGAACAAAGTTTATTTTGAACAATTGCTAATAAAATTGTTTCGTCTTTATCTGTATTATTTGATATTTTATTTAATATTTCCAGTGTACATGACTTGTGATTAACTACTAAAAGTTTATTTGAATCTAATTTTGATTCTGCTAATTCTTCTAATATATTTGATATATCATAAGTAGTAAAATCGGCATTATCAATAATATATTTTCTATTATCTTTAGTTAAATTAGGATTATCAAATAGGGTTAACAATAATTCATTATTAGAAAAATCTAATATCATTTGAATAGTACTAGTATTATTTGTAGTTTTAGCTAGTTGTAAAATTTCTTCTTTAGTCATGATTAATTTCTCCCTTTATCATCATCTATACTTATTTCTCCAAATACTGTAATAGTGTATCGCATTCAGTAAGATAATGACCTATATAATCTGGATCATCTTTATCAATTTTACTCATGAGTTCTGACTTAATATTATTTAGCCAATCTCTAATCCAAGAATCATTATGATTAACGAGATCAGCTTCAATACTTCTAGCATTCTGTTCTAATACTTCGTCATCATCTCCGCCGTTATCAAGAAAATCATAAGTATCAAAAGCTTCAGCTAATTTGATAAGTCTTTGAGCAAAATCACTATTATTTGCAAGAGTATCGCTCATAATAATATCTCCTTCTTAACTATCTACATTATATGTTTTATTCCTACCTTCTTATTAAGCTCATCTAATAAATCTTCTATACAAGGTATAATTTTATCTAATGGCTCATCATTTTTATATTTTTTATAATTATAATCGTGATAGCCATCTCCAAATGCAGCTTTCTTAAATGAATACTCAGCATAATTATCACTACAAGATGTCCCATCACCCTTTGAAACCCTTGGAAAATAAAAAGAATAATTTATATTAAGCTTATTAAAACCATATAAATCTTTTGGATCTTTTTCATCGTCAGGTTCAACATCAAATGAAAAAGTTAATCCTTCATAACTATCATAAGATATTTCATTTATAGTTATTTTTAGATAAAACTGTCTATCACCATCAGTCTCATGTTTAGTAGGATAATATAAAAATTTATCTGATAAGTGTTTATCGCATAGTTTACATAGAAAATCATCAAACTTATCATCATTATACCAAAATTTTTCAATATCTTCAGTGTAAACATATTCATTCTTATATTCAATGAAATAAAATTCATCTCCATCTTCTAGGTCATACATATAATTACCTCCTTAACTACTAAGTATATCAATAAAATTGCCTATAGTAAATTGTCTTAATGATTAGGATTATTTACAATAGCAACTAATTTATTATTGATAATTCTAATATTCTTTACTTCAGTGTTATAATTAGCACGAAGAAAATTAGGTTTAGCTTCATCACTAATCTCACGATCCATATTCATATTGTAATCAAACCAACTAATAACAAGCTGATCTAAGTTAGCCATTTTATCTGCAAGTTCACCTATAACCATTTTAATGTCCTCCCTTTTAATATACAAAATTTTCATTAATTTGTACATTAAGAACTTGTAATATATCTGGATTATTAGAACTAATACAAGTTCTTATTGCTTGTTTAATTTTATCAGTAGTAATTGCTGGTGGTAACATTTCAGTAGGAATACATTCATGAAACTTATCTTCAAACTGTTGTTCAAGATTATCGTATTCAGGATCAGTAGACTGAATTGGTATATCAGCAATTTTATTCATATATTCTTCTACACTCATTTTCAATTCCCATTTATCAATCTTCTAATAAATTCTGTTTTCTTAAATATTCTTCAAACTCTTGTTTATTATCAAATGTATCTTTATTATTACTAAAGTACAACTCATTAAAAGATTTGATAATAGAATCTAAAGTTTTGCTATTTATAGTAATTTCATTGCCATTTACTACTAAAGTGGAAACACTTAAGATAAAATCTACTAAATCATTAACTGAAGTGAGACCATACTCTTCATCAGGATAGATCTTAAATTCATCTGATGATGCACCATCTTCATCACTTTCATCTAATACACCTTCAAAATTTGGAAATTCTATATCAAATGGAGTATTAAGAATAGTAACATAAAAAGTAGTAACACCACCCATAGAATTATAATATTTTATATCACTTATTTTAAAGTTAACTCTGTCTTGTAGTTTATTTTTAAGCTCTTCTAAGACATTCATAATTATTCTCCTTATCTATTTCTACTTGCAGTGTATCTACCACATTCAAATTCTGTTCTAATATAATCACTAGAATCCAAGACTATATCTTCACTATCATATTGTTTCTGTACAATATCAATTGCTTGATATTCATTTTCTGCCTCAGCTTCATCAATAAGAACTTCTCTTTCAAGAATTTCTCTAACAATTACTTTGTATTTCATATGTTACCTCCTTTGAATTTACCATCTAAAAAATCCTGTTCAATTTGATCTAACTTTTTAAGTAAGTCTTCGTCTACTGTAGGTGTGTAGTTAACTAGCTGCACTATTATGGCCAGAATATCGTCTTCGACTTCCTCAGCAGTCCATACATGACCTGAACATTGATATTTTTCATTTGTAATAAGCGAATCTAATTCATGTTGACCGAAATAACGTCTATAACTGTTTGTATCAACTGCGTCCATAGGATAGTAACCACAATCAAATCCAATGATCCATTCATCATCAGCACGTTTTCCTGCAAGTTCATGACTAGCAAAATTTATTCCACCATGACAATTGATAAACTCAAATGACTCTACAGGTGCTTCAAATAAAGGATGATCTTTAGGTATAGCAATATAACCACATCTATGACCGGCTTCAGTAAAGAAAATAAACCAATCAAAGCCTTTATGTGTACTATGTCTCTCTAACATAACAATCACTCCTTATAAATCTAATGAATGTACATATACACTATAATATGGAGTATTCTCAAGTTTAGTATCTACAAGTTTACATACTTTACCATCTACTCTAATAGTACCATTACAGTTACCATAAGCCACTAAAGTCTCATTAGAGAATGGACAATAATCTTCAAACTTAGTAGGTTTAGTAATAATAGGTCTTCCATTATTATGTCTACAAAGTTCATCAATTCTATTACCTAAAAGAATACATACATCATCGCAAAGAGCCTTAAAGTCTCTTCGATTACAATCAAACTCTGCAGCATTCTCAGACAGCCATCCAAAATCATATTGTTTTTCTGTTAAAAACTTTATACTGGCTATACAAGTATCAAACTCTTCTTTTTCATCAACATATGACTTAGACGTAGCATTTAAGTAATGTTGAAATAATTCAAACGAAGTATCATCATAACTACTAAGTTTTGTAAGTAGAACTGCTTTATCCATATAATCCTCCTTATATAAACAATATGTCTAGCCTATTTCTAGACTAGACATTTTTCTCTTCCACTATTATAATTAAATAGTCATTGGTTGTATTTTCCTAAAGGTCGACTAACTACATTATCAATCTCAGGTAATCTAGTTATATTAGGTAAATATTTCTCACTAGTGACATAAAATTTAAGATCAGGAAATGCTCGTTCACATTTCTCGCAATAATCAGCATATTCATCATATGTATCTAACTCAATTCCTTTTTCAAGTAATGGACTCACATTAAGTTCACCATTCTCTAACCACCTAACAATTTCACAATCATTAGTATTAGGATCTGTACAGATAATATACATCTTATGATCTAATCGTCTCTGTTCAAATGGTTTATCTGATTCACTATTATGTCTCCAGCTAAACATATTATTCTACCTCGTATCTACCATAACCTGCAACATGTGCATATTTATAATCATCACTAATTACAATTCCATATGCCTTACCTTTAGCGTGTACAATTTTACCATCTCCAAGATAAATTGCTACATGCCCAATATCATTTACATTAGGACCATAAAAGATTAAATCACCTTTTTGTAATTCATCTTCTGAAATATGTGTAGCAGCGAAATATTGGCAATCAGCTGTTCTAGGAATTTCAATTCCATATTCTCCATAAAGTGTTTGAATAAACCCTGAACAATCTGCACCTTTAGTAAGAGATGTACCACCCCATACATAAGGATTTCCAACAAATTCACAAGCATAATCAGCAATTTGTTCTTGGACTGTAAGTTTGTTAGGTATCAAATCAACAGAAGGTTGTAAATAGATATTAGAGGATCCATTATGCATTTCTTTGGTATAGCCAAATTCTTTAGATTCTAATGCTATTACTTCACCTTCTTCTACATGTTGGTTATTGATTACCTTAACTTCATCCAGTTTTGAGTATGTTGAAACAATTGGTGCATTGTCATAAGTAATTGTAACTACTCCTTGATTACTTACAGACACCGTACCATTTGCATCAGCTAATACCTCAGTACCTTCTTCGCTACATTCAATCGTTATTAAGTTGTCCGTCTCTGCCGCATAGACAGTCATTGGCATCATCATAGTAGTAGTAGCGAGTCCAATGGTGGCCAATGTCGTAACTATCTTCTTCAATAGTTCATAATTTCCTTTCAAATTTATTTCTTAACTTACAATAAAACAGTCCCCAGAAATAACTCTAGGGACTGTATGTAAGATTAAGTTTTATCGAAAATTCTTAAGGTACTCAGTAGCATTTGAAGAAGTAATGTAGTTGATAAGTCCTTTATAGAATCCTTCGAGTTCAGATTCATCAACTTCAATTTCACTACACTTTTTATTATCAATCTTATAGATCATTTTTTCTACTTTGCCAACTTCAGGTGCCTTAGGAATACCGAGCTCAGAATATATCTTAGCTTTAACTCCTTTATGAACAGCAGCAAATTTTTCTCTAGAATATAATGGCTCTTCCATAGGAAGCTGGTTGTAGTAAATACCAGTAGACTTATACTTAGCATATAACTGTCTAGCAGCATTATAAACCTGAATAGTACTAATAAGATTAGGTGTAATGAATGGTGTATAACTAGCAAAGAATCTAGCTTCACCAGGTCCGCCTAATCTAACTCTTTTACCTTTGCTCATAAATTCATCAGGATGTTCTTCTTTGTACTCTTTCCATCTCTTACTAAATTCTAACAACTCGTCTGCATACTTAGCATCAAGCTTTTTGTAAGTCTCATTCTCTGTCCAAATATCTTTAACTTCCTGAACAGATTCAGAGTGATACATCTTATCTTCGTCAAGCAAGAAGATTCTCTGTTTGAAATAATCTTCTGCATCTCTTGCGATATTACGAATCATAAGAGGTGTAAGTGAGTAGGTACCGTCTCCATTATCCTTAAAATAGTTAGGACTAATGAATTTTCCGGTGAGTGTCATAGGCTGATAAAGTTGTTCAATAATTTTGCCCATAGTTTTGTTCTCCTTTGAGATAAATAATTTATTTATAAGGCAGTCAGAGCCTTATATGCAATTTAAAGATCTAATATTTTTGGTACAGTCATATTACAAAATTCAAAAGTCATATAACTAATTTCCCAATTTCTTTCATCACTAGGAAGAGAATCATTTTTACTTAAATCTGAATACTTATTTCCAGATACACCATATAAATAATATTTTTGATCTGGGTCTAAACTTGGTGTGAATGTAAAAGCTTCTCTATTAATAACACCTATTACAAGGTCTTTAGAATCTACAATTAAAAGTGTTTCACATCCATATTTATCTGCAAACCAAGCTAAAGCTTTTGCTAGTTCAGGTGCTTCTCTAAACTCAAAGATTCTATTTCCTTGAATTATACCAATCATCTGATTTACCTCCTTAACTAAACAAAATGATTAGCCTACAAGCTGTACACTAATCATTTTGCTCATCCTCTCTTATATAAATAAATAGCTCTTTATTTATTCTCTACTTCATATTCTGTCTGAAGAATTGAAATAGATATTTCACTACCTTTTAAGATTTCATCACTAGTACGCATAAACTTCTGTTCTGCTCTAGCTTTAATTACATCTACTCCGACTGGATCCTGTTTATTTACATTAATAGGATTAACTTCTAGTACATCTACACCATTTACTGCAAATGACCTATTATTTAGCTGCTCTACAGATGCATTTCCAGTCTGCATAGCCTTAATAAACGAGTCAGTACTAAATGACAATATTCCATGAATTACTGCTATAATTTCGTAAGTACCAAGATAAGTTTCCTCAATATGAGCAATTTTACCTTTTGATACATAATGAATATCTAGATCAATAGATGTAATTGCACCATTCATGTCAAGCTTAGTAGGTATTACATTTATTCCATATGTACCATTAGTATCTGCGCCTTTAATATCAGAAAATTCGATACTAGCAGTAGTCTTTTCTTTCACATTAGCTTTCTTTTCATTCTTAGCCATAACTTTACTCCTTCATAATCTGATCAATTAACTTATCTACATCTGGTTCTTCAAACTGAATTACCATTTCTTTTACTTCTGGAACATCTAAAAACTTATCAGTACTAAAATCATATATAGCAATATATAATTTACTGTTATGTACATCAGAAGTATTTGTACTTTCTTCAAAATACTTAACTTTACTCTGTAAAGCATTAACAGCACTAATATATTTATCTACACACTGTTTGATAAAGTTTCTAAATTGACTATCAGATTCAAATAACTTAGCTAAGTCACTAACAGGAATATTATTATAATCAGAATCATATGCTTCTGCATTTAATGTAAAAGTTCTAGAATGCTCTGATAGCCTACCTATATATATAAATAGTTCATATCCAGAGTCACCTACAGTAAATTGATGATCTACTGAGTCATTTCGAATATTTTTGATAATAGTATCAATGTCCATAAATACATAACCACTAACTGAATTTAAGTTAGATCGTATAGGTATTCGTTTTCTATATTCATGCATAATAATATCTCCTTAATCCATTTTAGGCCATGCATCAATAACACATTCGTCTCTTAATTTCTTACAAATGTCTTCAGTTGTTTGTAAACAATTGGTAGATTCATCTTGAACATTTTTAATTATGTTTATTGCATGACGTATTTGTTCTTGAATATACTTATCATTAGGATCATACATAGTATCACCACCTTAAATTCTATCAGCGTCTTTAGCTGATTTATAAGCTGCAGATACTGACCTTTCAGACACTCTAAAATAAAAAGTTCCATCAGGCATATCACATTCTGCAATAAGGCATGTTTTATCTTGACTAGCACCTAAAAAATGTGGTCTAAATTCAGGATATACTTTTAAAAATGATTTCTTACATTCTTCTACTATACTTTCATCTACATATTGTTCTAAGTCCCACATAGTAATACCTCCTTAATCTAATGATCCATAACAGCCATCTTTAATAGATCCATCACTATATAAAGTTCTATCATATGCACCAGTTCCACTTCCATATGCTGCATTATATTCATATGAATCTACAGCTACTACTTCACCTGCTCTGAACTTAGCAATAGTTTTATCTCTATGTTCTTTAGCTTGATCTGTCCAGAAGTTATTAGGTCCCCACTGTTCTTCAGTAAGCTGTACATGTCTATCTAAAAACATTCTAACTTCTGATTCAGTTAACTGACGACCTTCATATATTTCATATTTGTATTTAGCCTGTTCAGCTTCAAATTCATCTCTAGCAATCTGTTGTAATTCTTTTAATCTATTAAACTCTTTTAAAGTTAATGAACAGTAAGGTTCACTTAAAGCATAATCGCTTAAATAATAATTGATGAACTTATGTTTATGACCAGCATCTGACCAACCATAAGTCTTTTTCTCAGCAAATTTAAGAAGTTCAGAATCAGATGTAATTTCTTCGAATCCTCTTGCTTTGAAAATATATTCATCTCTTGAATATACAGCCTTGCCATTTACATAGCCATATACATTTGTTTCATCCATAGTGACCTCCTTAATATAACTGTTCTAAGTTATAATGTAATCTGCATAATGGTACATAACTTTCATTTCCACCTAATTGTAATTGCTCACCAGTCTTAACTATATGACCGTCAACAACTCTAGCATTAAATCTTGCCTTCTTACCACACCAACAAATAGTAGTAATTTCTTGAAGTTCATCTGCAACTTCAATAAATCGTTTCGAACCTTCAAATAAGTGCCCAGTAAAATCTGTCTTAAGACCAAAAGCAATAATAGGAATATCCATATTATCAGCAATTCTTACAAATTCATCTACTTGTTCAGTTGTTAAGAACTGAGCTTCATCAATAAGAATACAATCACAAGGTTTTATGTTATCTAAGTAGTCTTCAACATACTGACATTTGGCCTCTAAACCTATACGTGATTTGATCTTTTTATCTCCATCTCTATTCTCAAGCCTAGGTTTAAGTAAAATTGCTTTCTTGCCTTTTTCTTCAAAGTTATACTTAATCATAAGTATATTTGCTGTTTTTGAGCTACCCATTGCTCCATATCTAAAACTAATCTTTGCCATACTTTCTAATTTCCCTTCTAAACTATTTATAAGCATTGCTCTAAATCTTCTGCGATTTGTCTAAATGTAGGATAACGATATAAAGCTGATACTGTAGACATAAGAGCTTTGTCAAAATCATCTTTAGTTTCAATATCACTTTTATATCTAAATTCTTCTCTACCAAAAGTTAAATCCACTAAAAATACAAATATCTTTTTAGAATCTACATATTCTCTATGTAACGTAAATATGTCTAAGTGTGAGTCAGTATCAAATATTGTTAACTTATTTATAGAATCTATATCATCTAAATTTCCATCAGCTAGTAATTTTACAGTATGACTATTAGTATCTATCTTATAAATGAAATCTTTCACAATTTCATCGGCCTCAGTGTCAATAAATCCTGTAGAATCTACAAACTCTTCAGGAAGTTCTTCTGGTAAATATTCTTTAGCATCATATACACTACAATAGTAATCTCTATCTGGACAATGAAATCTATAAAATTGCCCTGTTTGTTTATCTTTTCTTCCACCATCATGAGGAATATATGCATGTGGAGTATATACACCTCTACGTTTAACGATCAGTTCTTTAGCTTTTTTATCATAATAGAATGCTTCTGCTCCGCCATTAAAACGATTCACATACATAAGTGGACCAATATCATCCGTAGAATAAACAGTCCAATTGTCTCTATGTATCATTGATGACATCTTAGATTCCTCCCTTTAGTATTATATAAAGTTAATTATAAAGGTCCCCAGATTGTCTCCAGGGACCTCAGAATGATATTATAATGTCTTATCAAGTAATTCTTGAACTTCATCGAAAGTAATAAAACCACTACAATCTCTATGAGATACTTGAGCAACTTTGCTCTTACCTTTAAATAAATACAATCTACCACTTCTAATAGCCTTTTCACCATAATGTTCTTCAAACTTGTTTAAAGGCATCGGATCATAAACTCGGCTAATATTACTAAGTTTAACCTTGTCTACACACATATCATCTTTAAGTTTCTTTTCTTTTGCTTCATCGTCAAGATCATCCATATTGACGTTCTCTTCATCATTAACATGACGAAGCTTAGCATTATATGTGTAAAGTAAACTCATAGAATTAAATCCTTCATACTTAATCAAATGCATAAGATCATAATTACCCATAATTCTGTAAATATGATTTACTTCATCATGATAAACTACACCATTCTTAAGCATAATTTCTGTATAGTTAGGAATTTTTGAAATAGGAACTTGTCTATGAAGATCTACCGCGCCATTTCCACCTGCATTGTTGTTAGTATGGAATTTAGAATTAAATATACCATCTGGATCTTGCATAGCATCACATAAATACTCATCTATAATAGCATCTCTAAGTTCTACTGGATCTGAATCTTTATTTGATACATAAAGCTTTCGCTCATACACAATAAACTTTTTAACAACATGCAGTGTAAAGGTATTTTCGTTATTTCTACGATCTTCTAAAGGTGTATTATCCACAAACTCTTTAAGTTCCTTAAGACATCTATGATTATCTCTAACATTAATAATCGCATTAAATGTAGGTAAGAAAATGTCATTTCCACCATATTTAACTAAACCTGCATCTAATATCTTAATATGTTTAGCATGAAGATAATCATAAACTTCCTTATTATATCTGTATAAATGTCTTTCTACTGCAGTATCAAATCCATCATAACAATCGTCTTGGATCTCAATGTTTTCACAGTACTTATCAAGTTCTTCTCCAGTGAATTCATTAAGTTCCTTATAAAGACGTCTATCACCAACAATCTTAGCACAGATCATATATTGAACAGCAGTTTCAATATGTTTGATGTTCTGTACATTTGTCCTTTTATGTTCTGTAAAACGTCTAGCAATCAACTGTATATTTGATACTTTAGCATAATCAGCATTAAATGACTGATCTGGATGATCTAGTCTGAGCTCTCTGGCTCTTGCTATAATATCACTTGGCATGACTAATCCTCCTTCTCAATATTCATTAATTCATTTGATTAAACCAACTATCTTTCTTATACCAAAGATCTTCCCAATAATTGGCTTCTTTTCTAGAAAGTTCTAATTCATTAGCAACCTCATCGAAGTCACTACTATATGTATCTAAACCTGTACCTAAATAGAATGCTTTCACTGTAGCACCAAGTCCAGCTTTTTTACAATTGGAATAACCAAGATCTTCAATAAACTGTTTTAAGTCTTTCTCAAACTGTTTATCCATGTGGTACCTCCTACTGCATTTTAACTGATAATAAAATTGTATTGTCTACAATAATATCATCAATATACTCAAAGATTTCTTCTGCTTGATCTTCAGTAAGCATTGGGCCAGATACAACATCAGTACTAATCATTTCCTGATTAAATTGTATACAGTTTTCAACTTTAGCTTTAGTTAACTCTCCTGTCTTGAGAGCTGTATCAAAGTCTCTTTTATCAATGACAATAGTATGACTTGTAACATATTTCTGAAGCATCATGGTAACTTCACCATTATCATGCTCATACTCATTTGGAGTTTTATCAGCATACTTACGTACAATGTTCATTCTAATCTTAGAATCAGTTATGTCTACGCTTGTAACATCATAATCAATGTTATTGTCATTAGAATACTTAGGATGTCCGTCGCAGTCATAATCTTCATAAACTTCAACTTCAACCTTTGATTTTATGTCATAATCAATAACCATACTCAACCTCCTATTTCTGATTTAATATCCATAAGCTGATCAAGTATTTTTCTTTGCTGTCTTTCATCAAACTCAATTTCATCAACTGCTTCTTCATAAAGTTTAGCTGTATAATAAAGTACTACTTTATCTTTGAAAGCTTTACCAGCAAATTTAGTATCTTTCATATATTCTTGCGCAGCCTTACCCCAAGCATGATGTCCAGGTTCAAATATATCAGTTCCAGATTCTTCATAGATAGTATCATATACATCTCTAGCATTTTCAAAGAAATTCCATGAAGATTCTTGATCGCCATCATAATATGAATTAACCCAACACCATTGACTATCTGCACAATTTTTAACATTTTCTACAAGTTTTTTCTGATGCTGATCATATTTTTGATCATCAGCCATACCAAGGTAAGTTTTAAGTTTGGTACCAAGACCAAGCTCTTTTCTATAGTCCATAACTATACCTCCTTAATAAAATCAAAGTAGATTTATCTATAGCTACCACATGAATATTTTTCTTATTATCTTATTTCTGAATATGTTTTCATAATAGTGCTTTTGGCAATTTCAAGATCTCTAATAGTATTATTAAGTTTAACTTCCATAAACTCTAAACTATTATAACCATCAAATTTGTCCATTTCTTTCTTTATTTCTTTGATTTTATACTCTGCCTCATCACAATATGATTTAATACATTCAAGTTTAGTTTCTATCGCCATAATTGAACTCCTTATAAATCTTCATCTACATCAAGTAATTTATCTACAATATATATTATTATAATCTATACCATTTATATAATTTTTCTGGTAATTCATTATCAAATGAATCATCAGACCAATAAATTTGTTCTGACCAATGATCTGCAATATAAAAATTATCTTCACAATAATCTTTAAGAAGTTCTACACCTACCATTTCTACTACATCTGTATCATTAACATTTGTATCAATACAAGCAAACTTATCAGACATAAAATCTTTTAATTTTCCAGTTGCATGATTATTACCAAATGCACCAGCATTCTTTTTAAAATCTGATGCTTTATAAATATCTATATGAATATTCTTTAATATCATACACATATACTCATTTTTATTAGGTTGTTTACGAATAATATTATATAATGTAGTCCAAATATCGTTAAAAGTATATTCAAACTCGTAAGGCGATTTGCCATCATATAAAGCATATGTTTGATCATTATACATAAAATATCTAATGTCATCAAATTCGTTCAATTCATATTTAAGCATGTCGCCAGATTCTATTAAATTAGTATAGTATTCTTCTAAATCTTCTTTAGTTATAATAAGTTTATGCCATTTATGAATATTTCTCATAGTTAAATCCTTTCTTTTTTATACAGTTTTTTCTAAGAGTTCAATTAATTTTTCAAAGGATAAATTATTATAATAACCATCCCAATCGCCTCTAATATGTGCTACTTCAGAACTACCTTTAAAAAGATAAATATTTCCTTTAGTTACTGGATCATGACTTCTATTCCAAACACAATTTTCGATACGTTCGCCTCTACCATATTTAGAAAAAGGTTCTGTACATACCCAAGCTGAGTTACGTAAACCAGAATATCTAGCAACTAAATCATATCCATCAATCTTATAATCAGCAAATAATTCAACATTTTTAATTTTATATTGGTTATTTACTTTATCTAAATATACATGGCCAGTATAAACTATCCAAGGAACAGATATATTTACACCAATCATACCTAATGGCGCTTTACGAAAATACTCAAAAGTGTTCCAACAGTTATGATCAACACTAATATCATATTGTGTTGCCATATATAAAACAGTATCATCTTCACAAATTAATTCTATTCTATTAGAATTTTCATCAATCATATAAATAACACCCTGATCATAAACTAATTTAGGATTTCCAATATTTTTTATTTCAGGCGTTTCATATGTGACTTCATCAAATATATTCTTAAAATCAAACGCAAGAATCATGTCTTTTACATAATCGTCTATTTGTCTAATAAGCGTATAACAGCCTAACATTTTAGCTGCAATATAGTATTGTACTAATTTATGAACAGATTTAATTGATTTAACATTAGTACCTTTATTATTATTCTTTCTATCTAATATTTTATCATAATATTTTTGCTCAACGTCTTCATTATGTAATTTGTTATTCTTATTTGCTTGATACCATTGATATAATTCTTCAATGAAATTAGTTTCAGCCATTTATATCACCTCTTTATACAAATGTATTGTCTACAACAGCAGTTATATCATAATGTTCAAGACGAGTAAGTAAGTCTTTCATAAAAGAAAGTTCTTTCTCTTTAGTATTAAGACCTCTTGCCCACCAGTCATCATAATCATCATTTAGACTTCTAAATTCTTCAATAACATCTTCTGTAGTAATTTTAGTTAAAGTACCTTTTTCGAGTCTGTTTTTAAGATAATAAGCAACTTTATTAGCAATCCATTCCATATCTTCTGGCTCAGGTCCACGGGGTGGTTTATATGATATATAATCTAATTCACTCATATCGATACCTCCTATTTATCAAAGTACAGTATCTTACTCCAATCTGATGAACATGTTTTATTAATCAGTTTATGTAATTCATATTTTTCACTTAGATGCAATCGATCATTAACATCTATATTCAGCTTAAATAAATACGCCGGAACATCAGTACATTCATCTGCACCTAAAAACCAATCATCTTCAGTAGTTACATAGATTTCTTCAATTTTGTCAGCAATTTCAGGCAGTTCATCTTTAATTAGATCTTTATTAAAATGATATAGATCTCTATCAGCAGATTCTTTATAGTCACTATATTTTGACTGTTCTACTTTTAATTGAACGTAATATTTCATTTTTATTACTCCTCTATAATTTAGATCTATCCGGAGTTTCAAACTCTTCACCTTTTCTAAGTACTAAGAATCCTATAATATCATAATCAGTACTTCCAAAGGATTCACCGTCATAGAAATCAGCTTCAGTATATCCAGCATGAATAGAACGAACGTCTAATTCTCTTTTTCTAAGAATATCCATAATTTCTGAATTGAATACAGATTTCTTAATAATTTTACCGATTAGCAAATCTGCTAAAGATATTTCTTCACCATTGTGATAGATATAATCTCGGTTAAATTCAAATCTATCAATATTCACATTCCAATCATATGAATATCCATATCCAGCTAAACTACCTTTTTCTAATACTGAACCAGTATAAAGTTTTTCACATCGACCATCATAGTCGAATACACCATATTTAATTAAAATTTTTAAGTCAGTTGTATCATCTGATCTAGGAAAGAATAACATAAGTTTAATCCTCCTCAATCTCGTCATACGCAAGCATAACATTATTTTTTACATTTTCAAGATCTTCAATTGCTCTGGAAACTTTCATTTCCATAAATTCAAGACTGTTATATCCGTCAAATTCATCCATTTCTTTCTGAATTTCTTTGATCTTATATGCAGCTTCACCACAATAAGTTTTAATACATTCCTTTCTTGTTTTAAGTGCCATAGCTAATCTCCTTTACTTATTTGAAAATATATACTGTACATACTCATATGCAGAGTTAAAGAACATTGGTGGAACAGTATTACTTACATTATATTTTTGTAAAATAGCAGCAACTCTTTGAGGTGTCATCTGGTTTTTGATCTCTTTATATGCCTTCTTATAGTTATCTTTATTATCACTATTAGAGGCATCTTCTTTTAGTTGTTTGAGAATAGCCTTTTTATAATCCTCAAATGAATCTATATATACAATATGACAAGAAGTTATACCATATACTGGTTTAGGAATTATAGATTCAACTTTTATTTCATTTTCTAATAACTTACTAATAAATCTAGAGTAAGTTTCTTTTTGTGCCATTTCTAATATTTCAGGTTCTACATCTTTATGAGAGTAAGATGATTCATCTAAATCGCATTCACCAAGTTTAATCATTAAGCATTCAATAAGATAACCAACATGTACTAACGGATCACAATTAGGACTAAAGTATGCAATATATAACATGTTAATCGGCCTCCTTATAAATCTTCATCTATATCAAGTAATCTATCTGACACATAATAAAAATACCTAACCTCTTTTGAGATTAGGTATTGTTCACATTCATACATTATTATAATTAAATAGCTCTTATTAGAGATTACTGAACAAAATCTGAAAGATCAGTAAAGACTGAAACTTTGATCTTATCTTTACTCTTAGATTTCTGTTCAAACTTCTTGATGAAAGATTCACACTTCTGAAGAATAACTTCCTTATTCTTATCCTTAGGAACTTTTACATAAGATTCAAAATAACCATCCGTCATGATAACCACAGAAGCATAACCTTCTTTTACTGCTTTTTTATAAGTGGTTTCATAATCACGAAGAGTTAAGAGTTCACCAAGTAAACATTCAAGTCCATAAATACTATCAGGACCATAATAATCCTTTGCCACTTTATCAAGTTCAGAAGTGTCGAAATCATACTGATCAGGTCCGCCCCAACCATCTTGAGACCAGAAACCTTGGTTCTTACCATTAAAGTATACCTTTCCCTGATAATTAGTGGGATATTCTGTACTTCTGAAAGTCTTAACACTTTTAAGTTCAATTCCTTTAATACTTGCCATAATAGATACCTCCAAAATATTTATTATGGTTATATTATAACAAGGATTTTGATTAATGTAAATAGTTTTTTGATAAATTTAACTAACTTTCATTTCAGCTAATACTGCATTAATGGCGACATTTTTAAGTTTACAGAATGGTCCAAGTGGAACATATTGAGGAGCTTTTTGTCCAAGAATATATTCACGAGTCATATCTCCAGGATCTCCACCTTTTTCTACCCATCTTGCCCAAGCCTGTCTACATCTCATAGCAATTGCTTCAGCTACTACTTTTGCTACAAGTTCTTTTAACTCACAACTATATCCAGTAACAACAAGATCTTCTGGACGAATATCATTAGGTGGAATATAATCAATAATTTTACTACCTCCACCAGCTATTCCAGCTTCATTAGGATTACTAGCAAGTTTCTTTTTATTTAACTGTGCAAATCTTGTTTTTTCTTCTTTAGTTAATCCAATAAACTTACCAGTATTAGGATCAGTTGTTTGCATCTTAATAGCCAATTTTTCAAATTCTTCTTGTTCGGCTTGAGTCATATATTGAGCTGACTGTTCGTTTAATAACTCATATACTGACTTTCTATGAAGATTGTCCACTATATCAAATACTACTTTTGCTTCAGAATCGCCAGTACTGATAGCTCTACCAAGCTGTTGTGAATATATAATACCAGAATAAGTACCTCTGTACATAATAATTCCAGTAAGATCATTTGCGTGATGTCCCATGTTCATCATATTAATTGTATAGATAAAATCAATATGATTTTCTTTTCTAGTTAATTCTGGTAATTTGTCTACATTACTTTCATATTCTGAATTTTCAGAAGAAACAATAAGTTCATTAATTGTATGGTTTGGAAATACTGTTTTGAACCATTTTTTAACATTCTTCTTAGCACGACGCATGTGAGCAAAATCTTTAAAAAATACAATATATTTTTGGTATGATGTATCTACATTAGATTCTATTAAGGTTTGCTGAATTGCAGTTTCCATTTTAGATAATCTAGCAATTTCAAGAAGTCTAGCGTTAATCAACTCAGAAAAATGTGTACGTTCAGCAATATTTAAGTCTTGTACTTTTATCATTAGATCTTTTTTAAGTCGAGCTAATGTTTTTGGATCAGACTCTCCATAAGCACAAAATGTATAAATTGGTTTCTGTACTATACCATCTACAATAGCATCATGTAATGTATATGGACTAGTGCAGTGATCATCAAAATAGTAAGAAATTTCATCTACTAGATCCATTCTTTCAGGAGTAGCTGTCGCGCCTACAATATGTGGTTTTGGATTCATTTCTAATAAGTCATTTAATCCTATCATAGTCATAGGTGCGCCAATTCTATGACATTCATCACAAATAATCAAATCAGTACCTTGAAGTTCTTTCATATCAGATTCACTTAACTGTGTAAGTTTCATATAAGTCATAAAAGTTACATTATTAATAGAATCATGATTTTTAGGATTGCTGTAATAGAAATTCAACACTGCTTGTTTAATTACTTCAGTTGGATATAAGTATAAAATTTTCTTATATCTATGGCTTTTAATAAGTCTAGTAAGTAGACCAGTTTTACCAAATCCAGTAGGTCTAACTACCGCACATTGACCATACGTTTTAAGAAGATATATCATTTCTTGATATGTTTGTTCACGTAACTGTTCTATTTTAGTCATTTACATGCCCTCCTTATTTGCACAGATATGACTATTTATTTCCTCTATAGTTCCAATATCATGGTGGTGACAGCATTTACATACATAGAAAAAATTTCTTTCTGAACCATAATTATATGCACGCTGTTCAATTTGACACTTACCTAACATATATGGATATGGATGTTTAAGTGTGAGTTCAGTAAAACGCTTATAGTCTGTATTTACTTTATATCCATCTTCAAATGTAACTTCTATATCAGTAGCACTATTATATTTAGTAATAGTCATATTAAGACCGTTTAAGTTAGTTAAACTTTCGCCAAGTCGTTCTTTGGGATATTTAATAGTGCCATCTAAAAATCCTTTATAATAAGTAGAAATTATAGTACCATCATCAAATTGTACATCTATGTCAGAATTATTTTGAAATCTGACTATAGTCATTTTTAAACCTTCATTATTAATATTAGTTTCTCCAACTCTAATTTCTTTTATATAGTCAGATATATCAATTCTGCCATCTTTAAATTTTTCATATTTTCGATGTGCGAGAATAGTCCCATTTGGAAGTTGTATGTCTATATCTTTTCTATTTCTATATACAACTATTTTTATTTCTACTCCGTCAATTATAACAGTTTCACCAACTCTAGATGATTTTTGAGTATTAGCAAATATAGTTCCAGTTAAATTTGGATTATTGATCTCACCATTCTTAAAATGCTGATAACGTTTATTTCTAACTATAGTACCATCTTCAAATTGTACATCTAAATCTTTAGAAGACCTGTAGTCTATAATAGTCATTTTCATACCATTTTTAGATATTATAGATTCACCTTTATGTGTAAATTTAGGTTTACTTATTTTTACGGGTTTAGACTTAGCATAATTGGGATTTTTATATTTGCCTCTTTTAAAAGCATAATAATCTTTATGAGTGAGAATTGTGCCGTCTTCAAATTGTATATCTATGTCTGTAGATAGTCTATATTCAATACAAGTCATTTTGAGACCATCTGAATTATATACAGTTTCGCCTTTACGTAAAAATTGAGAATCTGATCTAGTCTTACATATATTACCTTTTACAAAATTACTATAAGACTTATGACAAACTATAGTTCCATCTATGTCTACATCAATATCCTCGGCATTTCTATATACAACAATGGTCATAGGTAAACCATATTTAGATTTACCATGCTGACCTAATCGTTCCACTTTATTTAGTTGTAAAATCTCTTCATTTGTTTTTCGATTTTCCCAATTATTCACAAATATGTTTCTTAGCCTCTTCTATGGTCCAAATATCCTTATGACCACACTTAGTACAAGTGCAATAAAAATTTCCTATATCTTTTATATATGCAAGTTTTTCAAGTTTAACATCATTTATAAGTATTGGAAAATTTTGTAAATGACTTGAATGATGACCTATAAAAATATAGTCATAATTTTGATTTGTTAAAATTAATCCAGTATCAAGTTTAATAGTAATGTTACTGTGTTTATAATACTCAATTATCTCTGCAGAAAAACCTTGTTTAGTTATAATTTTTTGACCTAATCTAGATCTATCTGTAAGAGCATGTAAAGTAGGATGTTTTATAATTCCTTCTAAAAAATTACGATACGATTTATGTTCTACAATAACACCGTCTTCAAACTGAATATCTATGTCGACATTAGATCTATATGCAATAATAGTCATCCATAAACCGGTTTTAGATAACTGCTTTTCTCCTAATCTAACTTTAGGTAAATCTGAATGTTTTATTTTACTTTTATGGCGTATTCGTCCAGATCTAAATTGATCATATCTAGTATGCTTTACTATATATCCATCTTCAAACATAACATCTATATCATTATTTCGTCTATAATCTATAATAGTAAGTATCATTCCATTACTAGCTTTATTAGTTTCACCTATTCTATTTTTCTTACGATTAAGACTACTTATATTTCTAAGATGTTCTAGTCTATTAAATGACATTACTTAATCATTTGACTCCTTTAATCTAGTAATTTCTGCTTCAAGTTCAGCAATTTTTTCTAACTTTCTAAGTTCAGCACAACTTATATTACGCTGTTTGACACCTTCAAAAACATCATTGAGATAATCTTCATTATCAAGAATATCAATCAGTTCAAAGTATTTAATAGGAATACTAATAGTACCTGATGCATAATCTCCATCACGTAAATCCTGATCAACTGAAAAATCAATATAACTACTTGAAATAGACTCTATACAGTTAATTTTGCTTCTAAGACCCGGTGAATATTCACTGTCATCATCTTTGTTAATAATCACACCAAATTCTTCTTCAGCAATAGTCCAATCTTTATAATAGCCTATACGATCTATAAGAATCTTTTCAATCTTATGCAAAATATCATAGGCCTTATCTATAATCTGTTGGCATAACTGTTCTTTTTCATCTACAAGGTCTTTAACAGATAATTCATATGCAGCTTTTCGTCTATCTAATTCAGCTTTAAGATCATATACAGATTCTTCGTACTCATCTCGTTTTTGTTCAAGTGTTACTTTTAGTTCAGTATACTTATTGATTTCGTCTCTAGTCATATTTATTTACCTCTAAATGATGTCTTTGTATCAAAACCATGAGAAGTAATCTTATCATTGTTAGTCATTCCAATAGGATCAGTTCTCTCAGATTCTGTCTTAAGTAGTGAGAAGTGCTCTTCAATAGCTAAAAACATTTGCATAGGATCTATAACTTTACCAATTCCAGTATCTATAAGGATAGGTGGCTGAAAAGTAGTATCAGTTTCTTTAGTCTTATAGTTATAGTGATGGTGTACACTATCACAAAGAGCACACTCAGAAATGTAGTCATTTGTATCGATCATATTTTTGATCTTATCTACATTCTCTAGAATCTTATTATGATCAGTTTTGTTGCTTTTACCATGTAAGAAATAATTAGTAAAAGAAATAAGTTCAAGCTTAAGAAGTTCTCTCTTTTTATTGAAATTCTTCCAAGTAGTAAGTAACTCTACATCATAATTTCCATTAAAGTAATCTCTATTAGTAATAGTTACAAGCAGTAACCAGTAAGTAGCTCCGCACTGAAGAACTACAAATCTATAGTTAGAGTTTTTATCATATCTAACCCAATCAAGTTTATTACAAATATCAGCTTTAGGTACAATATAAGAATCCCTACGATCAAATACAAGTGGATCTTCGGGATTACTTAAGTAGTCATAAAAATCATGTTTCTTATCAATAATTCTCATAATATTCTCCTAATCTATAGGTTTCCATGCAGCCACATCTTCTCTTTTGTGGTCCATATAATAAATATCTTCAAAACAATATCCACATTCATAGAATGACGAATCTACCTTAAATGCCTTATATACACGACCATCTCTAGTCATAATGTAAACCAGTTTTCCAAATTCAGGCTCTTCTTTTTCAATAGAAATATACTCACTCATTTTTTAGTCTCCTCTACGTCGTCTAAGTACATTGGAACAATCATTCTATATGTGGTTTGCCAGTGATTGACGAGTTCCTTTTTACCGTCAAAAGTTTTATAATAAAGATCTCGATCACCATTCTGTTCAATTTCTTTTCGAATTCGTTCAAGAATAGTATTAAGTTTAAGTCGTTTTTCAGGAAATTCATCTATTCGATGTATATCCGTTAGACTTTCACATTTTTCTGGAATAAGAATGATCTGTGTTTTAAGTCCTTTTACATCAATGAAACCATACTGGTCATGATATGGATAACACATATGATTAATTAAATCATATTCCTTTGCATATTTATCTATATATTCTTGTATAGTATTTACAAATATAGATGCCTTCATATAATACCTCCAATTATTGATAATTGTATTATAACTTATCTTAGACTATTTGTAAATAGTTTTCAAAACAAAATACCTACCTCTTTCGAGATAGGTATTTAATTTTAATCACGCATCTTTGCTTTAGCTATAAGAATTATTAAAAGTACACTTCCAGCAATAGCTGCTCCAATTATACCAAATATAAATAAGAATGGTAATGATGTAAGTGCCCATCCACTATTACATATTATTATAAAATATGAATTATTTTCCATATTATTCTCCTATATTATATATCTCTGATTCAATAAATGCTCTAGTTTCGTCATCAAGACACCAAGGTTTTAGAATAAAGATTTCCCAACATTGAGCATATCCTTCTTCAGGTGTATTATAATTGTTTATGTGCATACCGTAATTGTTATGCCATTCTTGCCAATGTGCATTATATAAGTTTAAAAATTCTGTACTATTAACACCTTTTACTCTTGGACTATATTCAAATGCATGTCCAATTTCATGTAAAATAGAGCTATTAGCAGAATCCTTATAGTCAATGAGAATTTGTTTATTTCCCCAAACAGTTAATCCAAGTATACTGTCAAATCCATAAACTGGACCCAAATTATAGTCTACTTTTTCCCAAGTCCATCCATCTGCATAAAATGCATTTCTAACTGCTTCTGGAAACATGTTAAAATAATTCTCAGTAGTCATTACATAAACAGGAGCTACTGGAACTACTTCAGGAATTATCTCTAATACATGTGCTACGTTATATCCTAATTTTGATTTACTATATAACATAGTAGAAGTATTTGTAGATAAATTTATTTTAGGATCTATAACAAGTTCACTTGTATTTATTCTTGCTTTAGTAGGTACAGATGTAAATCCTAAGCAGATTATAGATAAACATAAAATAATACATACAATAAATTTAACGTTATTTTTCATTTTTACATGACTCCGTATGAAATTTTTTTGAAAAAAGTTCAAATTAAATATTTTATATTGTATGTATATAGCATATTAGTGTAACCTTTTTTGCTATTAATTACTTAATAAAAACTAGATTATATTTCAAAGAAATGTAATCTTCTAGTAGGCTTACATTCTGAAGCTCCTATGTATTTATCACATGCATTGCAATAACCTAATCTATAAGCTGTAATAATAGCTAAAATAACCGTAACTAGTTCTGCTATATAGATAAATATCTTTTTCATAACATTTTCCTCAAAAAGAAGGCTAGCCATATTTCAGACTAGCCTTAATTGTTTACTGTGGATTCTTAGGTTTTAACTTAATAGTTGTCTTAGGCGCAGGTGCCATAGGCTGATCTGCAGTCGTTTTATCAATATTAAGCTTAATAACCGGTTTCTGACCTGGAATCTGATTTAATGCTGCTCCAATTCTCTCTCTATTTGAAGGTTGACCAAAATTAGGTTGAGTAGGTCCAGTAGGAGCACCAAAATTAGGTTGAGCTGGTACAGTAGGTGGTGCAGGTGGAGTTTCAGTCTTAGGTGCAGATCCTCCAAATAAACTAGTTAAATCATCCATTGATACCGCAGGTGAATCTGCTTCAACCTTAGGTTTATCGTCTTTAGGCTCATCTTTAGACTTCTTACCACCAAACTTAAATGTTACTGGTTCTTCATCTTCGTCTTCATCATCTTCAAACGTATCTTCTTTCTTAGGCGGAGCTTCTTTCTTAGGTGCGTCATCTTTAAAGAGTTCATCTTCATCAAGATCTTCATCCTCTTCAAACTCATCCTCTTCTTCTTCGATTTCATCCTCTTCCTCTTCAGGTTCCTCACCAATCTTATGCTGAGGTACCCAACCAGTATTTAACTCGTCGAAGTTTTTACCACGTCTCTTACATAACTCTACAAACACAGGATTATTGTAAGAAAGCTTCTGATCTTCATCAAACTCCCAGTCCGTTATATTGGACATTCTTTTACTTTCATAAAAGTCTAGACTATATCATCATTATATATACTATTACCATATATATAACACCTACCACTTCAATTTAATAGACTTACTTTAGACTAATCTCATCTAAATGCTAACCATGTTGGCTTTACTCTACTCATTTACTCTTTATAGTATTTAACTATAAATACACTTTCGATAGTCGTTGAACCCACCTCTATTCGAGGCTTGGATGCTGATTTCCCATTCTTATTACCCTTAGGTCTCGCCATTAACGACCTTAGGTCATCTCTTCAATTTTTTCTACTTTCGTCGCGTTCGCACTTAGTCGTATTTCATACTTATGCTGTAGCTTGAAGAGCTCTTAGGTACGTATCGTTATTTGATACTGTTCCAGCAATTCGATAGGTTTAAGGAGAACCACTGGGATATTTAATTCTCCGGCTGTGTATAATAGGTCTGAGTTTCAATAATCTCATTACCAGATCCAATGAAACCACGACCTTTAATCTGAGGTTTAGCTAACTGAGAAATATCCTTCTCAAACATAAGCTGAGAAGCACCATCATCAAATCCACCAAGAAGAACTGACATCTGAATATTGTTCTTCAAGTCAGTAGAAATAGTAGAACCTGAAGCTCTCTGACATGCAAGTGCTAAGTGTACTGCAGCAGCACGACCAAGACGGGCAATAGATCCAAGAGCCTGTTTAACAATATCAACTGACTTATAATCATCAGAGGTCATCAACTCATTCAACTCGTCCGCAAGGAATAAAAGTACCTTAGGCACATAAATACCTTTCGACATTCTTATTGAATTCTTATCAATATATGAGTTGTAACCTTTTACTTCAGGTAACTGAGGATTTCTTCCTTCCCATTTACCTTCCATCATGCCATCGTAAATTTTTTGAATAGTAGTAATAATAGGCTGACGTCCATCAGGATAAATAGCCTTCATTTTACTATAGTTTCTATCAGATTCATCAAGGTCTACCATAAGCTCGAAGATTTCATCAAACTGAACCTTCTTACCAAATACTTCAAAGTAGTTAACTTCTTTGTCTTTGATTTTATAAACATTATTGCATAGATAACCAAGTATCAAACTCAGATTTAGTATAAAATACAAATAATTGTACTTTATTACGTTTAGCTACTTTTAACTTGTGTGTATCTCTAACTGTCCAAGTATGAATAGCATTTTCAAAATACTTAGATGTTTTAGATTTTTCTATCCACTCTGTTAACTTTTTACTATCATTTTTCTTATTGTATGGATGTAATCCATGTGTCCAATGAAAGTTAAGTTCAATATAAATATCTTTAGATGGAATGTATAAATCACATACAAAAGGATATTTAGTTGACTTATATCCGTGTTTAGCATCTGGATAAATACTTAAAAGTTGTTCATAACATAAATCTTCTGTCTTTGATACCTTAAATGAATGATTCTTCTTTTTAGTCAGATAACTTTTATGTTTAATCTCAGCTTTTTCTTTATCTGACTTCAACATATATGCATCTCTATGTTTCTGACCAATAATCTTCATTTCTTCTTCAGTTTTACTATCAAATGTAGCTTGTCTCTTTGCATAAATTGCTTTCTTTTCTTCATCAGATTTAGCATAGTATTTGTCTGAAATTTTTTGCTTTACTGATTCTACCGCAAATGGACTAGTTGTTCCATATACCTTAAGACAAGTTTCTTTATACTTTTTACTATTATTGTATGTTTCATCTCCATACTTTGCTTGGCAAGTAGATTTTCTTTTAAGAATAGATTTCTGTTTTTCATCATCTGTTCTATTTAATAAAGACTCACTCGTCTTATTTGGATTATTGTATGTAGGAGTTCCATACCTAATAATTTTAGTAGTTTTAACTGAATTAGAATGTATAGTAGATTTATTTAAGCATGATCTAGAACAATACTTATTATAACCTTTGAAAATATCCTTAAAGTTTGTAGGTTTACCGCATACTTCACATACACCTTTTCCAAAGTACATATCATAATATGTTTGTTGACTAATGTTATGCTGTTCTAAATGTTTCTTAAACAACCTATTTGAAATTGGTTGATTACATATTCTGCATATTGTTTCATTCATTCTAATTTCTCCTTAGACTATATCTTCACCCTATTACTAGGGGACTACCTTTTCGATTTAAGGGAATCTCACCCACCATATAGGCCCTACGAGTATTGCTACAAATATTCGAGATTTCCACTCTTATTTTACGATGTAGCCTCTGTAAGCTCTAGTCGTTGAACTTTTACCCTCGACTTAACTAACTTATGGTCTAAGTATAACGTTAGGGTACTTAGCTGCTAAGGTTCCTCATTCTACTAGCCCTTAGGATTTAACCATAGGCCAAACAATCAATTTTTTCTACTTTCGTTGCATTCACATCTATTCTTTCGAATTATGTTGTAGCTTGATTGTTGTTAGAGTCGTATTCATTATAAGAATACTGTTCCAGCAATTAAATAGTTTATTTCTCACGCAGATTACTCTACGCGCAGGCCATACATGTTTATAAAACCTGCATCTGTTCCATGAACTTAAATCTGTCCATCATAATCTGTTGGAAGTTGGCCACTGCATCTGCTGCTGTAGGTACATCCAACGCGACACCTTTCACGCCTTTTCGGTTAACTCTATAATTTTCATTATAAACCTGACTATATCTCGTATATAAATTTATATACTCCTATCACTTTCAACTGTAACTCATCTTCAGTCGTACTCTCCTTATGGAGATAGTCGATACACCTTCAATTAAGCTTGGCACGGTATTACCTGCTATCTTACGAAAGACCGTAGGATCTCTTAGTCAGCTGCTTCGTCTATGGTCTAAGGCTATATATCTTGTTGTAACACTTCATATAGCAGTCTTATTCAACTGATACCGTTAGCAATATAGAATAAGATCTATATCACACCCTTGAGTAATGAGGTTCAATAGGAATGCGCAAAGTTACTTACGCCGCGTAAAAGGTTAAATTCTACTCTTTTACAGTCAACACCTACTAATTGGAATCGATCTGAGTAACGCGATACGTGACCCACTATGCTTTGTTCACACCGAATTGTTATCAATAAGCTTTTTATCTTATTTTCTATGTCATTACAACATAAGTCCAGCGTACCTTTTCATTACAGATTCTGCATCTGTGTCATCCAATGGTGAGGCCTCTTGGAAGTATTATATTCTCTAATATCTCAATTAAAGGTTCAACTTCTACGCGTTGCCGTTGACTATACTTTTACATATAGCCTTAACATTCTGATTATGGTTGCAAACCATTTTCCAGCTTAATTCCTCACTAATAATCCATAATTTACTTGATGACTTCATTATGGACGGCGAACTAATAGCTATGCATTTATTGCACTATTAGTCAGTTTACCGATTTACCTGAGTTGTGAAATACAGATCCATCAGGCATTAGATACATAGGGTCATCTTCAAGCGAAAAACCAAAATATTGGTCGGTTTTGTTCAATGGTTTAACACTGAACTCAACCTGTTTCACTACACTCATATGTAATTTTCCTCCTTTACTAATTTTCCTGCACCATATATAGTTAATCTTCCATCTGAATATATAATAGTTGGTTTAGGAATTTTCGTAATTAAATTATTCTTGTTAAAATCTACTGTAGAATATTTATCAACTCCATGTAATAAACTTTTCAATAGTTTTAACTGCACATCAAAATCTTCAAACTCATAGATATGAATCAACCTAATTCCACTATCTCTGCAGTTAATAGATTTCTTAAGATGATAATCAACTTCAGTTCCATTTTCTACTGCATGATAGTAAGATCCATTAAATTCAATTGCAAGTTTTAGATCAGGTAAGTAAATATCAATTTCATTTGGTGGAATTACTTTTCTAGAATTAGTTGTAATTTTACCTTTATAATTCTTTTGAATCATTTCAACCAATTGTCTTTCTTTAGATGATCTATTACTACTTTTGAAGTTTTTGATGTAGTCTATATCAGATTTCTTTATAAGTCTTCTATTTTTATAAACCAATATATCTATATCATATATCCATCCACAACATTTATTTAGCTTAAATACAGACTCAAGATATACTAAATTATGTTCTTTTGCATATTTGTCTACAGCTGCCTCTTGTGACGATAATCGTTTAGCTTTAGCTTCATCTGTATGGCTATTTATTTTAGCTTTTTCTGCAATAGATGGTATTTGGTATGAATTAACTACTCCATATCGATCTAATCTAGTTTTAACGGCTTTTTCTTGTATTTGTTGTGACTTAAATCCAACTCCACCATACTTTTTATTACATGTACGAATAGTTTTAGCTCTAATATTTGTATCTTTTTGTGGATTATCTACACGAAAATGATTCTGTGTATTAGGATCAATTTGTGCACATTTAGCACAACAATGTTTCTGATAACCTTTTCTTAAATTTAGAAATGGAGTGGGTTTTCCACATATACATATTCCAGTATTAGGCTGTTTTAGATATTGGTCATAATAATCTTTAGGTTTAACATTATGCACTGTATTGATGTGCTTAGATAATCCTTGGTATGATTTTGTGATATGACCACATATTTCACACTTCATACAGTGCTCCTTTCTTAACTGATTTTCTACAATAATTTGACAAAATTACTTATATTATTAAATAGCCTCTAGCAGCAATCCCAGTTATATAGAATATCTGAGAAGTCGTGTTGTTTAAGTTTAGCTCCGTTAATAAAGAAGTTTGCTACACCACAATCTCCCCATAACATAACTCCATTTTCAGAATCTAACTGGAAGAGCAATGTATCATACTGATTATCTTCTCTTGGATCAAACTGAGTAAAGAACGGATAACCTAAAACTTTACTACCGCATCCACCAAGTTCCTTATACATTTCATCAGTAATATCACCTTCATAACTAAATCTATAGTCAGCTATAGACAAATAATCTTCAGACAATTCAAATTTCATACCAAGATCAGTTTGTTCTAAAGGTGAATCTTCCCAGTCTTTTCGTAATTCGTATCCTTTAGATATATCTTCATGATAAACTACCAAATGACTATTTTCTGCAAATAATCCCCAACTATCATCATCTGCAACAAAGAACTGTAGTAATCCAGTTTTAGGGAATATATCATTTTCTGGTAGTTCTTCAAAATTGATCTGAGCTAAAAACTGCATCTCAGGTCCAGTCTCAGTGGGCCAATAAAATGACCCACCGAGCTTACTTTTCTTATAATCAACCTTATCACCAAAAGATATATTAAATACCTTTGTAGTAGGTAAAAGTTGTTTTAATTCATCAACTGTCATATAAACTCCTTATTTTATTTTGAATAGACTTCCAAATTTTCTTTGACGTCCACCTTTAGTAGTAGGAATACCAGTTGCCTTAGCTACCTTCTGTTTCATAGAAGATATTCCAGTAGCGCGTTTCCAACTAAATGAAAAACCGAATTTCTTTTTCTTTGCCATGTCAATTCTCCTTATACATTTATATTAGAATATTGATAACTTGTTATAATAGTACCGTCTAATTTAATATATACTACACCATAATTTACTACCGGTAGAGACTTATTTTTTGAATATCTTTGATCTCTTGAACCATCCTTATTTGTATGTTGCCAATGTTTGCCAATTACTTCAGCATCTTTTGGAACTCTTTTATGTTCAATAAATGGTTCATTTGCAGTATAAATATCAAAATCATTATAAGTATACTGATATAATTTAGATCCTTTACATACTATAACTCGATCAGGTAAAAACCAAAATTTGCATTTTTTACTCTTAACTAATATTCCTGTATTAAGAAATGGAAATACTGATTTTAACTTAAATTTAGCATTTCGTCTTTTTAGAATAGTTCCTACATAACCATTTGTCTTTGAACATGTTTGTTTAGACGAATTAGTTATTTCATATATTTGTCTACTCTTCATTATATTTTGTATTAAAACGAAATTTTCATCAGTATCTTTAATATCTAATTGTATAGCTTGTTTTTTTAACTTATTCATGTATATAATACTTAATACTAATAATGGAATTGGAATTATATAACATGATAATATACTACTAATTACTATTAGCGTTACTGCTAATTTTTTTTTGCGTACAAGTTAATTATTTGATTTTCCATTAAGTTGTTATTACTCATATTAACGTCCCCTTTAAATTATTTTTGATTCTTCTCACTAATAGGTACAATAACTGATCTTCCACTAGTAGCATCATATACAATTACTCTCTTGATATGTAAATCACTTCTCTTAGTAGATAGATAATGATATGCAAGAACTTGTCTTATATATCCTTCACCTATACAACCAGTAACCTTAATATCAAGAATTGTATCTTCAGTTATATAGTCAGCAAGACCTGCTATATGTGAAATAGATAAGTTTGGATCACAACAATTTGTTATATTTCCATCTGGATATAAAGTTTGCTTAACAAACTCTGCAACTTGCTTACCTTTAGATACTACTAACTTAACAAAGTATCTATAGTTGTCTTGAATAAGTGTACTTACTGATACTGACTTAATCAAAGCTCCTAATGATGTACTACTATATGATTTAGCCATGTTTTCCTTATATTTCTGTACACATGCCTTGATGATAATACCATCATTTACAGTGTCAGACTTAGATTCTTGCATAGCTTTGTCTATATAATAACCTAAGAACTCATCACCATAAACTAAATACTTGGAATAGTACTCAACACAATATCCAAGCATAGAATTTACGCGTTTATCAATCTTGTAGTTATTCGAACCACTAAATAATTGATCTTTAGCAATTTCAAGCTCTTTTTCATATGTCATACTAAGATATTTGTTAAACTTATTATAATTACCTACTTTTGAACTAACTGCTTTTGTTTCAAACCATTGTGTTTTACCATCTACATTTGCAGCATGGAAAGATTCTACACCTAACATTGCGCTTTCATAATCATTTGTTTGTTTAGTGTATTCTTTATATAAATGAACTGCATTAAGCGGTGCTTTCTTATCATATACTGGTTGTAGATTATGTTCAATAAGGTTTATATCAAAATCTGTACAGCGTTTCTTATACTTATTCAAATTATATGGATCAATCTGACATCTTAGAATAACTACAACATCTTGATTAGATAAATCTTGTTCAATTGCATCAAGATTATCATTAACCTCTTCAATAATCATTTCAATATCTGTATCATCTATATTACTGATTTTGATATTTTTCATTGAACGTTCTACTAATGCGAAGAAATGATCTATATCTGCATAACCAATTTTAACTGTACTTAAATCTAAATTTTCAATGGCTTCTTTATTTTGTAGCTGTCTACGTAACTTAAAATTGACGAATGTATAATTCTTAATCTCACGTCCATCATAATTTAGATTTACATACTTTTTGATATTATGTTTAGTGATATTTGGTCGTTTAGACTTGAAATAATCTAATACATCTTGGTCGAAAGGAATAGTAATTTTACATGCCTTTACACCATTCATAGAATAATATAGATTAGTCTTTCTATATTCAATACGACCTGTACCTTCATCAAAATATCCTTCAGTATCAGTTACTAAGAAATGCTCAAAATCTTTACATAATACTTTTCGATATTCACCATCACTATCTATTGTATAGATACATGGTTGAACAGTTTTATGTTGATCTGAATAAAATTCTGTAAGAGGTTTAACTACATTAAAACCATATTTAGGATCTTTTACAATTTTGTACTTACCAGTTTTACCTTGAAGTTCAATAATATAAAGACCATTAGCCATTCTACCATTTTCAACTTCAACTGTTCTATTTGCTTTGATAGCTTGACAAGATATAATATTGCAGAATGCATACTGAAGTTCACCAGCTTCATCTTCACTAATTTGAAACTTTTCATTGTAATATACATAACATTCTACTGTATCATGTAACAGTTTCTTATTCTTAGGATTACATATATCAATTCCAGTTCCAGGATAGTTATTATTAGGATTAGGGAACTCATTGTATAAAAGAGCATTTCTTCTACAACGACCAATAACCTGAATAGTAGTCTTTACATTACCGGGTTGGTTATCCATATAAAGAACATGTGCTCTTTTAATGTTGATTCCTTCTACAATCTTAAATTTATTGATAATAACATCATATTCATTATCATCTCTACAAATATCTGCCATATCATAAGCTTCATCTGTAATATTGATTACTTTTAGCTTATACTTTTTACAAATAATATCAAGTCTTGACATAATTTCTGGATCATCTTTAACACATCTGAAAATAGCACATGGATTGTAGTTAGGCACATTTTTATGCTGTTTCTTTACTTCCATCAATTTTTCAATAGCTTGCTCAGGTGTACCAACTTGTTGATTAACTGTACGAAGCATAAGTGTATCAGTAAAGTTACAATCAATAGCCGGATCTAAAATAGGCGTAGCTGAAAAATTGATTACTTTGTAGCAAACTTTTTCAAGTAATTCATCATAACGGTTAGTTTTTATATGACCTTCATCACGAATCCATATACACTTAGTATCTTTAGGAATCTTAGCAATTATTTCATCTGCCTGAAGTTTACTGTTTAGTCTAAAGTCCGCAGTACCATATACAAACCAATTATCTTGCTTACAATCATCTTTTAGATCAGATCTAGTTTGATGTTGTAAACCACCTTTAGAAAGAGTAGTTACAATGAAATAGTAATTAGGAAACTTATTGATAAGTTTACTCATCATTTTAGTCTTACCTGTACCAGTATTTGACTTAAAATCTACTCTTTTCATTTTAGTCCATAAAGGACTATCAATAATTTCAGATAACTCATTGATATATTCATCTTGTATCTGATTGATTTTAGCAAATTCTTCCTTCTTTGATAAACTCATAATTCCTTTCCTCTATTCATCTGCATCTTCTAACTCATTATTAAGTATCTGATTACTTAATTTTGTAGATTTAGATTTAGCTTGTACTTCTTCTGCCTGTGTTATATAGTCTGTTCCATATTTCTTTTTAACACCTTGCTTATACTCTTCTTTTCCTTTTTCAGATTTCATATTATGGCCAGTTCCGTAGTGTTTTATATAAGTTTGTTTACATTTTTCTTTAACTATATCAGATTGAAAAGGATTTTCAACACCATAATGATCTAATGTAGTTTGTTTACGTTTCTCTTTTGCAGATTCAATCTGTCCAGTATAATCTACACCATAAGTTTGTTGTATAGTAGAAATTCGTATAGACTCATATTCAGCAGTCTTCTGATATTCATATTGGCAAGCTCTACTACATGTTTTATTATATCCAGTCATAATAGTTCCAAATTTAGTAGGTTTTCCGCAGATTCTACACACACCTTCTTTAAGAAACTTATCATAATAATCTTTTGTAGTAAGTCCATGTTTTTTACAATGACTTGGCATACCTAAAGCATTAGTTTCTTGACCACATATTCTACAAATTATCTTTTGTGATTGATTCTTACATGACTTACATAGTTTATGATAACCATTAGATAGGCTAATAAAGTCCGCTTCTTTTCCGCATTTTTCACAAATACCTTCAGATTCAGCTTTAATATACCTATCATAATATCTTTTATCACTTAAATGATGAGAAAAATGAATATGGTATGCAAAGCCTGCATCAGTAAATTCTTGATTACATATTTGACATATCATAATTATTTCTCCTTATTCATCTGGATCATCAATTTCAGAATCTAATTTTTTATTTTCATAGTGCTGTATTTGTTTAGATTTAGTTTTAACTTCACGTAGCATCAATATATTTTCTACACCATATTTTTCTTTATTAGTTTTACATATTTTATCTTTTATCTTTTTATTTTGCCCAACATATTCTACACCATATTTTTTCTTATTAGTATTTTTTATTTTTTCTCTAATTTCTGGCGCAGATAAACTATATTCAACTCCATATTTTTCTAAATTATGTTGTTTTATTTTTTCTTTGACTTCTGGTATTGATAAATTACAGTTAACTCCATACTTGTCTAAAATAGTCTGTTTTGATTTTTTCTTAATCACTTCAGCTTGGCCTGCATATTCTACACCATACTTTTTAATATTAGTGTGTTTAATTTTTTCTTTAATACTATCTAATTGAAATGGATTTTCAGTTCCATACTTTTTAAGATTAGTTTTCTTACGTTTTTCTTTTGCATTTTTAGATTGACCTGCGTTTTTAACACCATACTTTTCTAAATTACACTTTTCCATTTTTATTTGTATTTCATTTGACTGCAATGCATGTTTGACTCCATAATTATTTAACATGCTCTGTTCTCTTTTTTCTCGATCAATTGGATTCAAATTTGAACATCTATTACTACAATTACGTTTATATCCATAAAATAATCCATCAAAAGCTGTTTCTTTTCCACATACTTGACAAATACCTTCATTTGGTTGTTTTAGATATTTGTCATAATAATCTTTTGTCGAAATACTATGTGTTCTTAAATGATTTATAGCACCTTTTTTAGTATTAAATTCTTTTCCGCAAATCTCACACTTCATATAATTACCTACTTCTTAATTGATTTCTTTAAGATCTTATTATAATCATCTAAAGTTTTAATACAATAAGAAATACTATATTCTAAATCACTAAAGCTTAGTGCAAACCATTTTTGATACAATGTATTTCCATTATTTTTAGTAGGATAAACTTTTAAGTAGATATACGATTTATTTTTAGATGGTTTATTATTACAGCCTTTTATAGATAAATATATTATATCATTTGGTTGTCTTATAAATTTAGACCAAGTAGAATAAATATCTGTTAATATATAAGTTCCATCTAATCCAAACTTAGGATGTCGATTAGTTTCAAGTGGATGAGCTACAATAAACGAACGTATTGCTATTACAAATTTATGTATCTCATTATACTTACTAGACGTAATTAAATTTATACTAAATGTGTCATTTAATTCTTTATAAATACAATCAACTGCTTCAATTGCCCACCATGTATACGTAACTGCTGCTAATATATCTGATCTGCTTAAATCCTCTATAGATTTTTTAATTATTTCATCAAAATCATTACATATATGACTAAGTTGTTCCAAATAATTTTGAGAATTATAATTAGACTCACCTAATGTCTTACTAAGTCGATCATTTATTTTTTCTTTATTATGAAATACCATCCATTCATCTTTTAACATATATTACCTCTCTTAGAATTAAAAATAAAAGAGGCAACTAGAAGTTACCTCCTTATTATAATTAAATAGTTCAAATTACCATTGATGTTTTAGTCCATTCAACCAGTTCGATATTATGTTCCTTAAACCATCTAATTAGTCCAGTTCTTTCTGAACATGGATTATCTGGTTTTTCATACACTATAAAACAAACATCTTGAGTATTGTATTGAGTGTTGAGTTCTTTAAGCTTATCAACAATTTGTGTAAAATCAAGTGTATCTAAATGGTTGTTATATTTCTTTAAGAAATTACATGAATCTGGAGTATGTTTGCAAGGTGTACCTTTTTGAGGACAGTCATTTTCTGGATCATATAAAGATATTGGTGCAAACTCATCCATTCTAACACCATTTACTACATTTCGTTTATCTCTGAATACGACATTAGATTTACCAAAATTATGAAACCATTTTGGATCCCATGCTGCAGTAGATACTGGAAGCAAGTTTTCAGGAAAAAATCTAATGTTATAAAAGTATGATATATAAATGTTCATAATTAGATTTCCTTCCTTACAAATTTGCTAAATTCACATTTTTATAAGACTCATCGTCTGTTACTTCTTTGATTACCTCTATCTCCTTAGGAATAGAGATTTCATCATCTTCTTTAGAAAGTTCAATTTCAAGAATTGCTTCGTCTTTCCAGAAAGGATATACATCAAGCTCTAAGTAACAGTTATTGTAAGTCATACAATATCTAGTCTTACGAATCTGATGTTTTGAGGTATCAGCATTCATAAGTTCTGCAAGATATTCATCTTTAGATAGTCTTCTTTCAAGCTCAAGTCTCTTAATATCAGATACTTTACGCTTAGTAGTCTTAGTATAGATATAATTACCATCTTTACCTCTCTGACGAACTCTAACTTCTTCATTAGGTTCACTATTAAGATATGTCTGAATAATTTCTACCTTTTCTACATTAGGTAAAGATTCTAACCATTTAATATTAGGATATTTGATTAAGAACTTTCTTTCAATTTCAAATGGTTCAGGTTCACCTAAGAAAGCTGTAATCTCTTTCAAAAGTCTCTTAATCTTTTCATCAAAATAAGTACTATTATCAATTACTCTAAAATGAGGATGACCTGTCCAAGATTCAAGAAGAGCATCATCTGCCTTAGCTGCTTCTTCAGGAGTTTCTCTTCTTGCTGCATTATTAGCAGTAGTATAGAATTCTGCTGCACCTTTAGCTGCAGTTACTAAGTGGAATACTGCATCATAATGATCTCTTAATTCAATCTCAGTAGTATTAAATTCTTTTAAGAGATTCTCCCATTCATCTTTAGACATATAACCTTTGCTATCAAGAGCACCTCTGTCAAGAACTATAATAACCTTGCCACCAATATCATTAGCATAATCATCATAGATACGTTCTTTTTGTAACTGATAATCTAACAAGTGCTTCTGGAAGTTTGGATCCATAGGACTAACTCCACTGGTCATAATTTCTGTGGCAGATTCAGCTATAAATAATACTCTATAGCCTAGCTGTCCCAGTTCAGACTGAATTCTACTCATAGCAGTAGACTTACCTGCACATGGACCACCTGTAATAACAATTTTAGTTACACTCATTTTTTAACTTCCTTTCTTAATCAAGATTCTTTTATTTCTTCTATTTTTAATTCATTTCAGGATCCCATTCATTTGGATGAAGTGACCATGCGCCTTCTGAACCATATGCATAGACAAAGTAAAAACATTTATCTTCTGAATTATATCTAACATTAGTAATACGTTTTTGAAGTTCTAATTCAGTAAGTTTTGCAGTTAATAATGCGTAGCGAGTTTTATCATCAGCTTTCTGGAACTTTTCACTGTCAGATACTTCCTGTAATTCTTCATTTACATCTCCCATATCTTCAAGGAGTTCTTCATCAGTTCCATCAATCATTTTAACTTCAAAACCATCAATTGGTTTAGCAACAGGATCATCAAGTTCAATTATATGATTGATACTTAATTCAGTCCAACCATTATCTTTACCTATCTGAATAACTTCTTGTAAGTCTTTATCAGTAGTAAAAGTAGCTACACCATTTGCAAATTCAACTAATGTAATATCATATAATTCTGCAATATCTTCGGCTTCTGCCTGTGAGTCAGCTAAACACATTAGTTCAGCTCCTTCTACAACCGGTTGTTGGAATACATCACCTATAGGTGTAAATGTTCCATCACCTTTAGAAGGTTTCCAGGTGACCTCTGGTGATCCATTCTCATCTAGCTTTAATGATATATTACCACCACATCCAACTAATCCAGTTAGACACATGGTAACTACTAGAAATAATACTAAACGTTTCATTGCATTTACTCCTTTTCAAAATACTTTTTAACAAAATCATAAGTAGCCACAATAAGTTTTTCAGGATTGGTTCCATTAAAACTCATTCGTCTTTCAGATTCTGTTACTGATTCAACTTTATGTGCCAATGTATGGCTAATGAATCGAGTATTGATAACACAGAAATCTGAGTATTTTGCAACATCCACACCAGTACTAATATTATTTTTATCTACCTGATCTACATTAACCCAACCATACTCGTTGAGTTTACCAAGTAGTTCAGTTCTACCACCAACCATGAGAATCTTAAAGTCATTAAGCATAGCTACCATTTCTTCTAATGTAGTTGCGCTTATTTCTTCATCTTCTTCAAGGCTATCTTCATCAGTATAGAAGTCATCAATTCTCTTATTGAGTTCAGAGTTCTTTTCTACTAGATCACTAATAGTTTTTGTCTTGTTCTCAATAATAGACTGAGCTTCAGCTAGCTGTTTCTTAAGTGATTCTATCTCTTCACTTTCAATATTTTTGCATTGACGTTCAGCATCTTTATATAGATTATGCTGACGCTCCACTTCTGCCATAAGTTTGTCATTAGAATCCTTAAGAGTAAGAATAGCATTAACATATTCTTGTTCACGATTTACCATTAATTTTGTTGAAGATAAGTAGAATAATTCACCAATAGCGGCAAACAAATTATAGATATTTGAATAATGCATATTGATGTTCTTATTATACTGAATCTGATCTATGTTATGACGATTCATAAATAAAACAACTTCCTCATAATAATGCTTCACAAACTTTTGACTATTGATTGTAAAGACAACATTATTAGGTTGATCATAAACAAACATATTTAATGTATTGAACTCAGCTTTTTGATTAAGTCCTTTGCCCTTTAATGCTTTAGACTGATTATCATCTCCTATACATGACTTAATCACTTTATCAATCTCTTTTATGATTCTGTCATCATGATAGGAAATTGCGGGAGTTCTTTCACAGTCAAATCCATAATTGTACAGTAATCTATAATACAAAGACCATACTAAGTAAATAGATATTCCTCTACAATCAGTGATTTTTCTTATTTTATCTGTACCGGGAATAGTGTATTCTATTGCCCCAAATTTAAGATCAGAATCTTTACTTAACCAAGGCTGTTTTACATCAAAATCAATATTTGGATTAAGATAATCACTAAACATAGTAAGTAGACTTAAGTTAGTAAAACTTAATATGTCAAAAAATACTTCCCAATACGTCTGAGGATCAACTAACCATATTAGCATTAGCCAATCTGCATACCTTAATAATGTCTGATGTCCAGACCGATCATAATGTGTCCTCATCATAAAATATAAGTTGAATGCCTCATTATAATCATTGCCTTCTTCAGCTAAACTACTCATAACATCATAGATATTTTCTACATCTTCACAAGATGAAAATACATTATTGACACTACTTGTAAACATTGAACAAAACTGAGCAACACTACTATGACAGTCATCTTCTTTAGCTGAACAAAGACCTAAATACAAAAGTTCCAAAATACCAATAGAATAAAGTCCGATATAATCAAGCTCAATAGCTTCATCATCTTTTGAGAAGATCTTCGGAACTATAGACATCTTGTCAGTATTTACTTTGACTTTGCTTAGATCTGCATACTCAAACTTACTACCAGTAACACAAAATTGATTTCTAAATTTCATGTTACAACCAGGAATTTTTGTGCTGAGAAATTTCTCTTGGTCTGATAATTCTTCATTAAATTTGAGAATATTCACTGTTTCCTCCTTTTAATATAAGTAACTAAATTCATAATAACTGTGATAATTCTACCAGCAGCTACTATGTATAAACCAGTTGCAGTATTATATATAAACCAGGCACTATTGCCGATTATATTACCGATTCTAAGTTTTTGTGTGGTATCGTAAAACCACATATAATAACATACATAGCACGGCATTAACATTGGAATTAATTGCCAAGCATTCTCTATAGTCATTATTCCAACTACTATATGAACCATTATAAAGAAAATTGGAATAATTGGATGCCATTTCCTTGTTTTTATTTTATCTTTATATATATATATGAATGATCTAACACAGATGATTATATAAAAATAGACTGTTGGCCAATCTTTATTTAATATATAACACAACATATTAGCAGTATTAAAAAGAAAAGTAACTAAGAAAATATTTTTCTTTTTCTCAGTTGTCGCTATATAATACTGTATAATACATACTAGTATTTGTGCTAAGATTAATTTTATCATATTAACCTCTATATTTATATAATAACATGTTTTATTGCATTTGTAAATAATTTCCCTACCAAAAAATTGTTATCGGTTATCACAACTTACCAATAACAAGAATAAGTCTTTATCTAAGTTATCTGTGCATAATATTTGATATGCGCTATACTTAGATTTAGCTTCTCTATATGGACGATCTTCTGTCATAGCATCATATCGATCACATAGAGATACAAGTCTAGTGGCAGTGCTAATCTCACAGATATTATCTGGATAGCCAGTACCATCAATACTCTCATGATGATGTAGTACGATGTCCTTAACCATATCAGAAAATTGAACTTTGCATTCTGGAGTAGATGTGTTTTCTAATTCAATTAGTTTATTATACCCTAGTTTTGGATGTTCCATAAGGATGCGGACCTCTTCAATTGTTAATTCCTCCTTCTTATGCAACACCTCTTTTGGTATGTCTAATTTTCCAATATCATGTAACAGCGCTCCACGAATACAATCCATTCTGTTATCAATCATATCCGCTCTCATGTTTTTACCAACTTGAGAATAGCAAATTTCCGCAGTCAAGTATGCTACGTTAAGCGAATGTCTAAACACCTCTGGTAATTCTTTTGACATTTTATGCATTATTCTCGCTATTCCTGGTTCAACTAAGATTCTAGCCACTAATAAGTTTGGTTGATCTTGGTTATTCATGGTAATTCTCTCTCCTAAAATAAAAAATGGATGCAAGCCATGCAGACTTGCATCCATTTGATTATTGAGTTACTTACTTATTACTCAGCCTTAGGAGCCTCTGCCTTAGGAACTACCTTTGTCTCAGGAGCTGGCTTAACCTCTACCTTCTTCTCTGCCTTAGGAGCAGCTGCCTTCTTAGGTGCAGCAGGCTTCTTTACAGCAGCCTTCTTAGCAGCTTCCTTAGCCTTAGCAGCGTCTGCCTTTGCCTTCTCAGCAGCCTTCTTAGCCTCAGCCTTTGCCTTCTCGGCAGCGGCCTTCTCAGCTTCCTTAACCTTTGCAGTAGCAGCCTTTACAGCGGCCTTAGCAGCAACAGACTTTGCCTTTGCCTTAGCAGCAGCATCTGCAGCCTTTGTAGCTTCCTTGTCAGCAACCTTAGCGTTAGCCTCTGCCTTCTTAAGAGCTTCCTGAGCCTTAAGAACAGCCTTATCTACCACCTTAGCTGTAGCCTTCTTTGCAACGGGCTTCTTAGCCTCAACATTCTTTGCATCATTTGTCTTTGTCATAATTTTCTTTCCTTTCAATATTAAAAGTTTTTGTGTTATATATGCTAACCGCATAGCGGATTAACAACATTCTTTATTGACTTCATATACATATCTCTCTAGCGACCAACTGCCACTATGATAAGCTAAAAGTCCAATAGGAATTTTTAATGTTCCATCCATACTTTCAATAACTAGAAGTACATTAGTTACGATAGTTGATTCTTTTTTATTTTTCATTTTAAGTTTATCAGATCGAACATATACATTTGTAATATTAAATAGCTTTTCGTTCCAACTTGTGATATCAGGAATATTTTCAATTTTGAAATATCCTTTACGTATATTGTACGTTACAATTGCGTTGCTAAAATCAATATCAAATGTTTGACAAACTAATTTACATGCTTCTTCTAATTCATCTTGAATATTTTTAGGTACTTTCATCAATAAGTCCTATTCTTTCTTTTAGAGTAAAAGTCCAATAATCATTATAAGTAATACAACTGCCCATACAATAATTGTCTCTGTCATTATAACTCCTAATTATTCATTAAGTAGTTAAGCAATTCTTCATATGTATGATCTTCTTTATTAAATTTCCAGCTTGTTACAATAGAAAGATCTTCAGCTTTAAGCTTCTCTATAGATTCAACTGACGGTTCGAATTCCATAACTACTTTTATTCTATTTCCACCACAAGTAGGAAAGTCAACTAGTCTAGTTCCAGAACTAATTGCTTTCCTACATTGAATCTTTATAAAACGTTCATATTCTTCTTTGGATAATTTCATATTACCATAACTCCCACTGAAGATCAACAAGTCTTTTATATGAACTGTTATCAAAAACCTCTTCTACAGGTTTTCTTCTTACTTTTCTTGCGGTTAATTTCTTACAGTATTTCTGTATATTAGTGCTGTTTGCTCTTCTGAGTCTCTTAGGAATCTCAACATATTCGCCACCATAATGTCTTTTTCTATCATGAGCAGGAATAACTTTTCTTTCAGTAATAACAGGTACACGATATATCTTTTCGGTAATTTCACCATTAACATCCAAAGATTTAATAGTAATATACTTGTACTCTGTCTTTTCCTCTACCTGCTCAGGAATATGATCGATTACGATATGTCCTACATACTTACTATCCTTAACCCAGTAGCCTCTAGCATAGGAATACTCACCATTTGCTGCCTTCTTAAATCTATCCTTTTTCTTTAATGCAGTTTCTTTTCTTCTAAGACTTGCAATAAGTTTTGATTTTCTTACACCAGGAATAGTTTTTACTTTTGACATAAACTGTACTCCTTATTTAATTAAATTCATTTTAACATAACAATATTCAGTTGTAAATAGTTTTTTGAAAATTTTTTAAGATCTTTTTATCTTATATCAAACTTATTCTGTAACTAATATTGTCTGATCAAATTTAGCACCATCTGTAGAAGTCCAACGAATTATATACTCTCCTGGTACAGTAATTTCTGTTACAAGTACACCAGAAATCTCGCCATTTCCATAATAATGAACATACTGCTTAGCATAATCAATGATCTCTGCGGAATGATTAGACATAGACCAAGTACAATACTCAGCATCAATAAGAGCTGCTCCAGTATATTCTTCTACGATAGTAACTGTAAATACTGCATAGTTAAGCGGAAGATATGTTCCATCATCCATAAGTCTTACCCAAGCACATTCATAAACACCTGGAGTATTAAAATCTACATTATCAATTACTGGAAATGTATTAGGATACGCAGAAGTTCCTTTAATGATCTCTTCAATAGCAGTATTATAATCACAACCTTTAGGAAGTGTTACACTATGACAGTTAGAAACTGCTAAGCCTGAATACGGATCTGGTTCTGCAATAGATATTTCAACTGAATCTGATACTTCATCTATAGAAGCAGTAATTGTAGCAGTTCCATAGTTTACAATTTCAATCATACCATTCTTATCTACAGTAATAACTGATTCATCACTAGTAGTCCAGATAACTTCCTTATTAGTAGTATCTTCTGGTAAAATAGTTACATCTAACTGTAAGGTATCACCTTTACGTAATTTATCTATTTCACCAATTTTAATCGATTCTGCAGTAATAACTATCTCTTCAGGTTCTTCTTCAATTATATCTTCAATTACTTCTTCAATAGGTTCTTCCTCAACAATAACTTTGTCAGGAATTGGATCAGTAATCTTATGTTCAGTATTAGAACATCCAGCTAAACATAAAATACAAGATAATACTGCAATAGTTGCAAAAGATTTTCTCATAATTTTTTAAATTCCTTTCTGTTTATACTCCCTAAATTTTTATGGCTTAAAATATTTGGTGCTATTAGAATCAGTTCCAACCGGAATTTTAATCAAATAATTTTTATTATTTTGAGGTATTTCGTAGAATCCTATTCCTTCACTCCAAATACTTCCAGCTTTTACGTTTTTCATTTCTGGTGAAATATCTAATAATGTACTTGGCAAATCAGTATATCCACCAATTCCTCTACCATCATCATTAAGATTACAAATAGTAATAGGTGATTCAATACCTGTTATTTTTCTTTCAGCAGTAAAACTGCTAGGGAAGAAAATTGAATAATAATATACTACCCATTCACAAGCGCTATCATGTAAGTCTACTACATCATCTTTAGTTGCTTGATTACTTTCTAGTATATTATTGTAATCCTCAACTATTGATTCTGCGTTTTTTCCAGTTTCTATTCTAGTAATACTAATACAAACTGGTTCATATGAATCAATTTCTGGATTATAAATATACGTACTAATCCATTCACCAATTCTAGCAGGTGAATCTAAACTACCTTCTACTATAACACTTTGCTGACTTAAGGGTACTGGCGTATAACATTCTTCTTTCGTCATAAATGCTAGATTCTGTAATGCATCTTCAATAGATAAAGGATCTTTAGTATTATTTACAATACTCATTCCAACTATGTAATTATTGATTTCAGTATAAAACACTCTTGTATAAGAAGTTTCATCTTCTATATAATTATTAGCTATAGTCCAAGAATCACTTACTCTACTACAATTAGCTGATATTCTAAAATCAGGATCATTTAACTCAAAAATAGACACTGTTTTGTTTACATTACCTTCAGCGTCTTTTCTCTTAAATTCTCCTATATATTGAATATTATCTTGTGTTAGTAATAATGAACGATCTGTTTCTTCAAAATCACTTGTGAGTGTTATAGATAATAGAATATTATCAGTGAAATGTTGATTATCTAGATCATACTCATGACAGTCAAATCTAGCAGTTTGAATCTGAGGTTGATCTTCAGTAGGCTGAGCAGGTTCTTTTGAACATGCGCAAAGGCCAATTGTAAGAACCATACAGCTCAATAAAGCTAGTAGTCTTTTCATAATACTGTTTCCTTTCAAAATTAAAAACAGGAAAAGTATTATTGATCTTCTCCTGTTAAGAAATAATTTGGATAATTCTGTTTCGTATCGTTAATGTATTCCTTGATTCGATCTACACAAAGTTGAATATCTTTATCAACTCCACCTTCGTATAAAATTAGTTCAGCACCATTATATACGATATCGTAAAATGTGTCAGGATCTTCAGCAACTGGTACACCCTGTCGTTTTAGTTCACATGCCAACATATTTGCAACAGTTGTACATTGCAACTCTTTAGAAATCTGTGCCATCTTTTTATTCCTCCATAATTTTTTCCATTACATAATGAGATCTAAACTCATCATTCATGTGCATGTATATATTTACAGGAATTTCAAGATGTTCACCAGTATCTCGGTCAACTAATGCAAGAATATGTCCACCATTTACAGTGTACGAAGTTCCATCAATAGAAATTTCAAACATTTCATCTTCACCAGTATGTAGTTCTTTTACCTTACGTGGTTGTCCATCCTTACCCATAACTACGTCACCTAATTTAACGTCTTTTGCAAGTTTAATTCGTGAACCGACTGGATAATTATCGTCATTTGAAAATTCTTCAATAGTAAAACTTCTCTTTATTCGTTTTCCGTCAACAAGGTCAACAAGATGATGTTTCCTGTACATATTTTTAATTAAATAGTCTTTTACTGACACAACTTTTTTACAACCAAATCTAAAAAGAGTTAGTTTGTAGTTTTCGTCAGCTATAATAAAACTACCATCATCTAAAGTGATTTTATACATTGTTAACGTCCTTTCACTGCATAATTTTTAAATGTATCTATATCATAGAATCCATTTAGTTTTTCTTTTGCATATCTACTATGTCTTAGTTTTCTAATTGCTTTTGACTCAATCTGTCGTATTCTTTCCTTAGTTACGTTATATATAACTGCAACCTGCTCCAAAGTACGTGGAATCTCATCATCAATACCAAATCTGAGTCTTAATACTTTACGTGCTCTGTCATCAGTTATTACTTCATTAATAACATCATTCATAATCTCTTTTAGCTGAAGCTTTTCTACTTCTTCTTCAGGTGAAGGCATTTTAGACGGAATAAAGTCACCTAAAACTGAATCTTCATCCTCTTCATTTCTAACTGGAGCAGATAATGATACTATATTTCCTTCAAAAGTCGCCTCATATAATCTTAATGTAGGAATATCGATTGATGTAATTGACGAGCTAGCAAAAAGCTTATTTTCATTAATATAATCAACTAGTTCTTCTTCAGTGCACGCTCGATCTAACTTCTTTTCAAGTTCTACTTTTGAATGCCTATTTTTAATGGCTTGCTCACATGCATGTATAGGAAGTCTTATAGTTCTACTATCATTTCCTAAACCTCTAAGAATACTCTGTTTGATCCACCATGTCGCATAAGTGGAAAACTTAAATCCAAGTGAAGGATCAAATTTATCAACAGCTGTCATAAGCCCAATATTACCATACTGAATTAAATCCATAAATGATAATGCTGGATTGGCAAAATGTTTAGCTATTGATACTACAAGTCTTAAATTATGATTAATTAGTTTGTTTTTAACTTCAGGATCATGTGTATCTGCATATTGTAACGCTAATGCAATTTCATCTTCAGGACTAAGTAGCTCATATTGTCCTATATCTAATAAATATTGTTTTACACTATCTATAGTATAGTATGTAGTTGGAATTTTATCTGGATCTATATCGTCATCATCTTCAGCTACTTCATATGCGTCTTCAAATTCAGATAGTTCTATATCATTAATATCAGTAATATCAGTAATAGGTACATCTACATCATTTATTTCTTTTACTATATATCCAAGTTGTTCAATATATTTCACAAATAATTTTAACTTATTATCATTAACTGCGACTGTAATGTCGTTAAGATCAACATATTTATGATCCTTTGCACCTTTACATAATTTTTTAATTACTTGCATTTCATCTTTATTAAAGTTAATAGATGAAATCTTACCTTTTTCAGTAATAATGATTCCTTTCTCTATGAAATAACAGACAGCATTTGCATGCTGTCCGTCAGTTCTAAAGTGAGAATTTTTGTCTACTTCAGTTATAAGTGTTGAGTAATCTAATGAATTGTTTTTAATGAATGTTTTTTCAATTGATTGACATTTTTTAATCAAATCCTTATTCATTCAAAAAACTCCTTTATACACTAATCAGATCTCTAAGTTCTTTTCTAAATCTTAGTTTTCTCTTAGCTTTATCTTCAATCTGTCTTATACGCTCACGCGTTACACCATAAATCCGTCCAACCTGTTCAAGCGTCATTGGTTCTCTATTATCAAAACCAAATCTATACTTTAATATTGCTACTTCTTTTGGTGTTAAGTACTTTTCAAATACTTCATCAAACTTTTCTTTTAAGTCATTACTTTCAGCATGACTTTCTACATTAGACGATTGATCAGGAATAAAGTCACCTAAGTATGACTGTTCACCGTGCTCATCTTCACCAATAGGAGTAAACAATGAAACTGCGTTAGTCATATCATAATAATGTAAGTATTCTTTTATCTTAGCCGCAGTAATGGTCTTATTATTAGCAGTAGTTTTTACAACCCAACCCTTTTCATTACAAAGTTTTGCAATTTCTTCTGGTTCAGGCTGCGATTCATTGCCTTTAGTTAGCTGAATTTCCTTAATTGCTTTATGAATATATCTAAGTTGTTCGGTTGCATGGACTGGAAGTCTAATAGTTCTACCTTCATCAGCAAGTGCTCTAGTAATAGATTGACGAATCCACCAAGTAGCATAAGTAGAAAACTTAAACCCAAGTTCAGGATCAAATCTTTCTACTGCCTTCATAACTCCCATATTACCTACTTGGATAATATCTTCAAAATCTAATGAACTAGATCCACTAAATACATATCTTTTGGCTATGCTAACAACTAATTTAAGATTATATTCTACTAAAAGCTGTCCAGCTAAAGTATCACCCTTTTGGTAACGTCTAGCTAAATCTGCTTCTTCTTTAGATGAAAGTAGTTTATTATCATGTAATGATGAAATATCTTTAAGATATTGTTTTACACCATCTATTTCATAATAAGTGTTAGCTTTATCATCTTCAATATCTTTAAGTTCAGCTTCAGTAGGCTCATTATCAGATTCGTCTATATAAGATTCAAATGCTTCGTCTTCAATGGCTTCCATTAGATTTTCATCTAATTCTTCTGGTAATTCAGTTGAGTCTTCGTCTTTTATAGTAGACTTTATAGGCTTAGTATAAAAATTAGTTTTATTTTTATTAGACTTGCTAGACTTACTTCTTTTAGTATTGGTTTTCTTTGGTTTAGCCTCTTTTACTGTAGGCATTTCAACTACTATTCCATTAGCTTCTAAATAGTCTAAAGCATTAGGAATAGTGGTGTTATATCTTAACAAATCTTTATTTTTAGCAATTTCATTTATAAGATCACTATAAAGAAGAGTTTTATTTGTAGCAAGATTTATAAGTTTATCACATTTTGTTTTAAGCTTACTATTCATATACTTACTCTCCTTTCCCATTTAATGAATTTAGATCAATCTATATATCATGATCTATTATATTATTTTAATAATAACATCATTAGTTATCATTGTAAATAGTTTTTTCTGTATCATCAAAATTTTCTACGCTGTCTGCCTCATTGTTAATAAGATCAATATCGTCTGAATCAATAAGTTTACCAATTACAATAAGACGTCCATTAGTAACATGATATGCACATGTAGATAATGTAACTAATCTATCACCATATTCTACATCACCAATTCCAGTAGTTTTATACAATGATTTCTTAGCTATCCAGTCAATATATTCATTAAACTCATCTTCTGTACAATCTACTACTTCCCAATAAGGAAATGCACCTTCATTTACGTGAGTTAAAACTACACCAATGATTTCATATGTACCTGTTCTATAGATTGTATCAAAAGTGAAAGTCTTGTGTTCTTTGTAAAATGCTTCTTTTTGGAATAAAGTTAAATGATTGAACATTGTTCCAGCTCGCATGTGATGGCCATAAATGACTATATTGTCTGAAGGTCTCTCAATATCTGATGCTGAATTACAGAATGGAACACCTGCATAGTCATAATTTTTATAGAAATTTCTGTGAAGATAGTATTCTTCATTTCCAGGTGTCTGCATTACAGGATAATCGATACTTGTACCATCAACTGTAAGCCATCCAACAAAATCACTATTTGCTTCTATAAGTGCACTGAAGTCAGGTTTAGTACGAACATCTAATGCATGTCCATTATTTCCAGAACCTAACCCAGTTTTATCTCTTAGTTGTTCATCATCAATAGGTACTTCGACTATAAGATCTTTTAAGTCATCAAATGTACTTTCAGCTTCATGTGAGTCTTTAAAATACAAAAACAAATATGTACCTACTGTTGTGATTAAAAAGAGTCCAATAAGTAAAAACATATAAGGGACTGCTGATCTAATCTTAGTTTTCATAATCTTCCCATCCTCTTTAATGTATTATACTTAGAATGTGCTCATCTAAGTAATGCTTACAGCCTTCTTTAAGTTCATCAGGAACTCCATAATAGGCTTCAGCAATAGAACCAGTAATGGCTCCAATAGTGTCACTGTCACCACCCATAGAAATTGCAGTTCTGATAGCATCTTCAAAACTTCTGCTTTCTAAGAATGATTCAACTGCAACTGGAATAGTACCTTGACAAGAAACATCAAACTTATATTTAGGTCTAACAAAACCACATCTATGAAGCTTATACTTCATTGTAAGTTCAATATATCGTTTAACTTCTCTTTTACTATGTGTTGTTCGAGCTATAAATACTGCACCTGCTGCAGCTTTAGCTCCTCTTATTCCCTCAATATGGTTATGCGAAGGCTTAGCAGAAAGTTCTGCCATTCTTTCGACTTCTTCAAGAGAATCGAAAAGCCAACCAATTGATGATACTCTCATAGCAGATCCGTTTCCCCAACTATTATAAGGCTGAGGATTATCACTGAATATCCATTCACAGAATCTACCACCATATCCAGCACCAGGATATTCACGACCCCATTTAACCATAGAGTCTCTAAAGCATTCTTCAATTTCTAATGAATCAGTATATCCATTTTCTTTGATTTCTTTACAAGCCTCATATATAGCCATAGTCATTACTGTATCATCTGTAAAACGATCCTCATAATTAAAAAACTCAAAGTCTTTTCCTTTGTAGTCATAACATTCGAATCTGCTTCCAGCAATATCACCAATGGTTGCTCCAAATAACATAATCTTATCTCCTTATAAAGTACTGACTTTCTAAACCTTTAAGATAATGAACTATATCATTAAATAAAGGTAATCCATTTGCTATTGTATATTGAGGTATAGAAATGATTAAGTTGTCTTCAGCTCTAGTCATTGCTACATACCAACATCTAAGTTCTTCTTCTTCATCATCTATATCATACTCAACACAGTCAAGTAAAATAGTAGTAGGCCATTCAAGACCTTTAGCACTATGGATAGTTGTAATTATAACTCCACTCTCATCATCTTTATCTTTAACAGAATCAAGTGCAATATCATCAAGAAAATCAATTACGTTCTTATAACTTGCTGACATACTCTTAAGGATTTCATAGATTTCTTGATCTCTCTTAATCTTTTCTAATGCATCAAACTTAGCACTGCTAGACATCTTTGTAGAGTTCTCAATCTTTGCTGTTCTTAATGCGAAATAATATTCAGAAATCTTATCAAGTAACTTAGGTACATCATCAGTCATAGTCTTATAATCTTCAACCTTAGATACAAGCTCATTAAGATCATTACTGAACTTTCTAGTCTTAAACTTATCCCAGAATCTTTCTTCACTACTTACATCTGAAATATCTGTAGCAGCTTTAGCACCAATTCCAGGAATCAACTTAAGTACATTAAACCAACTAAACTTATCAGCCTTCTTAGTAGTGAGTGATAAGAATGATAACATATCATCAACTACTGCATACTCAGTAAACTTAAGACCACCACGCTTGATAAATGGAATACCGGCCTTTGCAAGTTCATTCTCAAGTTTGAATGATGACATTGACTTACGCTCAATAATTGCTATATCACTTAAGTCATGCTTATGATTTGTATTAAGATCTTTAATCTTATTTATGATCCATTCTGCCTGATCTCTATCATCTCTATGGACCTTAATAACTGGCTTTTCACCATGTTTATTATTTGATACCATATTCGTATATGTCCAAGATCTGACATAATTGTTCATCATTGCATTAGTAGCATCAAGTATTTCCTGAGTAGATCTAAAGTTTGTACTTAATGAAAATACTTCACAGTGTTCAAATGAATCTATAAAGTGCTGAATGTTCTGAACTCTAGCACCTCTAAACTTATAGATTGACTGTGAAATATCTCCTACAACAACTATATTGTCGTTATATTTACTCATTCTAAGAAGCATTCTCAACTGAAGTTCATTAGTGTCCTGAAACTCATCTACCATAATAAATTCATAGGTTTTTGCGATCTTTTCACAGATATCGTCCTTAGCAAGTAGATCGTTCATGTAAACTAACATATCATCAAAGTTGAACTTCTGCTGTTCCATTCCGGCTTTCTTAACTTCTGAGTATAATTGTCTAATTTCATTAGCATATTCAGAATACTTAGTATTATAAATGCACTGTTCTACTGTAGCATCTGTGTTAGTTATTCTAGAGAATATTGTACCTAACTTGGTTGCGCTAGGAAAATTTTTCAGTTCTTCATAATATTCATTAGTACTCTTAACATACTCAATAAAAGTATTGTATTTAGAACCTGTAAGTATTTCAAATCCAGGCATAATGCCAATAGCTCGACCATAACGTCTAAGCATTAAGCCACAGAACTTATGATATGTAGATGCATATACATCTTTACATTTATCATTTACTTTAGAAGCTCTATACTTCATTTCTTCTGCAGCTGCATTAGTAAACGTAAGCATAGCAATTCTATTAGGTTCAACAAGATTAGCCAATACTTGTATTCTACCAATTAGAGTAGACGTCTTACCACTACCAGCACCAGATAATACTGCTGCAGGTCCATAGGTATGATTTACTACTGCCATTTGCTCGTCATTTAACAAAATACTTTCCTCCTAAAATAAATCCTCAAAACTTATTCCGCAGTTTTCAAAGGATTTTCTGATTTTGTTTTCAGCGTACTTGATCGTCCAACGAATATGCTCTTCAGAAGCATTAAATTCTTTTGCGATCTCTTTTAATGTTTTACTATTAGTGAAAACACCATAGTAATCAGTAAGTATCTTAAATTCCTTATTGTTAAGGCATTCTTTAACTTTTTCTATAACCTTCTCAGGATCAATTGTTTTAATAGTAACAAACTGAATTGAATCGAAGCTTACCTTATCCTCTTCATGTTTCTCAGAGATTTTTCTGAGTTTATTTTCAAGAGAAGCGTACAAGTTCTTCTTAAGATTTTTGTTATCATCTTTATGACTACGAAGATACTCTAACATAGACCATTGCCCATCAGATAATAACTCATCTTCATCATGCTCTTCATTAGCATATTTCTTTACTAATGTCATAAGGCTCGGCATGAACTCCTCTATAAATTTTTCATCGAACATTTAATTAATTTCCTTTCATTATTATTATAACATGATTTGCACAAAATGTAAATAGTTTCGAAGTATAGCTGACATCCTGCAAAAATTACAGAATGCCAGCTGTAGAAGGTAGACTTTATGAAAGTCTATTATCAGACATTTCGCACAGTTTATCATATACCAAATCCATAGACTGTACAATCTGTGGATGTGGTGAACCTGTTGTTCCATGCTTTCTAAGATTGATGACATGCTGCCACTCAACTTCATTAGCTGTTATAATAATCTCAGTTTTTACACTAGTAGGAAGTACATCTCTAGCAAACTGAGGCTTTACTTCAAGCTTAAGTAACTTAAAGTAATCGTACTCTGCTTTTTCACATGCATCTTTCCATGTTTTGAACTCTTCAGAGTCTTCAGCAAATTCATTAGGACGAATGAAAGTAATTTCATTTCCAAACTTATCTTTAGAATAGTTACAGTATCTAGTACTCTCCTGAGCAAAACTGCAGAGTCTATGACGTACAAACTCATGGGTAATACCTCTATCACATACAAATAATACAGTATGAACGAGATGTCTCATGATAAGCTTATCTGCAATCGCTTTATCCGTAAATGTATCATAAGCATATTTCTTAAACTGATCTCTACTAAGAACTTCAATCTTATTTCCAGTGAATTCAGCAGGGAATATAGTTACTTCACCAATATCATCAAATACTTCAGGATATTCTGCATTAAGCTTTTTATGTACAAGCTTAGATAAGTTACTACATGAAGCTAAGAACTTCTCATCAAATATACCAATAAAAGATCTAAATGATCCAGAAATTACAAAGTTAGAACCACAGTCAGAAATATTAATAAAATTCTTAAGAGGGAAATTAGTTCCGTCTATATCAATATCATTGTTGTATACTGCCTGTGAAAATGGTACTGCTATTTCAGTAGGTACTAACATAATAACATGTGCATGCTCAAGCATTGCTGTGTGACCTGACTTTTTAAGCCCCTGAACAAACTTAACTGCGCTATCGTCAGTAATGTTGTTTTCAGACTTATAGCAAGTACGTCCGGCTTTCTCCATAAACTGATATGGAGTTAAACCGTTTGCATCTAAATAAGTAGAAGATGGTTCGATAATTCTCATTTTTCTAATTTCCTTTCTATTAATTTAACGCTTTATTTATAGCTTCTAATACGCGATCAGCTTGAAATGGTTTTACAATAAAATCTTTTGCACCAGATTGAATTGCTTCAATAACCATCATTTGCTGACCCATAGCAGAACACATAACAACCCTTGCATCTGGATCAACTGCTTTAATATTTTTCAGACCTTGCAGACCATCAATTTCTGGCATGGTTATATCCATAGTAACAAGATCTGGATTGACTTCTTTATATTTTTCTAATGCCTCTCGACCATTTGTAGCCTCTCCAACAATTGTATGCCCATTTTTTACTAAAATATCTTTTAGCATCATTCGCATAAATGTTGCATCGTCTACTATTAAAATTTTAGCCATTACTCCACCTCGCTAAATACTACTGTGCGATGTCTTTTTTATCATCATTCAATAAAAACTTTGGAATCCTATCTGGATTCTGCTCATAAAACTCTTTTCTGATTTTATTACATCTTTCATAGCTTGTACTATTAAATAGTTCATCTACATATTTAACTACTTCTTCGAAAGATAACTTTTCAAAATACTCTGTGTTAGGTATACGATTCATATTATAATGTGTATGCAATGAAGTTTCAAGCGAATATAAATAAGTCATAGGACTAATCGCTACTCTTAAAATTCGGTTTCCACCATTATTACTTCCAGATAAAGATCTGAACCTTTGAATAGGATTAGTCGTACGACCTATTTTAATATTTCCTTGTGGATAATTCTGAAGTACATATATGTACAGTTGATTCTCATCTGCAACAGTTTCTCGTATATCTGAAAGATTCATATATACATTCATTTTATTTCCTTTTTATATTGCATTTTTATAGTACCACAGTCATATACTTGTAACCAGCCACATCTACGCATATTCTGAGATTCTGTTTCATTTGGGTTAAAATCAGATCCTAGCAATTTAGATAATTTATGTTTTTGTGCAGCTATACGATTAAGTGCTATATTACCTTTATAATATTTATATGATGGACCAGAGGTACTGATGATTGTAAAACCTAATGTTTTATAACCGTTTCCAGAAAATATAGCTCTATCTACATAAGATATAAGTTCAGTATATGGTTGATGTTTCATAAGTTTAGAGAACCCACCAATAACTTGAGTATTAAGTTTGGTACACATTCTAAGTAATTCTATTTCATTTTTCTTAAATCTAGAACTACCAATACATATTAACTGAACTAATTCATCATTATAGTATAAACCTAATCTATAAGTAGATTTTACTTTTCCTTGTATATGATTGACATTTAAGAAATTGTCAGCTTCATTATGATCTACTTCTTGTATTTTACACTGTCTAGCATATATTTTAGTTTCATATTCACCTAATGCAGACAATATAATAGATTTACATATATCAGTTTTATTTATCCAGTCATAATCTGTAATATGAATCAGTCGTATACCAAGTTCTTCACATGCTATAGACTTATCTAAATGATAGTGTGACTCAGTACCAGCATTAGCTGAATGATACCAAATTCCATCTACTTCTATAGCTACTTTTATGTCTGGTAAATATACATCTAATTCTTTTGGATTAATAACTGATCTAGTATTTCTAATAATAGTTTTATTATAATGTTGTTTAACAAATGATGCGATATTATTTTCTATAACTGACTTTCCAGTACTAGTAGGTTCATGTTTTAATATTTCATCTATATCAGAAATTTTAACATAGTATCTATCATTATATAATAAAAGTCTATTATGAAATACTGAATCTTTTACACTATAACTTACATCTAATTCAGTTAATGGTATACATGCATTTTGACTACAGAATTCTTTACTTTTTAATTCTCTAGTTTCTTTTATTTTGGCTTGAGCTTTTTTAGACGCTCCGCCATTTTCACATCCATATCGTTCTAAGCATGTTTGCTTTATCTTATTTTTGCCATATTCTGATGCAAATATATTTTCACTACCATATTTTTCTACATTATTTTTCTTAATTTTATCTTGTATTTTTGTAGATGAAAATGGATTAATTGCACCATATTTTCTTAGACAAGTTTCTTGTCGTTTTTTAACAGTAACTTCTGATGATATAGCATCTTTACACTTTTGTCGAGTCGAACTAAGTTGTAATATAGAAGCTACTCCATATTTTTTCATATTAGTTTCTCTTATTTTATCCATTTTTGCTTGACGCTTTTCATCAGTCATACTTGATTTAATTTTATCTTGCACATCTGGATCTAAATTAGCACACTTAGATGAACAATATACTCTATATCCATCTATTGCACTTATAAAAGATGTAGGCTTTCCACATATTTTACATTTACCATCTGTATCAACTTTTATATATTGATCATAATAGTTTTTAGCTGTTATATTATGTGAATGTGTTAAGTGTGACGGTATGCCTAATTTATTTTTTAATTCTTTACCACATATCTTACATATAATCATAATAAATTACTCCTTTCTATTATGATTAAATAGCCTTTAATACTATCTTAATATGCGGTATTAATGAACTAATGTATCATACATCATAACTGGTGTATTTTCTTCCATACATCCGGTACCACCGCAAATAAGTATACTGGTACTTGGTACAGTTTCATATAACTCGTCATTCTTATTTTGATCGTTAAGATACCAACCAATTGGACTGACTTTTTGCGTATTTGGATTAATCGTAAGTCCCATAGGAACGATATTCCAGAACTTATCATCATTAGGTGTAAATGAAGCTCTATTAGGAATAGGCTGTCTCTTTTTACACTCTACCATGATAACACCTTGGTCAATGAATGTTTTGATATAGTAGTAAGAATAATGAATTGATTTATCTGACATTTCAGTAACAAATTCTTTCTTATCTACTTCCTTACCAGATCTATCATAATTGATATAGATATATCGACTATCATAGAAGATAATTGAGGTACCCAAGCGTTTTTCAGCAATTTCATATACCCAATCATCAAAAGGTGCTTTTCTTAAAAATATCATTTTTACTAATATACCAAATGCTAAAATTACTAATGAGATTACGACTAAACCAATACATATGTAAAGTCGATAAATCTTATTTGCAGTAATAGCTAAGAATATTGGATTCTGTGTCTTAACTGCTAAAATTGCTGCACCAAAAGCAAGGGCAGCCATGACTAATCCGAAGATAGATAAAAATCTGCAAACCTTAAACATCTTATAGGCAATTTGATGTTTAGGTTGCACACCTTTTAGGACTTGGACGTCATCATGGGAATCAGCCATACTATCATGGACCTGTTTAGCTTCCTGTTGTGCCATGTTCTTTATTTCCTTTCATTTTACTATAATTTCCATTCAATATACATCATCAACTATATGGAATACCTCTCCATCTATCATTTCGATATGTATTCGAACTGTAGTTTTAGTTGATTCTTCAAAAGACTTAATAAACTTATCAAGAACCTTTCCATATACTGTACCAAATTTCTTTGGATCTGTAGTAGGATAACATTTACCCTTCAGCCTGCTACAATACTGATCAAATCTTTTATACCAATCAGTAGGTAGTTTTTCTACCTCTACTACATCATCTTCAAGATCATCAATACAGTCTTTGGCATCAGATTCATCAGCAGCAGACATAATGTAGTTACCACTTCCATCTCTAATTATACATCCATCTTCAGTTATCTGGATCTCATAACCATTGTACTGCATTTGTCTACTCCTTTCTATAGTTCACCTTCATATATTCCTGCTTCTTTTAATTTGTTTAGCATTTCCCATTGTGCATGTGTCAAGGGTTTATCATCTGGTTTAGTAATAGCACCACTCCAAATAGATACACATCCAGACATATTACATAACCATGTAACGAAGTCGAAGTAGTAGTCCTCTGGACACATATCAGCTAACTCCGACCTCGAAACATGTAATTGATCACAACATATAGCAATCAGTTTTTCCTGATGTGATGGTACGGCGTATTCCACTGTGCCGTCTGGGAACATAACTACTTCCAAATAGTGCACATAGTGTTGCTTATGCTGTTCAATATCAAATTTAGAATATAAATCGTACATTTAATTATCCTTTTATACTTTCAATTACTCCTGCTAAAGATGCAATGTTTGAAGGAATAACAATCTTCTCAGCTTTACCATCTGCAGCTTTCTCAAACGAATCAAGTGCCTTAAGCTGTACAAACTGATCTGCACTGATTCCAGCTTGTTTAAGCATATTAAGACCATCAGCTTCAGCCTGCTTATGAAGTCTAATATTTGCTGCATGACCTTCAGCTTCAAGTTCAAGCTCTTTCTTAAGTGCTTCAGCTCTAAGTACTCTAGCTTCCTTTTCACCTTCTGCTTCAAGAATAGCCGCTTTTTTCTGACCTTCGGCAATGAGGATCTGTTCTCTTCTTTCACGCTCGGCTTTCATCTGCTTTTCCATTGCATTCTGAATTTCTGCAGGTGGCATAATGTTCTTAACTTCTACTCTATTTACCTTAATTCCCCAAGGATCTGTAGCTTCATCAAGTACACTCTGCATTTTAGCGTTAATAGTTTCTCTTGACGTAAGAGTCTCATCAAGTTCCATCTCACCAATAATATTTCTAAGTGTAGTTGCAGTTAATGATTCAAGTGCAAAGAAAGGATCTTCTACACCATAAGTAAACAGTCTAGCATTAACTACTTTATAGAATACAACTGTATCAATATGCATAGTTACATTATCTTTAGTAATAACTGGCTGAGGTGGATAATCACCAATCTGCTCTTTAAGTGAAACCTTTCTAACTACTCTATCTACGTAAGGTAAAATAAAATTTAACCCTGCAAGTTTAGTTGAACAATATTTTCCGAGACGCTCAACTACATATGCATGTTCCTGAGGAACGATTTTAATTGTAAATACAAGTAATGTGATGATTAAAGCCATCAATAGAATAATAATGAATACTGGCATAATTATTTCTCCTCTCAATAAAAAATGGAGTGACTGTTTTTACAATCACTCCTCTTTTATATTAAATAGCTCTTAATTTTTTGGTTTTACATTAAGGTTAAGCTTAATTCTAGGTTTTTCAACTGTAGAACCTTCATCAGGAACAGCTTCGATCTGAAGTTCAACCATATTACTAGTCTGCTCAGAAGTATTGTTTACTGTAGTATTAACTGCAGTATTCATCATATTCTGAATCTTTTCTTCAACGTTCTGAGGAATAGTCGGTGGAACTATCTCGGTAGGGAATACAAGATCTTCTTTAGTAATCATATACTTGTTAGCTTCATCACCATTGAAATTAGCTATATGCTGCTTAACTGAATTATTGAAAATTCCCTGAATATCTCTAATTCTGCACTGCCAATTTCCAAGATATTCCCAAACAGTATTTCTTGCTTCATCAGTAGTATTAAATCCCTTATTTATAGCAAGCATATCAAAGATCTGAAGTAACTGACTATTATCATAAGTAGGGAATTCATATACTAATGTAAATAGATTCTTCATAGAATCGATTACGGGTGAAGCATAATCACCAAGAACGATAGTTACATCAGTATTCTCATTGATAGCAGTATTGATTGCTGAAACTGCTTCACCAGAGAAGTTATCATTATTTTCAACTAACATATTATAGTTCTTAATATACAGTACACCGCCAGATGCATAAGAGATAATTGCTTGAGCTCTCTTAGCAGTATGTCCTACGAATGAACCTTTAAGAAGTTCTGCAGGAATTTCGAGGTACTTATTCTCTGTGATGTAACCTAACTGGTAAAGATAACCAGTAAGGATCTTTGTAATAGAAGTCTTACCACAACCTTCATCACCAATAAGAAGTACTTTCTGATGAGTAATCTGATTGTAGAACTCTTTCTGACTTCTAAGAATATCGATCTCTTTCTTAAACGAATCAAGACCAATAAGACATGCAAGATCTCTATCAGGATCTTCAGAACCAACCTTCATTCTAGGCTTAAGTTCTGACAATCTAATAATCTGCTCATCTAACTGATCTGCTGCTGAAGCATTCTTTAATTCATGCTGAAGTACTTTTCTACGAGCATCTGCATAAATCTGAATATCTTCAGAAGTAATAATCTGATTGTTATTACCTGTCTTGGTAACTCTATCTACGTAGTTATCCATAATAGCATCAACTGCGTTACGAACTGTACGAGCATTACCAAAGGCTTTAGATTTCTTTTCAAGAGCAAATGCATCTTTAAGAAGTGGAATAGCTTCATCACTAAGTTTGTAAGAGTTCTTATTATAATCTTTAATGAAGTAATTGAAAATGTCAATCATTTCATCTTCGGTATAATCAGGGAAGTAGATAGTATGCTTTACACGAGAAGTAAAACCTTCGTTAGTAGCAAACAATCTAGTCATCTGCTCTTCATAACCGGCTAAGATACAAACAAAATCTTTACGATGATCTTCCATTGCTTTCAAAAGAACACCAATTACATCGAAGCCTCTCTTTTCCATAAGATATGCTTCATCGATGAATAGTACTCCACCGTATGCATATTCAATAATTGCCATTGCGCGGCTTGTATCACCTGCGCAAAGGTAATCACCAGAGATTTCTATATATTGATTATCTTTAATGTAACCTAAATCATAAAGGATCTTGGTAACGATACGAGCAACGGTTGTTTTACCAGTACCAGCAGAACCAAGGAATGCTAAGTGACAACCATTATTTGAATCTTTACCAAAGAACTTAATTCTATTCTTGAACTTCTCAATCTGATCTTTAACTGAATCAAGACCGATCATATCATGAAGTTCCTTATCAGAATCTTTTGCACCTTCAAATATCTTAGTATCAATGTCCTTAGGAAGGTATTCTGATCTCTTCTTATTAGGATTCTTTGCATCTACAATAGGTGTAGTTCCATTTTCTTCAGAATCTTCCATATTAAGGAAAGGACAATTACAAGGAAGATCAAACATTACTGAAACATAAGGAGTAGCATGACCTGCCTGTTTAAGATAATCATCTACGCAGTTAAGAATAATGTTTGGATCAATGTTAGGTTTTGTAAAGTATACCATTGCGATAGTCTTCATTTTTTCAGAAGTTCTATACGTCATAGGAACAGTAGTCATAAAATCATTAAGATTAGTTTCGATCTTCTTAAGGGTTGATTTCTGTCCACGGTATACTAAGAACTTGAATAAGATTCCAAGACCTATACAAATTATAAAAGCAAGAATTGCAGGAAGTATAGCACCTTTTGCACATGTTCCAAGTTCACCCTTAAGTGCGTGTACAAATCCGAGTTTAATCATATTTCCAATAAGTGCAACTATCCATGCAAAAACAGATAACACTAATGATATACCGATAGTTTTAGGTAAACTTCTCAGTACACCACCAATGAATTTTTCCTTATTATAACAACCAGTCATAAATGGAGTGTCATAATCTGGAACTATTTTTAAGTTTTTGTAAAAGGCAGTTAACTGCTTCTCATATTTTTCAACAACCTTAGATTGTTCATCTAATGCAGTAAACCAGTCTTTTCGACTTCGTATTTCCATAATTTACCTCCAAATACAAAGACAATGCTAGTTTATTCTTATTATTTATTATAACAAGAAAAACTAGCATTGTAAATAGTTTTTTCAATTATTTTTTATTATTTTTCAATTATTTTTTACTATATTTATCTGCTCATCATCTTTTAGACCGTATCTATCTCTAAGAGCCTTTTCTACATTGCTAGTATTATTAAATAGCTCGTATACTTCACTATCAAGCATGTGATCCCAATAGTCATCATCATTAGTTTCAACATGAATTTCAGTCAACTGGCCGAAGAAGTATGCCGCAAATGTATCTACCTTAATTGCATCTTTTACAAATACAATTTCTACCCAATCACTTTGATTATATCCACGCGCAGTATTCTGTTCTAAATCAAGACCGGGATTGATGATCTGCGCAACTTCTACAATAAATTCAGTATCATCACTATATCTACAGTTCTGATATGCCTTATAAACTCTTTCAAGCTGATCTTTGGTGTAGCTATCTTCATATTGCATAAGATCGTCAACATCCCAATCATAATTATCTAAGTCTGCAATAAGTTCTTTAGCTTTATTCCACCAAGATGCTTCTTCTATAGAAGAATATTCACGGTTTCCAATAACTACGACTTTCTCATCAAAGTCTTCACATACATATTCTTTCCATTCATCATGATTATATAAGAAGCTAAGATCTCCAGCTCCATCAAATGTAATTGTTGCCATGACGATTCCTCCTTAATTTTAAGTTTCATATCTACCAGTATCAGTAGAAATACAGAAACATGGTAATTCTCCAACAAGTTCAATTTTATTTATAATCATTCCATTACAATAAAGTTCTGCGTTATACTTACCAATAAGATAATCCATACCTTTACAAGTAAGCCAATATGTATTCTCATCTACTTTCTGAGGTTCACTCTTAACGACAACCTGCTTAAGATAGATTCTTTTAACCTTATCAAAATGAAAATCATAAATTTCAGTTTCAGCGTTTGTTATAATAGGATCTACCTGTACATTGATAGGCTCATTATAACAGAATTTTTCTATAATTGATTTTTCTTCTAGTGTGAGTTCTTCATCACTAGAAATATCATAACTTTCCTCAAGTGGTACAAATGTACAGAACTGATCAAGTTCTGCTTTTGCTTCTTTAGGAAGTTTACTTACATCTATAAGTAATACATGATTATAAGCGCATGTAAATTCTTCATTTCTATTATATGTGATCTTGCAGCAAAGCTCAGGATGTGTTCTATGAATCTGAGTAACTCTACTACCATCTTTCATAATATCTCCGACTTTAACGTCTTTCCACTGTTTTACCATAAATTCCCTCCGATATGTCTAGTTGACTAAACTTATCATACTTATCAATATATCTAGTAAGTTTTTCATACTGTTTGAAAATATCTGTTTCTAAATAATCAAGCATAATCTGTCTAGCTTTTTCATCATCTCGTTCATAAAGCAGGATAAATTTACCACCTAGCACAGTACCTATATCAGATTTTGCATATACTTTACCATGACCATTTTCAGCACGTGTATATACAATAATATAGTTTCCTTTTCCATATTTGTTTTCAGCAAACTTAAATGGACTAGGATCTTCTTCAGTATACTGCTCTTTTACTACTTCTATTAAACCTTTATCGTATTCAAAATAGTAGTGGTAAATGTCTTTTTTCATAAGTTCCTACCTCAAAATCCTCTACGTTCAAATTCCTCTTCGGCTTCAAATCTTGAAGCTAACATAGCAAATTTACGTACTTTATCTAGATCTTTACATCTGATAGTTATTCTTATTATATTTGTATTAAGACGAGTATCTATACCTTCTTCAATAACTTCGATATAATTAAAGTTTGCATCATCACCTAAAGCATCTAATGCCTGTACATAAGCTTTACGTGTGTGATTTCCAATAGAATATCCGTCATAATTTACAAGTTTATAATTAGTAGATGCAGCCTTACCTTCATATAGCATGAAATATGTTCTTAACGAAAATTGACTTATATTATTATCTGGATCAAATCTATCAGGATCATCAATCCATTCACGATAAAATTCATCAATAGTATAATCATCTTTAATCTCTTTAAGCGCATATTCATATGCTAAGTAAAAAGCTCTTAATTCTAATGGCTGACTATCTGCTTTAACTAATTCAGTTTTAACTTTATACTGTTTAAGTACATCTTCTGTTCCAGTGATAGTAGCGCCTGTATCAAGTGTTCCAGTATATAATGTTTTTGCTTTAATTTCTTCTAAAGTTAACATGATAACTCCTTTCTATCTTAATAAAGGCACTATCTTATTATAATTATAACAAGATAATGCCATTATGTAAATAGTTTTTCCATATCAGTCGTTTCTTACAAATTCAAAAATATAATCATTAGATTCCCAATCAAATGATGCCATAATCCATTCATTATCCCAGTCAGAGTCCTCATAACCCTCAAGACCTTCATCTTCATAGTTAGCAAACTCCTGCTGTTCGAATCCTTCTCCAAGACCATCTGAATTCTGACCAGATACCCACTCACTAATAGGTTTGAGTTCTGTAGCAGATAATGCTCTTGATGTAGTAAGTTCAATATTACCAGAATCTTCATCCTTAAGATGCCACTCAATTTTCTCTACAGCATTTCTTACATCTTCTGGAATACGATCATCATCTTTAAGATACTGAGTCATATCATCTTCTGTAAGATATTCTTGTGCAGCTGATAAATCATTTACACATGCTGTAAGTTTGAAATATGTTCTATAAATATACATAATTCTCACTCTCCTTCTTCATAGGTCCATAATATACGGAAGACTTCTTCTACAGCTTCACACTGAGAATTAGTATCAGACTCAAATGTAGTCTTATTACCATCTTTATCATATACAATTAACTCATAACTTGGATAATCACAAATAAGTCCTTCAGTGATTTCTACATTATTTGTATTAAAGTCATCCCATAAAGTATAGATAGTTGATACATCTTCATCTTTAAGTCTAATTCTGTCTTTAGTGCCATCTGCATATTCTTTATTGACTTTACCTTCAGATGTAATGTAATAAGTAACTATTTTAGAATCATACTCTTCCTGCGACATTGAACCACCAGGATAGTCAGTTGCTTCGAATAAAAGTCTTTCCTGTAATATAGTAGTATTTCCATCTGCTGTAGGTTCTACAGATCCAGTAGGTGTATTAGTAGCCATATTAGTACAACTAGTTACAGATAACATCAATACTGCTATTAAACTAATGATTATTTTTCTCATCCTTGCTCCTTACAGTACTTTTCTTTGTGTTCCCGTACTACAGAATCTTTTGCAAATCCAAGAAGATCTTTATTATCACGTTTGATTTTGTATGATTTTGGATTTGAATTTAGTTCAGTTACAAATATAAAATTACCTTCTGATGGTGTACACCCAAATCCACCAGTACAAAGAACAAGTTGATATTTTTCATTTTGATATTCCGGTTTAAAGAAATCTTCTTTTAGAATTACAAATCGTCCCTGTAAATCTGAATTATACACATTTTCATCTGTACAATCTTTCAGTGTATACATAAGCATTCCCTCCTATTTTAGTCGGTCGGGATTGTACTTATCATTAAGCCAACTTTCAAGAATTATGTTAAAATCTTCTCTATTAACTATATCAAACCAATCTCTTGGACATAAAGCTTGATAACATTTTGTCTTATTGAGAATAGTTGTCCACATCCATCCTTGTCCGGCGTCAAGATAACAATCGCCAACCTCATATAGTTCCTTATTAGGACTATTTTTTGTCATAAGTGCTGCAAATTCTTTCAAGCTTTGATACTCTTCAGAATCTTCTTTAAAGGTACATTCCATACCTTGATGATATTTTCCCATAATTACTCCTCAACTATATCAAAATACATATCAATCGGTTCATCTTCAAAATAAAGATCACACTCAATATTCTTATACTCTACTGTACAATCTAAATTAGGATTGCTAGGTTTCTTTAATGTACAACGAGCATTTCTTGGAATATATACATCAATTCTATCTCCAGTTTCAACTAAGTCTAATCCATAAGACTCGTCAATATTATCTAATTCGAGATTATCATTAGTAAGATTATCCCAACACTCAGAATATGAATTTAACGTTTTAGTATAAATACATAATGGTTGAATTACAAATACTGTTAATTTACCTTTGCTATTAAGTGCATCTAATAACATAATTATCACTCCTTTCAAGTTTTTATAAGAACCACCCGCACATCCACACTTTTTCAAACCAATTATAAATTGCTACTACATCTCCAGATCCATCTCGTTTATATACCATCATGGCAAATGTTTCTGCATCATCATAGTTACTAAAACGATCGTCTATATTTGACCATAGCAATTCAGTGGTATGCTCACTTAAAAATTGTTTTAACGCTCTTTTAGAAGATCTATCAACTTCTTTAATCTCTTCAAAAAGATCGGCTTTGATATAGCATACCGAATATCTATATGAAGCCATTATACCGTTAAGAATTGGTCAGTTTCGCTATCTAATACAAAACTGCCCCATGATCCTTCATAGATTGTGCTTTTGTCTTTAGTGTCGATGGAAGTAACAGCTCCAGTTAAAAACTTTCCTTGTTCTGCGATTATATTCTTAGGTGAATCTGATCCTTTTGCATAAAGCACTACAACAGTATCACCTATCTTTATTGGTTGTTTTCCATATCCATTTTGTAACATTCTACCTTTGACTACAAATGTATTGCATAAATCACAACATCTACTTTCATAATCATCTTTAGCGCATAATGGAAATGGATTATTTCCCCATTGTCCTACTGGTTTTCCACATATACAACAATTCATAATTATTTACCTCTTTAATTTACCATATATATCTTTAGAAATCTAAATAGATAGTAAAGATATTATCATAAGTCTGATGTTCAACACAATATTCAAAACTCATATCTTCACCCATATCTGGATTAGGTCTGAAATCGTTTTTAAGTTTAAGATCAGAAAGTTTATCTTTAATAATATCAATTGCCTGCTTTAAGTTCTTGATATTATCTTCACAAAGTTTTTCACAAATAGTATAATGGAATCCAGTACCACAATTTCCGCACATACTAAGTGAATGGAACTCTACCATATTTTCACCTCGATTAGTTCTTATAAGTGAAAGTACTATTCGGGTCTTTTCTACTCCACCTTCAATTTCTTTCATAAGAAATTCCTGAAGTTCATCTTCAAATTTCTCTTCTCCAACAATCTTCTGAATCTTTGCAGCTACATCACAAAATGCTTCAGATGTGTCTTTTGCCTTTTTAAGCTCATCTAAATTAAATGCCATTGTCATATCCTCCTCTAAATGCTTATAAGAAATATGTCTTCTGCTAAATCGAGATACTCTACTTTATATTCATCTAAATTTGATTGATACTTAGTAAAGTTATTGATAATTATATTATTTGAATATATACCAATATCAGTATCATCAAAATCTAATAATGTTTTAATGAATATAAATATTTCATCAAAAGAATATTCTTTAAGATGACGTTCATCAAATGAATGATAATCTACGTCATTTATAATTAAGTCTCGCTTAGATCTCCATTCTTCTTTAAGAAGAGCACCCATATCTTTGAATGTAAATAGACATTGAACAGTATAGTAGTTCATATCAAAATTTACTATATGTGGTTGTGCCCTAAACTGCTTTACATTCATAATATTACTCCTCTAATCCATGATCATATAATGCATTTTTAAGTTCGTCTTCAAGTTCACTTAAACGATCATTATTGAGATCATCTGTATCACTAGATACTAACTTAACATCATTCTCAAACTGATAGAATATTTCAACTGTAGTGTTTGGATTCTGTTCTTGTACTTTCTCATAGATAATTCTTTCAAGCAGAGCAACTGGCACTAATTCCTTTATAGTAATACCGTCTCTAGTTTGGAAGTTATCTTCGAAAGGTTGATTAGCATCCATATACAATCTTCCATAAACAGTTATATCATACTTAGCTGTTACTCTAGTAGTGTAATTAAATACTACATTTGCATTAGATCTATCAATTTCTTCTATATTACCTTCTGACTTAAATACTTTAAGATTATCTTCACGAAGTTCTACTGATATACTATTATTCTCAGTATCTTCAATATATTTTGCGATTATATCAGGAATTTTGATACTATGCATAAATGATTCATAATTCATCATTCCTTTTTCACCAGTGATAGTGTCTATTCTAGTTTGACCGTTGTACTTTTTAATTGTTGCTGGACATTCTAGAATTTCTTCTAATCTAACTTCAAAATCAGCTTTAAGCTGTACTTTTATATCTTGATATAGTCTCATAATCATTTACCTTTTAATCGTCTGATAATATTTTATTCATTACTAGATTATCTAACTCTTAATCTTTTGGTGCAAGTTCTTTAAGATCAAACTCATGAAGTTCATCTGTATTAAGAACTCCATCTAATAAAATAAATGTTCCCCAAGTTCCTTTTTCATTCTGTCCTTCACGTGTTTCTAGAACATGAAGATCTTTTGGAATAGTACCAGGACCGGTACCATGTAGTGTAAAATACCAATATCGTCTTTCTTCATATGGTCTTGCATCTGAATATCTTTCCATAGTCTACTCCTTAATAAGTTAGGTTGCTTCTATAATTAACTTAGGTCCATTTTCACCTTCTCTGAAATTATCAAGTCTAATATTTCCTAAAGCTGGTGATAATTCAATTTTAGCATCATCAGGAACTGTAGCTAAGAAGGATTTAAGTTCTCTAACTGTTTTGTCCTCAAATTGATGAATATAGAATAAGGGCATCTGTGAACTCATATTATTTCTCCTTTTATACTGGTTCAAATGTCTTATAATTAGTTACTTTACCATATTTATCAAATTCGAACCAAGCAATTTGATAAATACAATAACAGTCTACTCCATGAATTTCTCTATGATCAAATGTATGGTGATGACCATAAATAATAGTAGCAGGTCTATTTCTTTTAATATATTCAAGAATACCTTTAAGACCACAATGAGCTGAATCTTCTAGAATACCACAATAACCATAAGGTCCATCATGTGAAAATAGAATATCTGCATTTGGCATATTATTGAATTGTTTTATAGATTGTTCCTGTGTATAACCATAAACTTGACTTTCTTTGTACTTATGTGATCCTTGCCATCCAGTAAAAGATGGTAAGCTGCCAATTCTTTTCGCATGTAAAGGAAATGCGTCTTTATGGATCATCATAGTTGGCATATCATGGTTTCCATTTAATCGATACACAGGAACATTAAATTCTTCTATTGCTTGGTTTATATCTCCAGTAGAATGATCTCCTAGCATTACTACAACGTCATACTCTGGAATTTCATCTTTGTATTTTGTATAGACAGTGTTAAAAACACCATGAGTATCTGTGATTACTAATACTCTCATCTATTCTTCCCTTCCATTAAATAAACATCTTCTTCGTGAAATCGTAATACTCATCTTCAGTAGCTTCTTCAATTTCAGCAGTATTACTCATTCTAATTATACCCTCTTGAGCAAATTTCTTGAACCAATTCTTAGCATCTGATTTATCTTTAGCCATTATCACACAAACAATTGCTTTGGATGTAAAAAGTTCAGCATTTGCATCAAATTCAGTTGTTTCCACTAACTTATAATACATAAGCTAATTATCCTTTCCAAAATTTTCCACAATATCTAGCATACGCTACTAATTCAGACTCAGTTGCTGGTTCAAAGTCATCTTCACGATACTGATACGTACCATACTTATTGACAAATTCAAGGATAGCATCAATGTCCTTGCCAATAATTACTGGAATATGCTCTACATCAGGTGGAAGACCAATTCTTCCCCACTCAGTACGATCATATCTAACCTTTCTGATAATCCAATCTGGCTGAGTATCAAGTAAGTAGTTAATGTAATCTACAAAAGCTACCTCTTCTTCTTTCCACTCTACATTATCGAGATTATCTTTGACAGGTGCACCACACATATCACAGAATTTAGGCTTATAATTAGGACCAGCATTAATAATGTGTCTACAATTATCACAATATACATTAGTACAAATTGTAGGAGAATTTCCATACTTTAAATATACTTTGTACTCAACCATATCTCTACCTCTCTAATTAAACCATATTTTTTCCTCTCTATCATAAATAGAGGCGTCATCACTACTTCTATGAGAATCTACATATTTCATGGCACATTCATTTGCATCATCTTCTGAATCAAATTCACCAAGTTGATCACCATAATCCATAGGATCACGACGTCCAGATTCAAGAGCATCAAATAATTCTATACCCATATCATCTGCATAGCTTTCTTGGCAATCACTATCAAAGCCGTATACGACATAACGTTTATCCATGACTCCAACCTCCTTAATTACATTTCCTGCCAACCATAACTATCACAATACCACATACGAGAATCGTCAAGAATAACGATGTCTGATGTACTCATTGAATGAGCTTTGTAGTCAGTAGGACGCTGCATATTGAATTTATAAAACAACTGTTCCAATATCTCCTCATCTGTATGATTTCCAAAATCTTCTTCGTACTCGTATTTCTTTTCATAGTACTGTTTAAGATCACGCTTAAGATCTGGAACGACCTTAATTACATATGAATAATTCATAAAGGAGAGATCGTGTCGCTCGTCAATATCTTCGCGTACATGATAAATTTCAACTTTAGTCATCATTGTTTTATCCTCCTTTTATTTTTGTATGTATTTTCTAATTTCCATTCTATTTATATTAAATAGCTTTTTCAATTTTGTCGCATTGTGTTGCTGTCAACGATGTCATCGAACCATTTTGCACCAATTTCAAATCTAGCGGCAAAGATGAGATTAGCATCTTTAATATCGTCTAACTTAACTGATACTATATGAATATCATCAGGATATGCGTTATTTCCTGTAAGTTTATATATATCATTCATCAACTTACCTGATATAATATAGAAATCATCTGTCATCATCTTAGCACCATGTTCTTCAAACCAACCTCTTAGTGCTTCAAGATTGTCGTCATCTGTATTAAAACCAACCATAGTAAAAGCTGATCCATCATAAAGATCTTTAAGGTCTGATTCTTTACAGTTAATTTTATTGATTCCCATATTTATCACCTCTCTACTATCCTAAAAGTTCCTCAGCACATAACTGAATTGCATAAGCATTCTTTGCTATTTCAGATTCTGACATTTTAGTAAGCTCCGTTAAAAATTCTTCTACAGTCATATCACAACTATATTCAACTTCACCTCTATGTCTCATACACTTAGGACAGCCACCACAGATTTCTGATGGATTTTCTACATCACCATCTGAATTGCATCCACTGCAATACCATTTCATTCTTAGCATGATTAAATCCTCCTATACTAAATCCCTAAGAGTTACTTCATTTACATGCTCCATCTCTTCTGAATCTAAAAAATTCAATACTTCTCGACTAGTCATTGGTTTAGTGTCAAATAAAACTGCCCAAATAACATCATTAGACCAGACATCTGTGATATACGCACCATCAACATCATCAACATGCTCATTAATGTCACCACTAATTTTCCACTGTTTATCTGAATATTTGCTAAATACTATATCTTGTATTTCTTTTAGAGATACACCTTTTGCAGTAGTAGTATCATGTAGACTATCTTGTTTGAGAGCTTCCCAGTCAAAATCATCTTCGTCATATTTATCAAATAACGATATAATATTGCTTTTTGGTACTAAATCATACATATCAATAGACAGTATAAATTTTTTATCTGTAACTGCTTCTATTTCATTTTCAGGAATTTGTGTTATATCTATATCATAACCATCTCTATACTTTTCAAATCTTTCCATAGTTATACCTCCAAGCAAATTTTAATATAACCACCACATTTGTAAACTTTCTCTGAATTATCCCACTTCCAATCAGCGTCTTTCATGGGTTCATAATCTTCAATTCCTTTATAAATCTGACTTTCATTTTCATCATATACGATAACAATATCATCTTCAAATTCTATTTGTTTTCTTGCGTATGTCTTATATCCTCTTTTCATCAATCTACCTCCTTATAGAATACCTACATACAATGCAGGTTGTTTCTTAAAATATGACCAGAATTTTGTTCCATAATCATAATGCCACCATTCAGAAGGAAGATTAGTGAATCCAACTGATGTCATTGCTTCATATAGAATTCGTCTATTATTTGTTATTCTGTTGTTTGCAGATTCAAAATGACTTGTCCAAGCTTTATTAGTAAAATCATCGAACTTTGTACCCATATCTACTTCCATATTTTTGTATACAAGAGTTAGATCAACTGAACCACCAGTATTGTGAATAGATGGTTTATTTATATCATAAGATGGTTTACTAACAAATATACTTGTTATATCATCAAGATCTTTATCAGATATGTTAGGATCTGACATTTTTATCTGATTTCTATACTTATCCCATAAATATTGTTGAACAGCTATAGGACGATATGCATCGTAGATCTTAAATCTATAACCTTCAGGAAGCTTAGACTCTGCTTCTTTTAACAGTTCCACTACTGATTTTCTAGCTAAACAATCCTGTAGTGAACCTGGTATGTTTTGTAGATAGTATTGAGATTCACATATAAATCCATTTTCTGATAATGAAACTAAAGGCTCATCTAGAGGATCTATCTCAAAGGTATCTACTACAGGAAAATCAATAGTAGGAATATTCATTTGTAAGTTACCTCATTAGTCCTCTATATTCAATAATCTAGGATTATAGATGTAGAATCGATTATCATCGTCAGTAGGTACAAAATATGCAGTCATCTTAACATATTTTCCTTCTGCAAAAGCAAGTTCTTTAGCAAAGTTAGAATCATATTCTGTCATATCAGCATTCAATGAAGCATCATAGATATAAACATTTGATCCATCTCTAAATGTAAATGCATCATGATTCTTTCCTTTATAATAATCAGTATTTGCTACAGATTTAAGTTGTAATGTCTTTGTTTCTCTTTCACATTCAACTTGATTACCGTTAGCTGTTCTAAAAGTCTTCATACTTGATTCTCCTTAATGAGTTCCAAGCATAACATCCCATGCTTGATACCAATATTTACTTTCTGAATCTTCATTTGACCAGAATTCTGTTTCCATTACTTCTACTTCAGCTGGAAATTCTACATTATGATATTTAGCCTGCGCCATTACTGTTTGCTTCTGCATTACCTCATACCAAACTGCACCATCATCAAATACATATGTTTTGTGATAGTATTCTGCAGAAGATCCTTCAGTTTCACATTGGAACTCGTTATTATGTTTTCTAAAGAAAGTTCGCTTTATATCATTATATTCTTGTTCAGTTACAATATCCATAATCATTCTCCTTATGCAACTTCAATTTTATCCAAAGTAAACGGTTCTAATTCTGGATGAGTTTTGAGTAGGTCTCTAATGTTCTTATCAAGCTTTTCTTTTAATTCTTCAAGATCTACATCTTTTTTACCTGAACACATCCACTGACTTTTATAATTATCCATTACTTCAACTTGTTCATTGAAAGCACTGACAAGAATAATTCCATATTCTCTAAGAATTTCATTGAACTCAAATTTAGTGTCCCACTTAACAAAACTATTATAGCCACCATTGAGTGTAAGAATAATATTAAACATGTAATACCTCCATAATGTTATTATATCACGTAATCATGGAAATGTAAACAAATTTTTAGCATGTAATCATGGAAATGTAAACAAATTTTTAGCATGTAATCAATCTTTTTGCACGAGCATAGTCCTCATTGTCTAAACCATTCCACAATACTTCAAATGCATCACCTTGCTCATATTTATCATCAAAATTGAGATGCTTCTCATCATTTACGTCTGCATAGATTCTATATCGAGTAGATTCACTGAATTTATTTTCAGCTTCTTCTAAGTAGATTGTCATTACTCTACTTAGATCTTCTTTTAATTTAATTATGCATACTCTCTCACGATTATATTCATTGAAGTGTACAAAACTATCTGCATCTTCACAATTTCTAAATTCAATAACAAATAGATTTTTATATTCATCTAATCTTTCTATAAGTATAAGAAAGTCTTCAGCATCAAGTATATAATCTACATCTACATAGTCGTGATCTTTACGTGATTTGTGGTGGTTTGAATTATGCAACGCATTATATGTTGTTGATACCATAATTTAACACCTCCATAATGTTATTATTATGCTAATACATCATAGTCGTATTTAGTATAAATTATTTCAGGGTGTTCATCAATAATCATAAGTGTTTTAATATCAAGTGCATGCTTTACATCTTTAAAATATCCTTTGAACTCAACTATATAAGCAAGTAATGAAGTTACATAAATTCTTGGCCATTCTCTTGCAACAAGTTCTTTTATATACTCACCATCTTTATCAATTTCTACTTTTTGAAGATCAATTTTTTCTTTACCAGTCTCAATAAGTATTTTAGAAAATGCACCATAAGACATAACAATATCAATAAGCATTTCATCATCTATTTGGTTCTTTTCATTTAACTCATATAATGTCATATCATAACCCTCCATATAAAACAAAATGCTAACCTCAATTAAGAGATTAGCATTTTTCACATTCTTACTTATTATTATAATTAAATAGCACTTCAATGTTTATAGTTCATCAATCTTTTTTGTAAAAAAGGATGATGATTCAACTTTGATCTTTATAGTCTTTCCATTTACCTTAGCTGTAAGTGTAGCCTTACCTGCATTATCAGTAACTACAATCTCCTGATTAGAATTTACATATGCTACAGAAGGATTATTACTCTTAAAGATAATTGGTCTAGACATTTCAATTGAAGCAAACTCCAGTGGAATTATATTATTAGTAGCAGATACAACCTTATATGTCTTCTTAGATAATGTCACACCTTCATTTACAATTGACGGATCTTCTACAAATACTTTTATGTTGTATTCATTTCCATCCTTATTTGTAGTAAGTGTGACGGTACCAGTCTTAAGAGCTTTAATCTTATTACCTTTTACTGATACTATTGTATTATCTGAAGACATCCAATTTTTAAGACCTTTGATCTTAATTGTCTTAGAGCTATTTACATTGATATGTAAGAGTCTATTTGCTGATATAGTAGGTTCTTTTACCTTAACCACACAATTAAATCTAGATCCATTTACACATGCAGAAATAGTCGAAGTACCTTTATTTAAGGCAGTTATTGTACCATCTTTATCAACAAGTACTGCATCTGGATTACTGCTATACCAGAATGTGTTATACTTGTCAGATAAACCAGTTGATAAGTCTACTACTTTACCTGCATCCAGAGTCATCTTTTTAGTGAGTTTAGACTCTTCAATATGTACTGCTATCTTCTGTGTACCATTTGTAATCAATACTTCTTTATCTCCTGTTGCCTTTTTAGCAGTAGCGATATTCTTTTTACTGATCTTAAAGTACTCAGAATCTGTACTATTGACTAATGTAAATGCACCTATATCAAATTTCTGACCTTTTACTAAATAAATGTCAGTAGTAAATGATGTTATAGATGGAGCAGGATTAAAAGGATCTTCAATTGATGCAGGTGGCATCGGTGGTCCAATAATTAACTCACCAGTAATGGTTGCAACCTGTGTACACTGTAAGCCTTCTGTACATTCCCATACAATAGCATACTTTCCAGGACCATCTACAAATGTATCAATTCCAGGACCTGAAATAGGATAAGCTTCTCCTGAACCATTATAACTAACATTAGCTTTAGCTCTATCCCACATCTGTTTAATTGTACCATCTTTTGTAAGATCCCAACTTATATCATTTGCAGATAAAGTTACAGTTCTAGATGGTCTCTTGTATGTTATAGTAGCAGTTAAAGTGTGCGTCTCATATAATAACGAAGCCTCATAAGTTTTAGATGATGATGTAGAATCAATTAACTTAATTGTTTTTGTAGTAATAGTCTTCGTCGATACATCAGACCCGCGCTCTATCCTGATTGTCATTTCACAAGATGTAGGCATCTGATTGAAACTTCCATTCCATTTAGCAGATTGTACTTTATATACAGCTTCTGGTGCACGGAACTCTTTATGAGCTGAAAGTATCTGTTCATTAAAGAATAGGAATGCTTCATACTGTACATATGTACCATCTTGATTCTTAGCAGACATTGATATGTTTGTAGTTTCTTTTACTATCTTTTCTGCATTCGGATTAGCTTCATCCTGTAATGTAAATTCAGCTTTAGAAGGAGCTTCTGTAAGACTTCCACCTGTCCAAACTACGTCTATTACTTTATAGACTGTTTTAACTATAGGTGGATCAATTGTTTTATCGTATACACGAACATCAGCGTACTCATTACCATTAAAGGTTACTTTAGCTGTGAAAGTTGCAGATTCAGTTGTCTCTTCGGTAAGAATAGCATTACCAGTGACGATCGCTTTGTTATTCTGATATATTGTACCGTCATAAGTAGGTAAACTTAATAACGAAATCATATATCCAATTATCTTATCTCGACATTTTCCAGTATCAATATTAGACAAGTTTTTAACACTATTCAGTGCATCCATTATATCTTTAGAAGCAAAACCTGATTTGTTCTTAAAATATGTTTCAACTTCTGCTAACCAAGCATGTGCTTCTTCTGAGGAACCATCTGTAAACCCTTGACCATTATTGATAAGTTTTACAACAGTAGCTTCATCTATATGATTAGACTTCTCAATGTTGTAATTATAGTTGGCCCTTGCAGAGTCTTTACTTATACGATTAAGTATATCTATAATCGACTCTTTATAACCATTTGTTGCAATACTTTCTGAGTTTCTTGCAGATTTGATTAGATTATCTAAATCTGTATACTCAGCAGGATGAACTATCTCATTGTAGTAGTAGACATCTTCTAACCACTGCCATGCATGGAAACATGAATCATTTACGGACTTACATCTACCGGCCAATGTTGCAACTGGTTCGGTATATGTAAATACAAAATCGACATTCATGTTCTCTGAAGGCTTTTTAGGCCAAGCAGCTTCTTCTAACTTCCACTTATCATAAGCGACTATACCGTCTGCTTGAGCTGTGATTGGAACGCCTGTGAAAATCATAATAGCACTAAGTAAGAATGTAATTATACGATTTTTGAGCTTCATTTTGTAATTCTCCTTTTAATATTTAATTGTTCGATATGATAGTATTTCAACTATATTTGTAAACTTCTTCTCACATTAGCCTCACCTCCTATAAAATAAATGCTTAGCCTATCTCTAGACTAAGCATTACTTCAATCTTATACCTAACCCATAAAATGCATAATTAACACAGTTATATCAAATGCTAATATAAACATAAATGGGATAACTCCACCAAAGAAAAATTCTTTGACATCACTTTGTGCTACAACAAGTGTTCCAGCTTTATACTGAGCAATTTCTTCTTTACTGAAGTCATCATCTACTATTGTATAAAGCTTTTCTATTTTCTTCCAAAATGTGTTATTCATCATCTTATCCTCATTCATCTTGTAATTCAACATTTTGTTCTACATAATTTCTTTTAGATAGCTAATATAGAACTCTATTTCTTGTCTAGACCATAATACTACATAATTAAGATTATTCTTCTTTGCAGTATCTCTCTTTTTTAGATCACTTTTTGTCCAAACATTAATAGCATTAGCATATTGTTTGTGTCCATTTTTTGCCTTATCTTTCCATATAGCTAAAGTATCTAGATCTGCTTGATTATTTTTATCAAAGAAGTGGTTATTATGTGACCAATATATGTTAAGTTCTACATAAATATCATAATCAATTAAATAAAAATCACAATAAAATGGATATTTTGCTGAACTATATTGTGTCTTAAATCTTATACCAAGATTAGTTAATTCTTTCTCAAAATAATCTTCATCACTAGAATAATTACCATTCTGTCTCATAGTAGCATTAGCCTTTATTCTTGCATCTCTGCTATTACCTGGATTAGTTGTTCCATATTTTTTAATAGATGTAGATATAATCTTGTCTTTTACTGATGGAAGTTGATAAACATTAGTATATTGTTCACCATATTTGCGTTTGATTGTACTAACTATACTCTCTTTATGAGAAGCTGATTTATTATAGCAAGTCATACAACCAATTCCAATTAAATGTTTTGTAGTTTGTTGACAAACTTCACACCATTTTACTGTATCTTGTTCATGAGCTTTTTTCATATTTACTGAACCTGTTTTTAATCCTACTTTACTAGAAGCTATTCTAGCTTTTTCAGACTTATTTCGTTCAATAATATGTTGTCTAGCTTGTTCTATATTTTTAGGATTACTTCTAAAAGTTTGACTCTGTTTTTCTATTTTGTCAGAATCTTTATTAGAACATTTACTACTACAATATGTATAAAAACCATTTGCAAGATTTATAAATTTAGTATCATTTCCGCAAACTTTACATGTATGGTTACTGTCAATATACTGTATATAGTACAAATCAGATGACATTTTATGTGTTTGTCTAATATGTGAACTTAAAGCTTTATAGCCTATAAAGTCTTTTTCACAAATTTTACACTTCATCTGATTGTACCTCCACAGACTGATCTATATAGATCGCTTTTCCACCACCAGTTTGATAAATATATGCTGCATCAAACGGATATGATTCTCCTCCATTCCACTTATTATTCTTAGTATCTGTAAATAAGAATAAATGATTATCAGAGTTAATCATAAAACAACGTACAGATTTATTCTTAACTACTTTTACATCTGAAATTAAATAATCTGTAAGATTTCCAGGAATAATGTCACCAGATTTAACCTCTGATGCAGTTACTGGACATATTTTATCTTTTCGTAAAATTGCTAATTTATGCACATCATCTGCATATAAAACTATACTATCATCACTATACTGACTCATTGCCTCTAATGTAAACTTATACAGTTTATTAGATTCATGAATTTCGTATACTGCAAGTACTTTGACTGGTTTATTTCCATATCCAAATACTTCATCACCGACTTCAATCGTCTTTATAGTTTTATATCCTTTAGTAGTAGGTACTATTGTATTTAACCCTAAAGGAGAACCTACACATAACGCCTGAGGTGCAGATGGTGTATCAACAGTTTTAGCAATTTTGCCATCTTCATATATGTAGTTAGATCTACCTTCATTCTTGATCGAGTTCAAATTCCAGGAAACTTCTCCAAGTCCTGAAAGACCAATAGGAATAAATTCAGGTGGTCTTAACCAACTACCTTTATATTTTGCAATATGAGGTGGAAGAGGTGTACCAACAAAGGCACATTCTCTTGCAGCAAAGTCAAATTCATTAACCCACTCATAGTTAGGTAGGTACTTATTCAATGACAAACACAAGTTAACTGCAACTTGTTCCTTAAACGTATTAGGATTGATCTTAATCGTGATCTTGTTAATTTTAGTACCTTCATAACCTAGTTGGAAAGGTGGATTGTTAATGTCTTTTAATTCAAATTCGCCAGTTTCTTTATTTTTAACCTTCGAATCGTTAGAAATAACTGGCTCAAGAACTCCAAATACTGCTAGCAATTCTTCTCTTTGTTTGGCGACTATAACTTTTTTAATAGTAGCAAGAATTACCATCGTAATCAAAATACCAAATGCATAAAGGCCTAATAATACCCAAAATATTTTATGACCTTTAAGTGGTAAAACTTGGAATAGTACACCTAAACCAAAAATTCCTACAAGTATAAGGGCATCTCTTTTTGAATATTGATAACCAACACTATTGCCGTCGCTGATGTTCAGTATTTTATTAGTCGCAAACTGAGCAATAGCAACGACTAAGAAAAATACAAATATAAACATGCTTTCCTCCTTATACTAGTATTTGAAGTGTAGTATATAAAGTTTTATGAATATTCTATTTTTCATAAGCATTCACTTCTAGGATTCTTCTACATCTGCAGAAAGCAACTTTCCAGTCTTTACATCAATAATTCGCTGGTTAGACGATCCTCTAAAGGCGAGTGTAGTATCTTTAAGGTCTACTCTAAATTCACCATCAACTACTACATCAACATACTTCATTACTTCTAAGTCTTTTGAGTCTCTATATAAATTTCCAGTATAAAGCCAGATCGTTTTATCTGGAAATCTTTCTTTGAACTCTTTGCATAATTCAGTTACCTCAGGTAGATTTTTCTTGTATAATGGATCTCCACCTGAAAGAGTTAATCCATCAATTTGATCAGTTATACAGTTAAAGAGATATTCTTTAACTTCTTTTGTAAATGATTGACCAGCATTAGGATTCCAAGATTCCTTGTTATGACACTCCTTGCAATGATGATGGCAGCCTGCAACAAACAGGACAGTTCTCCAACCTTCACCATCTGCTAAGCTGGTTCGGTAAATAGTCATATAATTCATAATTTGCCTCCATTGATAGGCCACCTTTTACCTATCAATTTTTTGTTTAATTTTATATTGTTACTTTATTTATCTAATTATTTTGAAAATAAAATTAGACTTAATATAATTGATCCAGCAATAATATAAAATATATAAGTTTATAATAAAAGAATAAATAACAAATGCTAAAAACAGTTTAGATAATGTGTGTTTGAACTCTTTCACTACAGAATCTGTATTATCAATATTTAATTTAGCTTGTCCTCTTAATATAAATCTTATCATATCATTTATCAATGCTGAAAATTCAATTCCATTTTATAATGATGCATTGATTCTTATGATAAAATTTCAAATACATTAAGTTTAGCTTCACCATATTCTGTCAGCTTATCTATAGCTTTTTGTGCAGACTCGACTGAAACAAATTTCTTTGCTTCATTTTCATTAGAAGTATTTACAAAATGCTTGTTTTTATAATCAATATACTTTATAAATCCGCTCTCATGACTATAAGTATTTGTCCACTTAATCTTCATCTTTGTAATTTCCTTTCTTTAGATTTTCTGTATTATCTAGCATTCTCATACATTTCAGAGATGCGAGACTCCAGCTCATCAGTGTTCTCATTTTCATTTACATCAAATAACTCATCACTATTACCACCAAATTTTTCAGCAATGCACTTAGAGCACATATATCTAGTTGTAAATATATTGTGGTATGAGTTAGGGAAAAATTCAGGTGGGAAAATATTAGCGATTTCTCTTTCTCTTTGCATAATTTCCTCAAATTTGTCCTCAGTAATAAAAGTTACTTTATTCTCACCACAAGATGAGCATGTGAATTCAAATCTTTTTAAGCGTACCATGATTATTATCCTCCTGTAGTCATTTATAATACCATTTGTAATAGTTTTCTTCTTAATATATAAATTATAAAACAACATAATTAAAGTTCCCAGAAGTCATCCTAGGAACTCCAAATGATATAAAATGAGTGCAATAGTTATTGCTTCCATTGCACTCATCCATACTTTAATTATATAATTAAATAGCTCTTATTTAAGCTTTTTAATCAGCGAGCTCAACAAGATATCTGCAAGCTACCTGAGCTTTATCATACACGATAACTTCATCTCTTCGAATGTATGAAGCAGAATTTGCGTGAGCATGTACTGACTGATAACCCATCTTTCTGAACTTCTCAAACTTCTTACTGTCAAGATCACAAACACGGATTTCTCCATTAATTCGATCGTAGTTATTAGTGCAATCAAATGAATTGCCCTTAATAACAGCATTTACAAACATCCATCTGGACTGACGATCTGAATCTCTTCTTGTATAGTTCCAAGACTTATTAGGACTTGGTGCACTATAGATACCATCACCAAATGCAGATCCGCAATAAGCTGCGTTTGCAGGTCGAATGATAAGACCGTTTGCCATGATCGAAAGAACGTTTTCAGCACCAGTACCATGCCAGTACAACTTAATGTTTGTATCACAATCTTCAAGACCGTTGGTCTTAAGATACTCAGCAAACTCAGTATCTCTTACCGGATTTGCAACTTTATATACATGCTTAACTCTGAAAGATCCGGAATCAGATTCTTTCTTAAGTTTATCTTCGATCATCTTAACTTCCTTAGCAGTTGCAGTAGTAAAACCAAAACCAAATGCCTGCGAAATAGTATTTACACCATCTGCATTATTAGTAGCTTTACTCTGAAGGATAATGTTATCCAACAGTGACTGCTCATTACTGATGTACTTATCGAGATCTTCGGCTTTAGGAAGCTGTGTAGGATTATATACTGCATCTCGTACATTTTTGATCTTTCTAGGAATGATCGTCCAGATCTTTAACAGTGCTTTATTAAACTGATCTGCGCATTCTTTAATAAAGCTTGCCTTTGTCTGAGAACTATCTGCAACTCCCTTTTTCTTACACCAGTTTTTATAACTATCTGATGTAGCGAAGTCGTTCTTAACAGTAGTAAGTGTATTGATAAGATCCTGAACTTCGGCGATTGTTGCAGGATTCAAAGTTCCGATATCAGTCTGATTAGAGACGTACTGTCTTGAAATGGCGAGTAGATGATTGAGCAGCTTCTCAATTTCTGGATCATTCTCAGGTTTGTAACCTTTCGTAACTGTCGTCGTCTTAGAAATGTCTTGATAACCTTTCTTCACCTTTGAGTTGTACTTAGATGACCAATCCTTAATAGGATAAGTAGTCTTAGTTCCATCAGTACCAACTCTTCCCCATGTTACAGTGAAAGTTCCATCATTGTTGTCATGCATGTGATAGAACTTGTTGTGATTGTCTGCGGTTACCATAATGAGCTTTACATCTGCATTCGCCATACTTTTACCTCTTTTCTTATATCTTACACTGTGTATTGTTGGTATATAACTAACTTTATTAGATCTTAAATTTATTATATCAAGAAATAGTATAAATGTAAATAGTTTCTAAAATATTTTTAGCTTTATACTTCAGGAATTTTTACTCCGAGTTCCTTAGCAATAACTGCAAATGCGAAAGCCACTTCTCTACGTTGCGACTCTGAAAATTTCTCTGCGATATTTGCAGTATCACTATCGCCTTCTAATGTTTCATTAACAGTTTTAACTAACTGTTCAATGGGGTACATTTTTTCCTTAATATAAAATGCTGATATGTGTTTATCCATAATCACGCCTCCTCAAAATGATATGCATTAGGTTGCATTCCGTAAGCACAAAGAAACTCTTCATATTTATGATGGATAATTATATCTTCACCAAATTTTGCAATCTGTACACGACATGCATTATGATATGAAGGATTTGTACTACCATAACATTCAGGTTCAAGATCAAAACTAACAATAAATTCATGATCTACTTTATCTGAATATTCTTTTTCATGATAGTCAACTTCAATATTAGTAATAATAACATGATATTCTTTAAGCCAATCATGAATATTACTTCTAAGTCTGCCCTGAATACACCTCATTTTTTCATGTGTCATTTCATTTGGATAATTTATATAAAATTTGAACATATACTTTACTCCTCTATGAGAATATCTAAACAACCTTCAGTAATACCAGCTACAGTTACATCAAAATTCTTAAAGTTATTGTCAGGCCACTCTTCATCTACTTTAGTAGAATATTGATAGAGCTTTCCTTTATAGATAATTTTATTAGCTGAAACTGGACCACTAGATAAAAGTTTAATGATTACTGGTGTGTCATTACTAAAAATTCTTGTAAATTCTCCAAGTGTCATATTCTCACCTCCTTAAGCAAAAACAAATGCCAATGCTATTTTATAAGCATTGACATTTTTCTCATTCTTACATAATTTCTTCAGGTGTTCCAATCGGATTTACATACTTACCACCATTAGAGCCAGATTCAATTTTATAGTCATCAATCCAATACTTAATGTTATTTCTCTTAGCATTGAGTCTAATAGATTTATCAAATCTACTGCGAAGGATTCCATCCTTAGGTGTCTGAATATATGCATGAATGGTACCGTCGTCACCAACCTTATCACGATCCATATAGATGGTGTGATATGACTCGTATTCTTCTACACTTTCAATGAATCCATCAATAGTGTCATCAATTGTATCTGATTTTATAAGTTTAAAAGTTTTAATAACGCTTCTATGTCTAAAGCTATAATCATCAACAATATTAAGACTATCTGTTACACCTGCAAGTGCGATCTGTATTGTTTCAATCTTTCCAAGCATCTGAGAGTTCTTCATATACTCTCCATTATCTAACTTTTCAATACATTTGTCAGGCATATCAAGGATTTTTCCTGAACCGATATCTTCAATTTCCCAACCAGAAGGTGATGTTGCAGATCGCTGAACCTTAAAAATTCTCTGTACCATAATAGTTTTTCTCCTTTAAATAAATTCTATTTTTCGATCTTTATTAAAGTAATTTCTCTATTATATATAAATAGTTCTTTATTACTATATCATTATTATAATATGTTTTTTATTATTTGTAAATAGATAAATCACAAAAAATATAGGCACTGCCCTCAATTAAGAAGGCAGTACCTATTTGTGTTATTTAACAATTCGAACAAGCTGATCTAATATTTGTTACTTCTCCATGATGCTTTACACGATGCTGAACTTCATCGATCTTTCCATCATTGAATGCTGTGAGAAAATCCTCTATCATATTAGATTGATTCCATAATACAATATAATTTAATTGTTTACTATATTCTTTTTTACGTATATCTAGACTTGTCCATACATTTATAGCAATTTTGTAGTACTTACTATTTTTACTTTTCCACATATTTAATTTTTCTATATCTTGTTCATTAGTTTCATCAAAATAATGATTATTATGCGTCCAATGGAAATTACATTCTATAAATAAATCTAATGACTTAATATAAAAATCACAATTAAATGGATAACGTTCATCAGAATATTGTCTTACTATATCAGTTTCTTTAAATATAGTTAACAAATACTCATAAAATTTATCTTCAGCTTTAGATGAACAAAACGTATTATTTTTACGTTTTGTGTCATTTTGACGTTGAATCATTTCTTTCGAATGAACTTTTTCAATAACATTAGGTTGATTAAATGGATTTTTTACACCATATTTTAATAAACACGTTTGTTCAACTTTTTGTTTATACTTAGTTGTTTTATGTCCTTTACTAATATTATTACACCATTCTTCAGTAAAGACTCTACCTTTTAAGGCTTTAGATAAATTTTGTTTATGCTCTTTAGAATCAGGTAATTTTCCATATCTAAAACCATCAGGTAATGGTTCAGAAGCTTTTATACACTTCTGAACCATACCATTAGTTATCCATTTAGTTCCTTTAGTAAAAGAACCATAGTTTGTTCTACCTCTAATAAAACCTTCTGGAATAGTATCAGTATCATAAAATTTTTTATCTATGATACCATTTGTATACCAATGTTTTATCATTATGAACATCCTTTACATACATTAGCAAAATCGTCTGCATTAACTGTACCATGGTGTTTTACTCTATGTTGAACTTCATCAATCTTTCCGTCATTAAACGCATCAAGATAAGATTCAGTAATATAACCAGTAACTCTTCTAAGTCTCTGAATGTTAGTACTCTTACATGCTGGACATTCATTTCCAATCTCACCAGACCAACCGCAATCTCTACAAGTATCAAGACTAAGATTGATTCCAAGATAAGGAATATCCTTTGACATAGCATACTGAACGAGCTTTCTAAGAGCTTTAATATTCTTGCTAGCTGCAGTATCAATTTCAACATAAGTGATACATCCAGCATTCGAATATCCAGTAAGCTGAGCTTCAAGATCAATCTTCTCAAATGGAGTCATATCGTGCCATACAGGAATATGTATAGAGTTAGTAAAGAACTCTTTATCAGAAACATCCTTAATTACTCCATATTTTGATCTAAACTTGCTAAGAGATGTATGACAAAGAGACTCTGCAGGTGTATAGTAAACACCAAAGTTAAGATGAATTGTCTGTCCCTGAATTGTATATGTGTCTGCTTTGTATTCAGCACACTTCTTATTAAAGAGAGCTTCAATTCGCTTTGCTAACTCCATACCCTCTTTAGTAGTATGATCCTTACCAATAAGAATCTGAAGAGTTTCAGCTACACCAATCTGGCCAATAGCAAGTGTACCATGTTTAAGTGCTGAAATGATTCCTTCCTTAGGAATATATCCAAGCATTGTTCTGTTCTGATACATAAATGCTGCAGAAGCAGGACTCTGACTTGCAATAAGTTTAAATCTTTCTACAAGACCATCTTTACACTCTTCGATCTTTCTAGTAAGAATATCAAAGAAGTCCTCAATGTTCTTCTCACCAATACGACCTTTAGCCTTCATAGCAAGAGTAGGAAGAATAACTGTAGCAGGAGCTAAGTTACCACGACCATCTTTCTGATTTCCTGAATAGAAATAATCCTTAGGTGGACGATTATACTTAATAATTTCATCAATAATATAGTTGAAATTAAAGTTTGCATCATACCCATTGTATGTTCTACACGTTTTATCTAATGTTACCATTAGCACTGACTATATCTTCTACTTAAATGTTAATTCATTTAATCACAATTCGCACATGTGAGGATTTCTCCATAGTCTTCCGCTTTGGTTCTCAGGTGGGTCTTGTTTCCTTCTTCCACCGACGGTGCTTATCTCCGTCCCTACTCCCTTACATTCATCGGGGATAGTCGATACACTTTACCATTAAGGTCTTAGCACGGTCTCATCAATCATTCATTACACATACAAATAATGAAGGACCTAACCGTTAGCCACATTTCTGTGACACCCTCGAGCGAGGTTCAAAAGATTTTAGATGAGCTGCAGTTTACACTTACCCATCGTGCTCATGATTTCTACAGGATCAATGATAGTCTCATCAATTTCAACTACATCTTCATTAAGAACCATCTTATAATGTCTAGCTTCATTTTTATTTTCCTTAACCCAATTTGCAAGCTTAGTCATCTTCTCTTTAGATAACTTAGCAAGACAAGCTCTCTTATGCTCTACATCTTTCATTCTGCCAGCAGTATCAATTGACCACTGAGCATTTACATAGTTAGGATAAAATCTCTTTGCAGTACATCTAAGTGCCTTAAGGAAAATATCATAGTTAGGTGTGCCAGGCATACCATTAATGTCTGTATGATACTGCAAGATACCACAAGGGAAAATAGGTGTCTTATGAAGAGGACCTGTTCCATCAAGTGTAGCATCAAGAATAGCATGAGAAACCATTCTACCTTCAGTAAGTGTACAAGTACCATAGTTGATAGAACTAAATGGTAACTGCTGTCCACTTCTTGACTGAAGAGAGTTGAGATTATGTACAAGAGCTTCAGCTCCCTGATGTACTTCTCTAACAGTTAAGTCATAAGCATACTGGAAGCAAGGATCATCTTTATAGTCATCAATAGAAAGATCTGCACAATTAGCAGGTACTTTCCAATCTTCATGCTGAATATACTTCTTACCATCACGAAGATGCTTAAAGAATGACCATCTAACACTAGGAATAGCTGACCAGTCTAAGTGAGTATAAGCAACTCCACCAAACTGTTGAAGTGATTGAACCTGCATATAAACTGCTGCCTGCTGAAGGAATGTGCTAGCAGATTTTGCAGGTCTAATATCTGTCTGTTTGATATGAACACCATCTCTATTCATATTATCAATAGGAATAGACAAACAGTTATGCATTCCTGACGAATAAGAATCAAGATCATGTGTATAGACTTCGTTGTTATTATGATTGTCTCTGAAAGTTTTACTCATAGTCTTAAGAGCATTGTCTTTAAGAAGGACTCTAGCTGCTTCATTCATTCTTCCTGAGAAAGATCTTTCATCACAGTTAGCATTAGAGTTCTCTATATTAGAACCACTGAGTTTCTTTTCAAAGGCTTTAATAATGTCTGACTGATAGACATGTTCTTTCTGTCTATCATAATGATATGTAATGTAACTCTTGGCTACTTCTTTATAAGCAGTCTGCATCAGACGATTTTCTACCATGTCTGATAATTTCTCTGCTTCTACAATATTTACATTTTTCTTTGTGAGTTCTTCTTCTATCTGATCTGCAATTCTATTAGCCATAAAATCTGGTACATTTTCAGATTCAGTAGCAGCAGAAGCTAATTTTATGGAATTAACAATTTTGGACTTATCAAAGTCCTCTAACTTTTTATTATATTTTCTAACTCTCATAGCTAGTGGTCTCCTTATAAATACTGATCTACATTATCTATTGGCATAGTTAAGTCTAATTCTTCAATAGGCTTAACTGCATCATAATCCTCTTCTTCGATTTCAGGTTCTTCTTCCTCTATCTGAGGTTTCATTTTAACCTTCTTAAGAATTTCAGAATATGGTGCAATACGATATACTTCTTGAGTTCCTTTCTTATTAAAGATAGGATATTTTGAGATAAATAATGCAGTAGGTTTGAATGTACCTATTGCACCCTTGTATGGTTTTCTCAAACTCATAATATCGTAACTCTTATCAAATTTTTGAACGCCTGCAAGTAGCTCTGCAGTCTGTTGTGTTGCACCAGCGTGAATAATATAATTGTTAATAGTACCAAGAATTGCTTGAACAAAATGTTCACCAGCATTCATAGCAATTTGGTTAACGTCAAGAATAGAGAATACTGTTTGTACTCCACCAGATCTACCTTTTTCAAGTAAGTCTTTAATAAGTATAGATGATTCAAGTGTACCAAACTCATCTACACAGAGTAATAACTTATCTGGATAATGTCTTCTTGTACCTCTATCCATAATATCAGTAAATACAAACGAACTTAACTGATTGGCTAGTGCTTTATTAGAACTAGTGAAGCTGAAACAAATTACAAATGGAGAATCAATCTCAAATGTAAAGTTTGGATCGTCACCAAACAAGAGTTGAGCTTTAGATGTTAACAGTATTTCAAGTGACTTTTGCAAGTTATTGAAACCATCACGTTCATTCTGTTGTGGACGATATGACTGAGCAAACTTATATAAACCTGCTATATAGTTTGTTGTTTCACTATGTTCATCTCTGTAACGGTCATAATCTCTAATAAGATTCTGAATAGCTAACTGCATGGACGTTTTATAGTGCTCATCTGCACCATCTGTAGACCACCTACGAGTGTTCATCAGCGCTTCAACCTTACCTGTCTCATCGAGATTTATAAATGGATCATAAGTGAATGTGCAATCTCTAGCACTGAATTCATAATAAGGAAGACCCGCTGATTCAGCAAAGCCTTTCATCTCATCAAGAATATCATCTTCACCCTTATAATCAAAAAATACTACTGGTTTGCCTTCGTCTATTCTTTGCTTGAGAATAGTCTTCATAGTGGTAGTTTTACCTGAACCAGTTGATCCTGTAATGAATGTTTCACCAGATAGAATAGTATTATCTAATTCTATCGCTCTCATATTATATTTGATTTCATTGTGATTAACTGGCAGAACTCGACCAATAACAAGTTCTTTTGGTCTATGAAGTTTGTTGAAAACGGCGCTAACACTAAATATCCTTCCGGAATAATCTAGGTCAGCGCCGTCGCTCACATGGTTTCTGTACTTAATGAACATGAGAAATGCAATTAGCAGTACTGAGTATATAATGGTAAACCAACCAAAAACAAAGTAGCATACTACTCCAAAGAATCCCTGATCCAGCAATATGACTGGAATTGTCTTTTTCCTGCATAAAATCATGTTTTCACAAGCAATGACGAGAAGAACTACCAAACCAATTAACGATTTAGTTAGCATTTCGTGCATTGTTGTCATTCATTCTGTACCTCACTATTTTGATTATTTTCACTATCTCCATCTGTGGTTGTATCTGATTCTTCATCTTCGGAATCAGTATTTTCGTCGTCATCCTGCATACCATCACCATCAATTACATTAGCAGGATTAACAACATCAGGTGCATCTTCATCCTTTATTTTGTCACCAGTTTGACCAGTTGGATCCCAATATACTCCATCTTCATTGGTAACTATACTTCCACCTTCAAACCAATTGGAAACAGTTTCGCCTACATTATGTGACCAATTAAAGATAAATTTTAGAACACCAGTCTGGCTAACTCCACCAAGAATGACAAATAAAAAGACCAGTATGCCCAGTACTACTCCAATTGCCTTCCAAATATCGTCATAATTGGCTCTTGCTTGAGCAGTTTCATTTCTATGTTTCAAACTTTGCCAAGCCTTTGGAAGCACTACAGTAGTTTTTTCTTTGCTTTTCTTTTCCTTAGCCATGCTAGTCACTCCTTTCTTTATTTAGTCAATTGTTTCTTTATGTCTTCCATTCCGACATGCTGTCTGCCAAATACTTTGGCAAATATATCATCTTCTGTAAAATTTCCATATGATCTAGAATCAGCTGAATTCTGTCTATTATCACCTAAACAAAAATAGTGTTCATTATCTAGAGTAACACTAAAATCGTCAGTTCCACCATAGTTATAGGCATCATATGTCGGTTCACCATTTATATAAAGTGTATTTCCTTTATATTCAACAGTTTCACCAGGTAGACCAATTACCCTTTTAATTAGAGTCTTTTGTGCATTGTCTGAGTAGATTACAACTACATCAAATCGCTGTAAATAATTATAATGTCTTTCAGCTAACAATATGTTAGCATCTTGATAATTAGGTTCCATAGATGGACCTGCTACTAATACTATTGTGTATTTAATATTAAATAGCATTACAAGGACTATAGCAATCATTAATATGATACACTTGATTTGTTTATACCAAGGTTTCGTTTGTGGAACAATTTCATCTTTTTCTATTTCTTCAACATTTTCTTCTTTAGTTGTTTCAACTTTTACTTCTTCATCCATTATTCGCTTCCTCACTTTGTGTACTCTTTACAGTAGAATCAAGCAACATTTTATATGCAGATTCTTCCTTAATAGAATAATTAGTAATTCTCTGTGCTGGAGCTGTCCAAGGCGCTACGAATAATCTACAAGTTCCAAGTCCTTTTGCTTCTTTATACGCTTTTTTAACTTGTTCTACAATATAATTATTGCCACACAAGTATAATAAGAAACCAAAGACCATATTATCTTTATAAGACTTCATAATTTTATCATAACGATTACCAGTCTTAGCAGAGAGTTCCATTTCAATTGCCCAACTTTGCGGCTGTCCATTAGGTAGTCTAAATGCTGGAATTACTAAGTCAGGACGCTGTGTATAGATCCCATCTTTATTCTTTTCAGGATCTTCTGTAGCTAATGTAAAGAGTGAATAGTCTTGAAATTCTGCAGTAAATTTTGCTTTATTTCTAATAGACTGAATAAGTTTGTCTTGACCTTCTCTTACTGAAGCAGCGTCAATTTTGCCTTTATATTCTTCTTCAGTAAAGATAGGTACACCAACTTTCTGTTGTGATTTGATCTTTAATGGATGATATGTAGGTAAGCATTGTGCTTCACTCTTTTGAATAAAATACCAAATTTCTGATGTAGGATTTCCCATCATAACATCAAACATAATCTGCATTTCTGCACATGTATGATTAAGTAAATTAAATGGAACATCTACATATCCAGGTCTATTTTTATGTTCTATTCCATTTTTATCAACCCAGGTAGAATCATAAATATCCATTAAATCAAATAAAAAGTAGGTTGGTCTGATAAACACACCAGTTGAACCAGTCTGTGCCCATACTAAACCAACTCTAATAAATCTCTCAATCTGATTATAACCGTTAGTTGCATATACTTCATACCACTGCTGAATTAACCAAGCAGGAGCCCATCTAAAACGAGCTATAATATAAAGTACTACTTCATCAAGAGTATAAATAGAAGCCACGTCATCAATCGTTTTGATCTCGACGTGATCTGCATACATATTTACATGAGGTGTAACTTTTGGATATCGATAGTATGTATTTTTTACAGCTTCTTCATCCTGTATTTCTAGTAATTCTAATTGACTTCTCATTCTTTAATCTCAACTTTCTGAACAGTGTATCTTTTACCGTCAGTTGCTACGAAATCATTAATAGCTGTAAAGTAGATATAAGGAATTACTGGAATTACTGCCCACAATATAATCCACCAAGGATTTTTCTTGTGTTTCATTGTGAACTGCCACATCATCATGCACCATAAAACTAATGTTATAAGAGCAAATGCTATCAGTACATACTTAGTAGCTACTGCAATAGTTCCTATAGTTGTAGGTACCTGAACTTCTACTGTACTAAATTCACCTTCAGAAGAAGGTAAAGTAATTGCATAAGCATATGTCTGCATAATCCAGATTTCGTATCCAAAACAGAAGGCAAAGTATAACCAAAATACTACATGTGATATTCCATTAGCAATAGCTAATTTTTTACATCCTACAGACTTTCCTAATTTATATTTATTAAATCCTGGTATAAATGCTTGCTTAACAGGTATACCTCGTTTATAGAACATAATGGCTCTACATACAGCACATATAATAGTTAATATAAATACTGCACCAATTGTCATTTTTCTAACTTCCTTTCTAAAATCATCATTCTTTATCTACTAGAATGATATCTATATTGCATATTATTATTAAATAGCTTTTGAGATAAAAACACCCCTTAAGCGAGTGTTTTAGCTAGCTCAAGGAGTGCTGTTCTTTCATTTTTAACCTGATCATCAATAACTGCATCAAAGAGACTTTTAAGAATTTGACCTACAAGAGGACCTGGCTTGATGTTGAGTAGATCGATAATATCTTTACCACCAACCTCAAGGTCAGTGATCTTGAAAGCATTTTCCTGCTCTACTACAATATCAATATTTTTCTTAAATATCTCAAATCTCTGAAGCATATCGTTCCAAGCATCTTCTTCACCTACAGGACATCTATGGTCCATAATATCAGCTTCTTTAAGGAAGATCCAGTCTCTTACAAGTTCTTCACTAGTATTGACGATAAATCTTCTAATGTGTTTGTATTCAGGACTAACCGTATCATCGTGATGAAGAATAAGATCAATAATCCGTTCTCTTTCTCTTACAGAAAGTCTAAGGTCTTTTTCAAATACTTCTCTTGCAATATCTACACTGACAAGCTGATGTCCGTAGAAATGATCACAATTGTATTCATCATCATGAACTCTACTAGCAGGTTTACCAATATCATGAAGCAGTGCCGCAAGCTTAATCTCAAACTTATTAGACTTGCAACCATCTACAACATAAAGAATATGCTCGTAAATATCATGAGGATGCCATCTACTATTGTGAGGTGCACCAATACAAGGTTTCATCTCAGGAATGATAACACTCACAATATCAGAAAACTCAGTGAAGATTTCTCTAATAGGATTACCACTTACAAGCATCTTACGAAGCTCATCAGTGATTCTTTCTTTAGAGATACATTCATCAAGTCTCTTAAGAACTTCAACATCATGCATTGCAACCTTAGTAGAATCTTCAATAGTGAAGCCATACTTAATTGCAAATCTCATAGCACGAAGAACTCTAAGAGGATCTTCAATGAATCTCTGTTTTGCATCACCAACACAACGAACAATACCTTTTGCAAGATCATCTCTACCATTGAAAGGATCTACGAATTCGTTCGTAACAGGATTCTTAGCAATAGCATTCATAGTGAAGTCACGTCTTGCAAGATCTTCTTTAAGTGAAGGTGTGAAAGTAACAGTATCAGGATGACGTCCATCATCATACTTACCATCAATTCTATATGTAGTCACTTCATAGAAGTCAGAGTCTTTGTTAACTCTAACAGAAACAGTACCATGTTTCAGGCCTGTATCTATGTGTGAATTAAATAGTCTTTGAACCTGTTCAGGTAATGCATTAGTAGTAATGTCTATATCTTTTGCATCACGACCCATGATAGAATCTCTAACGAATCCACCAACAAGGTAAGCCTCAAATCCATTCTTGATTAAGACTTCTGAAACTTTAATTGCATTTTCTAACATCTTGTCCATACTATCACCTCAATTTCATTATAGATATATTATAACATGAAAAAGATGTGATGTAAATAGTTTATATTTTAATTTTGTGGACTTCTTCTAGTTTATATATCTAATTCATCCATTTCCACTTCAGCGTCTAATGAGGTATCACCAGAGGTCTTAGGATAAACCATTGTATATTTATGATTTACATATTTAACTATGATTATAGTTATCACCGTGAGTACACTAAGTACTGCTAGGATAGTATATAGCCTGCTCATATAAAGTTACCTCCCAATATTTTTATTTTACAATCTTCTTTTTAGACCCTCTTCTCAAATTCTCTTTTCTAGAGGGTCTTGCGGCAATATGATTAAATTTAGGTTGGTAAGATTCAATCATTGCTTGCTCCGCATAAGTAAGAAGTTCATTAAACTCAAATTCATCTTTAAGTTTAGGAACTCTAAACAAAGTCTTATAAGATAGATCTGGAAGGTTATAGTTCTTTGCCATCTCATAATATTTGAACTCTACCTTATGAGGCATCTTACTAATTGAAATTCTTTGTTTATGAAGTTTAGTTCCATTAATCTGGAATTTTGCTTTCTTAAAATTTTCTTTGTGCTGTTTGATTCTCATTGAAATATTGACACTTTGACCTACATACAAACAAGTAGATCCACAGAAGATTCCATAGATTCCCGCAGTATTTGATATTCTCTGCATAAATTGAGACTGGTATCTTCTATTCAAATGAGTTAATCTTTTTCTATATGGATATAAGAAATGTGTTTTAGTGATCTTATCACCAAATCTATCCTTATTATCCTTAACTAAATAAATAGCAGTTTTTAGTTCTAAACATTTTTGGCATTGTCGATTTATAAACCAAGTATTGCCATGTATTTTACAAGTATCTTTGTATTTTGTATCTTTGTGATCCCAACATACAACATACTTGCCGCTATTACATCCGCATATCTTGCATTTCATTTAGCGACCTCCTTACTAGAAAATATCTAATGATTTTTTACCTCCGTCCATGCGGCTTTCAAATGTTTTTCTATTTCTGGTAAGTTAGACTTAGCACAATAATAAGCTGTATATGTAGCAGTTATTCCTTTATCACCTAAATATAATACTAAATTTAAGCCATTTTTATTAGTAGTAAAGTATGGATATATACTATCCCATGTTTTATCACATAATTTTTGATGGATTATATAATGATCTTTTTTATATAACGAATATCCACGCTTTTTTACAGTACCATATTTATCAAATAAACACATTGTCTAACTTCCCTCTTTCATTAATTATTTTCTAGTTTTTTAAGTGCACTTTGATATACTTGTGGAATATATTCATAAATCATTCCTTTATCATTACATACTTGTACACCAGTTATACTACTGATGGTCTGACAAAATTTTTTGATCCTTTCAATATCCTGAGATTTAGGTCTGAAACGATCATCAAATAATGCTTCACGCTCCTCTTGAATATTCATCTGCCAATTCTCCTTTTATATATAGATTTGACTTTCGTCAATTATTTTCAAATTTAGTAGAGGGCCTACTGAAATAGACCCTCTGAATAGTATTATGTTAATTCATTAAAATTTTCTTCAGTCTAAACATTAATTTGAGTTAGTTCAGATTTCTTACTCTGTAATTGTTATATAACTTGTTGCAGTTGCTCCATCTGTAGATGTCCAATAAATTGGAAATGTTCCAATTCCATTAATAGCTCCGGCATCACATACTACCGTTCCAGAACTACTATCTAATGCACTATTTAATGCCGCTTCAATTGCAGCAGTTCCACCACTAGCTGAAGCAGTTACATCATGTACTTTTATATAAGCCTGTACTTTTGGTTGATCTGTAACAGAAGGTTTATTTTCTCCACTATTAGTAGAAGGCTTAGTGTCAGTTTTAGGCTGTTCTGTATTCTTATTATTATTCTTAGCGTCTTCAGCTTTCTTAGTGTCTTCCTCTGCTTGTTTATCTGCCTCTTCTTGTAATTCCTTGATCTTATCATCTAACTCAGACTCAATAGTAGTATATGCAGCATTATATGCTTCTTCATATACTTCATCATAAAGCTCTTGTCGAACTTCTTCTTTAACTTCTTCTTTTAACTCTGCTTTAATCTCTTCTCTTAAAGCATCATTACTAGTTGTAGTCTCTACAGTAGGTTTAGCCTGTTGAACTGACCTTGAACTTTTTGAACCTATATAGTAACCAGTCACTCCAACAAATCCTAAACATACTATAAACGCTCCTATAAGAAGTATTATAGTAGACTTCTTCATTCTAATACCTCCTTACATTTTAATATAGAGGTCTCCTAAATAATTAAGAGACCTCATGTTTATTCTGTTAAAGTTACATATTGTGTACAAGATAATGATCCATCAGGTGTTTGCCAATTTATAGTATATGTTCCAGGACCATCAGGTTGGTACGACAAAAATACTCCGCCAGTTTCAGGACTACAATATGCGTTATTTTTATCATAGTCATAGTAATGAATATGAGATTGAGCTCTCATTAAAAATGCTTGCATGACAATTGGATCACCACCAGGTGGACCATCAACTGACATTGACCAAGTAAAACTATCAGCAGTTAATTGTGGATGTTTTATTGTATTAGTTCCATCATCATTTATACCTGCATCTTGATCACCGTATCCAGAATCATTATCATTGTTAGGATTATCATCATCTCTATTAGTTTGTTCTGTTAATTGATTTACTTGTTCTTGTCGCTCTATAAGATCTCCAACATCTCTATTAGCAATAGTTTGTTTAACTAATAAAATTTGTAAATCAATTTTAGATATATTTCCAGAACTATCTGTAGCAGTATAAGTTACAATAATATTATCGTCAGAACTACTATCAAAATTCGGTTTTTCAGGATATGTTATAGTTATATCTTTTAAAGCTGAATAGTTATCAGTTATAGACATAATATAATCTTCTGCATTCCAATTTTTAGTATCATTAGTATATCTACGTAAAGTAACATTATGATACAGACCTTCACTAGTTTTAGGAAGTTCTTTTCCAGTTTTAGGATCTTTAAGAGTAACTACAGGTCCAGTAATATCTTTAACTCTAACTGAAAGAGTAGTTGTATTATGTTTTACTCTATTATTAGAATTATATGTTATTATATAATCACCAATTGTAGCAGTATCTACATTTCCTTCAATAGTAAATGAATAAGCTTTATTTTCTGGATCTATAAAAGATTCATATTCTCGAGTATTAACTGTATCAATATAACTATCTGCAATAAAGTTAAAGTTCTCTTGATTATATGGAATTTCAATGTAAAATCCATTATCATCTTGACTTACATTTTTTAACATAATTTGAGGATTAGTAAGTGCATCATAAATAAAATCTCGTAAGAAAAATCCAGCGACGCATACATCAATAACTGTTATTACGGTTATCGCAAGTATGATTTTTGGTGCTTTACTTATATGTATCTCACCAAATACGACGTCAGCGTCACCTTTATATTTCCAGGTAACAGTTTTGCTCATACGTATTTTCCTTTCTTTTTATTGATGTGCATGCGAAGCTCTATGTTCAATCCATTCTGATTCTGGTACTTTTGCTCCACATTCTGGACAAGTATATATAAGATTATCTGAGTTTCCTCCTCCATTATTGTTATTATTTCCGCCACCACTAGAAGGTTTAGTAACAATAATAGGTTCTTCTTGTTTTTCATTCCATTCACTAATACGAGCTTGAAGTTTGTCATATAATATATCAGAATCTAGACTAACTACTATACTAAGAATTTCTGAACTTATATTACCAAATTCATCTGTAGTAGTAAATTCTATAGAATAACTTTTAGTAGGAAGGTCAATAAGTTCTAAGTATCTATTTTGTAGTTCTTCCATTTCTTCTAAGCTATATTTTTCTATATTTGTATCAAACTCACTTGTATCAATATATAAATTTTGAATGTCTAGTAATTGTACAGAATTACCTGATATAGTAATTTCATAAGTTAGGTTATCTCTTAAATAACTATTAGAAGATTTATCATCGGATATTGACTGAATAAAATTCATAGGATCAAAAGTTTGAATATCTTCATGATTATAGTAAAGAGTAACTTCATTTGTTTTAAGTGTAATAGTAGGTGCAATTTCATCTTTAGGAGTTAGAACTGTAACATTCATAGTAATCTCATTTTCTTGAATGTGATTAGAAGAATGATAAGTAACAGTGTATTGTTCAGGACGTTGTGTATCTACATTACTGTCAATTACTAAAGTATATGGAAATTCTATAGATTCATCTGTAATATTATTTAGTGATTCTATAAACTTATCATATTTGATAGTTTTAGTTTTATCAATGTAGTCCAAAGGATCAAAATCACTTTGGTATTGAACTACTATATTATCTTTAATAAGAACTATATGCGGATTATTGAGTTTGTCGTAGATAAAATCTCTTTTAATAAAGCCAATAATACCAATAACAATGACAGCTAGAACTATAAAGGCAGTCAATATTTTTGGTAAAGGGCTTGCATGTCGCTCACCAAGAGTAATATCAGCTTCGCCCTTATAATTCCAGGTCATTGTTTTACTCATATTATCTTAATTTTCCTTTCATATTATTCTGTAGTTTCTTCTATATAGTCTTCTTCTACATGTGTATCATCTTTTACGGTGATCTTTTGTGTACAAGTTAGACCATCAGTTGTACTCCAAAGAACTTCATAGGTACCTGGTTCAGTGATATTTTCTGTTACAAAAGCACCAGAAACAGGATAGAATGATTCTTCTCCATTATAATCAATGAGTTCCATAGCAGCTAATACAAATCCATCCGAACCACTAGATAAAGGCCAAATCATATCATTAGCTTCTATACTAATAGTAGGAGTTTCTGTAATAGGTTCTGGATCATCTTCCTTAGTTCTTTCCCAGTTACCTAATAAAATATTCAATTCACGTTCCATAGCATTGATTCTCTCTTTTTGAGATTCTGCTACAGCATCATATTTATCCATTACTGTAAGAGGAAGTCTAGCAACACTAGAGTTACCTGCTTTATCTACTGCAGTATAGATAATTTCAAAGTTTTGTATTCCTTTTCCATTTTCGAGATCGATATCCTGACCAGTATTATCAAGTTTTATATCTTTCTCTTCATAGAAATCATCTGTTACAGACACTAAATAGTCATTAGCATTAAAGTCTAAAGTACCTAAAATATCATCACTATTATGAGCGCCTCTAACTAATATAATAGGATCATATTCACCACTATCGTTAAAAGTAGATTTTAGTTTAATTACAGGAGCAGTTAGATCTTTAACATGAACCATTACTTTAATAGTCTGTTCAGACATTTTATTGGCTGAATGATATATTAAGGTATAATCTCCTATAACATTTGTATCAACACTACCTTCTATAGAATAAGTATAGTTAGTGTTATTAGGATCCATAAACTCTTCATATTTTAATGTTGTTTCATCGTTTATATAATTTTCCGGATGAAACTCATACTTGTATGGTAGATTCAAATAATAACCATTTTCATTAATATTTGCATACAACTGTATTTGAGGATTATTCACTATATCATAGATATAATCTCTTAAAATGAAAGCAGCGCCGCCTATAGCTACCAATACAAGTGTAGTAAAAATAGCAATAATAGTAGGTAAAGGACTATTCGCCTTAGCACCAAAGGACGCAGTAGGTCGGCCTTTATAATACCATTCTTGTATTTGACTCATACGACTCCTCTTCCTTTCAAGAAAATTAATGCTATTAATCCTATATCAATTGCTAGAACTACAATATCTAATATAGTATTGATTAGTCCACCAGTTGTACAAGTAATAGGAAGTTTGCATTTAAACCAACAATGCCCACCTATTGGTATAGGCCATAAAAGTGGTACACCACCGTCTGCGAAGAAATCCTCCAGACAGTGAAATATATAGCCAAAACCTATGCATAAACCTAAGATTCGTAAATGATCATAATCCAAAGTAAATGTATAGAGAAGTACAAGTACTGGAAGAATATAACTTAATAGTTTAGGTAGTTTGAATAATTTTATAATTCGATATAAGATCATATCACTACCACAAAGAACTGCCATAAATAAAACTACCATAAAGAATAAGACTGCAACATTACTTTGTAAGAATCCATCAAATGTTTCTTCTTTAATCCCACCAAATATTGTAGTTTCACCTGTAGGCATTCCAAACCAAAATAAGCATAAAATTCCACCACCTGCGACTAATGTATGCCAAAAATATCTATGTGGAGTCATCGGCATTCTTTCTCTTCTTGTATGAACTAGTGTCCATATAATAGAGCTTGTGGATTGCATAAAGATAGTGATGATACTTCCCATAAATCCTAAAGTAGATCCAGCAGAACTAGAACAGTTATCTAGGTCTGGAAGTAAAGCCCCACCAACAAGAACCGTTAATCCAATAATAAAGAATAAGATGTTATCTTTCAATAGCCAAAGTGTTTCTTCGAAGACATTTACAGGAATAAGCAAACAAATGCATAAAAACATCACGGACAATAGTGCGTGCGTTTTTCCCATAAATCCCTTAACCATTGTTTTAATTTCCTTTCTCTTAAAATAGATGACGACCGCATATTGCTATACGGCCGCCATATAAGTAGTTTTACTGTCTACCGCCATTATTATCAGTGTTATTTCCATAAATACCACTAATTGTACGACGATCTTGACGCATTGCGTCCATTCTAGCTTCATCAGCTGTGTACTCAGATTTCTGTGCACCATGCTCATGACTGATAGATTGAGTCTTCTGATCAATAATATCATTCATTGCCTGCTGAGCTCTCATAGCTTCACCTTGTCTAGCTTCAGATGCTGATACAGTTTCTCTCTGATTGATTACAGAACTCATATCAGGTTGCTGCTGTGGTGTAGTACCATACATTCCTGCTGCGACATTTCTCTGAGGAGGAGTGTTAGGTCTAGTTGGAACAGGTCCATTAGCTCTACCAGGTTGTGGTTGTGCCTGCTGAGGTCTAGCATTTTGCATAGACTGAGGTGTAGGTCTAGCTGCCTGTTGAGGCTGCTGAGTAGGATTAGTTGCCTGTTGAGGCTGAGGTGTAGGTCTTGTTGCCTGTGGCTGCGGTCTAGACTGTTGAGGTCTAGCAGCTTGTTGAGGCTGAGGTCCAAGATTATCTAATCCTTCTAATACACTACCATCGCTCTTACCACTAGGTGTTGGTGCTTGTGCCTGTGTATTGTTATACATAGACATTGGCTGAGGTTTAGGTTGTGCTTGAGCTTGAGGTTGTGGCTGACTCTGTGGCTGAGGTGCAGATTGAGCACCTGGCTTAGTCTTCAAGTTAATTGTAGTTTTAGAAGCTGCTGCTTCTTGTGCGCTAACAACTGAAGCCATATCATTTCCACTGTTACTACTACTGCTACCACTACCAGAATCAGTTTTACCATTAGGAGTATAGTTATTGATAGCACTTTGAAGCTGTTCTTGTACAGATGCAGAACGTACAACTTTACCAGCATCGGATTTAGCTTGAGCATATTGACCCTTAACTGCAGCCTTCTGCTCACCATGGGCTTCATTTTGTCTATCAACCTCTTTATTCCATGCTTCAACCGCTGCATCATACTCTTCTTGAGATTTAGCTTCTTGCATATTCTTCATTAAGCCTTCTCTAACGTGAGCATCTGCAGAATGCTTATCTTTATCATAGTGCTGAGAAACTCTATCAACAATATCTTTGATTTCTTCCTGAGCTTCTCTAGATGATTTAACATCTTCACCATTCTGAAGTTGTTTTAACTGAAGCATAGCTGCTGCCTGAGCAGATGCTGCTTCTTTATTAAGCTTCTGAGTAGATCCACGACCAATCTTACCTTGAAGAGTAGTATTATTAACTTCATCTGACATAGTATTAATAGCTGAAGTAAGTGCTGCTTCAAGCTCATCTTTATGCTTAGCAACTGCAGCGTCTTTAGTAGCATTCTTGATCTTTTCATCAATATTACCACCTGTAGCAGAATCATAATCGATCCCACGTTTTGCCAGAGCTTCTCTAGCTGCACGCTCCTTAATAGCTTCTTTAACTTTCTCTTTTTCAGTAGTAATCTGCTGAGTCTTAGCGGCAATTTTCTTTTTATACTCAGCTAATCTAGCTTCATCTTCTTCAGCCATCTTATGAGGTTCTTCGCCTTCTTTAAGCTTAGCATTAAGTCTCTGAAGTTCTTCTCTTTGTTTAATAAGGTCTTTATAGTCAGCGTTATTCTGTAATTCTTCTAACTCTTCTCTATGACCTCTATGATCAGCTACCATACGTCTTTCTTCTTCAGTAAGCAATGCATCATCAAATGTAGTATCACCATACTCATCTGTACCAGTAATAGCATCAGTTAAAGTACGATTAACTTCATTGTTGACTGCGGTATTTTCTTTTGCAGCTTCAGCATACATTGCCGCACGTTTCTCTTCAACGATACTTTCAGCATTTTTACGTATCTGTGAAGCGGCAGTAGCTTTGCTAATCTGACGATCTTTATTAAGCTTAGTATGCATTCCAATAAGACCTTCATGCTCATTACCTTCTGCAAATACTGCATTAGTACCAGTATGCATAAGCTTAGAAAGTGCATTACCTTTACGTGATTCAACGATAGCTTTACCGTCTTTATCATAACCAACAACTTTACCTGACTTATCATAAGCATCTACTGCTTCTCTTGATTTCTGCTTAGCCCAGTTCTTAAATGCTCTTCTCTGATCAACAAGTGCTGGAGAAATATTTCTTTCAGTTCTCTCCATGACCTGTTTAATTTTCTGAGCAATTACAGGGTTAAAGTAAAGTAATAATAGCAATAAGCCTAAAGTTGCCAATAATGCAAGAAGTGTAGGCTGGAACATTGCACATACTGTATAAAGAATAATATCAAAAATAATAGAATATATAGTAATCTCTAAGAATGATACTAACAACATTCCGAGAATACCTTTACCAGTCTGAACTAATTTCTTATTTGATGTAAGAATTAATGGACCTGCAAGAATCATACCTAATAATGCAATAAATAACTGAATTTTAGCAATAACTACATTAAGTGCATACTTAAATAATACTACAGCTAACATTGCTAATACAACTGCAAATAATAATAAGCATAACATTCTTGCACCACCACCAGGTGTAGCAAATGCAGCAACTGTAGTTATAATTCGCTGTTTAACTGCAGCATCAGATGTATTATTATATTGTGTTTGTAAATAAGTCATCATAGATGACATTTTATTATAACAAGATTGTGTATCTGTTGATGGATATGTTTTATTCAAACTTGTTTTACTAGTGGCACTAGAATTAGCAAACCAATAGTAATAACCTAAGTTTTCATTAAAATCATTATGCATATTAGCACCACTTACACCAGATAAGTAGCTAGATGCCGTAGATCCGCCTGAATCACCAAACTTATCAAATTTAAGATCATCTATATGATTTGTATTAAACTGACAGCATAATTGTAAATCAATAAATGCTTTATTAACTAAAGCCATTTCACACATTTGTGTAACTTCTGTTTCACGAGATGCGTCAGTTATATCAATTGAAAATGCATCACCGTCACCACCTGTACTTATAGCTTCAGCAGCTGAATACATTACTTTATTTGCTAAAGTTGATACAGTAGATCCGAGTGATGAAAGTCTACCAGTTAAACAAATACCAATTATAATAGCACCAAGTGCTATAGTACCAATAATTTCCCAAATACCTTGAGTTTTATCTTTACCTCTAACCCATCTTATAGCAAATGCAGCTATAGTAAAGATTAAAACTATAAGACAAAAACCAGTAAATGCCGATAATTTAGCATGATCACCATCATATAAGAAATTCTTAGTCATGGTTTCATTTAGTTTATCTAAGTGTAAAAGACTCATAATAAGATCCATACTAAGATTCTTTGCTCGTATAATAAGACTAATAATAAGAACAGCTAACCATGCAAGATGCTGTAAAATCCAATATCCAGCCATTCCTAACCACAATAAAAATCCGGTAGTTGTTTGAGAAGCTGCATACAATCTTAATGATGTTACTCCACTAGCATTTACTTCTTCTGCTGTTGGAACATTCTTAAACCATTCTGCAGATACACCACTACCCCAGTATTCAGCTGCACTTGGAGTATGTAATGCACCATAACTAGGATTACTACCAGTTGCAGATGTGCCATCTTCTGCGTAGTAACCTGCCCAACCTTCTACATATTCATCGTCTTCATCATAAATAGCGTCATATGGAAATTCACCATGATATGCCGCTAAACTATGAGTAGCGCCATAAGTAACATCCATACTAACCTTTTTAACTGTTATTCCAGTAGTATCATATGGATATGTATCTACAGCAGATGAATTCATTTTATTATCTAGGTTATTCCAGTTTTTATCCGATTTCTGAAAGCTAGTTGATGCACTGGCTATAGCAAAACTGAATATTGTACCAATCATCATTAATACTACTAACACAATAACTGGTAAAAAAGTATTTAGTATTCGTTTTTTATTCATTTTACTAATTTCCTCCTTTAGCCAGCATTTGCGCCAGATTCATAATATTCCCATTCTTCTAATGATACACATCTTAAGAAACTGTGCATTTTAGTTGCGTCATAACTACATACATAAGTTTTCTTTGTACCATCTTCAAACGTAGTTTCTACATAAACTTGAAACTGATTAGATGTATCTAATATTTCTTCTGAAGAAATTTTTCCATGCGATTCTTCATCAGCAGCAGCTCTTCCATGTAATTTTGATATCATAGAAGATTTATCTGCAGCTTGTTCATTAGTAAGTCTTTCTGCATGATAAATATTGATATCACCAATTTGAATCATCTTTTCAGTAATAACTTCAGTTTCTTCTGAATTTTCTTCGACAGGATCTTTTATATCCTCTCGATCTTTAACTTCATTATATGCATAATTATGCTCGCTAGTAGAAGGTTCTTCTTCTACAGGTCTCTTATGAAATATCGCAATACATACAATTGCAATAACAAAGACTGAGAGAATAATAGATACTAAAATAATTTTTGTTTTTTGATTCATATCTTTTATTCTCCTTAAAATACATTAGCTATATAACAAATCTGTGCAATTCCATAATTTCCATTTCTATTGCTGCCAGAATTGAGTAAAGCTCTTACTTGTATATCTTTCCAAACAAAATTTCCACTACCATCCATTGGTCCTTCATATCCTCCAGCTAATCCTCTAGCAGAATCAATTCCATACCAAAGTCCAGTAGATTCTTCATATTTAGTAATTAAGATAGCATGATTTCCTTCACCATCTCCATCATAATCAAAATAAAGCAATATACCAGCGTCACCACAAACATTAGGATCGCATAAAAGATCTTTAATAGTATCACCAGTAATAGCTGTACCACCTGGAGACGTATTTTCAATACATAATATTGAATCTACACCTAAAACTTGTGACCAATAAACAGCCCAAGATGAACCTGCGCCGTTATTTGGAATAGATAAGTCAAATACCCATTTATCACTATCAGCATTAGATAAATAATAATCACTTGTAGCATCCCATGCAGATAGATCTAATGATTCATCTCTTAAATATCCCCAATTGGCCATTGTCCAACCACCTACACCATTTTTACTTGCAAATGCAGCTGCACCATTAGCTGGGCTACCACAAGTAGTATCAGTAACTGCAGATGTACCACCATTAATTGCTTTTCTAATAGTAACAGGCGTAGATACTAATGAAGAATCAAGAGTTTCACCACACATTTGATACTGTCCAGTTTCATCCCAAAGATAATCAAAGAAATTTAATCCTTGTGATGTATAGTATCTCATAAACATATTTGCGGTTGCACAATCAGTACATGGGCCAGAACCATCTTGTATAATATAATGTCCATTAAGGTTTTCAAGATCAAATCCTCTGTCTCCACAATATTGCTGATATACAGCAGTTTTCTTTAAAGATGCACTTGCTTCTGTATCACAATAGTAATGTGGTGTAGGAGATACTGACTCTATTATACTAATAGCAAATAATGTACCATTATATAATACTAGTACAACAGCCGTTACAATTGCTATTGGATATGCATGTGCTGCTACCCATGAAGCAACTTTTTGAATCTTTAAAAACATCTCTTTCATTTTCTTATAAAATTCATAACTTTTAAATTTTTGAGATGCTTTATTTGCTATAAGTCCAGCCTTACCTTTAAATCCCTTTGCATTTTTAAATTCTTGTCCAAAAGCTTTTGCATTCTTAAAGCCTTCAACAGGTTTAGAGTGCATAAATTTTTGTTTTTCGAGGTCGATTTTATCACTTACTCCCTTTTTAACGCTATCGGCAGCATTTTTTGGAGCATTATGAGCACGTTCTTTTGCATTATTAAATGCGCGTGTCCAACGATTATCGCCTCCAGTATTACTACCTTGTCCCATAAGCGTTAACCCTCTCTAAGTACTGATAAAATACTCTCTTGCTGTTTCTTATTAAGACCTGAAGACAGAGATGAAATAAATCCTTTAATCTTTTCTTCATTTGCCTTAATTGAGAAATTAGCATCCTTTTTGTCAACGGTACCACTAATATCAATATAGTTCATACCGCCCTTCTCGTGTCGTACTGCAAGTGCAGCATTATCGAGAACATGACAACAACGTTTCTTACCTACATTCTCGTCAGAAGCATAGCATATACTACATCCACCGTCCTTACGAGCACGCATCATTCCCTGTGCCATTGTCTTCACCTCCTATATTATTTTACATAAATTCTCTAATTACCCAAGTTCCGCCATTCTGCTCTACTAACATATATGTTTCAAGAGTATATTTGAAACCTGTATCTGTAATAATTGAATATGCAACATGTACATTATAACCTAAATAATTAGGCTCAGAATATGCCTGAAAATCTTCAATTTGAACAAACTGTGCATTATAGTTATTAAACTTACGGAAGTTCTGGAAATCCTGAGATGTATCAGTAGTTCCCTCATATAATGCTTTAAGAGTATTGTTTACCTTAGTCTGCATTTTACTTGTTGTATCTTCATCAAGAAGCTTATCTTCATCAAAAGCAAATACAGGATCTACAGTAATCTCTTTAAAGTCAACCATATCAGTTTCTACTAATGAGTAAAGATTCATTTCATCAACAATTGCATAACCTGTAGTTACAACAGTAGTCTCATCAGTATCATACTGATATGCAAGTTTTACTGGTACATAGAAACTGTATCTTTCTCTAATAACTTCACCAGATTCCATAATTGCACCATTACTTGTCATGTAATAGTGTTTTGCCTCACCAGTCTGATTTACCTGATAATCAACAGATGTATTAGGAATTTCTAACTCTTCTTCAGGTTCTGGTGTAGGTGTTGCTTCAGCTACTTCTGTTTCAGTTTTTTCAACAGGAATAGGATTTCCTTCATCATCTAATACTAATTCACCATTTTCATCTACAACATACTCAATTTCAGTCTCTTCAGTTGTTTCACCTTCAGTAGTATCAGTTACTTCTTCTGTAGGTGCTGGAGTAGGTGTAACAGTTTTTTCAACTGGTTCAGAAGTCTTAGATAAATCTGCGCCAAATCCACTTCTCTTTAACTGTTCAATAATATTTTTATCTGTAACAGGTTTATCATTCATAGTAGTAATAATATCTACTGAGAAATATACCTGTGCTAAAGTAGGACTAAGTTTTCTTACTTTGAAAATATAGCAAGAATCTTTATCAACTTCTACAGATGCAATATTTACTCCTTGACCGGCTCTATTATCGTTGTAATATTTTAAGAATAAGTTTTCACAATTATCTCTAATATAACCATCAAGACCTTCACTAGGATAAATATCTGTATATCTAGCACTATTAACTATACCAGCTACATCATCTTCGGTTAATCCTTGTTTAAAGAATGTGTTATAAGTACCAAATGTGATGAGTATACCAGAAACTAATACAATTAGCAAAGTAATGATTACTTTATTTGTTTTCTGTTTACTATGTAATGCCTGTAATTTCTTTTGTCTTTCAAGTATAGACGCCTGAATTTCGGCTTCTTGTTCTCGCTCCTTTTTTGCACGTTCTGCTTCAAGTTCTTCAGGAGTTTTTCCTAAAACGAGTTTACCCATTAAATAATTTCCTCCTATGCATGAAATATCGATTAAAGCCAGTCATTCCAACTGGCGTTGGATTTGACATTTGTATATATTATTAAATAGCTCTTCACATAAAAGATTTATTTTAAAGGCTATTTACATGCAGGTATATAGAAATTATAATTCAAATAATTAAGTGTCCTTAGTGGTCAACTAAGAATACTAGAGATATATAAACGAAAACCTGATAGTAGATTTTGGTCTACTACCAGGTTTCGTCATAAGATGAGAGTAAGAACTAAAACAGTTCTATATTAGAATCCAGAATCATTGTGACCATCGCCATCAATTTCTTCTGTCATCATACTAGTCATGGCCTCCATTACGTCTTCCTCAACATCTTCATCTACATTATCTGTAGAATCATTGTCAGTTACAGTCTTTTTTCTTCTGGTTGCGAAGAAAGCACCTATGCAAAGTACACCAAGAAGTGAAAGAATTGTAATAGGAAGGATTGGTAAGTTATCACCAGTCTTAGGAGGAATGATAATGATCTTATCGAACATCTTAAGATTGATTGCACAGATACCATCAGATTCCTTCAATGAAGTATCTTCAGTATAATCTGTCTTATCTTCACTAGCTCCATAATAAGGTGAACCCTTAATAGGAATTACAGTGTTGCAAATCTTATATCCAAATGGTGCTTTGGTTTCCTTAGCGTAGAATATCTGATTTTCATCATAGGTGATGATGATAAATTCAACTTCACCATTCTCGTTAGTCTTACCAACGCAATCATTACCATTTATATCCTTAGCAATCTGTGTGCAGTTCTCATCTGTAAAGATTGTAATCTCTGCATTTCTAAGTACATACACATGATTGTCAAAATCAGACTTGACAAGCTTAACATGAAGTTTCATGCTAGTATCGAATGTCTGTTTCTCATCATTGATGTCAGAGTGTGTTGCAACTCTTACATTATTAAGATACATATCCTCGAATACAACTACTTTTCTACCAGCTACAAGTCCAGCATTGAACTTGAACGTAACATTAACTGTTCCAGAAGCAAGTCCATCTTCACCAATTGTAGAGTTTTCTTCAGTAGGAGTGATTTCTGCACTTGCAGTAATCTTATTACCTTCAGCATCCTTTACGTACTCGTACTCTTCGTCTTCACCATATTCTCTCTTGAATACAAGTGTACCTGTTACAGTATACTTCTTTCCAGGAACAAGGTGTTCATAAGAAACGGTATCAATAATAGTCTGCGTCTGAGTACCATCTAAGAATACCTGAGTGTTTCCATCCTCATCCTTAACAGTAGTTCTAACTTTAGGAATGTAAATTGTCTGATCTTCATCAGAAATGTCTTCGTGCTTAGCAACAGCTTCCTTATTTGGCGTACCATCTTTCTTAGCACCAACATATAAGCATTCTTCGAATACTACTAATGTTTTACCTTCAAGACCTGTTGTATCAAGGGTAAAGATAACTTCTACCTTACCAGAAGATTCTGCAGGTAAGAATCTGGTAACTGCTGTAACGGTCTTACCGTCAATTTCAAGGGCTTTTCCAGTTTCCTTATCCATTACAATACCAGACATATCATACCATACACCAGGGAGTAACTTGTTATATTCAACAACATCAACAATCTGTACAGTTTCGCCATAAGGTACAACCTTTTCACGATATTCTATACCCTTGTTTTCTATTGCTCTTACATAACCGTTTGCTGTAGTACCAATTTCAGGAACGAATGTCCACTGCCACTGATCATCGATTTCTGAGTGAGTAGCAACCTTGATTTCATTGTAGTAGCAGTCCTCAAATGCAACTACGTGAGTTCCCTTGAGCGCTGTAGAATCAAATGTAAATACAAGATCTACGTTACCAGAAGCAATCAACTTACCATCACTAATTGTTACCTGAGTATCAGGTAAGTCCTTAGGAATGAATGTCTTTGTAGCAGTAATTCTGTTGCCATCTTTGTCAAGTATAGGTTCTCCAGTATCAACGTTTACAAGGTAACCTTTGATTGTGTATTCCTTATCTGCCTGCAAACTTACGAATGTAACAGTATCGGTAATAGTCTCTTTAGTATTCCAACGTGATACATGATCACCAATAACAGTGTCAATCAAGTGTGTGAAGATTCTAGGAATAAGAATAGTCTGTTTCTCATCTTCAATGTCTGCGTGAATTGCGTACACATGACTAGGCTCTTCATCAGAGATGCATCTTTCGAATGCAATGATCTGTGTACTCTTGGTAACATTGATCTTCTCTTCATCAGAGATACCACGCTCTGTACGAGCCTCTTCTTCAGTGTATTCATTAGTAATAACTCTAGTATCATCATTACCAGATACATCTGTAGGCTCTACGACAGGATTTCCATCATCATCAACTTCAGGAGCAGTACCAGTATCGGTTACTGTTCTATTAATGTTAAGATGATCTTTGTCAAGATTGTGGTCAAAATCATGTAACTGATCAGCAGGAATTGTGAATGATACTTCTACATCGCCTTCACCTGTATCAGAAGCTGTGAAAGGAACATCCTGAGTAATAAGCTCAAGAGTATCTTCAGATTCATTTGTCAAGTGGTAAGGCTCACCAGTACTCTTATCCATCAATACGCACTGCATAATGTATTTCTTACCAGGAACAAGACCTGTGTAGTGTACATAGTCAGTAACAGTAGTATCTTCCTCAAGAGGAACCACATGAATTTCAGTATGAGATTCTAAGAACTCAGTGTGAATTTCAGGGATAACGATGGTCTGCTCAGCATCGTTGATGTCGTTATGATATGCATAGCAATCATTAGGAACAGCAACAGTCTCGTCAGGAACATAAGTGTTATTTGTACCAAGAAGCATGTACTCATAAACTACGAATGTACCACCATTACGTGCATCTGTCTTGTTGAGGTTGAGCTCGATGTCGAACTCGTCATCAACTGCGATAATACCTACACAACCATCTTTTCCACATTCGCACTTGTACTCAACTGCAGCACCTGTAGCTACGCTTGCAGGAGACTTGTAAGGAGTATACTGTATAAACTTAGAACCATCAGCAAGGTTTACAACCGGCTTTCCAGTATCTTTGTTTATAACGATAGTTACTAATGTGTAATCAGTGTTAGGTGTAATCTTGTTCATGCTTACGGTATCTTTAATCTTCCAATCGTATGTAGAAGGATCTTCAGCATGGAGATACCAGTCATCACCTGTAGCATTGTTACCACTTATGGTGATTGTGTGTTCTCCGGTTTCAGCATCAACAGCAGTAGTATGAAGGTCAGGTACAGTTACCTGCTGCTCTACGTTAGTAAAGTCATCCTCAATGAGAACTTCATGTCCTTCTGTATCAAATTCACCGAAGTACAGTCTTTCTTCGAACATGATGGTCTTACCCTTGTACTTAGTTGCATCAATAGTGAGATCGATGTCTACGAGGATAGGCTTGTCATCAGTACCAAGAAGTAACTGAGTAAAGTCTGTTCCGTTTCCATCAGGATACTGCTTGAAGAAAGCTTCTCCACTATTCTCTACGCCATTGATTGTAGTAACATAAGGAGTAATTACCTTACCATCAGCGTCACGTTTAACGTCAACAATAACTTTCTTTGTAGCTGTGAACTGCTTACCATCTGCATCGACAATAGGCTCACCAGTTTCACCATCTACAGCAGCAATTCTTAATGTAAATGTGCTAGGAATGATGTCAGTAATAGTATTGTCTGTGTCTTTAAGATTACTCTTAATAACAGTATCAAGTCCTACGTTCTTAATCTCAACAGTATCAGTTATAGTCTGGTTAGGAGCTGCCTGAATCTGTCTATCCTTTGCATTTACTGCTGCTTCTGCTGCAGGATCTGCAACTGTAGAAACTACAGTGGTTCTGAATGTAGGAAGGTGCACAGTCTGTCTCTCATCATAGATGTTGTTGTGAACAGCATACTTAAATTCAGTATTATCACCTTTAGTCATAGACTCGAAGCATACCCATGAAGGATCACTCTCCCAATCCAGTGCAGTTAATACCTGCTTAAATGTAATAGGAATCTCAATTGTACCATAAGCTCTGCCTGTTACAGGATCAATTGTTGAGTTGTTTGCATCTGGAGTAATTGTTCCAGTTGCTACTACAGGATTTCCTTCAGCGTCAAGTACAGGCTGTTTGGTCTCCTGATCCATAAGCTCAGCAGTGAATACCCAAGGCTCACCTACTTTAAGATTCTTAAATGTTACAGTATCGTATACAGTTACATCTGCATACTCTCTAGATACAACCTTGTAATTAGTTCCTTCATGTCTATTAACAAGATGTGTTTCAATTTCAGGAATAGAAACTGTCTGCATCATATCGTTAAGATCTTCATGAAGTGCAATAAGTACTTCGGTAGTACCATCATCGTTGAGATAGTAGTTATCATTTGTTATAGTATCATATCTGATCTGTTTTGCACAGTGATGATGATTACGTCTCTCATGATATTTAGATTCATCATAAGAAGTGAATGTTTCTCCACACTGTACACAAGTGTATACTGTATGTCTAGCATCCATTTCTGATCCAGGACCAGGAACGTATTTACCATCTGCATGTACGCCAGCATGACCAGGAAGTTCCATATAAACTCTTTCGCATACTACAAGATCACGATTAGCGTACTGTCCAGAGTCTATAATGTTGTACTGCATTTCTAAACTACCTTCAGTATCAGTTAAGCTGAAGTTTTTAGTCTCATGAGCTACATAAGGAGTATCAAGACCGTTGTTTTTATCAACGACTCTATTACCCTCTTCATCGTAACCAACAAGATATACATAACCTTCAACTCTGACATCGATAGCTTCTGCAAGGTTACTATAGTCAATTCTATCTCTAAGTATTGCATCATTCTTAATCAAGTTACCATCGAGATCCCAAGATCTACCATTAGGAAGAATGCCTTCTTCTCCATCTTCTGACATAGCAGTAGTGTCGATCTGAATCCATCTAATGTTCTCTTCTTCTTCATCTAAGTCGAAGTTGTGACAAGTAATTACAGGACCACTTGCATCATATAAGTAAGTCTTTATGTAAACAGTCTCAGCGTCGTTAGGCATGTTAGGAATAATCCAATCCATTATACCAAGATCGCTAAATGTAATCTCACCGTCACAAGGTCCCTCAAGTGAGTGCTGTAAGATAGTATTTGCACCATTGTTTTCGTAAACAATATCAGTACCATATACTACATGATCAAGATCTTTGTCAATGAGAATTGCAACAAGACCAGTTGAACAATCATGTCCATAAATGTCTTTTACAACTGTATCATTACCATTTTCATCAACATAAGTAAGTTTTGCTGTAAATCTATAGTTATGTCCATCTCCAAGATTGCTATAAACAATCTTATCATCAATAAGAGTATAACCTACGATTTCACCATCAGCATTATAAACAAGGTTTCCAGTGTTTTCTGCATTATTAACGAGAGGCATTCCTTCTTCGCCATAAGCGTATCCACCGATACCTGCAACTCTTGTACGAGTAGTTTTGTCTGTTGACTCAGTTGAAAACTTAATAACTCCTACATACTGAGACTTTTCATCTAAGTACTGGTTATGCTGTTTTAATAAGCTCCAACCCTGTGTACCCATACTCTTATAAAGATCAACTGCAAATACAAGTTTCTCGCCTTCCTGCATCATAGATGTATCAAGATTGAAATCCTGAATAATGCTTAAGTTGTAAAGAGTATCAATACGGTTGTAAGTAGGATCATGCTGAGGAGCATATTCCTGCGTAAAGTTACCATCAGCATCACGGAATAATACGTAATTATTGTCAACAACTGTGAATGAACCATGTTCAGTGACAAATGTACCAGGCATTACACTTTCAAATGTTGTGTTTGCGTTTCTAATAGTATTATAGGTTCTTCCACCTTCAGTATGAGTATCACCAGTAAAGTCAAGTGTACACATATCAGAAGTATAAATCTTCTCTATAGGATTACCATCTTCATCGCATCTCCAGATATAAGTTATATATCCGTATCTCTGAGTAGTAGTAAGACCACCAAAGGTAACTGTATCACGAAGTAAGCCATCAGAATCAGGAATAGTAGAGTTAGTCTCTGTTATCGCATCGATAGCTTCTGATTCAATTGTAAGAGGTACGTCTACACCGATATCCCAGTCGTCAAGATAGAATACAGGATTAGGATTATCATGAATTACTCTAAGAGTAGAACTGATCATATCATAATCTTCTGTGTTCCACATAATGGTTCTAACCTGACCATTACCAAGATTTATTTCTTCCTGAGCACCTTCGCCATTCTTAGGATATCCGTATTCTGTAACACGAGGAATCTCCTGAATTACGTAAGTACCGGCAAGTAAAGCACCTCTTTTATTAGTAAGATATTTACTGTTAGGCTGTTCAAGGGCAAGCTCACCAAACCAAATATTACCGGTTGTAGCGTTCTTAAGATCTTCCTTAGTACCTGTCCAAACTAACTTATTAAGAGTTGTATCAAATGTTACATAACTATCATACTGATTTACATTATTAACAGTCTTAGGACGTGCATCCCAGTTTCTAGAATCAAATGTTGAATCGAAATCAAGAACCATTACGTGCTGTTCAATTACATTATAACTACCATCTGCGTTCTGAATAGGATCACCGTTCTCGTCAGATTCCACAAGAGAAACTAACCAAGGAACATATGCCATAAGTCTACCATCAAGGTTAACTTTCTGCATTCTGAAGTCACCACGAATAGGTAAGTCACTCCAAGTAAACTGAAATTCCTGAGGAACATAGGTAGGACCATACTGCTTATTAGTAGTTAATCCATTATAACCACGAATTGTTCTATCATCTTCTGTATGAGTTTTATAAGCTGAACCAATTTGATGTTTCCACTCAGGCTGAACAACAAAGTAATTAGCAATGTTTTCATTCCAAGTGTACCATTCATTAGCTCTATCATCGTTACCAAAGTATTGACCTTCCTGACCAGCAATACCGTTTACAGCAGTACCAGCTTCCTTAGCCTGGCAATCTTTAGTCCAATCTTTATATGCAGCCATAGCTTGGTCATTCCATACAAAGTGAGGCTGAATACTATTACCATAGCATTCTTTCTCGATGAGCTGACCATTATTATCTGCGATATTGATTGTTCTAACCTGTGTATTATAAGACTGATTAATACGAAGCTCATATACTTCATAAGTACCATAAGGCAAATGCTCGATGAAACATTCACCATTCTCATCAGTTTCGAGAACTGCAATTACTTCATTAGGTGCAAAATATCTATCCTCAGCATTAGCAAGATCTTCTGTATAAGGATAGCATACAGACCAATAAGATCTATTTACGATAGCAAACTGAACATGATTAAGTTTATTAGAACCTTGGTTATGACCTGTAATCTTAGTCTCATCATCAATCTTACGAATTCTGATATTACCATAGACTGTTTCATTATCCCAAGTATCTTCACCATTATCATCTACAGTGTATAAATCACCCATAGCAATAAGTTCACCAGCAGTAGCAGTTCCTGCACCACCATTTGATACATTACCACCATTGTGATCATCGCTACCTGTACCTGTATCATGAAGTGTGTAGTAGAAGTAAATGTCACCTCTATAAAGCATAGAAGGATTTCCATTTACAGCTGTACGTATTGAATTAAGCTGGCTATTTGTTCTGTAGTTAGCAAAACAGCTTGTACCAAGCTTAGTTGAAGTATCATAGTTTTCGCCAACCTGGATAGTAGCATCAGATCTTAACTCACGAATCTCATATTGACCGTAAGGAAGACCATAGAGTGATACGTATCCCTGCTCATAACCCTTAGTTAACTCATCTGTAGCAACATTAGACTTCTGATGTGAAGTTAAAATAGCAACTACACAACCAGGATTAATTGCTACATTATCTCTGATTTCAACATAAGGCTGATCAGAAGTAGGCATTAACTGTGTATACTTATTGAACATCTTAACCTGGTCATCAGATCTGTTAATTACAACGAATCTAATATCATTCCAAGTTGAATCGCCCTGAGGATGATCTGTAGTAAAGTGATATACACTATCTCTCTTCCAGAATGAAAAACCGTCACGATATACATCGTCAGTATAACGACTTGTACCAGTATTATACGGATCATTATGAATAGCTAATGCACTAGAAACAGTATTATGAGGAGTTGAATGATTGATATCAGTTAAATCATAAGTAATAGAAATGTTATTCCAATAGAAGGAATCATTTGCGTAAATACTTGTACCTTTATTTACTGAATTCCAATTCTGACCAACGCTAATTTCAGCATCACGTCTTAACTCAACAACTTCATATGTACCATAAGGAAGACCATAGATAGCAAAATAACCATCTACTTTCGCTCCAGTATGTGTACCAGCTGTAACTGTGCTAGGTCCATTATGAGTAGTAAGAATTGCAACTACTTCGCCAGGAGCGATTCTTGCATTCGCATTACCAGTACCAATACCAGCAATTGAAGTACCACCAGGAATGAACTGTACGTTAGGAACGTTAAGTACAGTATTAGTAGCATTCCAATTAGGATCAACCTGTGATAACTGATTAATATCAGACTGAAGAATTTCAACTTCATATGCTGATCTATTGATAACTGCAAATCTAATACCGTTAGCATTAGAGTCACCTTCAGTTACCTGTAAGTAATCTTCATCTAACTTATAACCCTGGAAACCATCTACAAATGCTTTGTTCTCTGCAATATGATCAGGATTTGAAGTAGGTGTATTATAATTCCAAGTAAAGTGACTCATACTTGAGCTACTATCACCATGATATAATTTGTTACCAGCAGTAGTATAGTCAATTGAGAAATAATTACTACCATCCCACATAATACCACTATTATTGGCATAAGTACTATTACCCATTCCGTTTCCGTCATAAGTCTGGCCAATAAGAGATGTATTATCAGCAGCATCATATTTAAGCTCTACAATGTCATATACACCATAAGGTAAACCATACATTGTAAGATAACCTTCAAGACCGTTATGAGTATGTGTAGTTATAACTGCACAAATACGATCTTTACCAATTTCCTGACTATCATTAATTGTTACATAACTGCTATCAACAGTATTATAGATAGATCTCATCACAACATGATTATTAGATCTATTGATTACAGCAAATCTAATACCATTAAGTGAAGTATTACCTTGAGTATTGCTAAGTGTATCATTAGAATTAGTTAAATCCTTCTTCCACATAGCAAAACCATATCTATAAACTAAATCTTCTGCAGCGCCAAATCTACGAGAATTTATTATTCCGACTGCATTTACATGACCAGAATAATTATCAAGTCCGATAAGTGTATCACCGTTTTCACCAGTAGTCCAGTTATCTGTAACAACTTGAATCTGAGTATTTATTGTATAGCCAGTAGGTGCCTTGATTTCTACAAATCTATACTCACTTGAATAAGGAAACTTAAGATCAGTCTGTGCATAACCATTTGAATTTGTAGTGATAACTACTGGCTGTCCATCTGATAATACTGGATAGAGCGTAGTTCCAAATGATGTAGTACCTGCAACGCCAAACCCATCAAGTGTAGATACAGAACTTACGCCACTTCCTAATGATAATACTTTTGTACCATTTGGATTATTCATAGTATAAGAGAAGAATGAATTTCCATATGTATTCTGTGTTGTAGTAGTAAATAACTGGAACTGCGCACCGTCATATGTACTACTACCTTCAGGAATACCTAAAATAGTGTTTGAAGTATATCCTAGTACAGCAAAGTCCATATCTGCCTTATAAATTCCAAGAGGATACCATACTTCACCCTCAACAGTACGGATTATATCTTCATCTTGTTCATATGTATAGAGTAAGTCATCTCCACCATATTTATAGTCGCTGTTTACATATCCTGTTTCTGTATCATATACTAAAATATCATTTTCATAAAATTTTTTATATGCAGCAGTAACATTTGTACCTCCGCTTGAATAAGTATTTGGTCTATAATACAATTTATATATAGATGTATTTCTTATCAATCCAGTCTGTTGTGCATTAGTTGGAACCTTTGTTTCTTGAATAGTATAATAACCATATGTCCAACAATATATATTATTTATCAAAGGATGTTTTAATGGTTCATCGCCTCTAACAAAATAATACGGATCTTCAAAGTCAACTTTACCATATTCATCGGTCTTAAATACACTAGTTCGTAACACAGTATCTGTTGCATTACCATTTGCATCTAATTCATACATTGTTATAGTATATTCTGCATTTTCAGGCCTTGTACCTGCATCCCAAACTGGCTGTCCTGTTTTATCGCTAATTTTGACAAATTGTAAGTGAGTAGGGTCAGTAAGTGGTGTATTATTTAATACAGCAGTAGCAGTTTCGCCTCCGCCAATATTCATAGATACTGTACCAGTTTCGCCAGCATTATAGCCTCTACCAGTTTTAGTCTCCTTAATATACAATGTATGTCCTTGATATAAATTGTATAGTAATGTTGCAGTAGAAGTACTATTTCCATTTGCATCCACAGTAAATATTACGTCCTGATTTGAAATAGCATCTTTTACAGGATTAGAAAAATTAGAGTCAGAATATACTGCAAATGTTGCGCCTTCAAGAGAAAAATATGAATTCCCTCGTACTAAATACTGGAATTGTTCGTCGCATTGTTTGCGTAAATTTAGATATATATAATTCCAGCACCATGCATCTGCAGAACCTGCATATATCTGATTCTGTGTACACTGTTCATATTTTTGTGACAATCCACCTGAAGTTAATAATCCAGTTAAATCACCAACATTTCGCTTACCTTTATACGGTGTAAGTACTACAACATGTTTTTTTGCTTCAGCTGCTGCTGCACCTGCTGCATTTGATTTTGCAGTATTCTCATATGTACTCATATCACTAGTAGATAAATACAATGAATTATTTTCATAAGTGTAATCACCTTCCCATGTTTGTACTGTTGTATCATCTGTTTTTTTGGTAAGTTTCCAGTGAGTCTTAATTGTCAGTCTATGTTCAGTCTTACCATCAGGAAGAGCTCCATTAACCCATTTTCCAGATCCATTTAAATGCTCAATACTAGTAGATTTAATTGTTGTATCTACAGTATATGTATCAGTATGTTCTGTCCATGTACGTGCTTTAAAGTTATCATTACTAAATAATACGCTGAAAACTACATTTGTAGTATTACCATTATCTGAAACAGTGGCTGTAGCCTGATAATTTACTGTAGGTCCTGTGAGGACAAATGCATAGTGTGACTGTGTATTATTACCATGTGCTTCGTGACCTTCACAATCAACATCAATTGTTCTTCCATTAAAAATTTGTTCAAAAACATTATTATTTCCTGAAATAGTTACATAGCCATAACCAGGGTTGTCTACGTCAGGAGTAAATGAACAGGTTCCAGTATAAGTTCCAGATATAGTGTTCATTACATCTTTAGTAATTTCTACATTTGTAGCAGTTCCTTGTAATACAAAATCAAATGGCTCTGATTCTTCCTCTTCTGGAATATAGATTTCAACTTTACCGTTTTCATCTATTGAGTAGTCATACCCAGTCTGTTCAACAAATGCCTTTATGAATGGATTTGCGTCCAAATCAGATAAATCTCTTTCAGGCTCTATGACTTCTTCAATTATAGTAGGATTATAATCACCATCAAATAATATAGAAGACTCAGTTATTCCAGCTGAATAAAGACCAGTAAAAATAGCAGTAGCATCAGAAGTATAATCAGCTACTACATAGTAATCTGCATCATAGTTTGAAATAGATTTCTTACTACCATCTGAATTAGCAGCACCAATAGTAATTACCGCATCAATACAACCAGGAATAAACTTAGTTGCAGAAATATTATAGTTACCTGCAGCACCAATTACTACAATACCATTATTTATTGCTTCCTGAATTACATCTTTAACAATAGCATTCTTTTCAACGTCAGAACCAACTAATGATAAGTTGATAATCTTAACGTTATTTGCTATTGCTAATTTGATACCTGAATAAACAGATGCAGCATCTGTTGTAGATCCGTTAAATACTTTAATAGACATTACTTTAGCATCAGGATTTTCACTTTTTATGAGTTCTAACATCCTTGAACCATGCCCATTAGAGTCATTAACATCATCGCCAACAACAGAGAATTTAACATCTGCATTGTCTGATCCAGTATCAATAAGAGCAATGTAATCAGAATAATCAGTAGTTTCAGTATTTTCAACTTCCTCATTTAACTGAGCGAGAGCATCATTACCATCGTTAAGATCTTCAAGATCAGCTACGTCTTCATTATTCTCATCAGTTGCGATAGAAATTACCTTTGACAAGTCAGAGATAGAATCTACCTTATCAACATAGTAAGAATAAACGTATCTTGCTTCCTCAACAGACGAACACTCAATAATATAGACGTCGTCGAAATTAGATACTACGTTTGTGTTCTTTGTGAAAACAGAAGAGTCACTAGTCTTTACAAGTAAATCAGAAGTCTCTACAAGAGATTCATCAATTTCAGTAAAGTAATGATCGAAAACTACGATAGGATTAACTTTAATAGTCATCTCATCAGATGCAACTTCTTCGTCATCTACAATTAACTTACCAACAATTGTGTATTCACCAGCTTTGTCGAAAGTAATTGCTGCGCCAGTTGCAGACTTAGTTTCGATATTGACTCCATCACCAGAAAATTCGAATGTATATTCTACATCCTTAGTCTCTTCGTCAATAGTTACCTTTGCAACTACTTCTGCTTCGATTTCAAGTGTGTCACCCTCACTTACAGTTTTGTCACTAGGTAAAGTAACGCTGTACTCATATTCAGGTTCAGCAGTCTCTTCAACTTCTTCTTCATCAATTGGATCTTCATCAACGATTTCATCTTCCTCAGTAGGTTCAGCATCCTCGTCAGTATTGTCCTCGTCTTCATCATCAACTGATATCACAGTGTCAGGGTCGGTTCCATCAGTATCAGAACCGTTATCAATGTTTGGCGGAGTATCTACATCAGGATTATCTTGATCCTGTGCATCCTCGTCGCCAGGAATTGCGTCTACATTTTCATCATTAGACTCATCTTCAACAATGATAGTATACGAGTCGTTATCCTCCCCGTCAACATGTACTCCATTTTCATCTACAACAATAGTTGTAGTTTCTACAGGAGTATTGTCAACATCATCATCTGCAAAAGCAGTAACAGGACAAGCAGATACTACCATTAAGAGAGAAAGAAACCCAGAAAGGATTCTTGCCCCAAGCGAATTAGTTTTAATTCTTCTCATCTTAATGCTCCTTTATTTTTAATTTGCATACTAAAAAGACTATGTGTCGCTGATAACACATAGCCTGGTGACCTAATTAATGTGTTCATTTTTCAGCATCCTCCCAAATTTGTGATTTTTTCACATTTATAATAATAAATAGCTCTTCATCGAAGGACCATTATTATATCATATTTATATTAGAGTTGTAAATAGTTTTTTCAAAAAACAGTTACAATCTTTTATAAGAACCATTGTATATTCTTAAATAGCCTTTGTTTTGTATAAAATAAATACAATAAATTTTGCAAAATATATTTACAAATCATAACATTCATGATATAATTATCTCATAATAAATATTACGGATGTAACCCCGGTAATACTCCGTTAAAAAATTTAATAAAGAAATTTTTAAGAAACTATATACAAATCGAACATTTCATGATATAATATATCTATAATAAATAATTAGTTCCTTGAAAAATCTATATTCTAAAAATTATCCTACCCAATAATTTTTAGTTTAATGAGAAATCATATTACCCAATGAAACTCATTTACAGCATCTAATAACTTAATATTCACAATTAAATAAGATGCTATAACTCGATAGCATCTTATTATTTTTGGGCTCATTTTTAGGAATAAAATAAAAGAGCCTCAACTTTCGTCAAGGCTCATAGTTCTTTGAAAATTTATTTTATTTTATTTCTTTTCTTCACCACATTCAGAACAAACTGTATGAGTATGAGGAACTTCTACTTCAACTTCTTCATCGTAAGCATCAACTGTTTCTGTATGAGTCTGAGCGTCATGATGAATGGTTTTATAAGTAGTATCATGATGTACTGTAGAAGTATGTGGAATCTGTACAGTAACTTGTTCGTCCCAAGCAGGTGTATCAACTACTGTTTCATCCCAAGCAGGTGTATCTTCTACCCAAACACGAATATACTTAGATATATAACCACCATCTGGTGTATATTCGCGCTCTTCTTGATATTCATAATGACCAGTAGCATCATGATGAACAATTTTATAAGTAGCATCATGATGGATTGTTTGTGTCTCTGTAGTATATGTGGTTACTGTTTCATCCCATGCAGCTTTATCAACAACTTGTTCATCGTAAGCTTCTTTATCAACAACTGTAGTAGTTTCGGCATCATGATGTACAGTCTGTATCTCTGTAGTATAATATGTTTCTTCTACCCAATTATGTTCGCAAACTTCCTGTGTAGATTCAGAGGTCTCCTGAGTAGCTTCAGAAGAATCCTGAGTTTCAGTTTCGTCTTCAACTGTCTGCTCGATCTGAGTAGGATTAGTCAAAGGGTCATTAGATAAATTATGTGCACCGCATCCAGTTAAAATTCCAAGTGAAATTGCTGTAACGATTGTGATTGTAACTACAAGACTTTTGTTTTTCATGGTTTATACCTCCAGATATAAATTTGTGCTAAAGTTTTACCTTTAGCTGCCATTTAGTAAATCAAGTTCTCCAGCACTACCACTATTGTGATCACTGGATTTTTATCTGACTTACTATTTGAAGTATTTACTTACTAAAATACAGGTAATTTCTTACCTTCCACCTTTTATAGAACTATTATTTTATTTCTAATTATATTATAACAAGTTCTATGAAGAATGTAAATAGTTTTTTTGAAAAAAGTTTCAAATTTTTTATAAAAATATTTTCATTCTTCTAATCATCTAACTTCGATTTACCCGATCGAAATCATTTGATTTATTATGATTATATTATAACATGAATTTTTGTATTTGTAAATAGTTTTTTGAAAAATTTTTTAAATTTTTTTGTATTTATCTATTAACGAATTTTTCAATTATTTACTATTCGCTTCCTCCTTAAAACTTTTTAATCGTTAAAGGAATACATTTACCCAGATGAATTTCTTTATTGATTATGATATAATTATATCAAGTAAAGCTAAATTTGTAAATAGTAAAAGTAAAATATTTTATATAAAAACAAAAGCGAGCAGACAGCATATCTACTCGCTTTTAGTAATTTTCATACTTAGTGAATTGTACTTCCGCTCATACTATAGAGTGTCCGCACAATTCCAATTAAGTTGGCTAGAACCATTTATCCTTTAGCACATCATCAGGATCTTTACCTACTATATCATAATCAGGAAGAAGTAGAACTTTATTATCAGGTGTGATAGTAAATCTACCTACTTTCATTCGATCAACAATAGGGTTAGATTTTCTGCTATTTTTTGCTTTTTCAAAATATTCCATCCATAATGTCTTCTTACTATATTCTGTACCTGTGCTATTAAAGATGTCGTCATCAGTAAGTTCTCTCGGTTCTTGAGGAACATCAGACTGAAGTACTGAACTGATTTCATCGTCATCAGGTGGAGTATATTTCGGAATGACTGCCTGTGGTTGCTGTTGTTTTTGCTGTACAGGTTGCTGAACAACTTGAGGTTGAGGAGCAGGTTGCTGAACAGACTGTTGTACAACGGGCTGAACTTGAGGTTGTTCAACGGGTCTAGAGACTGGTTGAAGCTTTTGATGTTCAGGTTCATGAGTAACAGGTTGCAAAATAGGTTTTTGTACCTGAGGTTGTACAATAGGTTGAACAGGTGTTTGTTCCACAGGTTTTTGTTTTATTTTTAACTTAATTACCTTTGGCGTCGGTTCTAAAACCGGGCTTTCAGGTGGAATTATTTTTATGCACTGATTTTCAGGCGGAATAACTCTTATAGAAGGCTGAGGCGGAGTACTATATACAATATCCTGTTCTTGCAGTGATTGTATAAAGTCCTGTAATGCCATATTGTCAATCTCCTATCTTAAACAAAAGATTCTCCTAGAAAATTAACTGAATCTAAACATTAAGTGAGCGATCCATTAGTGTTAACATCTAGAAGAATCTTTGTCTATTCATTTAGTTTTCTAAATGTTCTGTATTACTTAAGAATTACATTAGCTTCATTATTAGCCTTCTCAATTACCTTATTACCCAATGTCTCAGCAGTATTACCAAGTTTCTTATAATTTACTGCCAGGAATACGAGACCGATAATAAGGATAAGGAATAATGCCTTACCAACAATCTTAAAGATAGATACAGATCCCTGACCTTTTGCAAATTCAATACCGTCCTTAACAAGAGAAACGATAAGGAATAATGCAATGATACCACCACCAATACCAGCAGCCCAGCTAACCAATGTGTTCATAAAGGTTGACTCAGTAGGAGCTGCGAATGCGAGGGTAATTGGTAAAATCTTTGAGATAAATTCAATTACTGCAGTCATCGTTCAATCCTCCTTTTAGAATTTACTATACATGTAATCAAAGATCATTGCCATAGACTTATCATCAAATCTATTGATCTTATAATTACGTTTACGAAGATCGTCAACCAGGTCCTTGGCTACCTGATCAAACACTGGATTTGATGCATTGTCTGTTGCATCAACAACTACCTTAGCAGGAGCACCTTCAGATTTGTTTCTGCGTTTATACTCGCGCTTAGGTTTATTGTTATTATTAAATAGCTCTTCAGATTCACTAGGTGACACCTCTGAACCTTCAGGAATACCTGTAGATTCCTCTGCACCTAATTCATCTTCTCCATTATTCGATTTTTCGTCGTCATCAAGAGTCACCTCTTCAACTAAATGACTCATCTGACTTTTTGCTGCAAGAGACATTCCATCAAGAAATTCATCTGTAGATACAGAATCCATCTGCTCTTCAAGAGTAAATTCTCTTTCATCAGAGGGTTCCTGCAGTTTATTAAGTCTATCTAATGCAGTTTCGTTATTATTAGCCATATTGTACCTCCTTACTGCGGCTTCTTAGGCAATTTAAGATTTATTTTAGGTTTATTTGCCGGAGTTTGAGGCTGCTGATAAGGCTGTTGAGCCTGTTGCAATTTCATATCTGCAACTGAAGCACTATCATAATTTCCAGTTATAGAATCTATCCTACTCAACATAGTGAATCCTTCTTCTGCAGAAACGTCCGGCACTTCCATAAGAGACATCTGCATCTTCAACTGACTTAACTCACTCTGAACAGACTTAAGTTTGTTCTGAGTATCATTTAAGTCTTCTGATAATGTCTTATTCTCTTTAGTAAGATCAGAAACGGTTTTTTGAAGATCTGCAATAATAGGATCTACGTCTTCCGGATAATATCCATATGGACTTGACACTCTAATACCTAAATCTTTAGCTAACTGCGAAAGCTCATGCTCAATCTTAGAACCCTTACGACTATTTTTCTGCTTAGGTTCTTTAGGCTGTTTTGGAGCTTTCTGAGGTTTTTCCTTTACAGGTTTTTCCTTCTTAGCAGGAGCCTCGGTTTTAGGTGTGTTATTATCCTTCTTAAACATATTACAGCACCTCCACGTATTCCTGAATATCCTCGTTAAATCTAATTCTTACAATTTTTTCTGCACAAAGAATTTTATTGTACACTACTTTGTTACTAGATGTGACGTATTGTTCAGAGTCTATTTTACCATAGACTCTGATCATAGCGCCTTGTTGAAGAATATCTTCAAGTCTTTCATCTACTTCACCAGGATAGATTACTCTAATATAAGTAAATCTATTCTTTACTGTGTTGTCCATACAAGTATATTTTCCTGTAATGGCTGATACATTGAAATTTGCTATCTCTTCAAAGAGTTTCACATCTTTTTGGACACAGCAATCTAAAATTACTTTATTCATACGCTGTCTCCTTCAAATGTTACAATCTTATTGAGCTGTTCAATAATCTCGTCACTAGTATCAATAGTAATCCACTGCTGATACCACTGAACCTGTTTGATTACTTTATCAATCTGACCAAACTGTGCTACAATAGGAGCAAATCTATTGATATTCTGCTCAACAATCTTATTGATGTCGTCATCGTCTTTATCAATACGTGTAAGAACAACCTGAATCTTTTCAAGAATATTATCACCAGGTCTAAAGATATTATTCTGTCTCTGACCAGATAAAGTCTTGAACTGTTTGATTACAGACTTAACGGCATTAATTGAAGGGTTACAGGTGATGATAATCTTATCAGCAATCTTATAAAGATTACTAATAGGAAGTTTTCCAATATAGTCAATACCGCTATCAAAGAAAACTACATCGTAATTATTAATGAGCTTATTGAATATATCATTCCAAAATTCATTGTCATTAGTAATTGTAGGAATATCCTGCGAAGGTGCAAGATAAAAGTCAATGTTAGGACTAAAGTGATCAGACTTAACCTTACAGTTCTCAAGATAACTAAAGTCTTTACGTTCATTTCTATAAAGTTTGTAGTAATCCTGCATAGTAGGTGTAAGTTTATTGATCGTAATACCAACCTGACCATCAATAATATCAAAGTCTGCTAATGCAATTCTTTCAGTTGGATGAGTCTTAGCATACCAGTAAGCGCTAATCAAACACGTAAATGTCTTACCAGTACCACCCTTAGAAGATCCAAATAAAATTACTTTTGCAGGAGCTGCTTTTCTATTTTTACTTCTATCACCAGCGTCATAGTCATCATACTGAAGCATATTACCTAAGTTAGTCTGCATCTGCTGAGTAGTTAACTGTTGCATCTGATTCTGACTCATAGGTTTAGGCTGAGTCTGAGGCTGTACAGGTGGCTGCGGCTGAATCGTAGGCTGTGGATTATATACAGGCTGCGAATAAGGCTGCTGATAGGGTTGCTGATATGGCTGCTGATACTGCTGAGGCTGAGGTGCAGGCTGTGGCTGCTGCATCTGAGGCATCTGCTGAATCTGCTGCATTTGTGGCTGCACAGGTTCTGGCTGAACATAAGGTTCAGGCTCTGGCTCCTCATCTATTTTGGGTTCAGGTACATATGTAGAATATGTTCTAATTTCCTGAGTAATTGTAAATGTAGGAGCAGGTCTGTCATCAAATCTGTAATACATGATATTGACACCGGCTTCAACGTAAGCATTCAATCCTTGATAAATCTCTTCCGTTAAATCAGCGACATCATACCAAATACCTTCATCAATTTCAAGACCGTCATCATCTGACGCACGAGTAAAGAACTCATTAGGCGTCCATTGCTCAACCTGAAAACCCTGTGCAAGATCCTCAGGAAGGCGCTGATCGGTACTTACTACAATGTACATATAAGTTTCCTCCTATTTGTGAGGGCCATTTTTTGACCCTCACTATTATATAAATTAAATAGCTTTTTATAGACGTTTCTTAGCACGCTGAACTTTAGCCTTAGTATCTTGATACATATGTCTAACGTCTTTCCAATTGAATCCAAGAATGACAATACAACATGCAATGTATAAGAATAATTCTATGAATCCTTTATCTACAAAGACATAATATAAAGTAATCATAAGGTTAAGCTTTAATGCAGCTGTAAAATAATCTACAAATGATTTCTTAACTGAATCAAAGAATGGTGCTATTCCCAAATCTGGTTTAAAGATTTCCAGCATTGTGAAATAGATCATCTTAAATGTGGTAATCAATAATAAGAAGAATGATGTAATCTTCTTAATGATTACTGGGAACATGAAGAGTAATAATCCAGCATTAAATAATGCAACATAACTTTGCCATTCAAAATGGTTATTTAATAAGTGTGCACGCTGATAGTTATTATTTATTGAACCATTAGCATAATACTGAGGTGAAATATTCATCTGTGCATCAATAATTCTAAATAAATCAGCAGGTAAATCTGGATCATTTGCAGTAGTTTTAGTTAAATGATTAGGAAATTTAACTTCATCAACAGTCAAATCAATTTCTTCTACTGCTTCCTCATCTAATGTAGAATCAATATGATATATTGTACCGCATGAATATGCATAAGCAGCCCAATTTCTGATCTCATTTCCACCACCAGTAGGAACAAATACGTCACCAGTAGATTCTACACTATTATAGAATGCTTTACCAGTCATATCAGTCGTATCTATTTCCTCATTATCTTGTGGCATCATATGATCTTCTGATACTGATGCATAATGTGTATATAAGTCTTCATAATTTCTATTATCAAACTGACCTCTACACCAAGGATTAAATACAGCCTTTCGCCATAATACTGCATGAACAGCTAAATCTGGATCAGAAACGTTAATTACTTCATCATTAGCTAATGATGCAGTTAATGCTTCATTAAAGATTGTATCAATAATTGTAACTGCTTTTGTTATAGTTTCATTAAATATAGCAGGTTTAGCAATAGCTGCAAACATCATACCTAAACAAATGAAACCAACAAGAAATCGATTTATTGCATCTCTAGCAGCGCCTTGACCTTTAGCATATTTAATCGCTTTACCAACTAGAGAGAATATAAAGAAGATCATTGCTAAACCTAAAATAACTAAAATAGGCGCTTTAAGTACTGTCCAAACAGATGTACTTTCAAGATATTCTACTAATTCTACAAACACTTCTCTAAGCTCAGGTCCTATCATTAACGATACAATTGCAACAAACAGTTTAGCAATAGAAAGTTTAAGTGATCCTGAAACATAGAAATATCCATTAAACCATCCTAAATAAAGTGATGTTACACGAGGATCTTTTTCACTTCCACCTGGTGGTATATCATCTGTAGTTAGAACTAATGGTCTATCTGGGTAAACATTACAAGATAAGTAATTATATGCGTCATAATTAATTGAGTTAACTTTACGTAACTCTTTAATTTTATCTTGATCAATTGCGCTCCATACATGGTCTAATAGTGTAGGTGTATATGTAGCTTCACCCATATATCTAAACCAATGTACATCTTCACCATATAATTCAAATAAACTATATGATGATGAACTATCACCATTACCTTGTAAATTATTTATATATCCAGTCCATACTTCTTTGTTATGTTCTCTAAGATCATCATTTTTAGTTAAGTTAGCAATAAATCCACCATTTCTAGGATAATATGCAGCTGTTGAAGCATAACTATATAAAATACCTCTGTCTTGAATACCATCTCTAATGACGATACCTTTAAGACCTGCCATATTTATTACTTTATTAGCATATTTTTGATTCCAATCTTTTCCATGGAACATTTCCCAAAGAGGAATTGCTAATGCTTGTCTATGGGCAACAAAACTAGAAAGTTCATGACCATTAATAAATGTATGGAAATATGATTCTACACATTCATCAAGTGATTTTCCTTCTGTTTCTTCTATCCAAGCATTAATATCAGCATAACTATATCCTCCAATATCATGATCAGCTAAGAAATAAGATAACTGCTGTTCGAAAATATACCATCTATCACCATTACCTTGCGCCCAAGAACATAGTCTACCAAAATTACCTTTACCAGTAAACTGATATAATCCACAACCAAGCCAACCTACACCTGCTTCATCATAATATCCACCACGTAAAGATAAGGTAGTACCAACTACACTTGAATACGTAGAACCACTCCAATCTGGTGGCGTATTTTCATGAATCTTATCAATTGTATCTTGTGGAATATTATAGCCATTTACTAACAGTGTATCTGTACATAGTGTTCTAAAGTCAGCATTCGTATCCATCATCTGGCTATAATTATTGATATAAGCAACTGCTTCATCTTGTGAATCACCTAATTCTCCCAATCCCATTGGATCTGGACCTTCAATAATTTCTGGTCTATATCCACTCTCTGCCTCCATACATGCTAATGCTGCACAGGCTTGGTTATCGTCCATACCTAAACCTTTGAATACACACCAAGCTCTGTATCGATACATTGCTTTCATGCTATTTTCAAAGTCATGAATATCTTCTGGATCTTCTAGTCCAGTATAACCATCAGTCGATGTGTAAGCATTAGCACGCGTAATAGTAGGCAAGGAAGATACAGCAAAGGATAGCATCGCAATGATGACTAGTCCTAATGCAATAATTGCACTAGCTTTACTAATCTTCTTTTTCATTTACTGTATCTCCTTTCATTAATCCTTAACTCCACCAATTTTAGGTGGGTTTTTCTTCTTCTCTGATCCAGAACCCGTCTTAGTTTCCTGAGAATCTGTTGGACCATCACCATACATATCATTTACACTTTGTTGATTGTCTGGTCTTTCTGACTGCTGCTTAGAAGGTCTTTCAATTCCATCGTCAGTCTTAATTCCGTGATGAGATATACCATGTCCAGCATCTACTCTATCTTCATCTTTATAATCAGACTTATGATCAATATGCGTTCTATAAGTATAATCTTTTACATCGCGGTTTGTCTTATCTACTGTCTGTGTTTCTGCAGTAACAACATGTTTAAGTTTAACTTGACCAATTTTTCCAGCTGCCATATGTTCTCTAATAGATTCTCCAACATTATCTTGACCATGCTCAAGATTTCTCATCTGACGTCTAGTCTGTTCATCATGCATCTTGTTATATGCAGGTCCTTCTTGAGCTTTAGCTCTATTATACCAGTTCATAACCTGAGTATCATACTTCTTAGCGCGATATTGAGATCTACGATTACCATTCTCATCAAAGAGAACGTCGCGCTGTTCTTCAAGACTCATATTTGAATACTCTTCTGGCATATCATTATCAATATCCTGATTCTTAGCTGCATTCTGAATTCTATCTTGCTGTAATCTTTGCTGAGCACGTGATAAGTTAGTTAACCAATACATCCAAATCAATGTATTAGGGAACCATACCTGTCTACCAAAATCATGCCACCATCTGATCATCATAAATGTTAACCAGAATAAGAAGATTTCAAGAAGTAAACCAAATATTCCTTCTGCATCCATACCCATAAACATTACGATACCAGCGTATAAACCGATCATAATCATTGCTATAGTAGGAGCAAAAGTTTCAAGAATGATTCTACCCATTGGTTTACCTTCTGCACCTCTACCTAAGATTACTCTAAAGATAAAGATATATAATACAAACCATTGCCATAAGAAAGTTAACATCTTAATTAACGATAACAAGCAACAGAGTATACAGTTCAGAAGTTTTACAATAAGGTTGAGCATTCCAGATTGGAACTCTCCATTATAGTTTTCATTCATTCTTGTAGACATAGATAGACTATCACCATTATCAGTAATAGTAACTCTTGGGGCAAGGAAATGGTCAACTACACGATAAGCATTATTGTTTATCTTTGATCCATTATAAGTATGCCCACCAACTGTTACTGTGTTGGCAACAGAATTTGAATATCCCCAATAATGGAATGAATCCATTAATAATACTGACCAGTGTTTAACTTCAACACCACCAATTGTAGGAAATTCTTTTTCTACAGTCTCTCTATAGTCAGTTGCATCATTTATAACTTGTTCACTCTTTAATATACCATAACCAGTATTATACTTTGACCAAGTATCAAGATATGGCATATAATAAGTAACTTCCATATCAGATGCAGTACCATATAGATATGTTAATTCTGGAACGCTGTATATTGTAGACATTTCGCCTAGGTTAATTACCTTAGTATCTACATTCTTAATCATCGTCCAAACTTTAGTTGGATTAGCAAACGTAGCAGTAATTAAACCTAATTCAAATACAAGTATAAAGAATGCTAGAATTAATTTAGCACCAGATTGAGTACCCATTTTTATGATGGCTACTACAGTCTTAAATATAAAGAAGACTGCTAACAAACACATCATAAGAGTTACATATCCACTAACCCACATATTAGCAGGCGATAATCCATAACCGTCTAATACATCAAAATTACATAGCTGTTGCATAAATACTGAGAACTCAGTAATTCTACCTGCAAGCTTAACTATAGTTTTTTGTGGTTTAATATAAATTCCAAGTGCTAATGGATTAATTGCAAAATCTGAAATTAACTTACCTACAACATGTGTTTTATATAGCTCAACACGTGGATCATTTACACCATAATTTTCTCTGTCTCGTGCTAAAAGAGAAGCAGTATCATATGGCATTACACGTTTATCATCAGATATAACCATTGTAAGTGGTGCCATATTGCCTTCATTTTTAGCAGTAGCACACATAATTTTCATCATATTAGAAATTACTTCACTATAATATGGTCCACAATATGCTTCTAGTTTTGTAAGAATTTCATGTGTATCAGCATCTGTTAATTCATGTTTAGACTCTGGATAATCTTCAGTAACTGTCCAAATTCTACTATACGCATAAACATGAACTGTTGTAAGCGATGTCTTATCATCGCCATATTTTCTAGACCAGCACTCATCTTCTTTTTCACTCTCATTTGTAATTAAACATTGTCTATATAAGAGTTCTTTCTTAGATGTATCATCTGGCTGATCATCACCCTTCTTAAGAAGTTCAATGAATCTATCATGTTTTTCCATTAACTCTTGATTCTTAAGATAAGTGTTATAAATATTCTGTAACTGTGCTGGAATAAAATCTGACTTATCAAATGTAAAGCTTTCAAAACTACAAGTAGCTATAAAGTCTTTATAATCATCGTAAGTCATTGTATTAGTAGTATCATTTTTAGCATATAAGTAAATAATTTTATAGTTAATATACTTTATTTCTGTTTGAGTATATGTAGTTTCTGACCATACTGTCCAACTAGTATCATCTGGTCCTTCTTTATCGTCATTACTACTAGAAGTTGCGGGTCCATTTTCATATGAATAATTATCATAATATTCAGGATCATCTCTAAATGGTTCAGTATCAGTAAAAACCATTTCTTCAATTTCATCTGTAATAGTAGTAGTCCAAGGGCCAATATCAGTATGTTCATTATAAATTGTATAACCACTTGGTATTGCAACTGAATCTGAATATTCTGTTATAGTTCTTGTTCTAGTTTGAATTTGATATGATACATGTGCTTTAAAATTAGTACTAGTTTCAGTATATTTTAAAATATCTGCAGCTAAACTAATTGAATTATTTAAGTCTTCATTTTCAGTAAATTCAGTAGTAGTTATACCGTACTTAGCAGGTCTATTAAGATTCGTTCCGCTACCGCCATATCTTTTAAAACTACCGCAAGCAGCGTTAATCATAATATATGCTTTATTAGGATTAGCATTTACCCAATTAAGAAATACTGAATTATATGAAGGAATACTTGCTAAAAAATGCCATGCGTCATATTTTCTATTACCTACTAAAGTAGTAAGTGATAAACAAGCTTCAATACCAGCTGCTCCGCCACCAGCACTTTCATAAGCATCCCAATATTCCATTCTTTGACATGCTTCTTTATATTCATCTGAATGTGTTTCATTATAGAGCTTAGCTTTACTATATGCTTCTTCAGTAACAGCTAATTCAATAACTTCTTCTGGTCCAGAAAAATACTCACCAGATAATTCAGCTTTAGATGCTTCAATTGTATCAACTGGAATTTGTCTTTCAAAATAATCTAAATAGTATAATTTAAAGAAATCTAAAATATAATCACTTTTATCTTTATATTCATGATTCAGATAAGTAATTGTATTAAAGTTATCTGCATCTGGTGCTTTTAAGAAAGACACACCGAATAAAGATTTAATCGCTCTCCAAGCTACTTCCCACCAATGTTTAGGATTAGGTAAAATACCAGCAGTAGACATTACTTCTTTAGGATATTCGCCCATATAAGTATAACTTGGAACTTGAAAACCATATTTTGTTATGACATTTTCAGTAGTAGCGTTTTTACCAACTTTTACAACCCATTCTGTATCTTCAATTTTATAAGTATCATCTGTATAACCATCATCAACCGATGAAATAACACGATTCTTACAAATAGATTGAAGATTTGGTGTGTTAAAATAACCTTTATAGATAGTCTCCCCGCTATCATCATATTTCTTTATGACTGTATAAGTCTTAAATTGAAATATCCAACTTACTATATCTGGAATATCGTAAATAGTGAAATCAAATAACTTTTCGACATCTTTTCCTTCAATAATATAATAAGTTGCATCAGATCCACTATCGCTAGGTATGTAGTTATCTGCAAAAGCTGGACTGAACGAAGATAATATCGTGATGGTACAAATACTCACTGCTAAAAATTGTTTTAACCATTCTTTAAACATGATAAATCTCCTTTCAGTTTAATAATGGATATCTGATTATTTTTTAGCTATTCTTGATCTTTTCGTTTTCTTTGTAATCTCTTCTGCAACAGGTGTAAATGCTTCTATACAATCACTTTCAGCATATCCATTAGTAGAGATCCAATTATGTGGCCAATTTTTAACTTTAGTATTATGTACATCAAATCCTATATGAGAAAACGTTTTTACAATATTCGATTTTCTCTTATGTTCTCGATAGTAAATCATTTTTACACCATAGCCTGCCCACATATTTACGCAGTATGAGAATAGCGAAACCATATCTTCTTTCTTAGTAACGTAAATATAGTGAATTATGGCTATAGTAAAACCGTTTACTTCTCTGAAACCAAAGGAAATAAATGCATCGCCTAAAGTTACAGTATACCCATCAAGAGGAACATTACGATGATAATTCGTACCATGTTCATCATTGATAAGTCTTTGTAATTTTACCTTATCATAATTTACCATTGTTTTAATTTCCTCCTAAATTTCTATCAAGTTGTCCATATCAAGGACCGCCCAATTATTTTCGATAAAGGCTTGAAAGTCTTCATATATATTTGTAAATTCTAATAGCGAGGCAAACTCAAAGATATTGATAGTTTTTAAGCTCTTTATCAATTCTTTTACTTCGGCTATTGATAGAATTTCTGTAAAAAAACGACGCTGATTATTATAAAAATCTTCAGCGTCAATGTAAAGAAATTCGTCCAGATCTTCATCGGACTCTGTATATAATATAAAACACTCTTGATGCTTGATGTCTGCCTTTAATCCGATTTTATATAGAACTTTTCGAATGACATTTCCATCATTATATGTTACTCTTAATTCTTCAGTTAAAGGCTTTAGACGATCTAAGCAATAATAATTAAACTCTTGATGTTGCTTAGTCAGATTCATGCGTGTTCTATTGCCTCCTTTGCCTTAATAAATATACCATCGTAATCAGGATAATTTTCCTTGACCCAATCATAAATATTAAGTGCAATAGAGGTTGTAGAATTTTCAGATTCTGACTCAGTTTCATGCTTGACAATATCAATAACAAGATTAACTGCTGTATTCTTAGCAGTGACGAATGTATCATTATCGATAACATTTACATCACCGTCAAAAGTAATCTTGTAAATATCTTCAGTCACATTCTTGAGTATATCATTTATATTTTTATCTGTACAATTGAGTTTTATAATATGAGGAGTCTTAACCTTAATCTTATGCCACTTCATTGTATCTGTATCAAGTATAATTGGACCTGTTCTGTCTTCATATGCTTGGTAGTCAATCATTGCACCAGGGGAAAGAACTAATGTATTATCCTGATAGTAATCATAAGGAGTATGAATATGTCCTATAATTACAAGATCAAATAATTTTACTAATCCGTCAGATAACATAATAGGATCACTAATAAGACTATCTTTATAATACTTTTCAGTTACTCCATGAGTCACTAAGATTTTCTTAGAACAGGTTGAATCTAAGGCTGCTTTTCTACAGCTATTCAAATAGTTAGCAATGACTTCTGCTTTACCATAAATATAAGGCATCATGATAAAGCAGATATCGTCAATTTCAACTACTCTTAATTCATAATCTGCAAAATAAGTATGATTAGTCATTGATACTGCACTACATTTGCTGGCCATATTTGCAAAGCTAAAATCATGATTTCCGAGAATAGTCATAGTCGGAATATCTTTTAATTCATTCATTGCTTCGAAATATTTTGTCATAGCTAGTACAGATGGATTTGGTGTTTCAAATGTATCACCTGCATTGATAATTAGGTCTGGTTTTTCTTCTTTAATAATTCTTACATTTTCTTTTAAAGCATTATATCCACACCATTCAAATGCATTATAGTTATTTTCATCAGTACGATACTGACGCTTACCTATATGGCAATCACTAATAATGGCTAATTTCATTTTGCAAATTTCCTTTCACTCTATATTAAAAAGATAATGTCAAATCTAATGACTTAGTCAATTCGATATTATTATTAAATAGCTCTTCCAATAATTCTGGCATAATAATTTGTTCAGGTTCATAACCAGAAGCGCCATAACATGCTTCTTCCATACACATAGCAGATTTTCTAATTATATCATTAGTACTAGGTACAGATGTTGCAGCTGGATCTCTAACTTCGATCAAATTTACTGTTTTTGAAGTAGTAAAATTGAGTCTATTTACAATATTCTGAACAGCTTCTACACCATAATTGATACAAGCTGTATAAAGTTCCTGCATAGTTTCAGCTCTAAGCTTATTAGAAATATTATAATGATAATCACACTTGAATTCTTTTTCTGTACACATGTTGAATACATCCATAAGATCTTCAACTACAGTATCTCCAAAATCAAGAACTGCAACAAGATTAAGGCTTGCTTCATAATATAAGAAGTTTTCCTTCATCTTACGTGTATAATTATTTCGCAGTGTCTGATTAAGCTTATTATATTCTGACTCAGAGATTGGATTCTTTTTAGCATCTACGTAATAATATTCTTTATAAGTAATCTTTCTAATATTAACATTTGCCTGGTGATATGAATCAGGCTGATAAGATCTCTTTCCAATAATAAAAGTCTTAACAAGATTTCTATTATTGTTTAGATTAGCAATAGCTTCTTTAGCTGTCTGTGCCTTTTCATTTAAAGAAATACTTAAACCTACAATATCAGGTTTAACTTTTTTTGAAGCATTACTGTGATAAATCATTGTACTCATAATTATTTTCCTCCTTATAAATCAAGATCATCTAAGAAATCATCTTCATCATCAAAATAATCATCTTCAACATTATTATATTTAATTGTCTTTTTAGTAACCGAATCATAAATTATAGCTATTATAACTGCTAATATTCCAATAATAGTCATAGTACCTACAACCTGTGTCAGAGCTTTCCAGGCTTTCAACATTTATTTATCTCCTTTTTCTTAAGTATTATAGAACTAAAAGTCCCATTGATTTTCGTGTTCATCTACGTTATAGGCAAATAATTTGATTACATCATAATAATCAAATGTCTTAATATCAAATGTATTTTCATCAAATGTATTTTCATCAATATAAATTTTTGAACCATCTTCGTATGTTACAATGTAACCAATATCTTTCTCTGGGCCTTCAATATTTTTAATATATCTAGTAGAAAATCGTCTTACATTATTTATAACATATCTTGGAATGACTTGATTATCTATTCTATAATAAGTAATATTTACTCCAGATGATTCATACAAAACTAAGTTATTATATAAGTCTTCAGTAAGTACATTAACATCAATTACTAATCCTTCATCATATTCAGAAAAACCATCTTCAGACATGGCAGCAGTAACAAATTCTTTTGCTGTCAATCTTTTATAATTATAATATGTTAGTTTGAATGATTCTGGAAATACTGATTTATTACTAATTACAATATACATCAAAAATCCTCCCAAAGATCTTTAAGAGAATTATTATATAGTTCGCGTGTAACCTGTACGTCAGATTCAGAATATATAAGAGTAGGCGCATCAAATGGATGTGTATAAATATCATCAAAATTAAGATCAAAAATATCTTTTTTATTATTCTTTGGTCTTGTATCATTAGTGATAATATTAACATCTAAAGCAAACTCTTTAATAACATCTTCTTTAGAAAGCGAATTCATTTCATCAGAATATCTATTATAATCATCTATAGACACAGTTACCATAGTATCGTCTGAATACATTAACACTATATATCTTTCATCATTAGACTTAATATTTGTAGTAGCAGATTTAATATACGGCAATCCATTAGTAATCTTATATTTATTCTTGAGTTCTTGTTCAGTATAAGTATCACAGTTAAAATCTTTACCTAATATTGAAGCTAAAGATTTTAATGTAGTAGTCTTACCAGAGCCAAAAGAAGCAGACATTCTACCAGTACTAACACCAGTACTATGATATCTAGTTGAGTGTTCAATAGACATTCGTGTTCTCATTAGTATACCTCAAGAGCAAACTCTCTAATAATAGTATCTTTACTATAGTCATTAATGAAAAGTTCATTATCATCATAATCTACTCTGGAAATAATCACAATAGTAGAATCAGAAAATCTAATACTAACAATATCTTTCATAATTTTTATCTGAATAATCGTAGAATCCATCTTAAATACGTCCTTAAATTCTTCTGTATCATTTTCATCGACGAACTCATTATATAATTCATCTACGTCTTTAAATATTTCGTCTAATATACTATAATTATAGTTATTCGTTGTATAAACATCTAAATCATGTATATAAATTGGAGTTAACATCTTTGGATGCATAATATTCTTTATCCTTTACCTCTAAAGCAAATTCTCGAATTACTTCTTCGATTGGCATATCATGAAGTGCTTCATGATACTTATCCCATACTTCCTTTGTTATGTAAACTAATGTTTCATTTGAATATCTGATACATACAGTATCTGGATCGACGCCGTCTACATAACTAATGTAGACTTTGTCTTTCCAGTATTCTTTTTGTTTTTTGTTATTTAAGGATGGACCATATAATTCATGAAGAACTACATATAATTCTTCGTCTGACATATCATCAAAAGGATAATTATCTTTCTTCCACTCAATAGCCCTCATAATATCGAGCATAGAAGATTCACTTTCAAACATATTATTGTCTAATAAAGCGAACATATAATCTCCTTAAAGAAGTCTTTCATCGTGAGATACAATAATCCACTGATTATTATCTTCATGAATAATTCTTCTAATTGCTGCAATGTTATCTGCATCTAGGTTAGAGAAAGATTCATCCATAACAAGTGGAAGTGAAGGTAAGAAAAGGTTTCTGATTACAAGGATCAGAGATAATGCAACAATAGTTTTCTCACCTTTAGAAAGACACTGAACTGCATATACATTCTCTGATTTGAAGTCTTTATCAAAGAGTCTAGCTTTATAAACACCATTCTCAATAAAGATCTCAGTGTATCGTGTATTGATTGTCTTAACAATCTCAGAAGCTTTCTTTACAAGTTCCTGTGCGTACATTGCTTTTGCTTGTTCAATGAACTCGTCTACGATCTCAATACATTTCTTATCCTGATTCCAAATATCAGTTGCAAGAAGTAATTCATTGATCTTACCAAAGTCTTTACTAAGACTAGCAAATTCATTTCTCTTCTTATCATATTCTGCATATAACTGATTAGTCTCAGCATTATATGAGTCAAGAATTGACTGATAATCATAATCAGCCGCGTATTTAAGAGGCTCTAACATCTTAACGAAATGCCAATACTTTTTAGATTCAAGCAGCTTATCAAATGAATACTGCTTTTCTTCCTTTTCCTTAAGGATAGCTTCAAGTCGCTGGATTTTATCGTTGTCTACAGTATCATAATCAAGTTTAGGCTCAACAAATTTGCCTCCGCAAAGAATACAAGTATTATTATTGCACTTACTTTCATTAATCAACTGTGCAATTGTATTTCTAGGATATTTTACAAGAGGTGAAGAAACTGGCTTAGACTTTTCAGCATTAAGCTCATCTTCAATTCCCTTGAAATAAGCATCCCATTCTTCAGGTGTCTTACCGTATCCATTAAGTTTAACACAAGTTTCACGATCATATGCAGGTTCAGGACAAGCATCCAGCATTTCCTTTACTTTAAGGTATTCTGCATGATCTTCTTTAGCTTTCTTAGCTTTAACTACATCTGAGTCAGATACAAAAGCTTTTTCTTTGATCTTAGCTTCAATATCAGCAATTTCCTGTTCAAGCTTATCAATATCTTCCTTAGTAACTTTCTGATTAGTGATAGCTTTTTCAAGAGTAGATTTCTGTTTCTGCTGATATGATCTATCAGATGTAAAATGCTGCTTTAATGAAAGTGGTTCAGCAAATTCATTTTCAAGCAGCGAGTAAAGGTAACTTGAATTAAGTACCTGTGAGAGTGCAAGTGATTCGTATCCCCAAAGTGAAGTAAGAACAGAATCAGGAATGATCTTATTAAGGATCTCTTTACATTCCTTATTGGTTCTAGCAATTAAAGACTCATCTTTAAAAAGCTTATAACCAGAAGTCTTACCAACCTCTCTTTCGACAACATAAGTAGATGCATTATGTGTGAAATGTAAGGTGATCTTTGAGGGTTTTTCAATATCTACAAGACTCGCAAAGTCAAGATTATCTGGACGTTTATCAAATAAACAGAGAACAATTGCTTCGATAAGTGATGTCTTACCTTCACCATTCTTCCAGTTGAACATTGTAAGACCGTTTTCAAAATCAACCTTCTTGTGATCGAAACACTTCCAGTTAATCATTTCAATTGAGTTAATCCTCATGTTCTATCTCCTTAGTTTCTTTCTTTACTTTCTGACGATTATACTGTTTCTTTGTAGAGAATACAGTTGCACGAGGACGTAAAGGCTGCTCATAAGAAGACTTATGTCCAGGATTGACTTTATTCTGATGTTCAATTTTTTCCATAATCTTCTTAATCGAAGCCATATTATTACCTCTCTTTCGTATATTGTTATTATAACACGACAGATGTAAAATGTAAATAGTTTAATCACATATTTTCACAACGTTAATACCTTCATCTCTAAGTACATCTACTGCCGATCCACTAGGACCTGCACCGCCGCCATAAGCATATACTTCATCAAGATAATCTGCGTACTCTTTTACTGTCATAGGTTTAGTAGTCTGAATAATTACATTAGGCCATCCACCGCCAGGACCTACCATATCAAGTACTTTAACAATTTTGTCAGGTATTCCGTTTTTCTCTTCATAATTGTTATAGGCTTCTACAAATGCGTCTTCATCATTTGTCTGTCCAGCCTTAATTAAGGTCTCATCCTCAAACCCATCATAACAAATATCATATTCAAAACTGAATAAATACTTTGTCGGAGACTCAAGAATGTTATTAAAAGAAAAGTCGTTGTTTACACCAATTGATAGTATCATGTTTTTTATCCTCCTTAAAAGAAATAAGCCTAACGTAATATTGGACATACTACGCTAGGCTTCATTTATAATTTGAACTCTCTTATGACTCGATTTTAGAAATCATCATATGCATCATAAGACGCGGTTGCAGGGGCGGAATCAGGCGTAGCAGCGGGCTGTTCTGCAGGCTTAGATGCCGCAGGCTGTTCAGCAGGAGCTGACTCTCCACCAGAAACGTTTCCGTCAGACTTCTTACCAAAGAACTCTACATTATCAATGATCATCTTAAAACCATACACCTTAGTTCCGTCTTCTTTGGTATAGTTATTATTCTGGAATGATCCTTCAATGAGCGCCTTAGATCCCTTCTTAAAATACTTGGCGATAAACTCTGCAGTCTTACCGAATGCTACATACTGGAACCAGTCTGTATCAGGCTCGTTCTCTTTATGGAAGCGTCTTGCAACTGCTCCGCTAAAAGTAACAAGAGTTCCACCATCACCATAGGTTTTAACCTCGGGATCTCCACCAAAAGTAACTGTTTGAGTTGTTCTGTTCATAATTTGTTTCTCCTTTATATCTTACAATTTTTTATATACTAAACGCATTATTGCGTATTAGCCAAAAATTATTTCTTGTAATATTAAATAGCTCTTCGTTGTTAAACCTTGAAGAAATCAACTGCATCTTTAAGATCATCTGCAAGATTCTTCATAGTAGTCATATCTTCTGATACACTATTTACTGCCTGAGATACTGTAACGGTAGTAGCAGTTACCTCTTCATTTGTAGCAGAAGTCTCTTCTGAAATAGCAGACAGATCAGAAATTGCACCGGAAATAACTGACTTAATTTCATCAAGCTTCTTAGTAATATCTGATACTTTATTAATGTTATCTACTGAAGAAGTAATCTCATTATTAAGTGCATCGAACTGTTCCATGGCAATCTGAAGAAGTTCCTGTTCTTTATCAATAATTGCCTTAACTTCATCTGCCTGAGTTACACAATTAGCAGAAAGATCAGTAATCTCATTTACAACATCTTTAATGTTCTTAGCAGATGCATTACTATCAGCAGCAAGTTTACCAATTTCATCAGCCACTACTGCAAATCCTCTACCAGATTCACCAGCTCTTGCAGCTTCAATCTGAGCATTGAGTGATAAGAGATTAGTCTGACCAGCAATATCAGAGATAAGCTTAACCATTTCACTGATCTTTTCAACTGCAGTATTTGTATTGTTAATGCTCTGACGAATATTTGTAACAGCATCGACAGATTTCTTGCTACTTTCAGAAATATCAGAAATACACTGCATAGCGTTTGTATTTGCATTAGACATTGTATCAGTACTATCTTTAAGAACTGAAACTATATCTACAGCATTAGATACAATTTTATCCATATCAGATACATTCTCACTAATATCCTGTACGTTCTCAGCAAGAGTAACTGTACCATCAGCAAGATTACTCATAGAATCAGAGATCTGTGACATATCACTAGATACCTGTTCTGCATTACAAGTAGTTTCTTCGATCTTTTCATCAAGACCGGTCATATTTGTATTGATCTTAGATAAAATTTCCTGAAGATTAGCTAAAAGAATCTTAATACTATCAATAAGTGTAATAGTCTCAGTTATATGAGATTTGGTATTAAGCTCAATCTTAGTTTCACCAGTAGAAAGTGTTTTAAGACTATCTGCAACTTCTTTAATAGGATTAGAAACCTTTTTAGCAATCATAATAGCGACTATAGTAAAAAATCCAATAAGAAGTGCAGCAATACCTATAATAATAAGCATAATATGCTGTTCTGCTTTCTGAATCTGAGTAGCAGGTTTACCAGCAAATGCCATACCTACAACATTTTTATTAGCGTCATATAGAGGCATATAGTATACAAAATAATCAATTCCACCAATTTTTACATCATTAGACTGGTAATCTTCTTTAGACTTAACAGCTTTCCATACCGCTTCAGATGCAGTAGTTCCTTCATTTCTTGTACCGTCTTCATTTCTAAGAGATGTCATAAACCGTACATCGTCTTTGAAAAGTGTAAGATGTACACCGACATTATTATTAACGACGTCAATATATTCAGTTGGATCATACTCGACAAAACCATCAGTTAGATCCACATCATTTACCAAGTCATATTCATAATAACTCTTAAGACCCTGTGCAGCTAACTTCAGTTCTTCAAAAGTAGTAGTTTCAAGATTTGAATTCATTATGTTTAAAGAAACTACAGCTAACATAATGATTCCACATGTCAGAGGGACCAATGCAAATAAGATTAGCATTAGTCTCAAGTTAATACCCTTTTTATTATTCATTTTTTCTCCTTTTTGCCAACTTCTTTAATTGGCTTTGATAATGGCTTTGGTACAGGTTTAACCTTTATACCTCCGCAGTTAGATCTAGTATTTTTATCTTTCATAATAACTCCTTTACATCGCTATAAGACCATAAGAATAACCATACTTCTTCTGATTCTTAAGCAACCAGTTATGTGAAGATACAAAGTATTTATTAGTTATATTATTGCATTTAGCATAATATTCTTTTTCAGCACTTGCATAAATTCTATCAGACATTTCCTGAGTCATAACACCAATATTAAGCTGCATCTGAAGGAATGAATGTACTCTATTTAATTCAGCTTTTGCTTCGTCAATTTCAATATCAGTTTCTTTATCAATCTTAGCATCATATTTTTTATAAGCTTCTACCATGCTAGGATCAAAATTTGTAAGTTTAGTAATGCTATAAACACCTTCTTTTGCAACAGCTCTATAAGTTCTAAGCTTTTTAAATTCTGCAAAATTATCTAAATCCAGACAGCTAAAAGTTCCACCAATAAGTAATTCTCGTCTAGGATGAAGATGTGAAAATACTGTAGACTTCTTATATGCGTCTACAGTCATATTAACAAAACCTTTACAACCTTTGTGTTCCTCAATAACTTTTTTATCGTTTACTAAAATACCAAATTCAACTTTATTAGAACGTCTTTTAGTTTCAAATTCAACGATTGACTGAGGAATATTTGCAACATAATCATCGCTATAAATTAAAGCGATAGGTAACTCAATTACCTTTCCATTAACATCATTTACTGTTGTTGTCATAGTCTTTTTCATTGAGTTACCTTATATTTTGTTTGCTTGGGCGTGGTGCAGTCGAAACACCCCTCAGTACTTATTTAGTCTTATGAGTCCGTTTACGCCCAACCCTAAGAGGAGGTAAATAATCATGCAAGATATTTTATTATCTTACATAATTATTATATCATGAGCATAAATAGCTGTAAATAGTTTTTTTAATAATTATTCTGGAATATAATCAATATCTAATTTTGAATTAGTAGTTACATTTTTATTATGAATAGTAAAACTAAAATGATCCATTCCAATATAAGATCCATCTTTAAGTTTTATATTTGCATAAGTAAAATCATATCCATTCTGTTGTGTCATATATTCACCAGAAGATTCTTTTACTATCTTTTGCTCCATAATTTCCTGTTCTTCATAATGAATACTATCTTCATCGTATTGATCAAGTTCACTTAATGGAATCTGTCTACCATTTTCATCTACTGGCACAGTTTCATATTCGCCAGTACCAACTTCGTATACTCTATCCAACATAATTTCAGCTGTCCAAAAATGAGCTTTTTTAGCCATCTTTACAGTATAATATACGAGTTCTCCGTTTGAATTATATGCACCTTCAATTACTAAATCACTATTAATATCTGTAGTAACTTCAACTGTTTCAATATTTCCATTTTCATCTTCAGATGTTTCTGTATAGTGAAGTTTTTTATTAATTGCATTTAATTCATCTTGTGTATATTCTAAAGATGCTTCATTAAGTGAAAATTTCCATATATAAGTAGTTCCCCAAATTTCATTAGTTCTAGTTTCAGATACTAAACTAAATATATCTTTAATATCACCAGACTGTCTACACTCATAATTTGTATTACAGAATTTGATAAGGTCTTCAAAATTATCAATTGGTCTAATTAGTTCATTTACTTCAATATCCTTAGTTCCAATTCTAAACTTATCAATTGCTGGTACAAACATTGCTAAACTTTCATCATTATATTGTGCATTATATTTAAGATCAGATAAATCTAAAGACATATTATAACCTTCACAATAGATATGTTTAGTATTACTAAGCTCATTACGTTCATTATCGTCGTCTGTACTAATTATATCGTCTAATATAAAATTATACGGTGCTATTTGTGCGACGGCTACATCATTTATATAAAACTTAGAATCTCTTTCAGTAGGATAAATATACTTTACATCGCCATAATTAACTACTTCAAGTTCTTTATCATTAGTTAGCTGTTGATTCCATGGATCGTCTTTATCTGGTATAGACGTAGTTACTGTATATTCTGGTTCAGTAGTTTCATTTGAATTATTATCTTCAGTCTTTTCTTTTATATCATTTTGAGCATAGTTATGCGCAACTGATGTAGATTCAACATTATCTTTACCGCATGAAGTTAATCCAAGCATACAGCAAGTAATAAATGCTAATCCTAAACATAATTTCTTTTTCATAATGTCACCTCATCGATATGTAACGGTGTAGTTATATAAAACACCATTATGAAACTTAAAATAGTAGCCATGGTCACCTAGGTATTTCTCAGATAAAGTTGTGTATTCATATGTTTCATCAACATTTGTAACTGCTTCATAAGAGTCATCATAATGACCGTCTTCTGATACTACCTCACCAGATTCGATTTCATCATGTTTTATATCAGATGCTTCTCCTGCATTTTCTACTAACTGTTCAGGTGTTAAATCAAATGGGCAAGATAGTTTAATAACTTCATTATCTATAACATCAAAATTGATATAGCTAAGTGGACATTCATTTATTGATCTATTTTCATCAGTAAAATTACTGAATGCTACATAAGCTAAATGATCATCATCTATAACAATTTCAAATGTTTCTGATTCATAATTTGGTCTAATATTATTATTAGCATTAGAAATATCTACAAAAGGAACTTCATTATCAATCATATCTTGAAGAGTACTTTCATTAAATGTGTACTTATGTCCATTTATAAGAATAGACATATCATTAAAATCTACATAATTGTCTGATAAACTATCAGCTTCCTGTGGTGCCATACTTGGTATAGATGTAGCAGTAGGAATTTCAGTAGGTTCTTCTATAGGTTCAGTAGTTACTTCTTCTATAGTAGGTTCAATAACTGGCTCAGTTATCTGAGTTGAACAAGCAGTAAGAACTATAGAAAGTATCAGAAGTCCAATGACTGCTTTCGATTTATTTTTCATATAATTTCCACACTCCTAATTAAATAATAATAAGTCCTATATATGTACCAGTAGTAGTTCCATCACTAGTAACTACATAGGTTCCAGAACTGATATTCTCAATTCTTTCATCTTTTGCTATAGTTGCATACTTTGGAAGTCTTGCAGGAATAGCAATCTTTTTATTTCCAATGGCAAGATTATGAATCAATGTATCTTTATCTACAAGATATAATCCAACCTTAGTTTCAATGGGTGCAATAGGAAACTTATCTATAGATGCAATTACATCTTTAATTGCTGCAGTTGCTTTGATAAGCTTAACCTTTTTCATCTCATCTTTTACAGTATGAGCTGTCTTTCTAATCTCTACTATCTGATCATCTAAGAATTTGATTTGTTCATTTGTAGTAGTCAAGAATGTAGTATCATTATGCGCCATATAATTTCGCATAATTCTACATACTTTAAGTCTTTCCTGACTAAGCGTATCTAATGAATTTTCATAATCAAGAACGGTCATTCCATCTGATTTGAGCTCTGTGTCTAATGCTCTAAATGCATCTAAAAACTTCTCATTTGCCATCTTTATAAATCCTTTCTATTATATTTCTTCAAAAAATAACCAAGAGACTATGTTTATAATCACTTGGCTATTATTAACTTATATAAGATTATAAAATTAAATAGCTCTTGATAAACAAAAAGACTGACACTTCGTTAAAGTATCAGCCTTTATTATCAACCATTCTTAAAGAAATTAAAGTTAGTGATGTTAGTAGCATTGTCTAAATAACCTTCTCCTAACTTTCCATTTAAATCTAAAGTTTCAAACATTTGTTCAAACATACCATCTACAGTCTTACCTAGAACAATTTTATTTTGAATATACTTAACTATATCATATGAAAATGCTTTATCTGACTGCGCAGTTAATATACAATCAATCTTAACACTAGGTCCAAGTTTAATAATAGTTTCTATCATTCCAGTAACTGCTTCAGCTAATTCATCATTATCTTCATTTATAATATATTCATCAAATGAATCAATTACAGTTACAATATAACCATGTTCATCTAAAGATTTACCATTTTTAATCCATTCATATCTACGCATTACTTCTGGTAAAATAAGCTGTTTTAATTCTATTGAAATATCTTCTAGAGATCTAGCACTAGTTTTGAAATCTAAATAGTTATCATTTCCAGTAAAAATACTAATTGTATTTGTATGTTCGTTATTAAGTTTATATTGCTTTATTATGTTTTTAACAAGAGTTGTTTTACCTGAACCTGGTAATCCAACTATTATAGTAGAACCAGGATCTAGGCTTACAATCTTTGTACCTATTTCTATCATAAGCGAACTCCTAATAAAAATGGCTACCCATTTCTGAGTAGCCACAGTAAAACATTATCATTAAGAGCATAACAGCTCTAACTGATTTTTAGCTTTTTCTGGAATATTGGTTCTAAGAATTGATGCAGTAACTAAATCTTGATCTATACATTCTCGATTATCATATAAGAATGCTTCACCAATTATTGCAGAATCATGATCATCTTCAGGTGTAGGATATACACCTGGGTAGAAAATTATTGAATCTTCTGACATATCATGTGATTTTCCAAATAATACTTCAGGATTACTTTCCCATTTAGTACTTATCAAAAATTCAAAGAAAAATCCATCCTCTGTAGCTAAATAATGATTAGGATTAATTTTTTCAATATTCCAACTCATATTTACTCCTCTGTACTTATGTTTTCATTAACGTCTTCTACTGTTTTATCAGTAGGTTCATCAGAAGAAATATCAGTTTCTACTTCGCCAGGTTCAGTAATATCTTCTCTAGTACCGTCAAATTCTGTTACTGTAATAGATCCATCATTACTAGCTTTTACAATAATAATAAGATCATTTTTAGCAGATGTAGCATGTCTTTCTGTTTTATATTCACCTACAAATGCATAAGACATAGCATCTTCTTCAGTTTTAGTACCAAGTAAAATATACACATTATATCCAGCTTCATCTGCAGCGCTAGCATATTCAATAATAGATCTAGCATTATCAGAATCAATACCTTCAAATACATCTATAAATGCACCAGTTCTTCCTGCAACTGGTACCCATTCATTAAGAACTTCGCCAGTATTTTCATCAACAACTAGCTTGTCAGGTGTACCAATATCGGCTACATTTACGACAGAATCTTTTACTGAAGCAGTATTCTCTACTGTAGATATTTTCTTTTCTTCTGTTTTACCACATGCTGCTAATGAACATACTAGTACTGTACTAAGCAGCATTACTACAAATTTCTTCATTTTTAAAAATTCCTTTCATATTTTTTACTATTATATCACAGATTAGATAAAAAGTAAATAGTTAGTGTAATTCTTTGTAGTCCCAATCTTTTACTAAACCCTTAGCTTGCAATTCAGGATCTTGAATCATTTTATTAATTTCTTTAGAAAGGTTAGCATCAGGATCATCAAGAAGTTCTACTAGTCTAGCAGTAATCTCATCTTCAAAGAGTAAGAATTGAGTATCTACTAAGTATTTACCATTACTCTTAAGCATTTTCTGTGAAAGAATAATATTAAGCTGAAGAATAAGGTCAAGTGACAAATTTTTATCATTATCAAGGTGATATAAAAGTCTGTTAACTGTACCTGCAACATCAGAAGCATGGAAAGTTGTACTAGTAACATGACCTGTACGAGCTGCTTCAATAGCTGCACAAATAACTTCTTTATCTCTACACTCACCTACAATAATGATATTAGGGTGTTCACGAAGAGCGGCCTTAATACCCATACCAAATGTTAAGAAATCTTTACCTAATTCTTTTTGGCTAATCTTTACACTATCAGTACTATTAAAAATATTTTCAATAGGATCTTCAAGTGTGATAAAAACTTTATTATCTAGTATCTCCCCTGGCTGAGTAAATGTGTTAATACATGCAGCCATAGTAGTTGATTTACCAGAACCAGTAGGACCTGTTTCATAACAAATACCAGATGACTTTTTATATGCCCGTCTAAGTGCTTCTATACATTTCTCATTATAATTAATTGTGTCAAATGTTGGCTGATCAGGTTTAATCATTCTGAATGTAGCAACGTTCTTTTCTTCTGAGAATCCAAAAGAAACACGATAACGATATACATTATTCGGATATTTACCATAGTTAGGACTAGTTTCAGGAACTCTGACTGCAACTGATGTATCAAGAAGTTTCTGTCTAACATAACCAGCATTCAACTCATTAAGAATATACTTATCATAGAAGATTGACCATGTATCTTTTGAAATTGGCGCACAGGGAACTCTTACAATACGACCAAATCTTGAAATATAAGGATAGTCAAATGTTTTTATATATAAGTCTGAACAGTTATGTTCAGTAGTAAAGATGAGTAAATCCTCAATAGACATAGATTGTTTATTAAGCGCAAGTATATCTGCGTTAGGATTTTCTGGTGTAGATTCCTTAATTTCTTCATCTTTTGGTTTTATATTTAACTTCAATACCTCTGACATGTGATCACCTCATTATAAGTCTTCACCAATAGCAGGAGACCAAATAGGTTTGCCATTAGCAGTTGAAAGTCCTTCTGTATCACCTACAGTTGCACCAGAATTCTGCTGGAAGCTAAGCGGGAACATAAGAGGTCCAGTATGTAAGAACTTCTTAGGCTTCTTATTGATATAATTATCAAGGAAGTCAAGCGCCTGAGTAAGTGATTTAGAAACAAGAATATTTCTATCCTTACATTCAGTAATAAGATTCATTACACGCTGTTTAAGCTCAGACTTAGACTCAGCATAAATAAGAATTGAGCAGTTAAACTGACATAATACAGTACCAGCTTCGAGATCCTGAATAGCCATAGTAGCAATATCAATGCTATTCTGTGTCTCTTCAATAGACTCAATTTCGGCACCTGCGTCAATAGCCTGATCACGCTCATATCTATCGGATGCTCTAGTTCTTTTTAACTTAAGCATAGCATCTTCTTTCTTAAGACACTGAATTGTTGTAACGACATTAGGATAATCCATAGGGAAGTTACAAGTTGAAATCTGAGGTGGAAATGCCTGAATATCAAGCATACAACCATAAGTTGTCTGAGGATCAAGACCAAAAATGTCCATACCTTCATTATGCATCTCAAACCAACCAAAATTATCAGATACAGTCTGAGTTACTGCTCCCATAATCGCAGTATAAGTCTTCTCACTAATATAAGAAAGTCTGTCATAAGAAATCTCATAACATGGGAATACTTTACTTACAAAGTTATAGAAAACTAATTCCTTAGAAGCACGAACACATTTATAGTTAATTGTTCTATAAATGTTCTCTTCAATCTTCATAATCTTCTCTGGATCAGCTTTAAGGTTACCGAGACCTGCAAACTTATTAGCAGCATTCTTAGCAATAGCTTTAGCTGTATCTAAAAGGGTAAATTCTTCAACATCAGTAACAGTAGTCTGCTGAATATCAATACCAAGCATACAATAAGACTGAAGATCATCTCTTACATTTTTAGTAAACTCAGGTGGCATATCATAATCTTCACGATAGATCTTAATGGTATTGTAAAGATTTTCAAGTACGTCTCTACGTCTAATAGTCTTCTCAATACGTTCAATCGTAAACTGAACCGTAGGATTATTAGTAGTAAGGTTAGCAATCATATTAGTAATTTGCTGAACTGTACTATGTACTCCACCAGGTGAGTTTGTTGAGTAATTTGATAATGGAATTACATAAAAAGCTGTAATAACACCATTATTATAGAGAATGTTATCGCCAATAATGTCAATAGTATTTTGAACTCTGACATTTGTTCTAGCGGAAGTGTCTTGTTTAGCCATATTATCTAATTTCCTTTCTTATAGAATATTACGCACAAATCCTTTGAATTTTACATTAGTCAAATGAAATTCAGAATGTTTGAAGTCGTTCATATAAACTTTCTTTGGCTTAAAGTATGCAGCAAGATATTGATATAATCTATAACCAGCAAACTGAATATACCATAATGCACAACCGGCACCAATACCTAAAGCTGTCCAAAAGATTGTCCAAGCTGGCTTAAAATGTCCACCAAATGGATTAAAGAAACTAATTCCGAACGGAATTCCTAAAACTACACCAATAGCAATAACTACAATTGCAGCAGGTGCAACAACTTTAAGAAATTCAACTGAAAAACCACCGGCAATATTATAACCACCTACATTATAGATTTTTGTATCTCTTTTCTGAAGAGATGAATAGTTGTACAGAATCATAATTTACCTCCTAAATAAAAAGCTGATCTTTTGATCAGCTAATAGTACAATTTATATATTTGGATTAATAATCATCCAATCTTGGTCTAACTATCTGTTCAAATTGAACGTATACTTGTGGGAAATTACCACGTAGATACTGTAAAATGTCATGATAAACATTTTGTTTTGGATTGTCTGCAAATGCAGATAATTGTCGATTTAATCTTTCTACATATTGCTGAAATTCTCTCTTATTTGACTCAATCTTGCTACAAGTTTTCATTCCAACTTTGCAAGTCTCGACATTTCCCCAATTGAATCGTTTTACAATTTTTGGATCTGGAAGATTTAATCTGTCTAAGATTTCGTCAATTCGTTGCATTGCCTGTACTTTTCTACCACGTCTTTGGTATGTACATGACATACACATCGGATTAAGTTTATCCAACATTTTATCATCTCCTTTTTACAAAATAGTACGTTTCCATATATTATTAAATAGCACTTTAATGCTTTTTATCTAAAAAACTTACACGTCTGATAAAATATTCAATGTCATAATTACCAAGATTTTCAGAAATGTAGAAAATATCTTCATCCTGATCAGTATCTTCTACTTCCCAAGTAAGAGGATCATTGTAGATTTCTTCCATAGCTTCCTTAACATACTCAACTCCCTTAGAAGTTTTGAATGTATCAATAGCAAGCTTAAGGTGTGCTTTAACTGCAGCAATTGCCTCAACGGGATTTTCAAACAATCTATAATCATAATTAAGACCTTTATACAATTCTACATAAAAGTCCTTATCTTGATTAATCTTAAAATAAGCAAGATAATAAGCATCTTTTCTATTTGTCTGCATTTTTCATATTCTCCCTTACAATATTGTAAATGTCTATAATTTGTCTTATCATAACTAATATACCACAAATAGCAAAATCCACTGATAATATACAAGTTAGATAATCGTGTACAGTTGCAGTTAAGTATGCACCTAGAAACATTAGTACTGAAAATAACATACTGACTTCAAGTATAATGATCTTTTTAAGCATTCTTACCTACCTTTTCAATAGTACCTTTTATTAATTCTCTAAGATCATGATAAATAGGTGTTGGGTTGAAGCGCTCATACATTAGTCCTATATAGTTATTTTTAGGCGCATCTACTGGATAACCTAACATAACATTTTCAGGACAAAGTGTAATATATCTTCCAAATTCAACATTTGTGGTGAATCCTGGAAGTAAATCTAAATCTCTAGGAATCCAAAATAGAATGACTTTACTACTTTCAAGTCTATCCCATTCCCAATATGCAGTCTTTCTAAGGCTGTCTGGAAATACTCCAGTTTTAGATTCTGGAATATAAAGATTACCATCAAATCCTAATTCTTCAAAGATCTTAACTGCCTCATATCTCCAAGATTCTTCAAATTTGCCATTTCTAATAGTAGGACCAGCTAAAAATATAGAAGGCAAATTTGATAAATATATGTCTTCATAAAATGATGCTGTCATAGTGTTCCTTTATCATATCTTCTGTGTAATTTGTTTATATATCTTCTATTTTTAAGTACAGTTTCAATACCATGCTTATTCATAGTATTAAATAATGTATCAATTAGTTTAAATGTATCTTCATGCATTTTGAATATAACTAATTGACGTTTATTCTGCCACCATTCATATTCAGCTTCTATAGAGAATTTATCACCATAGTAAGCTCTACCAGCACCTAAGTAATCACACATCATTTCAAGTGCATATCTGAAAGGCATTTTCTTAGGAATAAATCCTTTTTCAAAATCATCCATCCAGTATTCCCAATGATGTTTATTACGACCTCTATGATGAAACCATGCC